>Ga0308165_1003873_pt1 | contig 15482 bp, 13 predicted proteins | sample PhyWR2_FD_201032 | JGI IMG/M metagenome (GOLD analysis project Ga0308165, IMG submission 201032) | Phyllosphere microbial communities from UC Gill Tract Community Farm, Albany, California, United States - DLSLW.R2 | ecosystem: Host-associated > Plants > Phyllosphere > Unclassified | place: USA...
ATGAATTTAAATGCGAAGATCATCTCGTTTAACATCGACCCCAAATTCTCTGATTGTTTGGATGGTTTCTTAGTGGTTGATACACACAATATTCCGCCAGAAATGCTGGAAAAACTTGGAAAAAATTTATAGGCTTAAAAATAAAAATACCCAGGCATCCACCTGGGTATTTTATTATCAACTAACCTAAACTTTATAAATACTAACCAAATATTTATGCCACAAATATGAGGTTACGATATTAACAGTACATTAATTAACTGTTATTATGTTATATTTTCATTCTAAAATAAGCCGCTCAAAATCTTGTTTATCCTCATGTTTTATGAATAGAATATGCGGATTGTCGAGATGATTGTATTTTTCTCTCAGTTCGCTTGAGAACTCATTGATATTTACGTTTGCTTTTACGATTACCGTAAGCGCCTCTGCGTTTCCCCTAACCTCGATGATTTTATCCGGGTACAGGTCTTTTAGTTCATGTGGAAATTCCATATCAATGAAACCCCAATACCGGCAGAAAGTTTTTGTAAATGCACCAATGGCGGTGTTAACTTACGGTAACGTTGTGCTGGCCTACTTAACATAAAGAAATTGTTGATTTTAAGTTAAGAATATGTAAATTTAATTAACCAAATACCCCAGGATTTGATACCAAGGCTAACCGTTTATTTCAAAAGGTCATTTTTTATTTTGTGCCTGATGTTGATGTGCATTTTTACAAAGGCGCAACGGTATTCTTTTGACTTTTACGACGGCACTTTCAATTTTGAAGTGGATTCGACGTTTTTAATACACGTTCCGAACGAAGCCACTGACCTCGGAGTTGCAAAGTTCTATCGCGAAATATTGGCGAGTGGTGGCGATCAACTCGTTGAGAACCTAAAGACCTATAGAAAGGAACATGAGCTTAATGATTGGATTTATTATCAATTGATTAGAAAAACCGCCGAGCAGATCAGTCCCAAGACCAAAAATTATTTTCGTTATACTTTATATAAGTGGTTTCTGTTGAGTAAGTGTGGCTATGATGCCAAAATTGCTGTCGGCAATAAGCAGATCATTTTTTATGTTCGAAACGATGAGGATATTAGAGATATACCGTTTTTTATGATCGACGGGCATAAATATACCTGCTTAAACTACCACGATTACGGAAAATTGTTTCAGCAGGCCGATACCTATAAGCCCATAAACCTTGCTTTTGCCGAAGCGAAAAACGCCTTTAGCTACCAGGTAACGAGGTTGCCCGATTTTAAGCCTGAAAGCTACGAAGAGAAAGATCTATCTTTTAGCTATAAGCAGAACACTTACCATTTTAAGCTAAAAATAAACGAGGATGTTGAAGCGATTTTTAAGAACTATCCTGGTGTAAATTTCGAAAGCTATTTTAATATCCCTTTGAGCAGGGAAACCTATAGCTCGCTGATTCCTGTTTTGAAACAGAACCTGAAGGGAATGGACCAGAAAAAAGGCGTCGACTATTTAATGAGGTTCACACGTTACGCATTTCTATATGAAAATGATGATGAGAACTTTGGAAAGGAAAAGCGCTTATCGCCTGAGCAGACCTTGATAAACAAGTATAGCGATTGCGACGACCGGGCCGCCTTGTTTTTTTATCTGGTAAAAGAGATTTACGATTTGCCGATGGTTGCGCTGCTGTATCCTACACATTTAACTATGGCGGTTCAGTTTGACAAACCCGTTGGCGATTTTGTAACGTATAAAGGCAAAAAGTACTCGTTTTGCGAACCAACGCCTCAACCCCAGGATCTCAAAATTGGGCAAGTTGCTGAGAAACTGAGAAACATCAAATTCGAGGTGGTTTATGCCTACGAACCGCAGCATTAGCCAATGCATCGTTCAATGTTGCCTTAATAGCTTGCGTTCGATAACTAAATATGCTTCTTTTGCGTTTGTATTGGACTTTTGGCACGAATGGTCGTCATCCTGAGTTTTAATTTTTAGCAAAAAAATCAATATGGCATGACGCAAAAAACAACCACCCCTTGCCCCTCCTTGAAAAGAAGGAGGGGAGTTGGACAGTGCTGGCTTTGATTGTTTTGCAGGCCAAATGATTGTGCAGTTGCTACTCCCCTCCTAATTTAGGAGGGGCAAGGGGTGGTTAGCTTCGGCGCTGTTTATCAGCGTGTTGCATAAATACGTTAATGGTAGGGGTAATTATTGGAATAAAATCAATATGAGTGACGTTTAGGGGTTGGAGGAATGTTAAGCGTTCTGGTTAACCGCCTCGTCACCCTGTCCCGTACGTACGGGATCAGGGCCTTTAGCAAGAAAGATGCTGAAATAAATCCGATAGCTATCGGATCAGTAGGACGACCGTTCGTGCAAAGCCTTACAAAACAGCAGGTTACTAAAAAGTCAATGGTAATTTATTTCAGGATCTTTTTAGCATGAACGCCAAGAATGAAGTTGAAATATTAACTCAGGTTATATTAACATAATGTTAACGCTATGTTATCTTATTGCTAAGCTGCCTTAATGATGATGTATTTGCAGTATTTTAGTTGGAACTTACACTCACATTGCATTATGGCCATCGTTATTTACACCGTTTTAAAAGAGTTTTTCGTAGAAATTCATGGCCATGCCGTTAAAGCAAGAATATTGTCGCCCGTGCATAATGCGAATACCTTTACTTTTCAGATCAGCTTATTTTTTAAAAGCAAGAGCGCTGCAGATGCAAACGAGCCAGCTTCGACCTTTACTTCGTACGCGACTGCTGAAAGGCACCTCTTAAGCTATCTCGAAGATTTTCAGAACACGCTCGATCTGGGCGGAGAAGTAGCGCAAGGAAGCAACTTTTAAATATTTGCTTTATCTTCTTTCGGCGGAAGTTCCGAATCGATCACTTCCTTTTCAAATTCCTTTTTGTCTTTTCGGTTTCGCCTGATCAGAAATACAATCAACAGCGCGACCAACACGATTACTGCAATTAAGATTGGATAGTTCATAACTTGTATCAATAGACTAATTAAACTGCTAATTATCAACTAATTTAGGCCAAAAAATCTAAATGTTAAGTTCGAAAAGGTGAGTTAACATAATCATAATATCAATTTAACTTACCGAACGATTACCTTTGGGAAAATCCCTAAAAATTAAATGAAAAAGCATAAATCCAAATCGAAAAGCGCCTCCGAAAACAAAAAATTACGCAAAGAACTAGAATCGAAATTAGTTGTAGCATTTAGTGAAGTACTTGGCCAGTTCGGCAAAGCGAAAAAGACCGATAAAGTGATTGAAAAATTCGCCAAACAACTTTCGAAAAAAATCTCCGTGCACCCTAAAGACGATTCGATTACAGCATTTATAAAGGATGAGGAAGAGCAGCCAATTGCAACGCCAGATAGCGTTTCGGCAGTTACTACTAAAAAGCAGCCCGTTAAAAAGATCAAGCCTGTCGCCATTTAATTACTATTTCTTCCCCCGAGTCATCCGATGATTATGTGCGCAATGCCTATTATTCATCGGATGAGTACCACATTAAACAACAAAAAAGGGCCAGAAATAACTTCTGGCCCTTTTTAATATGATATGCTATTGCGTTTCTTATTTTACTGCACCTGGCGTAGTGTAAGCCAACGTTTGCGCATCGGCCGCGGCCCATCCAGCTGCCCAGTTCTCTGTACCAAAAGCACCTTTGTAAGCTACTTTATCGAAATATGAACCTGCTACTTTAGCATTGGTGAATGAAGCGCCTGTTGCAGCTGCCGACGATGCTGACAAGGTAAAGTTGGCTACCGCTGCAGATCCACTTGCCGCGAAATCTGTTCCGTAAGCATACGGTGAGCTGAAAAGCGATCCCGCGAAAAGTGATGGTGCAAATGTATTATCGGCACGTAATTTAGTTTCGATAGCGGCAGCAGCAGCTGTATTGCTTACGCTAACCTCTGCGCCTTTAGTTCCGTAAATTAAGTTGTTGGCAAGAACCATATTACCTGCAGTAAAGTTTGCAGCAGTAGAACCTGCAGTAACTACTTTGGTATCATCGATATAAACCCCAATTGGAAAACCAGCGATTACTGAATTTAAAATGCTGATTGATGAGTTACGACGAATTTGAGCACCGTGGTAATAGTTTGCATTATATGAACCTCCTGCCGCTTTAATTGGGCCTAAAATTGTAACGTTAGAGAAAACTGCAGAAGTTTTAGGGGTTTGATCTGTACCTGTTCCGTTGTTATCAGATTCGAAACCATTCGATTGAGATTGATCGGCCACTGTTGCCACACGTTGTGCCAAAGCAAACTGAACGCTGCCTGAATAACCAAAATCGGTATCAAAATCATCATCCCATGTGCCAATTGCCAATAAGTGCTTTGCGTTTACAGTACCTCCAAACCACTCGAAAGCATCATCTCCAGAACGATAAATCTGGATATAATCTAAAGTGGTTCCGTTACCAACACCGCCCAATGTTAAACCATTAATCTCATTATCAACCGAGTAAGCAATACCACCAAACTCAATACGAACGTATTTCATTACGCCAGAGTTATCTGCGGCATCCGCACCACCATAATAAATATATGCCTTTTCATCCTTACCTGTCGGTTGCACCAACCCACCTTCTATCTTCACATCGTTACCCTGGTTAACCGGTGCCTTACCCAAAAGAATAATGCCACCCCAGTCGCCCTGGCTACGTGCGCCGGCAGCTAAAGCCGAAGTAAATACGATTGGCTTATCAACCGTTCCTGTTGCGTTGATTTTCGAACCACGCGTAACAACCAAAGTAGCTTTCGAAGCCTTGTCGCCTTTAATAATCGTTCCTGGCTCAATGGTTAATGTAGCGCCATTGCTTACAAACACGAACCCTTTTAATAAGTATATCTTGCTGGCCGACCAAGTGGTATTTGCCGAAATCTCGCCAGATACTTCTACAACATTTTCATTTGTTGTTGGTTCTCCTGTCGATGGACCTTCAATAATTACGTTTTTCTTACAAGAGGCCGAAAATAATACGACGAATAAAGCAAGTACTAGGTATTGATTTTTCATTTTTTCTGTTTTAATATTTTTTTACAAAGAGATATTTTTAGTTTTTCTTTAGGATTAATATCCTGTTAACATATTGTAAAGTCCTGTTATGTTGCTAAATATGCCCTTTCTCCATCTCTCATGCTGAGCGTCGTCGAAGCCCGTTCAATTAGCCCTTCGACTACGCTCAGGGTGACAATTGGTACGATTTCAGCCTAAACATTTACCCCCTAAAAAGAGTAGTTAAACGATAACGACACGTTTGTTCCTGTTTTGTACGATGAAAACGTTTCATCGCCACCATTACCTACGCTGCCATTATATTTTTTGTCGCCGTTGTAATCGAAGTAAATAATGCTTCTCTGGTTTAAGATATCGCCAACATTCAGCTTAATCTCGCCCTTCGATTTAATCACTTTGTAACTCGCCTGGAAATCGATAACATCTCTCGGATTTTCGTAAGTACTCGGGAAACGAATACCACCAGCCTGAATAATTCTTCTGCCCACTTTATTGTAAAGGATGTTAAAATTCAACTTATTATCTAAGGCACTATGTTGTAAACCAGCATTAATTACGTATGGAGATTGACCAACCATTGGTCGGGTTTTGTCGATAAACTCTTGATCGGTGGGATTGGTAACCTTCGATTTGATTAACGACAAGTTGAAATAAGCGGTAGTGTTTTTAAAGAAACCTTCGTCGTTAATAAAGTTCAGGTTCTTGCGTCCTTCAAACTCCAATCCGTACGTGTAGGCTTTCGGCGTGTTGAAAAAGGAAACATCCGGCGTTGACAAAACATCGTAACGGTACGATTCGATGGCGTTGGTAAAGTGCTTATAAAATGCCGATACCGAAAATAACTGACCGGCCTCCGGGTAAATCTCATATCTTAAATCTGCGTTATCGATAAGCGATCTCTTTAAGTTTGGATTACCTGTAATGTTACCTAACTGTTCATAATCGTAATAGGATGACAACGAAAGTTCCCTAAACTCTGGTCGGGCCAAAGTACGGTAGTATGAGGCACGTAAATTCGCCTTTTTGGTTAAGCTGTAAGTTAAATTTACAGAGGGAAGCACGTCGAGCTGTGTATCATCAACATAGGTTTGAATGGAATTAAGCACTTTCACGTTGTAATTCTCTACCCTTGCGCCATATACCGCCCTAAAGTTTTCGCCAAATTTTTGATCGAGCATTAAGTAGCCGTAGTTGGTAAACGAGTTGGCCAAATAATTATCCAACGGACCGCCAACTTCAGCTATTCTATAAATTCCGGATTCGATTAATGAATGGGAGAATATTTCTGTTACCGGCAACGACCTTACACGTGTTTGCTCCTCTGGATCGTTTGTAGTTAATTCGGCACCAATAAAACGAGCTGTAAAATCGCGATCGCGGTATTGAGAACCCAAACCAACTTTCATGGTTGTAGAAGCATCGAACAACTTAAATGGCGTGCTATAGTTAACCTCACCAGCGTAGATATCTTCGTTTAAATCAGAAAATAACCGTGTATTATCCTTACCCAAAGAAGTAATGTTTGCCTGGTACAAAACCGAAGGGTCATTTTGTGCCGCTAATGGTTTGGTATAATTAATTTTTAACTGATTTGGCTGGTTATTGGTGATATTACTGTACGATGCCGTCCATTTTAATTTGCTGTTGCCCTCACCAATTTGATGATCGCCCTCTAAAGTGGTTTTGAAAAGCGCTTTCTGCATAATATCATAAGCATAAAACTGGTTTAACGAGTTGCCATCTTTTATACCAGTACGAACCGTATAATTATCGTCGTAATTTTTGTTGTAGATATTTTTAAAGCTGATTTTGTTCTTTCCGAAGCTGTAGGCGAAGTTGGCCAGGGCGCCCAAATTCGTCGAAAACCGATATTGATTGTCGGTGTAATTGTAAACGTAGAAGTTACGTTCAACATCTTGATTAATGTTTTGCGAGTTTCTGTAGGTTGCAGAAATCATGGCGCCAAACTTATTTCCGCTTTCGAAATTCTTAACCCGACCCAGGTTAAACTGATAGTTTTGAGTAGGCAAAGCGCTGTTGTTTCTGATAGAATTATCGACAGGTAACGATTTCAGTGCTGCGATGTTTTTTGAGCTTGACAGCGTTCCGGATGAAACCGCAGCAGTACTCGGAAAGTTTTCTGCCAGTTGTTTCGAGCCATCTTCGTACCCCAGGTAAGCCAAAGCGTTTTTCTTTGTACCAAGGAAATCTTTAAAGGTCGATTGACTATTGTAACCGTACCCAATACCCAGCGATAAGAAATTTTGATCTGGAATATCTTTGGTTACGATTTGAACCGCACCGCCCGCAAAATCTGCAGGTAAATCGGGCGTAGCGGTTTTGCTTATGGTAATCTTATCCACCAAATTCGATGGAACAATATCGAAAGAGAAGGCCTTTTTGTTTGCCTCTGTACTCGGTAAGGTCGAGTTATCAAGCGTAGCCGTGTTGTATCGGTCGCTTAAACCACGCACAATAACGAACTTATTATCTTGAATAGTGGCACCACTTACACGCTTCAAAACGTCGGAAGTGTTTCTATCAGGCGATTTTTTAATCTGCTCGCTCGATATACCATCAGAAATTAAGGCGCTGTTTTTTTGTTGAGCGTAAAGTGTGTTTATCGATTCTTGCTTGTAACTTGCTTTAACTACAACTTCGCCCAGGTTTTGTCCGCTGGCTTCGGCAAGTGTTACACTTAAATTGGTAACCGAAGGGGCTTTAACTACAACTTCCGAAATTTCTTTCGTTTGGTAGCCTACATACGAAAATTCGAGTATGTATTTTCCGCTGGCCATTGCTTGTAACGTATAGTGACCATCAACGTCGGTTGAAACACCTTTAGTTGTACCTTTAATTTTAACGGTTACACCAATTAAGGTCTCGCCAGTTTTTTTATCAGATACAACGCCCGAAATTTTTCCTGTTTGTGCAGCAGCAACTAAGCTTATAAATGAAATCAGCATTACAAATGCCGAAGTTTTAAAAATAGTGATGATATTCAATTTGCCTGTATTTAATTTTAGGCAAAGCTATTACCACAATGTTAGCTGTATGTTAGATGTTAATTAAGCTTTGTTTAGCTAAATGTTAATTTAATGTTACTGATTGAGGTTTAGGTTGAAGGTCAAAGGTGAAGGGGAAGGCTAATGTCATTTAGTTAAGGAAAAAACAAAACACTGTCACCCTGAGCATTTCGACTACGCTCAATACAGGCTTAGTCGAAGGGCAAATGTTTCACAAAAAACAACACTCCAATTTAATCTAGGGGTTTTTCGCTTTAGTCTTTGGTCTTTAGTCTTACCCTACACCTCTCTACCCTCTACCTTACGCCTTTCTACCCTCTACCCTTCTAGTATCTAATTCCTGTTTTTTTACAGATGAAGTGCAACAACCAAATCGGGCCGATCAGCAAAAATTTAATGTCATCTAAAAACGACGGTTTCTTTCCTTCAATTTTATGGCCAATAAACTGACCTATCCACGCGGCCACAAATATAGCTGCGTAAATGGCGTAAGCTGTTCCGCTGCCCAAACCTACGGCTTGTTCTATTTTTACAATGATGTAGCTCATTAGGCCTACAACCCAAATCATCATGAAAAACAATACGGGCGATAATGTAAAATAGTAATATAAGCTAAAGGCTAGCAGAAACGAAGCCCAATTGAAAAAGCCGTTATAACTTCCCAGAAAGCTAAGATGCGGGAAAGGAATTTGCCAAACCAAGCCGAGTAAACTAAATACAATCAATGGAACACAGATCCAATGCACCAGTTTATTGGTAGAATTTTGGTGACTTTCGGCATACTTATCGAAAAGTACGTCAACAGGCCGTTTTGGCTCTATTTGTTTGGTTTGCTTGCTCATGATGTAAAATTAAGAAAAAAATTAAGTAGTCGTCATCTCGACCGCAGCGCTCCATAGGAGCTCCTTTGGAGAAGAGATCTTTGGAAGTCGCAAGCGTGAGTGGTTTAGCATAAAGATTTCTCCGTTCCGCTGCGCTACAGTCGAAATGACGGAAATTGTGCTACGCTCCAATCGAATGACGGAAATTGAGCTACGCTACAGTTGGAAATGATCAGGAACAAAAAAAGCGATGGAAAATTCCATCGCTTGTGCCTTAAAAATCGGGGTAATCACCTCAACCAGTGCAATCAATCTTACTTCGCAAATGCTACCGAACGCGTTTCTCTGATTACGGTAACCTTAATCTGACCCGGATAAGTCATCTCTGTTTGAATACGCGTTGAAATATCAGCGGCCAATAATTCTGCCTGTGCATCAGTAATTCTCTCACTCTCAACAATTACACGCAATTCTCTACCCGCTTGTATCGCGAAGGTTTTCTCTACACCTGGGTACGATAAAGCCAGTTCTTCTAAATCTTTTAAACGCTTAATGTAGCTTTCAACAACTTCTCTACGTGCGCCCGGACGTGCGCCTGAGATAGCATCGCAAGCTTGAACGATTGGCGAAATTAAAGAGGTCATCTCAATTTCATCGTGGTGGGCACCAATGGCATTACAAATTTCTGGATGCTCCTTATATTTTTCGGCCAGCTGCATACCCAAAATAGCGTGCGGCAATTCAGGGTTATCATCTGGCACTTTACCGATATCGTGAAGTAAACCGGCACGTTTGGCCATTTTTGCGTTTAAGCCCAACTCTGCCGCCATTGTTGCGCAGAAGTTGGCTACCTCTCTTGAGTGATGTAAAAGGTTTTGACCATAAGATGAACGGTAACGCATACGTCCAACCATACGGATCAGCTCTGGGTGCAACCCGTGAATGCCTAAATCGATAACGGTACGCTCGCCAATCTCAACAATCTCGTCTTCAATCTGCTTTTTTGTCTTAGCAACAATTTCTTCAATACGTGCCGGGTGAATACGACCATCTGTTACCAAACGGTGCAGGGCCAGGCGGGCAATTTCTCTTCTTACCGGATCAAAACCCGATAAAATAATTGCCTCCGGAGTATCATCAACAATAATCTCTATTCCTGTTGCGGCTTCTAAAGCACGAATGTTTCTACCCTCTCTACCAATTACGCGGCCTTTAATCTCGTCGCTTTCAATATGAAAAATGGATACCGAATTTTCAATCGCCGCTTCGGTTGCGGTACGTTGAATGGTTTGGATAACCACTTTTTTAGCTTCTTTGCTGGCTGTCAGTTTTGCTTCATCAACAATATCCTTTACCTGCATCATGGCCTGTGTACGGGCCTCTTGTTTCAGATTTTCTACCAGCTGCTCTTTTGCTTCCTCAGCCGAAAGGCCTGCAATGGTTTCCAACTGCTTAAGGTGTTGATTTTTTAACACTTCAACTTCCTCTTGCTTCTTCACCGCTAAATCGGTTTGGCGCTCAAGATTTTGTCGTTGTTTATCAAGCTCTTGTTCTTTTTTATTAAAATTTTCTAAACGCTGGTTTACCGATTGCTCTTTTTGCTTAATGGTATTTTCGCGTTGATTAATGGTGTTGTTTTTTGCATTTACTTCTTGTTCGTGCTCGGCCTTTAGTTGCAAGAATTTCTCTTTTGCCTCTAAAAGTTTATTTTTTTTCAAGATTTCTGCATTGTTTTCTGCATCTTTTAAAATCTTCTTAACCTTGTTTTGGGCAGCAACCTCTTGTCCTTTAAGCAAGTTGCGCAGCAGGAACCTACCTACCGCTATACCGATACCTAAGCCAGCTATTAGGGCAAATATGTATCCTAGAATTTCCGTTATCTCCATTTTGTTTTTTAAGTAAAAAAAAACCGCAACTAATTTTTAAAGTCTCATACATTTTAAACCTCAACTAAGCATAATTGGGATTTAAGCCATTTTCAGGTGCCGAAGCAGATGAAATACGCCCTCTTAACCCCATAGATATTGAAGTGTTAAGTTTTATAAATTTTGAAACTCAAAAACTAGCTGCGGCTATGTTTTTATGCTATATCCTTATTGTCATGCTGAGGTACGAAGCATCTGTTGCCCAAAATAAATGCTTAATTTACTTAAGCCTGTATTCCATTGCTTACAGATCCTTCACTGTGTTCAGGATGACAAAATGTATAAAGAACGAACCTTTATTTTGTAAAAAAATCAGTGAGTAAAACATCCAATTGCTCAACTTTATCGGCAACTGCAGTATCTTGGTTTTGCACTTTGTTCTCTGTTCTAAGTACCGCTGTTGCATAATGCAACACGGCCATAGAAAGTAGATCCTGCTTATCTCTAACCGCATAATTATCCTGATAATCTTTTATGCGCTCATTGATCATTTTAGCTGCCCGCCTCACAATTTCTTCCTCTTCGGTATTTACCTTTAGCGGATAAATACGATCGGAAATGGTTATTTTAATCGAGATTTCTCCCATTTGTTAGCTTTAGTTTCTGATTTCTACGCATCGTTTTATTTTTTTAACAATGCGATACTCTTATCAATCTCCCGCACAAAATCGTTAATTTTTTGTTTAATGTCAAGCGATTTTTCACTTGTTCCTTCAATACTTTTTGCAAGTTTTGTAACCCTCAATTTTTCTTCGAGGTCTACATTTTTGCCTTTGGCAGTATCGAGTGCAACTTTTAACGATTGATTTTCAAGCTTTAATAAATCATTTTCCTCTTGCAAAGCATTACACAACTCAATTAACCGAGTTGTTTTTTGTACTACCTTATCTAATTGATCTGCAACAGAAGCCATGAATTATTTCTAAAAATACGAATTTATATTTTATTTCCTAATTTCTGCACCCGCTTGCTGGGTTAAATTTGCGATTAATTTTTGCATTGTATTTTCAATCTGCTTATCCGTCAAAGTTTGCTCTTCATCTTGCAAAATGAAATTCAGTGCATACGATTTTTTACCTTCTGGCAGCCTATCGCCCATATACACATCAAAAACACCAACTTCTTTAATCAATTTCTTGTCCGTTTTAAAGGCAATGCCCTTTAACGTATCGAAAGTTACCGCCTGATCGATCAGTAGCGACAAATCTCTCCGCACGGTTGGGTATTTGGAAAGTTCCTTATTTACGATTTTGTTTTTCTTTACAATATCCAATAAAGCCGCCCAATCGAAATCGGCATAAAAAACCTCGGCGTTTACATCGGCCACTTTACGATCGGCTTTGCTTGCTGCGCCAAAATTTACCAACGTTTTATTGCCGCGGAAATATTTAATGCCATAAGCGAAGTTCTCATCATTTAAAGTATCTGTCTGGTAGCTCGAAATTCCTAAACGAGAGACCACAGCATCAACTGCCGCCTTTAAATTGTAAAAAGTTGCTGATTTTGAATTTTGGTTCCATTGTTCGCTCTGCTTTGCTCCAGAGATTAACAAAAACAAGCGTGGGCGCTCTACATATTGCCCTTCGATTAAATGATAAGTTTTACCAAATTCGTAAAACTTTACGTCGGCATTTTTGCGGTTTTGGTTGTAGGCAACGCTTTCTAAAGCGGGCATTAACAGGTTTTGGCGCATCACATTTAAATCGCTGCTCAGCGGATTTAAAATAAACACAGCTTCATCCAGATTTTTAGAATATGCGGATTTGGTTAAGGAGTTACACATAATTTCGGCATAACCGTTGGCCGTTAATAAATCTGCAATTACATTAGTGGTATTTTCTTTCTCTGGTTTTACGCTGTACGATAACGAGGCGTTTACCTTTGATGGAATTTCGATGTTGTTGTAACCATAAATCCGTAGCACCTCCTCTGTAATATCGCATTCGCGGGTTACATCAACCTTAAATGAGGGAACTCTCAAAGCCAAAGTATCATCAGATGTGCTGGTTGCCGAAATGCCCAGCGCTATAATAATGTGCTTAATTTCTGCGGATGGAATATTGGCACCTATCAATTTGTTGATATTGGTATAGCTCACCTCAAATTCGAACGGACGTATTGGGTTCGGATAAATGTCGGAAATTGACGATGATATTTCGCCACCCGCCAGTTGCTTAATCAATAATGCGGCATATTTTAAGGCCTTAACGGTAATTTCGGGGTCTGTTCCACGTTCGAAACGGAAAGATGCATCGGTTTTTAAGCCGTGTCTCTTAGCGGTTTTACGCACAGAAACCGAATTGAAATAGGCACTTTCCAAAAAGATGGTCTTCGTATTGGTATCAACACCCGAACTTTTCCCTCCGAAAACGCCGGCGATACACATCGGCCCATCAGCGTTGCAAATCATCAGGTCATCGGCGCTAAGTTTACGCTCCACATCATCGAGTGTTACAAAAGGTGTTCCTTCGGTAACCTTTTTTACAATTACTTTTCCACCAGCAATTTTATCGGCATCGAAAGCATGCAAAGGCTGGCCAAAACCATGCAATACATAGTTGGTAATATCTACCACATTGTTAATCGGGCGAAGGCCAATTACTTTTAACTTATCTTTAAGCCAATCGGGCGATTCGGTAACGGTTACGCCAGAAATGATCAAACTGCTGTAGCGCGGACAAGCTTCTAAGTCTTCCACCTCAACAGGGATAACCAAATTCTCGTTATCTGTTTTGAAGGCTGAAAGATCGGGGATTTCGTATTCGCTTCTAAAATAGGCGGCCAAATCTCTGGCTACGCCCAAATGAGAGGCGGCATCGGCACGGTTGGGTGTCAAACCGATTTCGAATACAAAATCATCCTCCATTTTGAAGTGATCTTTTGCAGTGATGCCGATTGGGGTATCATCGGCCAAAATCATAATTCCATCATGAGATTTACCAAGGCCGATTTCGTCTTCGGCGCAGATCATTCCTTGCGAAACCTCTCCCCTTATTTTCGATTCCTTGATCTTAAATGGCTCTCCCTCTAAAGGATAAACGGTTGTGCCCACGGTTGCTACCACAACTTTTTGCCCAGCGCCAACATTGGGTGCACCACAAACAATTTGCAAATTTTCGGGGCCACCAACGTTTACGGTAGTTATTCGCAAACGATCGGCATTGGGATGTTGAACGCAGGTTAAAACCTCGCCAATAACCAAGCCCGCCAAGCCGCCCACAACAGGCTGCACTTTTTCTAAACTTTCTACTTCCAAACCAATATTAGTTAAGATTAACGAAAGCTCTTGCGGTGTTTTATCTATCTGAACGAATTGTTTTAACCAGTTATATGATATTTTCATTTATTGAGATTTGAGATTCCAGACGTGAGATTTGAGATGGATAGTGCTCAAAAAACAATGTCTAAAACGCAAAGATATTATTTAAAGGTCAAAGCAGAAAGTTAAAGAAGAAATATAGACATCAGTGTTACCGGCGGCGAGCTAAAAGTTCGTTATCTCGACTGGAGCACCGATTTTTCATCGGTAGCGAAACGGAGAGATCTAAGAACCGAGCAGTAACTGTACAGCAGACTAAAAGATCTCTCCGCTACGGTCGAGATGACGGAATGGCTCTGGGTAAAGTTACTAACTCTAAATAGCCACCTGCCCGAGAGTTAGTAAACTTTCCAAGCGAAAAATAGTTCTACGTAAAGATCTCTCCGCTACGGTCGAGATGACGGGGAAGCGAAAATGCGTCACCTCGACTGAAATTTGCCATGGCCGTTCGATATATAGTTTGTTTATTAAAGGCTATATTTGTTTATGGCTATAGCAGTAAATACAAAAGCGGCGCTTCTTGCTCAACTTAAAACGAACGCTGAGAAAATAAAATCGTTTGGCGTTGAAAAGCTGGGGGTTTTTGGTTCTTTTAGCACAGACAGGGTAACAGATGATAGCGACATTGATTTACTTATTGAGTTTGTGCCGTCGAAAAAAAACTTCGACAATTTTATTGATTTATCATTCTATCTTGAAGAGCTCTTAAACAGAAAAGTTGAAATTGTGACTCCGCAATCGTTAAGTAAACATATTGGCCCCTATATTGTAAAGCAAACCCAATATGTTAGCCTCTAATCGCGAATTAGTTAAGCACATCGTTGATGAAATCGATTTTGTTATTGACCAAACAATATCTAAGCACAAAGACGAAGTAACCAACAATCCTGTTCTCTCTAGGGCATTGGTTAGAAGTCTCGAAATTATTGGAGAAGCAAGTTCGAAATTAGATGACGAATTTCGCCAGAAATACCCTCACATTGAATGGAGAAAAATTATCAGCACTCGAAATAAACTTATTCATAACTATTTCGGCATTGACTACGATATCGTTTGGGATATTGTTGTTAACAAGTTGCCAGACCTGAAAATCTTTTTAGATGAAATACTAGCAAAGGCTTAGCTCCAGGCACTCAGGCAACCGTTTGGTCTTCAAAATAAAAGATTTCTCCTCCAAAGGAGCTCCTATGGAGCGCTAGGGTCGAGATGACGGGAATGTGTTGTCGATGACGAGAAATCCTATCAAGATTTTAATGCCCTATGTTCAAGTTAGATAAAATCAACGCACAAGCTCCTGCGCCGATAACTACCAAAATTACGGATGCAATGATTAGCTTCAATGCCGGCCTTACAGGTTGGTTTC
>Ga0308165_1003875_pt1 | contig 15476 bp, 18 predicted proteins | sample PhyWR2_FD_201032 | JGI IMG/M metagenome (GOLD analysis project Ga0308165, IMG submission 201032) | Phyllosphere microbial communities from UC Gill Tract Community Farm, Albany, California, United States - DLSLW.R2 | ecosystem: Host-associated > Plants > Phyllosphere > Unclassified | place: USA...
AACCCCAGGTTGGCGACCAGCGTGCCGACCGTTGTATCCGCGATCGACAGGCCCACCGCGAGGCTGAAGGTAAAGGTCGAATTGACCAGGATTTGCCCGAACTCGCTTGCCTTGGCGGTTTCGGCATCAAGGTGCAGCGGCTGCATGTTGTGCGTCATCGCCGAGAACAGCAGGTTGTCGGTTTCGGTTACAGTGCGGCTGGGCTGGTGGGTGATCTTTGTCCCCACCTGCCATTCGTCGAAAAAGCGTCCGGGCATGTCAGTTCATCCTTCCTGCGGTGTCTGTGCCGCGGCTTCTTCGATCGTTGCGAGCAAGGCCTCGACCTGCACCTGCTGGCCTGCCGAAGCGCTCAGTTCCGCCACGATACCGTCGAACGGAGCGGTCAGCGTGTGCTCCATCTTCATGGCTTCCAGCGTGAGCAGCTTCTGCCCCTTGGTCACCGCCTGACCCTGCGTGACCTCCACCGCGATGACCTTGCCCGGCATCGGCGCCAGGATCGCGCCCGAACCCGCCGCAGCGCCGTGCGATCCGTCGCGCCGCCAGGGGGACAGCAGCCAGGCCTGCCCCTGTTCGGTCACGAGTACACCCGGCATCGGCTCTGCACTGCCGTCCGCGTCGATCTCGATCTCGATCTTTTCGCCGTCCAGCAGGAACCATGCGGTCCGTACCGGCGCGGCATTGAGGCGCAGGCCCGAAGCTGGCGTAGCCGGCACCAGCGACTGCGCGGCAATACGCAGCGATTCGGCGGAAGGCACAGGCGGCTGGGCCAGCGCCTCGCCGTCGCGGCCGATCAGGCCGGTATCGACATTCCCCGCAGCAAAATCGGGATGCTGCAGCGCCTTCACAAGAAACGACGCGTTGGTCCTGACTGGCCAGACGGCGGTATCGTCCAGCATTTCACCAAGGCGCGTCCGGGCTTCCTCGCGGTCTTCACCCCAGGCGATCACCTTGGCGATCATCGGGTCGTAGAAGGGGGAAACTTCCGCGCCTTCGTAAACGCCAGTGTCGATGCGGCCACCCTCGGCCTCGCCGAACTGGAGGAGTTCCAGGCGGCCGATGCTGGGCAGGAAGCCCTTCGCGGGGTCTTCGGCATAGAGGCGCGCTTCCATCGCCCATCCGTCGATCGTCAGGTCATGCTGCGCGCAGGGAAGCGGCTCGCCGCTGGCGACGCGCAGCTGCCATTCGACCAGATCGACGCCGGTGATCGCCTCGGTGACAGGGTGCTCCACCTGCAGGCGGGTATTCATTTCCATGAACCAGATGCGGTCCGCACTCAGCGCGCCAGAGCCATCGGCAATGAACTCGATGGTGCCAGCGCCCACGTAATCGACGGCCTGTGCTGCCCGCACTGCCGCGCCGCAAAGCGCCTCGCGCGTGGCGGCGTCCATGCCGGGAGCAGGGGCTTCCTCGATGACCTTCTGGTGTCGGCGCTGGAGCGAGCAGTCGCGCTCGAACAAGTGGACGACATTGCCGTGCCTGTCGCCGAACACCTGCACTTCTATGTGGCGGGGAGAGGCGATGTACTTTTCGATCAGCACGTGGTCGTTACCGAACGAGGCTGCCGCCTCGCGCTTGCACGAGGCGAGCGCGTCGGCGAAATCGGCCGGGGCCTCGACCAGCCGCATGCCCTTGCCGCCGCCACCGGCGACCGCCTTGATAAGCACCGGATACCCGATCTTCGCAGCCTCTGACCCGAGGAATTCAGGGGCCTGCTCCGCGCCCATGTAGCCGGGCGTCACCGGCACGCCGGCCGCAGCCATCAGCGTCTTGGCAGCATCCTTGAGGCCCATCGCGGTGATCGAGGCCGGGTTCGGCCCGACCCAGACGATCCCGGCGTCGATCACGGCCTGCGCAAACTCGGCGTTCTCGGAAAGGAAGCCATAGCCGGGGTGAATGGCCTGAGCCCCCGTCTCCTTCGCGGCGGCGAGGATCTTTTCGCCCATCAGATAGCTCTCGCGCGTGGGCGAGGGGCCGATGTGGACCGCCTCGTCGGCCTGCCGCACGTGCAGGGCCTTTGCATCGGCATCGGAATAGACCGCAATCGTGCGGATACCCATCGCGCGCGCGGTGCGGATGATGCGGCAGGCGATCTCGCCGCGATTGGCGATGAGGAGGGACGTGATCATGGGTGACGCTCCGGGAATCCGTGGCGGGTGTGCAGCGCGGCCAGCAGCGCCTCGATTTCGTTGACGAAGCCGCCTTCGGCAAAGGCCAGCGAGGGCAGGTTCTGGTTGTCCTCGCCCAATGCAGCCACGACGGTGGCGCGCGGGCGGGGCCAGGGAACGCGCACAAGCTCGATATTGACGGCGCGTTCAGGGAACAGCGCCAGCAATCCCTCCACCGTCACGCAATCCTTGCAGTAGAAACGGCGAGGCGCGAAATCGGGATCGGGGTAATCGAAGTCGAGAACGAACAGGCGGTCTTTCACGGCCATCTCCATCACATCCTGAACACGCCGAACTGGGGCCTGTCGGCAATCGGCGCCTCAAGGCAGGCCGACAGCGCCAACCCCAGCACGTCCCGCGTCTGGACCGGGTCGATCACGCCGTCGTCCCACAGGCGGGCAGTGGCGTAGTAGGGATTGCCCTCGTCTTCGTACTTCTGGCGAATCGGCGCCTTGAAGGCTTCGGCGTCCTCAGGCGTCCATTTGGCGGCATCGCGGTGGACCGTCGCCAGCACGCTTGCCGCCTGCTCGCCGCCCATCACCGAGATTCGTGCGTTGGGCCAGGTGAACAGGAAGCGCGGGTCGTAGGCGCGCCCGCACATGCCGTAGTTGCCCGCCCCGAACGAGCCGCCGATCAGCACCGTCAGCTTGGGCACCTGCGCGGTGGCGACGGCGGTGACCAGCTTGGCGCCGTGCTTGGCGATACCTTCCGCCTCGTATTTGCCGCCGACCATGAAGCCGGAAATGTTCTGCAAAAACAGCAGCGGAATGCCGCGCTGGCAAGCCAGTTCGATGAAGTGCGCACCCTTCTGGGCGCTTTCCGAAAACAGCACCCCGTTGTTGGCAAGGATCGCCACCGGCATCCCATGGATATGCGCAAACCCGCAGACCAGCGTGGCGCCGTAGAGCGCCTTGAATTCATGGAATTCGCTGGCGTCGACGATGCGGACGATCACCTCGTGCACGTCGTAAGGCGCGCGCACGTCCTCGGGCACGATGGAATACAGCTCCTCCGCCGCATATTTCGGCGGCCGCGCATCGCGCACGTCCAACTGGTGGCGATGTGCCGGGCCAAGGTGGCTGACGATGTCGCGCACGATGGTCAGTGCATGTTCGTCGTCCTCGGCGAGATGGTCGGTGACGCCGGACTTGCGGCTATGCAGGTCGCCGCCGCCCAGATCCTCGGCGCTGATGATCTCGCCCGTCGCGGCCTGTACCAGCGGCGGCCCGGCGAGGAAGATCGTGCCCTGCTCCTTCACGATCACGCTTTCGTCGCTCATCGCGGGGACATAGGCGCCGCCCGCGGTGCAGCTGCCCATGACGCTGGCGATCTGCGGGATGCCCGCCGCGCTCATCTGCGCCTGGTTGAAGAAGAAACGGCCGAAGTGGTCACGGTCAGGAAAGACTTCCGCCTGGTTGGGCAGGTTCGCGCCGCCACTGTCGACAAGATAGACGCAGGGCAGGCGGTTGGCCGCGGCGATCTCCTGCGCGCGGATGTGTTTCTTGACGGTCAGCGGAAAGTAGGTGCCGCCCTTCACCGTCGCGTCGTTTGCGAAGATCATGCACTGGCGCCCCGAGACGCGCCCGATCCCGGCGATCAGCCCTGCGCCCGGCACTTCGTCGCCGTAAAGGCCGTTGGCGGCAAGCTGGCCGATCTCGAGAAAGGCGGAGCCTGCATCGAGCAGTCGTTCAACCCGGTCACGCGGAAGCAGCTTCCCGCGCGACAGGTGCCTTTCGCGCGAACGCTCGTCCCCGCCCAGCGCGGCTACCGCAACCCGGGCACGAAGCTCACTGGCGAGCGCGCGGTTGTGGGCATCACGCGCCTTGGCCTCGGGACTGTCGAGGTTGATCTGGGTCTGCAGGACCGGCGCGCTCATGCCTCTTCCTTTTCTTTAGCGGGCGGCGCGATCGGCCTGCCTCTCGATTTGCGACGTCTATCTAACCCAGCTGCAACGCGAGCGAAAATTGAAAGTTTCCGCGTCTTGCCATAGACACTGTCTATGATCGACCAGTACCTCCTGCGTTATTTCCTGGCCGTCGCGGAAACCGGCAGCTTCAGCCGCGCGGCCAAACGGGTGAGCGTTACGCAGCCCACCCTATCCTCCGGCATCGCCAAGCTGGAGCGCGAACTGGGCGCGCGCCTGTTCGACCGGGACCGCCAAGGCGTGGCCCTGACCCCCGCAGGCAGCCGCTTCCTGGTGCGGGCAAGGCGCATCGCGGCGGAATACGAACACGCACTGGTCGAACTGAGCGAGGTTACCGACCCCACCCTGCTGCGCATCGGTGTGCTGAACACCATCCCCGCCCGCTTCGTGGAAGACTGGCTCACCCGCCACCGTGCGCTGGGTTCAGGCGAAGCGCTGGAAATCCTTGACGGCGCCGAACGCGACATTGCCGAACGCCTTGAGCGGGGCCGCATAGACATCGCCCTCACGGTAATCCGCCCGCATCACACGCGTTTCCATCCCGAGATTCTCGCCCGCGAACGCTACATGATGGTGCTGCCGCCGGGCCACCCGCTTGCCGGCGAAACCGAAGTCCAGGCCGAGCAGCTCGCCCGCGACCGCATGGCCCTGCGCCGTCACTGTGAAGCCTTGCCGGAGATCAACCGCTTCTTCGTGGAGCACGGCGTCCGCCCGCGCTTCGTCCTCAAGACCACCAGTGACGACCGCGTACTGGCGGTGGTGCGCAGCGGCGCCGGGATCGGCATGATGCCCGAATGCTTCGCCTCCGGCCCCGAGCGGTTCGTACCGGTGCGGGACTTCGAACTGGCGCGGGAGGTGGGGTTACTGCACGCAGGCGAAGCGGCCGTAGTGCAGGGGCTTTCCAGCCCGTTCGTCGGGCTTTTGAAAGAGTACTATCAAAAAGGGTGAAGACCTGGGGCCATCGCCCCAGACCCCTTTCATGTCGAGACTGCGCGTGCAGCTTTGTCACTGCACCCGCTGAACGGCGGGAGACAATAGCTGCGGCAGCAAGGCGTGCACAACGCTGGTGCACGCGCTACGCCGACGGTTCCGGGGTCTGGGGCAATGGCCCCAGAGCTTCCCCTTCACCGTATCCTTCAGTTCGCCAGCAGATGCTCCTCGGCGATCTTCGCCTTCCAGTGCTGCGGCGCGAGGGTGTGGACGTTGTTCCCCTCGGAATCGACCGCCACCGTCACCGGCATATCTTCGACGGTGAACTCGTAGATCGCTTCCATGCCGAGGTCTTCGAAGCCCACGACCTTGGCTTCCTTGATCGCACGCGAAACAAGGTACGCCGCGCCGCCGACTGCCATCAAGTAGGCCGACTTGTGCTCGGCGATGGACTGGGTTGCAGCCGGACCGCGCTCGGACTTGCCGATGGTGGCGAGCAGGCCGGTGCCCAGCATCATGTCCATGAACTTGTCCATGCGCGTGGCAGTGGTGGGGCCGGCGGGGCCGACGGCTTCGTCGCGCACCGGATCGACCGGGCCGACGTAGTAGATCACGCGTCCGGCGAACTCGACGGGCAATTCCTCGCCCTTCGCCAGCATGTCCTGGATGCGCTTGTGCGCGGCGTCGCGGCCGGTCAGCATCTTGCCGTTGAGGAGAAGGCGGTCGCCCTGCTTCCAGCCCTGCACCTCTTCAGAGGTCAACGTGTCGAGGTTGACCTTCTTGGCGGCCTTGTCGGGCTTCCAGTGCACCTGCGGCCACTCGTCCAGCTTCGGGGTTTCAAGGAAGCTCGGGCCCGAACCGTCGAGGGTGAAGTGCGCGTGGCGGGTGGCGGCGCAGTTGGGGATCATCGCGACGGGCTTGCCGGCGGCGTGGCACGGCCAGTCGAGGATCTTGACGTCGAGGATCGTGGCAAGGCCGCCAAGGCCCTGCGCGCCGATGCCCAGTGCGTTGACCTTGTCGAAGATCTCGATGCGCAGCGCCTCGATGTCGTTCTGGGGGCCGCGCTGCTTGAGCTGCGCCATGTCGATCGGCTCCATCAGGCTCTGCTTGGCCAGCTTGACGCAGTGTTCGGCGGTGCCGCCGATGCCGATGCCCAGCATGCCCGGCGGGCACCAGCCGGCGCCCATCTGCGGCAGCATCTCGACCACCCAGTCAACGATGGAATCGCTGGGATTCATCATCTTGAACTTGGACTTGTTCTCGGACCCGCCGCCCTTGGCCGCGACGTCGACGGAGATCTTCGTACCCGGCACCATCTCCACCGAGAGCACGCAGGGCGTGTTGTCCTTGGTGTTGCGGCGGGTAAAGGCGGGGTCAGCCAGCACCGAGGCGCGCAGCTTGTTCTCCGGGTGGTTGTAGGCGCGGCGTACGCCTTCATCGACCACGTCCTGAAGCGACTTGTCGGATTCGAGGCGGCAGTTCTGGCCCCACTCGATGAAGACGTTGACGATGCCGGTGTCCTGGCAGATCGGCCGGTGGCCTTCCGCGCACATGCGGCTGTTGGTCAGGATCTGCGCGATGGCATCCTTGGCGGCGGGGCCGACTTCGGCGTCGTAGGCGTCGCCCAGCGCGCGGATGTAGTCCATCGGATGGTAGTAGCTGATGTATTGCAGCGCGTCGGCGACGGAATCGATCAGGTCGTCTTCGCGGATGGTTACCATATCTGTCATGGAATTTTCGCTCCCGGTTCTGGCGGATAACGTGAATTTGCCGGTGCCATAGGCCGCGAGGGGCCTATCGTCAAAGTGCTTGATCTGATCGACCGGCGTATACGCAAATGGCTTGGCCTGACCGGCGGCTTCGCCTAGAAGCGCGCTATTAGTGCCGTCTTCGCAAGGCTTCGATGCCCAACGCGCCAGCCGGATCTGCGAACGAATTAGGGAACTGCACCTGATGACCTTGACCGAGGAACGGTCGGCACCGACCGGCGCCGCCATCTCCGTAGCGCGCCGCGCGATGATCTCCAGCCAGCTGCGTACCAGCGGCGTGAACGAGCCCTGGGTTCTCGAAGCCATGGCCGGCATCGCGCGGGAGGACTTCGTGCCTGCCTCCATGCGGGATGCCGCCTATATCGACCGCGCGATCCCGCTGGGCGAAGGCCGCTTCCTGGCCGCACCGCTGGTCCACGGCCGCATGCTTGCCGAAGCCGAACCTGCCAAGACCGACAAGGTCCTGCTGGTGGGTGACGGCGCGGGCTATCTTGCCGCGCTGCTGCGCCCGCTGGCCGGTTCGGTCGACGCCGTTGCTCCGGCCGATGCCGCCAATGCCGGTGAGGGCGGTTACTCGCTCGTCGTCATCGACGGCGCGGCCGAAGTCCTGCCCGAAGCGCTCGGCGCCCGTCTCGTCGACGGCGGCCGTATCGTCACCGGCCTAGTGGAACGCGGCGTCACCCGCCTTGCCGCTGGCCGCAAGGCTGCCGGCGCGGTTTCGCTGCTGCCGCTCGCCGAAATGGGCATTCCGGTTCTGACGGAATTTGCAGCCCCCAAACGCTGGAGCTTCTGAGCATGGCCCGGTTCGCGAAGCGTGCCGGGCTGCTCGCAGGGGGATGTCTGATACTGACGGCCGGCTCACCTGCGTGGGCCGATACCCTTCGCGACGCGCTGGTCACGGCATATCAGTCCAACCCCACGCTCGAATCGGCGCGGGCCCAGCAGCGCGCCAATGACGAGAACGTGCCCATTGCGCGCGCCGCCGGCCTGCCCTCGGCCAGTGCAAGCGGAACCTACACGGAATTCCTGAAGCAGAGCGAGAATTCCTTCAACGCCCCTTCGCGCACCGTGAACGCGGGCGCAGACCTAGGCGTACCGATCTATTCGGGCGGCGCGGTGAAAAACCGCGTCAAAGCCGCCAAGATCCGCGTCGAAGCCGGCCAGGCCGACCTGCGCGGGACGGAAAGCTCGCTGTTCTCCTCCGTGGTCGCGGCCTACATGGACGTGATCCGCACCGAGGCGATCGTCGGGCTGAACCGCAAGAACGTGAGCGTGCTGCAGACCAATCTGCAGGCCACCGGCGACCGTTTCGAGATCGGCGACCTTACCCGCACCGACGTCGCCCAATCGCAGTCACGCCTTGCCGTCGCGCAAAGCGACCTGCGCACCGCAGAGGCGAACCTCGCCGCGGCGCGCGAAACCTATATCCGCCTCGTCGGTACGGTACCCCAGGCACTCGAAGCCCCGCCGCCGCTCCCCAACCTTCCCGCAACCGCCGATGACGCGGCTGCCATCGCGCTCGATTCCAATCCCGACCTGATCGGCGCGCGCGAACGCACAAAGGCAGCGGACAAGGACATCGACGTGGCAGGGGCGGGGCGCCTTCCCACGGTCCGGCTGTTTGCACAGGGCTCGTACAACAACTATCTGGGCACACTGGCACGCGGCGTTCCCAGTTCGGGGGTATCGCAAACCGATACCTCGGCGCAGGCCGGCGCGCAGCTTTCGATCCCGATTTTCCAAGGCGGCCTTCCTGCCGCGCAGCGCCGGCAGGCCACGGCCACCGCCTCTGCCGCGCTGGAGCAGGAAATCGCCACCGAACGCGATGTGATCGCCCAGGTGCGGTCCGCCTACACGTCATACATCGCCTCGAACGACCTGATTCGCTCTTCGCAGGTAGCCGTGGATGCTGCCGGGCTCAGCCTTGAGGGAGTTAAGGCGGAGAATTCGGTCGGCAACCGCACGATCCTCGATATCCTCAACGCCGAACAGGAACTGCTCAACGCGCAGGTCCAGTTGGTGACCGCCCGGCGCAATGCCTACGTCGCCGGCTTCACCCTGCTCGCCGCGATGGGCCGGGGCGAAGCGCGCGACCTCAACCTTGATGGCGGCACGCTCTACGATCCGGACCTCAACTACCGGCGTGTGCGCGGCAGGTTCAACGACTGGGACAACGATCCCGCACCCGTCGCCCGCTCCACCCGTACCACCGGCACCCCGGCGCAGGACGGCGAAATCCCGGCGTCGCAGGAACCTTAAAGCCGGATTCACGAAAAAATCCTGATTCGGCAAAAGGACTTGTGCGCGCGGGGTTTTCGTAGGAAATCCAGTCTACTTGAAATCAACCGGCGTGCATCGGGGCGCCAACGGGGACGAATTCGCAATGCGGCAGAACGGTGAACCTTCGGTCGAGGAGATCCTCCAGTCGATCAAGCAGGTCATCGCGCGCGATACCCTTGCGGATCCGCGTCCTGCCCGCCCCTTGCGCGATAACGCGATCGAAGCCCTCCTCGGGTCCACTCCCTTCACAGACGATGACGACGTGTTGGAACTGCAGGAAGCCGCACAGCTGCCTTCGCAGGCCCCGGACGACAGTGAAGAATCTCCGCTGCTCCAGCCCGGTGCGCGCAATTCCATGCGCGAATCGCTGGCCGCGCTCGCCATGCTGTCCGAACCCGGCGCCCAGCCGCAAATCGTCCGCTCCGGCGAAACCTCGCTCGAAGCGTTGACCCGCGAACTTCTGCGCCCGGCGCTGGCGGAATGGCTGGACAAGAACCTGCCGCCGATGGTCGAGCGCCTCGTCGCCGCCGAAATCGCGCGGATCGTCGGCAAAAAGGGCTGATCGGGGCTACGCTCAATCAGGGGCCGGGCTGGACCTTGGCCCCCGCGCTCCCTACCTTTCGGCTTATGCCAAAGCCCGATCCCGCGCTGCTCGACCCTGCGCGCTACCCGTTTTCCTGCACTATCGAGCCGCGCTTCGGCGATCTCGATATCAACCTGCACATCAACAACGTGGCGATAGCCGGTCTTCTCGAAGACGGGCGCGTGCGATTCCACCGTGCCAGCGGATACCGCGATGCCCTGACCGGCCTGTCTTCGATGATCGCCAGCATCGCCATCGAATATCTGGGCGAGGGCCATTACCCCGATCCGGTGACGATCCACAGCGCCGTCGAGGATACCGGCCGCTCCAGCCACCGTCTTGTCCAACTGCTCATGCAGGAGAAGCGCGTGGTCGCCTTTGCCCGCAGCGTCATGGTGATCGTCGGCAAGGACGGACCCGTTCCTCTCCCTGCCTCTTTCGCGGACCAGATAGACCAATGGAGGCTGAGGCCATGAGCACCCACGCCGCAGGGCACCGCGAAATCGAGAAGGCACAGAATGCGCTGGCCAAGACCGGCGGCGACAGCATCCAGCGTCACATCTTCATCTGCGCCGAACCGCAAAAGGGCGAGTGCTGCTCGCCCGAAGCAGGCCAAGCCGCCTGGAAGTACCTGAAGAAGCGCCTGAAACAACTCGGCCTCGATGGCCCCAAGTCATCCAAAGGGGGCGGCGTGGCGCGCACCAAGGCAGATTGCCTGCGCATCTGTTTCGCCGGACCGATCGCGGTCGTCTGGCCCGACGGTGTCTGGTATCATTCATGCAACGAGGAAGCGCTGGAAAAGATCATCCAGCAGCATCTCATCGGCGGCCAGCCGGTAGAGGAATATCGCCTGCACCCGAAGCCAGGCTGAAAAGCCCTACTTTCCGGCGTTCTCATCCTCAAGTGGATCCACTACCGCCTCGTCGTGACCGCTTCCGCTCGACAGGAACACCAGCCCCATCAGCGCCGAGGCCAGCAGCATCGTGAAGCCCACGCCCAGCGCGGCCGCGATGTAGAAATGGACCGATACCATCCCGTTCGAACGATAGAGCAGGATCGCCGAACCCGCCACAAGGCCCACGGTGACGGCCATCATCCAGCCCATGATGCGCCGGTAACGCGCCCAGGCATGGGCCGCCCTGGCCGGATCGTCGAGAGGGGAGCGCCGTGTCATGCCGCCCCATTTGGCCCCGCCGCCCCGCGCCCGCAAGCAAATCATGGCTGGCGGCGGCGCGGGCCTGTGATACTCTTCCCCCGGGGCGATCGGTAAAAGCAGGGGCCCCTTGCAAATAGGGAGAGCAAGACGATGACCATTGGTCGTATTATCGAAGGCCGCACCGCTGTCGTTACCTGCGACATCGCCACCACCGTACGCGAGGCCGTGGCGATCCTTGCAGAACGACGTATTGGCGCCGTTCCGGTGATGGAAAACGGCGAGATCGCCGGCATCTTCTCGGAACGCGATGTGATCTACCGGCTCAGCGAAATCGGCGCCGGCGTTCTCGACATGCCGCTGGGCCACATCATGACCGCGTCGCCGGTGACGGTGGAACCCGATACCTCGGTAATCGCGGCGCTGTCGCTGATGACCCGCCGCCGCATTCGGCATCTTCCGGTGCTGAGCGGCGCGGACATGATCGGCTTCGTCTCGATCGGCGATCTTGTGAAGCATCGGATCGACATGATCGAGCACGAGGCCGCCGCGATGCGGGACTATATCCAGACGGCCTGACCGGCCCCATTTCACGGCCCCTGATTTCAGGGCGCCTATATTGACCGCTCCGCTGCTTGCCGCAGGGGCTGTGCGCGCCTACATCGTGGGCATGGAACAGCACAGCCTGACACTCAGCCCCTCGGCGGCCGCGCGCGTTGCCGCGATCGCCAGCAAGCAGGGCAAGCCCGCCATCCTGCGCCTCGCCGTAGAAGGCGGCGGCTGCTCGGGCTTCCAGTATAAATTCGGCCTCGCCGATGCCCCGGAAGGCGACGATAGCGTCACCGAAACGGACGGCGTGCGCCTCGTCGTCGATGCCGTCAGCCTCGATCTTGTCGCCGGCTGCGTCGTCGATTTCGTCGAGTCGCTGGGCGGCGCCGCCTTCAAGGTCGAAAATCCCAATGCAGCGGCAGGCTGCGGTTGCGGGTCCAGCTTCTCGGTATGAGAATCTCGACGTACAACATCAACGGGGTCAAGGCGCGCCTTCCCCGCCTGCTCGAATGGCTTGAAGAAACCCGTCCCGCCGTTGCCTGCCTGCAGGAGATCAAGACGCAGGACGAAGGCTTCCCGATGGCCGAGTTCGAGAAGCTGGGGTACAAAGGCATCTGGCACGGCCAGAAGGGCTTCAACGGCGTCGCCATCCTGGCAGACGGCGAAGCGCCGGTGGAAATCCAGCGCGGCCTTGAGGGCGAGCCTGAGGACGAACACTCCCGCTACCTCGAAGCGGACGTCTTCGGCATTCGGGTCGTGTGTATCTACCTACCCAACGGCAACCCGCTGCCGGGCCCCAAGTTCGACTACAAACTGCGCTGGATGGAACGCCTGCACCGCCGCATGGACGCGATCAAGGCCCAGGAAGTGCCCGCAATCGTCACGGGCGACTACAACGTCATCCCCACCGACCGCGACATCTGGGCGCCGCCCGCGATGGCCGCAGACGCTCTGATGCAGCCACAATCGCGCGATGCGTATTTTCGCCTGCTCGGCGATGGGTGGACGGATGCTTTGGCCACCCACAACCCGCGCGGCGGGGAGTGGACGTACTGGGACTATCAGGCAGGCGCGTGGCAGCGCGACCACGGCTTTCGCATCGACCACTCCCTGCTCTCGCCCGAACTGGCGGATCGTCTGGTGGCCTGCGGCGTGGACAAGGAACATCGCGGCCGGGAAAAGGCCAGCGATCATGCTCCGGTCTGGGTAGAACTCAGCCAGTAATCTGGAAGGGAAGGGTCTGGGGCAATGGCCCCAGGTCTCCTTCGCTGCGCTAACAAATCAGCGATAGAAAACGTGATTGTCGACCCGGGCCAGACGGGTCAGGCGCCAATTGGGCGAAACCCGCGTGGCGTGGAAGAACAGCGCGCCCTTTGCCGGACTTTTCCAGCTGCCTTCGTCGGCGATCTGCGCCACGGCAACGGCTTCGCGCCAGCTCATCGAGCCTTCGCGCACGGACGGCATCGAGCGTCCGCGCACGAACGAGAACTGCGAGGGCTGATACACCACGCCGCAATAGCTGGTGGGGAAGCGGCCCGACTTCGAACGATTGACGATCACGCGGCCCACGGCGAGCCTGCCTTCGAGGGTTTCGCCGCGCGCTTCGAAATAGATCGCGCCGGCGAGGCAACGCATTTCGTTCGACATGTCATCAGGCATCGACTGCTGCGATACCAGTTCCTGAAGCGAATCTGCGTCGGGAGAAATGTCGGTCCCGTCGGTTTCCTCGGCGCCGTCTTCGGCGGGGAGGGCCTGGACCATAGGCCGGGAAACGAATTCCACGGCGGGCTTCTGTTCAGTCAGTATTGGAATCAAGTCCGATGCCGCTGCGCCCGAGCCTTGGGCGCTCAACAATGCGGTCAATACCGTTGCGGCCAGCGCCATGACGCCCGCCCATTCAACCTTGGTTCGCATTTAATCATATCAACGGCGGTGAACCGATCCGACACAGGCTGGAACGGAATGCCGTATTCGGGCGTTCTGATTCCGTTGAGCCTGCCGACGATTCCCCGTCTGCGTGCTAGCCGGGCGACCGAAGTGCCGCCCTTGCCGCTTTCGCGTTTGCGAGGGCGGCCATTAACTTGCATGGCGTGCAAGTCAACCTTGTTCGGCTTCTCCGCCGATGAAGCGTTCGCCCTTCGCGACGTCAAGTTCCACGATCCACAAATCGGGGTCCTGTGCCTTGCGCCGATCCAGGTAGTCCTGAAAAGCGAAAGGGTCCTGCGAATCCTGAGTCCGCGAGCAGCGCCATGGGCGAGTCCCGTCCAGTTCCGGCATCCGTTCGAACAGGCGAGAAGCCGCGCCGTTGTGCGCAAGGACGACAAGGATCGTCCCGGCGTCGCGCTCACCCTTTGCCAGAACCGCCGCGAAGCCGCCTTCGGCGTTGACCTGCCGAATAAGGGCGGAGACTTCGAGATGTGCGGGAAGCCGCGCGTCCATCGGTTCAGCCCGAAACCGGCGGAATCGAATATCCGGATAGGCTGGACAGCGCGATTCGGGAGCGCATGAACGTGCCGGTGCCGCGCCCGCATTCATCTCCGTCCTCGTCGAGGAGCCAGGATTCGGCCACCAGCACCCGGCGGCGACCGCTTACCCACCGGCCTTCAGCGACGATGCGGCCGCCCTTTATGGGCTTGCTGAGGTGCATGTTGAACGAGGTGGTGAGCAGGAAACGATCGGTAACGTGGGTGTTGGCGGCATAGAAGGCCGCATCGTCGAGCATCTTGAAATAGATCGTGCCATGCGCCGCGCCAGCGGCGTGGAAGCAATCCGGTTCGACCAGAAAAGTGATGCGCGAAAGGCCCTCGCCGGTGATTTCCAGCGAGGAACGGAACATTTGGTTGATCGGGGCAGAGGCGTAGAGGCTTTCGAGAGCCCGCCAGTGCAATCCCGCGCCGGCAGTCCCCGGAACATCTTCGAGGCTATCGGGAGCCGTCAGGTCATGCGGCATCGCGGTCGATAACATTGCTCAGGAGGCCGTATAGCGCCTCAGGACCGGGAGCGGCCATCAGGGCCTCGCGCATGCGTTCGTCCCGCATCATGCGCGAGATCGCCGCCAAGGCGTGAAGGTGCGTTGCCCCTGCACCGTCGGGAGAAAGCAGGCCGAACACGAGGTCCACAGGCATGCCATCGGCGGAATCGAACTCGACCGGAGATTCCAGGCGCATGAATGCAGCCACCGGACGGCCCAGTCCCGGCATTCGGGCATGCGGGATGGCGATGCGGCGGCCGAAGCCGGTGCTGCCCAATTCTTCACGCTCGGCGACGCGCGCCAGCACGGCCTTATGGTCGAGACCATAAACCGCCGCGAACTGGGCCGCGAGCCTATCCAAAATTACGTTCTTGCTGTCCGCGGCCACCGTAATCACGGCGTCGGGAAGCAGTGCAAAAAGCCCACTCATTGCGATTCTGATACTAGAGTTTGACCGGTTTCCAAAGCTGAATACCCCTAAAAACCCCCGGCGAACCGGGGGTTTTTCTTCTTCTCCTCAGAGATCAGAAGCGGTTACGTCGAAAAGACGTAAATCCCGGGCACCAATCCTGGAACCTCAGTGTGGTTCAACCCAGCCAATCGAACCATCGCCACGGCGGTAAACCATATTATGGCGTCCCGTTCCAGCGTTTTTGAAAAATAACGCCGTAGTATTACGCAAGTCGAGCATCATTACCGCATCGGAAACGGTGGCTTCGGGAACATCGACGCGTGTCTCGGCGATGACCACCGGCGCGTCGACTTCAAGTTCCTCGTCTTCCTCGGTCCGAGATTCCTCGAAGATGATGTAGGCGGCTTCCTCGACCGATGCGGTGTGAGCTGCCTGTTCGTGACGATCGGTCAGTCGGCGCTTGTAGCGGCGCAGTTGCTTATCGATCTTTTCGGCCGACTGGTCGAACGAGATGTGCGCGTCCTGCGCGCTGCCTGTGCCCTTGAGGACGAGGTTCTGCATCACATGCATGATGATGTCACAGCGAAAGGCGCCCGCAGGGGCCTTGCTGAAAGTGACGTGCGAGGACAGCGCCCGGCTGAAATACTTCTCGATGATCGCCGTGAGCCGTTCGTTGGCGTGGACCTGAAGGGCCTCGCCGGTTTCGACCTGGTGACCGGAGACGCGGATATCCAGGGGCG
>Ga0308165_1003879_pt1 | contig 15464 bp, 11 predicted proteins | sample PhyWR2_FD_201032 | JGI IMG/M metagenome (GOLD analysis project Ga0308165, IMG submission 201032) | Phyllosphere microbial communities from UC Gill Tract Community Farm, Albany, California, United States - DLSLW.R2 | ecosystem: Host-associated > Plants > Phyllosphere > Unclassified | place: USA...
AACCCAGGTGTGTACCAGGTTCATGTTAAGGGAAACAGGATTGCAACTGGCAACAATCAGCGTTTTGCATTGGCTTACCGTTATAAAATGAAGAATACTTTCTCTTTCGTGAGCCCGGAAAAAGATGAATACTTTTTTGCCAATGAAGGAAATTACATCCGGTGGGAAAATAATTATTCAAGCAAAAGCGGAAACTTGTCTGTAAGTTATAATGATGGAACTTCCTGGGAATTAATAGCATCGGGAGTGGATTTAAGCAAGGGTTTTTATAATTGGGTTGCGCCTGATTTGTTTTCGAAAGCGATGGTAAAAATGGAAGTAGAAAGCAATGTAATCATGAGTCAAACCTTTGTGATTTCTAACCCAAGATTATTAAAGGTAGGGTATGCTTGTAAGGATGGTATTGTGCTAAATTGGAATCCACAGCCTGGTGCCAAAGATTATACACTCTATAACGTGGTGGATAAGGTACTTACGCCGGTTTTAAACCTTACAGATACCCTTGTGAAGCTGGATATTAATAAAATTTCGGGAAAGTATTTTGCCGTGGCCGCCAACGGTACGGGGTTTACAGGGTTAAAAAGCTATACCATCGATTATACCCAACAAGGAATTGCCTGTTATGTTAAAAGTTTGTCGGCTTCGGTTATTGAAGATAAAATCAGACTTGATTTGAGTATTGGAACCACGTTGGATTTAAAAAATATCATTTGGGAAAAACAGACTGGCGTAAATACGTTTACACCTTTACAACAGACTAAACCTGTTCAAAATCAATTGGATTATGCTGTTTTTGATGATAAACCAAAAGCGGGAATACAGTTTTATCGGGTTACATTCGAAACGGCCAGTGGACAGGTGCAAAGCGATCTTGTTTCGGTGGTTTACCTTAAAGAAGATCAATTTGCTTTCTTTCCCAATCCAGTAGCCGATTATTTAACCATTCTGAGTGGATCATTCGAAGATTATAGTCTGGCTATTTTTAACATTTTGGGGCAGAAGGTTTTCGAAGAAAAGGCAACAAGTTCTAATAAATTTGCCCTCAATGCATTATCTACAGGTGTTTATGTTGGTGTTATTAATAAAAACGGACAGCAATTGAAAAAATTTAAATTAATTAAGAAATAGTTAAATTATATATACTTCTTGTAAGGGTTAGGTATTACCTAAACTTAGCTTTGTTATATTTAAATCCATAACCAATTTGTTCAAAATTATTCTTTGGAGATGCTGTAAGTAAGGTTTGTATCTAACTTAGTAGGTAAAGCTTGTGGCCGATTATATTCTTTTATATAATGGATCAGGTTTTTCCGGTCACAATCTGATAGACTATCTAAAGTTTTAATTTTATTACTTAAAAATCGCTCACTTTTGAAATATCCTTTATGTTTGCTAATAAAGATAAAGTCTCTTAATTTAAGGCTGTCCATTTTTGATAGCTCAAAGTAAGAAGGTACTTTGGGGTAATATCTTTTTTCTTGCTCTACATGACAGCTTCTGCAGCCAATGTTAAATTCAAGGTCACTTCCTTTAGCTAGGTAAAGAGCATCGCAAGTATCGACTAACATTTTAGCACGATTTTTAGTAGCTGCTTCTTTATTATTTTTACCTGTGCAGCCAATTATAAATGAGATAATTAACAAACTACCTAAACTTAGCCTTATTATATTTGAAACCATTGGTATGGGGATTTATAACTTTCGTTTATTTTTCAGGTATTGTATTCGAAGCATCTTCAGGTGTTCTTAATATATACAAATGTGGCCGGTTATATTCTTTAATGTAATGGATCAGGTTTTTACGATCACAATCTGATAGACTATCAATTTTTTTAAGCCGTTGTTTTGTAATCGGAGCATCTTTATATAAACTAAGGTTCTTTTTATGCTTAATGATGAACAAAAAATCTCTTAATTTTAAACTATCCATGCCAGAAACCTCTTTCATGGTAAGCAAATCAGGTGTAATTCTTTTATCTCTCTGGGTGTGACAGTTTATACATTTAATGTCTTCTCCAATTTGAGCTGCTTTTTCTACATTTAGCTTACAGGTATCTGTTTTCGTTTTAGCCAGCGCCTCAGATTTATCATTGTTTCGATTTATACAGCTTAAGGTAAGTAAGACCAGTAATAGATTACCTAAACTTAGCTTTGTTATATTTAAATCCATTGGTGGGGTTGTTTAAAAATCTTCGTAAATTCTCTACTGTATTTAAACTTGGGTTAGCGTAATGAATGCCACCGGAAAGTTTTTTGCCCTGGGCTAAAGCAACTTTTGCAAATAATTGGTTGAGCGTCATTTTGTTGCAGGTTAAGGTGTAGGCATGTTGTATAAAATATAATTTTAAATCGTAAAAATAATGTAGGATGATTTTGCTTAAAGGCAATAGTATCTACTAATATACACTAATATATAGTTAATACTACAATTATCTAATCCAAACATTTTTCTTGAAATTTGATGGAGACCCCAGCAAAATTATTATTGTAGGCTTATAGTTGATAAATGCCAGTCGTTTAACTAAACCTGCATCCTTTTAGCATTTTCTTCGTATTTTTCAACAAATCATACCAATCATTAGAAACTAAGTTGTATAAATGAAAAAACTCCTACTACTTTCTACCTCTGCACTCCTTTTTTTAAGTGCTTGCAGGCAAAATATCCAAAGTACAGAAAACGTTCCTGATTCTTTGGCGATAAAAGCCATAAATGATTCTAGTTTAACCCAATATTTAGCTGTTATTGCTGCGGATAGTTTGGAAGGAAGAAAACCCTTTACTGTTGGCGAAACCAAAACCATTAATTATTTAAAGGCACAGTTCGAAAAATTGGGCTTGGAACCTGGTAATGGAAAGCGTTTTTTTCAGGAAGTACCGATGGTTGAAATTAAATCTGTACCTGAAGATAAAATGCTATTTAAGGGAAAAACAAGTTCTTTGGTGCTAAATTACTTAACCGATTTTGTTGCCGGAACAAGGCGTGTACAAAATGAAGTGAGCATAAATAATTCGCCACTGGTTTTTGCTGGGTATGGCATTGTTGCACCCGAATATGGTTGGAACGATTATGCCAACCTTGATGTGAAAGGAAAAACTGTTGTGGTGTTGATAAATGACCCTGGATTTGCAGATTCTACTCTGTTTAAGGGTAAAAATATGACTTATTACGGCCGTTGGACATATAAGTTTGAAGAAGCCGCAAGGCAAGGTGCTGCCGGAATTATCATTGTGCACGATACTGAACCTGCCGCCTACCCCTGGACTGTTGTACGTAGCGGATGGTCGAAATCTAAACTTACCCTGCAAAGCGAGGATAACGGTATGAACCGAAGTATTGTGGAAGGTTGGATTACTTTGGATAAGGCAAAACAGTTGTTCGCAATGGATGGCAAATCATTTGATGAGCTGGCTTTAAATGCCCGTAAAAAAGGTTTTAAAGCTGTTGATTTGGGTATCACTACCTCATTAAAAGTTAAAAATACCATTAAAAAATCGGTTACCTATAATGTGCTGGCAAAAATACCGGGCGACAAACGTAAAGATGAGGCCATTATTTATTCGGCCCACTGGGACCATTTAGGCGTGGGAGAAAAAATACAGGGCGATTCGATTTATAATGGAGCGGTTGATAATGCAACAGGCGTGGCATCTCTTTTTGAAATTGCTTCAGCCTTTAAAAAATTACCTAAAGCTCCGGGCAGAACGATTTTATTTATTTCATACACTGCTGAAGAGCAAGGTTTATTAGGGTCTGAATATTATGCCAAGCATCCTGCCTTTCCTTTGGCAAAAACTGTTGCCAATATTAATATGGATATGATGGGCATTGCCGGTAAAACCAAAGATATTGTAGTATATGGTTTCGGCCAGTCTGAACTGGAAGATTATGCAGCAGAGGCTGCTAAAAAGCAGGGGAGGGTTATTGTGCCAGATCCTGTTCCGTCATCAGGTTTGTATTACCGATCAGATCATTTTAACCTGGCCAAGGTTGGTGTGCCGTCGCTGTTTACAGGTTCGGGAGTAGACAACATTAAAAACGGAAGGGCATGGGGATTAAAACAGGTTGCAGATTTTACCAAATTCCGTTACCATTCTCCTCAGGATAATTTTGATGCTAAAACATGGGATTTATCTGGCATTATAGCAGATGTTAGGATGCTTTTCGATTTGGGTTACCGCATCAGCAATGAAGATTCTTACCCTAAATGGAAAGATGGATCGGAATTTAAAGCCATCAGAGAAAAGAAATAAACAAAAAGCGTCCCGATTGGAATAACCGGGACGCCTTTTGAAAAAAAGTCATTTATTAAGTTTTTCTATTGGATAGACTTAATTAAAAGTAGAACTGTACACCTAATCTTGGTGCAAAAGTATCAGCATTTAAGCCAAAACTGTTTGTTTTTAATTTAGCACCTGTTCCTTCAGCTTTAATAGTGTAGTTTTCATAACTTAAACCTTTAACTGAAAGTTCGATACCGATTTTTTTAGTTGGAAAGAAAGCAAAACCTGGAGCAACTTCTACACCGATTTTAGTTGTAGTTCCCAATTTTACTGAGTTATCGCCATTAGCATCTGTTGCTTTTAACTGCCCGAAAGCCAATGGAACAGATAATTGGCCGAAAAATTTAAATTGATCTGATAAACCAACATAGTAACGACCGAAAGGAGCAACTTTAAAAGCACCATCTTGTGTTTTTTCGCTAACTGTTTTATTGTATTCGTAACCTACACCTGTACCGATTGCAAAATTGTTGCTGATAAAATAACCAACACTTGGTAATACTGTAAAGCTGAAATCTGCTTTTGGAGCGCCGTCAACTTTTGTCGAATTTACACCTACGTTACCACCTAACATAAAATTTCCTTTTTCAGTTTGTGCTTGTGCACCATAAACTAAACCTGCTACTGCTACTAAAGATAATAATAGTTTTTTCATCTTTTTTATTATTTATTTGTTATTAAAATATAGTCAATTTTGTAAATTTAATGTCTGACTATGTTCGCCTAAAAGTCAACACTTGTGCCAAAAAACATTGCTTAGGTCATTAAAAAATCAGTTTTTGGACAACTGCTTCACTCACAAACAGATGTAAATTTAATGTTAAGTCAATATTATTTTCGTGTGACTAAAAATCAATCGATCGATTAATTTTTTAAGCATGACAGATTGACAATCTGACTTTTTTTGTATAAATGTCAGATTTATTTGTAGCAGAATTGGCAGGTTTTAAGGAAAGTTTCTTTAGGTATTATTAAACTTTTGATGCTGAAATTAAATTTTCAATTTTCTTTTTAATGATGCTGATGGTTTTCTCATCTGTTAGGTTTCCTTCTGCATCAAATTTATTTTGTGCTTGCGCAATCAAAACTTCTGGTTGTAAAACAGGGTTCATATTTAAGAAAGTAAAAACGGGCAGAAAAGCGGCCTGCATTCTTACCGTTCCCCACATGCCCTGTGTTGCACCCATTAAAGCCACAGGTTTATGCATTAGTGGTGAGTCTTTTCCACGGCTTGCCCAATCAATGGCGTTTTTTAATCCGCCTGGGATAGAATAGTTGTATTCAGGCGAAACAATAATAAAGGCATCGGCACCTGCTAAAGCTGCTCTAAATTTTACTACGCTTGCTGGTCGTTCTTCAACTTCAGGTAAATCTTCATCAGCATTATAAACAGGGATATCATGATAAGCTACAATTTCGAAATCGATACCTTCAGGAATCAAGCTACCTGCAACTTTAAGTAACATTGCGTTATAGGAGCCTTTTCTTAAACTTCCACATAAACCAACAATTTTTCTATTCTTTTCCATAGTTATTAAACCGCAACGTTATAAAAATGTTTGGTTTTTGCAAGGACAAGGCGCAAGGTTTAAGAATTTATAATTGCTACTTTTGATGGTATTAGTATACCGATTTTATGAATGAGCCTACATCTACCACCTCCATTATTGAAAAAACCGTTTTTCCGATACTTTTTGCTTTAAGTTTTTCGCACCTGTTAAATGATACGATTCAATCGTTAATTCCTGCAATTTACCCCATCATTAAAACGAGTTATCATTTAAGTTTTTCGCAAATTGGTTTAATAACGCTTACCTTTCAACTGGCTGCATCGCTGTTACAGCCATTTGTAGGTTTATATACTGATAAAAAACCTCAGCCATTTTCGTTGGCCATTGGAATGGGTTTTACCCTGATCGGATTAATTTCGCTTTCGCAATCAACCCATTTTTACACAATACTGCTTTCTGTGTGTTTTATAGGCATAGGTTCTTCCATTTTTCATCCTGAAGCATCACGGATGGCACATGCGGCCTCCGGAGGGAAGCGGGGATTGGCACAATCCGTTTTTCAGCTGGGCGGTAATGCAGGCAGCTCTTTAGGGCCTTTGTTAGCGGCTTGGATTATAGTTCCTTACGGGCAGTTCAGCGTAATCTGGTTTTCGGTCATCGCATTGCTGGCCATTATCATTCTTACTTATGTGGGCAACTGGTATAAGGGTTTTATGCTTTCAAGAAGTAAAAAGATAAACATACAAGCGGTTGTGAGTCAGTTTTCGAGACAAAAAGTGATTTTTTCTGTATGTATTTTGCTCTTGCTTATTTTTTCGAAATACTTTTACATGGCCAGTTTAACCAATTATTTCACTTTTTACCTGATTGATAAATTTCACGTTTCGGTACAAACTTCGCAGATCTACCTGTTTGTATTTTTGTTTTCGGTAGCAGCCGGAACATTGCTCGGCGGACCAATTGGAGATAAAATAGGAAGGAAATATGTAATCTGGGCATCTATTTTAGGTACTGCACCATTCGCATTATTGTTGCCACATGCAAGCCTGTTTTGGGTAGGGGTATTGATTGTTCCAATAGGAATGATTTTGGCATCGGCATTCTCTGCAATTTTAGTGTATGCACAGGAATTAATCCCAGGGAAGGTAGGATTAGTGGCAGGACTATTTTTCGGCTTTGCCTTTGGTATGGGCGGCATAGGGTCGGCATTATTAGGGAAACTGGCCGATTCTACAAGTATTGAATATGTATTTAACATTTGTGCGTTTCTGCCATTAATCGGCTTGTTAACAGGTTTATTGCCTAACATAGAAACGAAAAAGAAATAAAAAAGCCCATTCTTTTTATAAAGATGGGCCACAATTTTGACTGTTGAGGAGTTAAAAAAGGATATAAATCTTAAAGCCAAGGTTGTTGATGAATCCTTGACTGCTTAAATTGAATGAGGTGGTTTCGGTTTTGGTGATCACGTTGGCATTATTTGTTTCGTTTATTTCGTTTTTAGCATACACAATGTCTGCTGTTAATAAACTGGTTTCTAACGCAAATCTTTTTGATAGAAACCAGGTAATACCTCCATATGCACCTACATTATATTGGTTACTGGTTGAGCTGTATTGCGAATAGCTTTCAGGTAAATTATTGTTTTCACTGTGTGTGTAACCGGCTCTTCCTCCAGCATATGCAAACAGGGTTTTTACCAATGGGAAATAATGCTGATAACTTAAATTGCCGCCATAACTTTTTTGCTCTTGCTTTACATTATCGTTCGTATTATATTTATTTAAACCATAGGTTAAATCTAATCCAAGCTTATCATTATCTTTAAAGAAATAGCCATATCCAAGGCTGAAGCTATTATTTTGGTACTTGTTTTCGTAATTTGCACCAGTATTTTTGTTTGTGGTAGAGTTAATACCAAAGCTTAAAGCGTTTGTTCCTTTTGTTTGCGCGAAACCGCATAGGGAGATACCCACGGCCATAGCCGTAACCAATAATTGTTTTTTCATTTTCATTTGTGTTTTTTGTGTATCCAATGATAAAATAAAAAAATGATATTAACTATTGCTTTAGTTGTGTTTTTGTTAAGTTATTGATTATCAGCAATAAAAAATAAAACCAATCTGTTTTATTAGATCGGTTTTAAGTAATAATAAGACTTATTTGTGTACTATTTAGCGTTTTCGCTCAGAATAAAATAGTACATTTCAAGAGGAGTGGAGTTACAATCGCCTCCTATATTTCCGGTAATTGATTTAATCTTTCCGTTTTCTTCGGGGAAAATACTTCTGTTGTATTCGATCTGTGCGCCACCTATCGATTTAATCTTTCCATTATCTTCTTCAAAAATGCTCTTGTAGTATTGTATTTCTACCTGGCCAATTGTCTTGATTTTTCCATTTTCTTCGGGGAAGATGCTTTTGTAGTATTCAATTTTCTTATCCCCGATAGATTTCACTTTACCATTTTCCTCAGGGAAAATACTTTTATAGTATTCGAATTTCTTATCTCCGATAGATTTAATCTTTCCGTTCTCTTCGGGGAAAATACTTTTATAGTATTCGAATTTCTTATCTCCGATAGATTTAATCTTTCCGTTCTCTTCCGGGAAGATGCTTCGATAGTACTCTATTTTTTTATTGCCAATTGTCTCTGGCTTCCCATTTTCTTCGGAAAAAATACTTTTATAATATTTTATTTCAGTGCTTTCTGTTGTTTGGGCTTTCACATTACATATGTAAGTGAAGAGCAGCACTAAGCTTAAAATTCTTAAGCTTAGCAGATTGAATATTTTTCTCATTCGATCAAAAATTAGAAGTGAATATTGATGGTGAAGGTAGGGGTAAAGTTATCGAGTGCCAACCTCAGGTTATTTTTCTTGTCGAAGTTGTACAATGATTCTTCGGCATAATAATTTTGGTGGAAGAAGCTTAAAATTGGAAACGAAAACTCGATACTGGAATCGTTAGTAAGCATATAGGCAAAACCTGGACTTAAGCTTGCCCCAAAGCCTTTTGCACGAGCATCGGTACGGATAAGATAACCTTCATCGTCAATTCTATTGAATGTATTAATCTGGAGGAGCAAATTAGCCTGTACAAAAAACTTGAAACGTTCTTTCACGTCGACATATCTGCGTATGAATGGAGAGATGCCGAAGCTAAATTCTTTTGGACCATAGCGATCTTCGTATCTTCCATCTTCTTCATCCCAGGAAATATAACTTTCGCCACGTAGTTTGGAAAGATTTAAAGGGATCTCCAGGCCTATAGCAAAATTATTGGCCAAAAAGTAACCTCCTCTGGGTGTTGCAGTAAAAGTGTTTAAGCTTGGTGAGGAGTTGTTCTGTTTAGAAGTTCCAAAACTTAAACTCAAACCAGCAAAGCCGGTTCCTTTTTCAGTTTGGGCATAACAGCGCCAACTGACGGCGCATAGCAGTGCCATGATGATTAATTTAGGTTTCATTTTATTTGTGTTTTTGTGTGTAATCAATAATAACCATTATTGAAACAAAAAGCAAGAAAATGAACGGTTATATTAGTTGATTTAAAAGGTGTTTTTTAAACAAGAAAAAACCGCCCCAATGTAGTCGGGACGGTTTTTGATCGGTACATTTTAACCAGCATTTTGGTTCAGGAAAACAAAATTATGATCGAACATATCCAACTTAATTTTGCTGTCTTTATCTATCTTTCCTGCCAGTATCTCTTTTGATAGCTCATTTAAGATTCTTTTTTGGATAACCCTTTTCAGCGGTCTGGCACCAAACTGAGGATCGTAACCCAATTGCGCCAGCCAATCTAAAGCTTCCTCACTGGCATCCATTTCTATACCCATTTCGGCCAGGGTTTGTTGTACCTGTTTAAACTGTAAGCTTACAATATTTCTAATTTCACTTCGGTTTAACGGGGTAAACATAATCAGCTCATCAATCCTGTTCAAAAACTCCGGACGAATGGTTTGCTTTAATACCTCGAACAATTCATTTTTGGTTTTAGCAATTACCTCATCACGGTTTTCATCACTTAAATCTTTAAAATTATCTTGTATTAAATGCGCACCAATGTTAGAGGTCATGATGATGATGGTATTTTTAAAATTCACTGTTCTACCTTTATTATCGGTTAAACGTCCATCATCCAAAACCTGCAGCAAAATGTTAAATACATCCGGATGTGCTTTTTCAATTTCATCAAGCAATACAACCGAATAAGGTTTGCGTCTAACTGCTTCGGTTAACTGTCCACCTTCATCGTAGCCTACATATCCCGGAGGCGCACCAATTAAACGCGACACGGCATGGCGCTCCTGGTATTCACTCATATCAATCCGGGTGAGGGCATTTTCATCGTTGAATAAAAATTCGGCCAATGCTTTTGCCAATTCCGTTTTTCCTACACCTGTTGTACCTAAGAAAATGAAAGAACCAATTGGTTTACGTTTATCCTGTAAACCTGCACGAGAACGGCGGATGGCATCAGAAATGGCTTCGATGGCTTCATCTTGCCCGGCTACGCGTTGGTGTAACTCTTGTTCTAAATGGAGCAGTTTTTCCCTTTCACTTGCAATAAGTTTTGTAACCGGAATCCCCGTCCAACGGCCAACCACACCGGCAATATCATCGGCAGTAACTTCCTCTTTAAGCATTCGGCTATCCGTTTGCTGACTTTCTAAATCGGCTTTAAGTTTTTTAACTTTATCTTGTGCCTCTTTAATTTTTCCGTAACGGATTTCGGCAACTTTGCCATAATCTCCGGCACGTTCTGCCTGTTCGGCTTCTAATTTGTAGTGTTCTATCTGCTCTAAGTGCGTATTTACAGCATCTACCAAATCTTTTTCGCCTTGCCATTTTGCTTTAAATTCATCGCGCTCTGCTGATAAATTTGCAATTTCTTCTGATAGCTCTTTAACTTTTCTATCGTCTTTTTCACGTTTAATGGCTTCACGTTCAATTTCCAAACGCATAATCTCGCGGTCTAAAGCATCCACATGCTCTGGCACACTGTCCATTTCCATGCGCAATTTTGATGCTGCCTCGTCCATTAAATCAATGGCCTTATCTGGTAAAAAACGGTCTGAAATGTAGCGCTGACTCATTTCTACAGCTGCAATAATTGCTTCATCTTTAATTCTTACTTTATGGTGTGTTTCGTAACGCTCTTTTAATCCACGAAGGATAGAAATTGCATCCTGGGTATCTGGTTCTTCCACCATTACTTTTTGGAAACGACGCTCCAATGCTTTATCTTTTTCTAAATATTTTTGGTATTCGTCTAAAGTTGTCGCACCAATTGCACGTAATTCTCCACGGGCAAGGGCAGGTTTTAAAATGTTTGCGGCATCCATTGCGCCTTCGCCACCACCAGCACCTACTAAAGTGTGTATCTCATCAATAAACAAAATAATGTCGCCATCACTTTGGGTAACCTCTTTAACAACAGCTTTTAAACGTTCTTCAAACTCGCCTTTGTATTTTGCACCGGCAATAAGTGAGCCCATATCTAGTGAATAAACCACTTTGCTTTTTAAATTTTCAGGCACATCGCCTTTTATAATTCTAAAAGCAATCCCTTCGGCAATGGCGGTTTTACCTACACCTGGTTCACCGATTAAAATAGGGTTGTTTTTAGTTCTACGGGATAATATTTGGATTACGCGGCGGATTTCTTCATCACGGCCGATAACTGGATCGAGTTTTCCGCTTTCTGCATATTCGTTTAAATTCCTGGCATATTTGCTTAAAGCCTGGTAAGTAGCTTCGGCATTCTGATCGGTTACGCGGTTATCGCCACGCAATTCTACAACGGCTTTCTTAAGGTCTTTTTCGTTAACACCTTGCTCTTTTAATAACTTGGAAGTGCTGTCGTTAACGGTAAGAATACCCAATAACAGGTGTTCTACTGATACAAATTCATCTTTAAATTCTTTTAAAAACGTTTGCGCTTTCTGTAAAACGCTATTGGCATTTGATGACAGATAGACATTGCTTCCACTCACTTTAGGGAATTTGGCAATCTCTGCATCAAGATTCTGATTTAAGGAATTAAGGTTAACGTTCAGTTTCTTTAAAACATAAGAAACCACGTTTTCATCAACAGTAAGCAAACCTTTAAGCAGGTGTGCCGTTTCAATAGCCTGTTGCTGATTGCCTTGGGCTATTTCAGAAGCCTGTTGAACTGCTTCCTGGGCTTTTATGGTAAAATTGTTGAAGTTCATATTTGCTTTTAAGTCAAAACAAATGCCATATTGATTTAGATTTTTAAATCGGAAATTTTGTCGGTAAGTTTGAATTTTTTATGACTAATTTACTGATAATTAGTGTTTTATACTGAAAATTTGTCGTGCATGGTTTAATTGTTTTGTTTTAATGGAGACTGGGAAGTGTCAATTAATTAATTGCAACTGAAAACTTAAACTGCTAAATGAAAACTGCCAATTGAAAACTATAAACTGCTAATTGATTTGGGCGTTCCCCATCCCGATGAAAAATCGGGAAAGGGGCGGGCTTTGCAGGGCTGCGCTTCGCTCCGGTACCGATGAAGGATCGGCACTGAACCCTTACAATCCCTAACGCGGTATTTAGCTCAGTTATCTATCCCGCGGTGAGAAATTGTTGCCAAAAAGCACTGAAATTGCTGATTAAACCTGATAGAACGGAAAGCCCGGAGACCGATTTTTCCATCGGGCGAGGACTTGGAGGGATAGCAGGACTACCGGAACCTAAATGTGCAGGAACCTGATTTCCAAAATAAAATCAATGAAATTACTTTTTACAAAGATGCTGAAACAAGTTCAGCAGGACGGATTTAGGTAAGGCAATAAAAGTGAATAAATTAATACATTCTTATAAAACCACAGAATATCGTTTCACGATCTATTATCATGGTTGTTTGATCAAAAAACTGAAACTGAAAACTGTAAACTTCCAACTGATTGGGGCTTTACAGGGCTGCGCTTCGCTCCGGTACCGATAAAGGATCGGCACTGAACCCTTACAATCCCTAACGCGGTATTTAGCTCAGTTATCTATCCCGAAGTGAGAAATTGTTGCCAAAAAGCACAGAAATTGCTGATTAAACCTGATAGAACGGAAAGCCCGGAGCCCGATTTTCCATCGGGCGAGGACTTGGAGGGATAGCAGGACTACCGTAACCTAAATGTGCAGGAACCTGATTTCCAAAATAAATCAATGAAATTATTTTTTACAAAGATGCTGAAACAAGTTCAGCAGGACGGATTACGTAAGGAAATAAAAGTGAACAAATTAGTACATTCTTGTAAAACCACCGGGTATTTTCTCTTTGCGTCTTCCTGAATTCGTTTCATGATCTATTATCATGGTTGTTTGATCAAAAAAACTCAAAATGAAAACTATAAACTGCCAACTGATTCCTAGATTTAGACCTCGCAGGTTTCGAAAACCTGCGAGGTCTGGATTATTTACCTGCTTTTTGTTCTATTATATATTTCCCTGCGGCAAAATCTAATTTTCCGGTATTGCTTGGCTTGCCATTTATATAGTTACTCAGGCCACGCGTAAGTGGCAGATTAATTGTGGCTGTAGAATTAGCAGGGATAGTGATATCGTATCTAATTCCATTATTAATCCGCTTCCACGAACTGATAATTTTACCATAAGGACCAATATGGCTGGCTTCGAAAGCGTTTAATCCTTCCATCACGTGTGGGCTCAAAATTACATGTTTAAAGCCCGGCTCTTTTTCGTCGGGTTTAATTCCTCCTGGTGATTTGTATAACCAGGCACCAATTTCTCCAAACATAATGTGGTTCATCGAGATATCTGATTTTGCATCAATTGGCCAGTTTTCATACAATGTTGTGGCTCCGTTTTCCATCCACCATCCCCAGCTTGGATATGTTTTTTGAGCGGCAACCTTATAGGCAATATCGCTGTATCCGTTTTCACTTAAAGCATTTAAAATGGCTTTAGTGCCCAATAAACCAACATCTAAATGAAACTCATCGGCTTCTACGCGTTTAGCTAAATTTTCTGCAACTAAAGCAACTGATTCTTCTGGAACGATTTTCCAATAAAGCGGCACACTCATCTCAGTTTGCACACCGGAAGCATAAATTCCTTTTTCTTTATTTAAATATTTGGTGTTAAAGGCGTCTTTAATTTTTTTGGCCAATGCCATGTATTTTTCATAATCATCGTTTTTGCCTAAAATTTTAGCTGCTTTAGCCAAAATAACCACATCAGCATAGTAATAACAGGTAGAGGTAAGTTCGACAGGGGATTTAGATTTGACCGGAATCCAATCGCCCAACCCCCAAGTAGTTAAGCCAGTAGGATAGGTTTCGTCGATATGGTTTACATATTTTCTGATGTTTTCGTAACAGTCGGCAAGTAATTTTTTGTCGCCATAAAACAGGTAAATATTCCATGGTATAATGGCAATTGTGCTTGTCCAGTCGGGGCCATTGCCCCATTCGTAGCCCCAGCCATCGGTTGGAATAATAGATGGTAAAACACCATTTGGCTGTTGTTCATCACGGTGATCGGCAAGCCATTTTTCATAAATGGTGATGCCATCAAAGCCATATAGTCCGGTTTCTATGGCAATTTGTGCGTCGCCGGTCCAGCCGTTTTTCTCTCTCTGCGGGCAATCGGTTGGGTAGCCAAAAAGGTTAGATAGGTATGAATTGTTGGTGGCGTAATAGATTTTGTTAATAATCGGCTCAGAAGATTTAACATCGCCAGCAACCGGCACATCGCTGTGCATAAAATAACCCACTAAATCTTCTTTTTTTAATTCGATAGGCGCTGAACTGGTTACTTCTACATATTGAAAACCCTTGTAATTAAAATGCGGCATGAAACTTTGTTTACCCTTTCCGTTTAAAATCAAAATATCGGTTTGAAAGGGATCTGTATTATCGGTGGGGCGATAATGAGCATCAATATTTGAAATATCTACATGCCCGTTGGGGTATAAACGTTCGCCATGTTTTAGTTTTATTGTAGTTCCTGCCGGGCCATTTACGGTGATTTTACTCACTCCGGAAATATTTCTGCCCAAATCGAAAAGATACGTGGTATCATTAAACTTTCTTAAACTTTTACTGGCTATCTCTTCTACATTTCGAATGGGGTGTAATGCCTGTGCAACAATATTTTTCGATGGGGCAGAGCGGTACATCACTTCTTTCCAATCTTTATCATCAAAACCACGTGTATTCCAGCCTGATTTTTCTAAACGTGCGTCGTAATGTTCGGCTGTATAAATGCTGTTAAAAACAATCGGACTGAGTGCTGTCTTCCAATCTTTGCCTGATTTTATGGTTTCAGTTGTGCCATCTTCATAGCTAATGCGTATATCGAGGCAAAAAGCAGGCCTGTTGCGCCATGGGGCACGGTCAAAATACCATACAGCGGTTGATTGGTGGTTGTACCATCCATTTCCTAATAATACCCCAACGGCATTTTTACCAGATTTTATGGCGTTGGTCACATCATAAGTTACGTACAATGTTCTCCTATCGTAACGGGTATACATAGGATCCATACGGTGGTTGCCAATTTTATTGCCGTTGATCGATAGTTCGTAAAGTCCGCCTGCTGCAATATAAGCCCTTGCCGATTTTATTTTTTTTGTAGTGTTAAAGGTATTTCTAAAATAGGGAGCTGGTTTAAGCCTGGTGTTTTCAG
>Ga0308165_1003880_pt1 | contig 15462 bp, 11 predicted proteins | sample PhyWR2_FD_201032 | JGI IMG/M metagenome (GOLD analysis project Ga0308165, IMG submission 201032) | Phyllosphere microbial communities from UC Gill Tract Community Farm, Albany, California, United States - DLSLW.R2 | ecosystem: Host-associated > Plants > Phyllosphere > Unclassified | place: USA...
CTCGTACGGGCAGGACGTCCTCGAGCACAGCGTCGAGGCTGCTCTCGTCGCGGCTGCCCTGGCGGCCGAGCTCGGGGCGGACGTCGAGGTCGCGCGGCGCGCCGCGTTCCTCCACGACATCGGCAAGTCCCGCAGCCTCACGGCCGGCGGTACCCACGCGGCTGCGGGTGCGGACCTGCTGCGTGACGCGGGGGAGTCCGCCGAGGTGGTCAACGCTGTCGCCGCGCACCACGGCGAGGTGGCCGCCGAGAGCGTCGAGGCCGTCCTGGTCCAGGCGGCCGACGCGATCTCGGCGGCGCGGCCCGGTGCACGCCGCGACGAGCTCGAACGGTACGTCGAACGGATGGAACGGCTCGAGGGTGTCGCCGCAGCGCACCACGGGGTCGTGCGCGCCCTCGCCCTGGCGAGCGGCCACGAGCTCAGGGTGGTCGTCGAGCCGGCAGCCGTCCCTGATGCCGACCTGCCCGGCCTGGCCCGCGAGATCGCCCGAGACATCGAGGCTGCGCTGAGCTTCCCCGGGGAGATCTCGATCACCGTGGTCCGCGAGCTCCGCGCCCACGCGACCGCCGGCTGAGCCCAGCCCGCCGACCTTGGGCACGGCCTGTCAGGGGCTCCAGAGTCGTCAGCCGATGCCTCGCGCGGGTCGTAAACTGGGGCCGATGTCATCGAACACCCTGCCGCTCGACGCGCTGACCCAGACCCCGTCGGACACCGGCCACGAGACCCCCCGGACCTACGTCGTCCGTACCCTCGGGTGCCAGATGAACGTCCACGACTCCGAGCACATGTCCGGCATGCTCGAGCAGGCCGGCTACAGCCGCGCGACCCCCGAGGCGGCGTCCCGGGACGAGGCCGACGTCGTCGTCATCAACACCTGCGCGGTCCGCGAGAACGCCGCGACCCGCCTCTACGGCAACCTCGGCCAGCTGGCAGGGGTCAAGAGCAGGCGTCCTGGGATGCAGATCGCCGTGGGCGGCTGCCTCGCGCAGAAAGACCGGTCCACGATCGTCGAGCGTGCTCCGTGGGTTGACGTCGTCTTCGGCACCCACAACCTCGATGCGTTGCCGGTGCTCCTCGAGAGGGCTCGGCACAACGAGGCCGCGCAGGTCGAGATCGCCGAGTCGCTCCAGGTGTTCCCGTCCACGCTGCCCACCCGTCGAGAGTCTGTGTACGCGGGCTGGGTGTCGATCTCCGTCGGCTGCAACAACACCTGCACCTTCTGCATCGTGCCCCACCTGCGGGGCAAGGAGCGGGACAGGCGTCCGGGCCAGGTGCTCGCCGAGGTCGAGGCGCTCGTCGCGCAGGGCGCCATCGAGGTCACGCTGCTGGGGCAGAACGTCAACAGCTACGGCGTCGAGTTCGGAGACCGCGGCGCGTTCGCGCACCTGCTGCGGGCGTGCGGGCAGATCGACGGTCTCGAGCGGGTGCGCTTCACCTCCCCGCACCCCGCAGCCTTCACCGACGACGTCATCGAGGCGATGGCGCAGACGCCGAACGTCATGCCGCAGCTGCACATGCCCCTCCAGGCCGGGTCCGACAGGATCTTGCGCGCCATGCGCCGTTCGTACAGGTCGGACAAGTTCCTCGGGATCTTGGACCGTGTCCGTGCTGCGATGCCCGAGGCGGCGATCACGACAGACCTCATCGTCGGCTTCCCCGGCGAGACCGAAGAGGACTTCCGCGAGACGCTCCGCGTGGTCGAGGCGAGCCGTTTTGCCTCGGCCTTCACCTTCCAGTACTCACCGCGCCCCGGTACCCCCGCCGCGACGCTCGAGGACCAGGTGCCGAAGGAGGTCGTCCAGGAGCGCTACGAGAGGCTCATGGCGCTCCAGGACTCGGTCTCCGCGAGCGAGAGCGTGCGGCAGGTGGGCCGGACCGTCGAGGTCCTGGTCGCCGAGGGTGCGGGCCGCAAGGACGGCGCGACGCACAGGCTCACAGGGCGGGCCCAGGACAACCGCCTCGTGCACCTCGCCGTCCCCGCTCACCTGACCCACGCCCTGAGGGACGAACCGACAGCGCCGGTCGACGACCCGCGCCTGAGCGAGAGCATCGATCCGGAGCTTCCTCGTCCCGGCGACGTCGTCACCGTCCAGGTCACGGGGTCTGCGCCCTACCACCTGGTCGCCGACTCGGTCCTCGCTGGAGAGCCGCCCGTGGGGCACGACGGGGTGACCTCGGCCGGTGGTCGGGTCTACGCGGTCCGTCGCACCCGGTCTGGTGATGCGTGGGCGGCTCGCGAGCGAGCCAGGGCCGGGCTCGGAGACGACGCGCACTCGCACGGCGACGCAGCCGCGCCGGCAGGTGGGCCCGTGGTCCTCGGGATGCCTGTCCTGCGCCGCAGCTGACGCGGGCCGACCGGCACCCTGCACGTCAGCGGTTCGACCGCTGTCGTGCTCCGTCGTCCACGTGCTCAGTCGTCGTCGACGGGGCCGTCGTTGTCGTCCATGTCGCCGTCGTCCTCGTACACCTGAGGCCTGAGCGACGCGGCGACCGAGGCGAACAGCTGGAGAGAGTTCCCGAGGCCACCCGCGAGGGTCTCGTCGATCTGGTCCTGCGTCGCTCCAGGGCCGAAGTCGACCGAGTGCTCGGTGTACAGCGACAGGGCTCCGTTCTCACGGCGCACGTAGGCCTTCGGCCAGATCCTGTCCCTGTTCCAGTCGTTGACGATCTGCAGGGTGGCCACCCGGTTCGACTCGGCGAGAGGGCGGTGCCAGCGGCCGCGCACCTGGATGATGTCCTTGTCGACGCCCAGGAGCATGAACCAGAAGCGGTTGCCGTCCCACGTCCCGGTGATGTCGCCGTCTTCGTCGAGCCGGAAGGTGTACCCGCGGGACCCGAGGTACGACGCCAGCCTGTCGCGGGTGACCGCCGTCGGGACGTCGAGCAGGTTCGCGCTGGTCTCCTCGGCGGGCAGCGGGCCGGTCCGTTGGCGCGGGACGGCGTCGGGCAGCACGGACAGCAGCCTCGACAGCCACGCGCGACGCGGCGCAGGGGTGCTCATGGGGCCGCCTTCGCAGGGTCGGGGTAGTGGGCGTCGAGAGAGTCGAAGAGCATCGCGGCCGTGCTGAGCCCGCAGCTGAGCAGCCTGTCGAGCTGTTCGTCGGTCGCACCGTGCTCGAGGTCGACCGACATCTCGGCGTAGACCTGGATCATGCCGTTGTCGCGCACCCGGAAGTACGCCTTGGGCCAGATGCGGTCGGTGTTCCACTCGTTGCAGAGGTCGAGGACCTCTTCGATCCGCTCGATGCTGATCTCACGGTTCCACTGGCCACGGACCTGGAGGATCTCGGAGCGGGACCCGAAGATGAGGAAGTAGAAGAGCCGAGAGTGCCACAGCCCTCCGACGTCCCCGTCCGAGTCGATGAAGTACGAATAGCCGTAGTCGCTGATCCACTCGATGACACGTGCCCGAGTGACAGGGCGGACGCCGTGGACCTGGTCGAGACCCGTCGCTGCACCAAGCTCGCGGGCGATGACCTCTTCGACGTCGAGACGCAGCTGCTCGTCGTCCCTGTCAGCCCCGCCGACGGCGGCCTGGGCCTCGTGAGAGGCGTGCGTGCCGGAGAGGCCACCCGTCCTGCGGTGACGCCGGTCCTTGAAGAGCCCCATCCGTCCAGCCTACAGCCGGTCCTGGGACCCGCGTCCGCTCGACAGCCCACGGCCAGGTGGTTGACGTACGGTGACACGATGCACGCCACCCTCGCTCGTCTCACGCTGTCGCCGGTGCTGCTCCCCGGCGCCTCAGGACGCACGGACCTGTCCGCGCAGGCCCGCGCGGCCGTCGTCGCCCGGATCACCTCGCTGCTCGAGGAGGCAGGACTCAGCAGGCTCGGGGCGGGCGCGGAGGCCGACCACCCCCACGTGCTCGTCGTCCCCCACGTGCTCGTCGTCGCGCCAGCCCGTCGGCCGATGATCGCTGTCGACGCACAGCCCGACCTCGGCGCTCTCGGGCTCGAGACCCCCAGCGCTCCCGGCGGGCCAGGCTCCGGCGTCGGCGGTGGTTCGCCGACCCTCGACGTGACCGCGACCGTCGCCGTCACGCTGCTGAGGCTGGCGGGCTGGCACGGGGCCGTCGAGACCATCGAGGTCGCCGGGCACGCCGACGACGGGGCGAACAGTGCCCATGACGCGCTCGACGCCCTCGACTCTCTCGAGGCCGTGGTGTCGGCAAGGCTCCCAGGGCGCAGGCTGGTGCTGCTCGCGACGGGGTCGGACGAGGCCGAGCTGCCCGCCGGTGCGCGACCCGCGCTCGCCGCAGCGCACGCGAGGGTCCGCACGCTGGGCGACCGGCTGGGTGTCGCGCGGGTCAGCACGGACGCTCTGGTCGACTGAGCCGGCCCCTGCCCCTGCGCCCAGCACCCCTGCGCCCAGCGGCACGCAGGCTTCCCTCGAGGCTCTGAGCGGCTGCTCAGAGCGACAGGCGACGGACCAGGTCCTCGGCCTCAGACGTCCGGCCCAGTGCTGTCAGCACCTCGACCAGCTCGCCCGTGACCTCAGCACGGGGCGCTGTCGACCGCACCATGGCGAAGCCCTCCGCTGCTGACTCGAGGAGCCAGACTGTGTCCTCGAGGCGGCCCTCGGCGCGTTCGAGCCGACCGGCGAGCCAGAAGGCGTGGGCTGCGTCCTCGACCATCCCGAGCTCGGCGAAGGCCTGGGCGGCGGTCCTGGCTGCTGCCGTGGCCTCGTCGGTCTGTCCTGCGGAGGCCTGCGCACGAGCGAGGGTGTCGAGCAGCTGGGCGTGCTCCGCCGCGAGGACCGTCGCCCGGCGCGCTCGGGTCGTGGCCTCGTCGGCCATCTCGGCCTCCGCGGCCCCTGCGACGGCCTGGACCGCCCCGCGCGCCGCAGCCGTCTCGATCTCTGCGGCAGCCACGAGCGGCCCGAGGACGGACACGGCCGTCGGCACGGCGCCGACCGACACGCAGACCCGTGCGTAGGCCCTGGCGACAGGTCCTGTGTACTCGATGCCCGTCTCGGCGCGGGCGAGCAGCGCGAGGGCCTCGCGGAACGAGGACTCGGCCCCCTCGTCGTCCCCGAGCGAGCTGGCCAGGGCTGCGGCCTCGGCCAAGGCGAATCCGGCAGCCTCCGGCTCGTCGATCGCCTCGAACATCTCAGCCGCCTGCGCGTACAGCCGCGCGGCGCTGACGGTCTCGCCCCGCGCCGCCGAGCTCTCGGCGGCCGAGACCAGCGCGTCGGGTCCGACACCGGCTCGGCCGGCGGTCTGGTCTCGAGACTGCTCAGCCGATGCAGCGGCGGTCGGCGCGCCTGCAGGCGCGCCGTCGCCCTCGGCCTCGTCCAGCAGGTATCCGGGCACGTCGCCCGCACCTGTGCCATGGTCTGCGCCCGCGAGCGACCCTGTCGACGCCGTCGGTGCGGCAGGGGTCGCGGAGCCCGCAGGCGCGTCAGGCGCGCCGGAGCCTGCGACCTCGTTTCGTCCAGCAGGCAGGTCGCCGCCCCGTCCTGCGGGCAGGTCCGCGCCGTGGCCTGTGAGCACGCTGAGGTCGACGCGGAGCTCGCTGTGCTCACCTGACCATGCGCGCAGCACACGCTCGGTCGAGGCGCTGGTGCCACCCCGCCGGTCGAAGGCGGCGGCGAGCGCGAGGGCCTCTCCGTGCATCCAGTCGTCGAGCTCGGCCACTGTCGTCGCAGGGACCCCTGGGTACGAGACGGCCCGCAGCGGGTGGCGCCGGCGCAGGACGCTGACACCGGTCCCGGCGTGCAGCAAGAACGAGAGCCTGTCGGCCGGAGTCTCGGCCTTCGTGAGCAGCCCGGCGGACCTGTCGAGGAACCTCCAGGCCGCGGAGTGGTTGCCTGACCGTGCGAGGAGCTGGACGTGTCGCCCCTGCGCCCCCGCCAGCTCACCGCTCGTCGGAAGGCTCTGCAAGCCGTGCCGGTGCGCCCTGGCCGCGCCCTCCGCGTCACCGACCTCGAGATAGGCGAGCTGGAGCTGGGAGAGCCTGTCAGCCGGTTCGGAGTGGCACGAGGCCGACGTGGCCTCGGCGGACTCCAGCAGGCGGATGCCCTCCTCGTAGCGGCCGGCCTCGAAGAGGTAGGCGGTGCGGTCGCCCGGCTCGCAGGCCGGGCACTGCGAGAAGTCGTCACGCTCGGTCGTGATCCACCGCTCGTAGGCGGCCGGCAGCTCGTCGTCGCCGAGCAGGTGGTGCCACTGGAAGGTGAGGTGGTTGACGGCGCTCATCCCGTTGCCCGCCAGCTGGTAGCGGCGACGCATGTCGTCGAGCGTCGAGGTGATCTGCGCGGCCGGGATGGCCGGGAACTCCATGAGGTTGCCGACCATCCACTTGAACGACCAGAACAGAGAGTGCACGTCGTGCTGGTCGAAGAGCTCGGGGTGCTCGTCCCAGAGCCTCACGGACTGGGTGAACGGGAGGTACGCCTTCTCGACCTCGTCGGAGAAGGCGTAGGACTCGGTGAGGGCGAACAGCGCGAAGGCGCGTGCCTCCTGCGGGCCCTCGGTGGTGACCTCGCGGACGAGCGCCGCGGCCACCTCGTTGCGAGCCGAGCCGAAGGGCAGGTCACGGGCCTTCATGATGGCGCGGTTCATGTCGTCGAGCTGGCGTGCCATCAGGCTGCGCCCCCGTCCAGGTGGTCGTGGCGCTCCGGGTCTCGCGGCGCGGCGGCGCTGCGCATCAGGGTCGAGAGCGCGTCGGTCATGAGGTTCGCCTCGTGGGCGGGCAGCGGGCGGCCGGACTGCAGCAGCGCCGTGACGTACAGCGCCTGGGCACCAGCCTCGCGGACCACCCGGTCAGCGACGTCGAGCACGTCGCGCACGGCAGGGTTGGCGTCGTTGAGCACGAGCCGGCGTCGGTGCTGCGGCTTGGAGAACTGCCCGAGGACGCCGCCCCACAGGTCGGCAGCCTCGGACACCGTCGAGGTGACCTCCTGCTCGTGGTCTGCGTCGCGGTCGTCGAGGAGCATCGACGGGATCTGCGCAGGCTCGAAGGTCCGCAGGTCCACGTCGCACCCGCCTGCTGCGAGGACCTCACGGATGCTCACGAGAGCGTCGGTCGTCTCGAGGGCACGCAGCGGCTCGAGGGGGAGCAGCACCTGGGAGACGTCCGAGGCCGAGACCGGCATGACGGTCCACGACGGCCTGCGGGTGCGCACGCGCTCGAGGAGGTCGGCGTCGTAGACGTACCCGGCATTGACGACGGGGAGGTCCTGGGCGTGCGCGACAGGCGCGATCCGCCGGTATCCCTCGACCGTCGGTGTGAAGTGGATCTGGCCGTAGCGCTCGTGGATCTCGGCGAGGGTCGCCTGGCCCGTCGTGCACTCGAAGGGCAGCACCTCGACGGCCAGGTCGAGCATGTCGTCGTCGACGAGGGCCAGGGCGCGCACCGCGAGGTGGTGCACGGCGAGGAGCTGGGCCGAGCCCGCGTCGCGCAGCGCGAGGGTCTCGAGGGTCCACCGGCGGATCCGCGCGCCGAGAGCGTCACGGGTGGCGAGCAGCACGTCGTCCTCGTACAGGCCCTCCCGCGAGGCTGTCGGGCGCACCGCGGTGGTGTTGACGACGCAGCGCACGAAGAAGGCCCACGGCGGCAGCAGCTCGTCGACCTTGGTCCCCAGCAGCATCCGCTTGAGGTAGACCCTGTGGGCGCTGCTCGTCGTGGGGGACACCGCCGTCGGCAGCACGAAGGCCACGCCGCTCAGCCCGGCGAGCGGCAGGTCGAGGTCGATCGAGGCGAGCGGCGTGAACCCGAGGGCCGACTCGCAGTACGACCTCAGGGCGAGCTCCCGCGCTCGCGGGGTCTCGTAGGTCTGCTCCCACGGGAGCACGGGCTCGCTGAGGGAACGGGACCGGACCGAGCCGTCGGCGCCCTCGACCTCGAGCAGCAGCTCGACGGGCAGGAGCGACCCGTAGTCGGCGGCGAGGGCGGCCACGGTCTCCGGCTCGAGCCAGTGCTCGAGGTCTCGGCGCGGCGCGAGACGCACCGTGCTGCCCGGCTGCTCAGGTCTCCTCGGGTCGTCGTCGGAGAGCTCGACCAGCGTGTACCGCCCGTCCGCGTGACCAGTCCACCGCACGGCCGGGGCCTGCGGGTGACGGGCCGAGCGCGAGACGAGCTCGATCTCGTCGGCGACCATGAAGGCCGACAGCAGCCCGATGCCGAACTGCCCCAAGAACTGCTCGCGGCCCGTGCCCATCTCCAGGTCGCGCTTGGAGCTGCGCCCGATGGTCGCGAGGAGCTCTTCGGCCTCGGCCAGGGTCAGACCCACGCCCGTGTCGGTCACCTCGAGGCTGCCGTCGGGACGGCAGCGCAGGGTGACCCGGGGGGTGGTCGCCCCCGGACCCGCCGTCGACGAGACGCCGGGGGACGAAGCGCCGGGGGACGAGGCACCCACCTCGGCCAGCGCCGTGATGGCGTCGGTCCCGTTCTGCAAGAGCTCCCTGAGGTACACCCGAGGGCTGCTGTAGAGGTGGCGGGCGAGGAGGTCGACGATCCCGCCGAGATCGACCTGGAAGGTCTGGCTCATGCGCGGGCCGTCACTCCTCGGGGATGCCGAGGCGCTCGGCCAGCCGCTCGAAGGAGCGCAGACCCGTGAAGAGGCCGCAGGAGATGAGCTGGCCCAGCTGCGCGTCGCTCACACCGTGCTCGAGGTCCGTCGAGACCTCGGCGTACACACCGATCTCGTCGTCCTCGGCCCTGACGTACAGCTTGGGCCAGATGAGGTCGCGGTTGTACTCGTTGAGCAGGAGGGCGAACTCCGCCTCGCGGGCGACCGGGAAGGAGTGCTTCCAGCGCCCGCGCACCTGCAGCACCTCCTGGGACTCGCCCATGAGGAAGAAGTAGAAGACGTTGTCGTCCCACTGACCCCCGACGTCGCCGTCAGGGTCGATCCCGAAGTTCCAGCCCTGCTCGGTGAGGAAGGACTCGATGCGCGCCCGGGTGAGCGGTGCGTTGTCGCCGGAGGCGGCGAGTGCCGGAGCAGTCTCCGGCTTGTTGAAGAAGCCCATCGTGTCGTTCTCCTGGGGTGGTGTCGGTGCGTGCTGGTGCCACGGCGCCGTGCTCCTGGTGGGGCCAGGCGGAGCCGTCGGCCCCTCGGCGGGGCGGGCGCCGCTGTCGGCCCCGGGAGCGGGGTCGGGCGGTGCTGGCGAGGGTGCCGCGGTCGAGGACGCCGCGGCCGTCTGCTGATTCCCGTTCACCCTAGGTCCACACGGCGACAAGCACCAAGGGCTTCGGGCCCGGCCCGGCGAGGCTGTACCGTCTCGGTGTGCTGATCGTCGCAGTGGTAGGCCCCACGGCCACCGGAAAATCGGACCTCGCCCTCGATCTCGCCGAGGCTCTCCAGGGCGCGGGCGGGGACTTCTCCCCACCGGAGATCGTCAACGCCGACGCCTACCAGCTCTACCGCGGCATGGACGTCGGGACGGCGAAGGTGCCCGTCGACGAGCGGCGCGGCGTGGTCCACCACCAGCTCGACGTCCTCGACGTCCAGGACGACGCGTCCGTGGCCACGTACCAGACCCAGGCGCGTGCAGACCTCGCCGCGATCGAGTCCCGGGGTGCACGTCCCCTCGTCGTGGGAGGTTCGGGCCTCTACCTCCGGGCCCTCCTCGACGACATGCGCTTCCCGGGGACCGACCCGCAGGTCCGTGCTGCTCTCGAGGCACGTGCGGAGGCCGAGGGCACCCGCCGTCTCTACGACGAGCTCGCCGAGCGCGACCCCGCTGCCGCTGCGGCCGTCGAGCCCCGCAACACCCGCCGGATCGTCCGCGCCCTCGAGGTCATCGAGCTGACCGGGGCCCCGTACTCCGCGAACCTCCCACGCCAGGAGTACGTCAGGCCCGCCGTGCAGATCGGCCTCGACATCGACCGCGGTCTCCTCGACGACCGCGCGCAGGCACGCGTGGACGCCATGTGGGAGCGCGGCCTCGTCGACGAGGTCGTCGCGCTCGCGGACCGCGGCCTGGGCACCACGGCGTCCCGCGCCGTCGGCTACGCCGAGATCCTGCGCCACCTCGCAGGGGAGACCACGCTCGACCAGGCCAGGGCGGACATCGTCGCGAACACCCGACGGCTCGCCCGCAAGCAGATGGGGTGGTTCGGCCGCGACCCGCGCGTGCACTGGCTGCGGGCCGAGTCGCCCACCCTCGTCGAGGAGGCCCTCGCCGTCGTCGCGTCGGCCGACCGCGGGACACCGCCCCCGCCCGCGGACGGACCCGTGCGCCGTAGTCTGGGCTCATGACGCCAGGAACGATCCCCACGACGCCCCTGCCCTTCACCAAGGGCCACGGCACCGAGAACGACTTCGTGCTGCTCGACGACCGCGAGGCGCTCCTCGACCTCACGCCGGCGCTCGTGCGGGCGCTCGCAGACCGCCGCGCCGGGATCGGCGCAGACGGCGTCATCCGGGTGGTCCCCTCGTCGGCCCTGCCCGAGGGACAGGCTGTGCTCGCCCACGAGCCCGCAGCCCACTGGTTCATGGACTACCGCAACGCCGACGGGTCCGTCGCCCAGATGTGCGGCAACGGCGTCCGCGTCTTCGCCGCCTACCTCGAAGAGCTCGGCCTGGCGACCTTCGCCGACGGGCGCGAGCTCGTCCTGGGCACGCGCGCCGGAGCTCGGCGGGTCCGCAAGGAAGACAGCGGCTGGTACGCGGTCGACATGGGCGTCTGGTCCTTCCCCGGGGGAGACTCCGCGGTCAGCGACGGCTTCGACGCCGAGGTGACCGTCGCCGGGCTCGAGCCTGCCGACGCCCAGGTCCCCAGACCCGCCCTGAGCGTCGACCTCGGCAACCCGCACACCGTCGTCGCGCTCGCGAGCCTCGACGACCTCGAGCGCGCCGACCTCACGACAGCGCCCGACGTGCTCCCGCTGCCCGCCGACGGGACCAACGTCGAGCTCGTGGTCCCTCTCGGCGAGGAGACCAGCGTCGACGGCACCGTCGTCGGCAGGGTCCGCATGCGCGTCCACGAGCGCGGCGTGGGGGAGACCCGCTCGTGCGGGACCGGTGCCTGCGCGGCGGCGCTCGCGGTCCGCGCGTGGGCCGGACCGCAGGCCCCCGACGTCTGGCTCGTCGACGTGCCCGGCGGGACCGTGCGGGTCACCCTGCTCGAGGACGGGCACGTCGAGCTCGCGGGACCCGCGGTGCTCGTGGCCGAGGGCACGGTGCGCCGGGACTGACCGCCCGCGCAGCAGCGTGCCTCAGCCCGCGACGACCTCGATGACCCTGAAGCCCTTGGCCGACGCGAGCTTGGTCGCCACGGCCTCGAAGGGAGCGCCCTCGGGCGTGCGGACCTCCGCGGTCGTCCCGTCGTAGCGGTCGTTCATCCATCCCATGAGCGAGTCCGCGCCGAGGTTGCGCTGCACCACCAGGTAGGCGGACCCACCGGGCACGAGGCGCGGCAGCCACCTGTCGAGCATGGAGTGCAGCATCTCCTTGCCGACCCGGATCGGCGGGTTGGACCAGATCTGGGCGAGACGGACGTCCGCCGGGACGTCGTCGGGGGTGCACGCGGTGATCCCGTCCAGGCCGAGCCGTGACGCGTTGCGGCGCGTGAGGTCGAGCGAGCGCTCGTTGACGTCGACGGCCCACACCCGCGCCTGCGGGTTCTGCATCGCCATGGTCAGCGCCACGGGCCCCCAGCCGCACCCGAGGTCGAGCACGTCGCCCGTCGGCGGGTTGGACACCGTGCGCAGGAGCACCTGGGTGCCGAGGTCCAGCCGGCCGGGTGAGAAGATCCCACCGGCCGTCTCGACGTCGACGCTCCTGCCGTCGAGGACGACGGTGAGTGCCCGGCGCTCGGCAGAGGAGGCCGGCTCAGCGGTGAAGTAGTGGTCTGGGGTCTGATCGCTCACAACGCGTCATCGTAGGCCCAGCCGGGCTGCAGCAGTTCATCTGTGCGCAAAAAGTCTTCGGCGCAGGCGGCCCTCGTGGGAACCTAGAGGGACACGAACACCACCATCCACGAAGGACGTGCATGACGAACAGCCACGAACCGCGCCCCGAACCTGCTCAGGGTCCGTCGCCGACGACAGACCAGCACGTCGGCGTCGCGGCACCGTCGGCGCGGGACATCGCGAGCGACGTCGTCGCCCGTGTCCTCGCGCGGGCGGGGACGGCACGAGCAGACGGCGGGACCCAGCACTCCGCCCACGACGGCGACCAGCTCGACCTCGCCGAACGCTCTGCGCTGCGGCGTGTCGCGAACCTCTCGACCGAGCTCGAGGACGTCACCGAGGTCGAGTACCGCCAGCTGCGCCTCGAGAAGGTCGTCCTCGTCGGGCTCTGGGCCCGCGACGCGGCCGACGCCGAGGTCTCGCTCCGCGAGCTCGCGGCGCTCGCCGAGACCGCAGGGTCCCAGGTGCTCGACGGCCTCCTGCAGCGCCGCCAGACCCCCGACCCGGGGACCTACCTCGGCTCGGGCAAGGCCGCCGAGCTCGCGGCCGTCGTCGCCGGGACCGGCGCCGACACCGTGATCGTCGACGGCGACCTCGCCCCGTCCCAGCGTCGTGCGCTCGAGGACATCATCAAGGTCAAGGTCGTCGACCGCACAGCGCTGATCCTCGACATCTTCGCCCAGCACGCGAAGTCCCGAGAGGGCAAGGCCCAGGTCGAGCTCGCCCAGCTCGAGTACCTCCTCCCGCGCCTGCGAGGCTGGGGAGAGTCGATGTCCCGCCAGGCCGGTGGCCAGGTCGGTGGCGCCGGGGCAGGCATGGGCTCGCGCGGACCGGGTGAGACGAAGATCGAGCTCGACCGTCGTCGCATCCGCAACCGCATGGCCAAGCTGCGCCGGGAGATCGCCGCGATGGCGCCCTCCCGCGAGACCAAGCGGTCCTCGCGCAAGCGCAACGCGATCCCGTCGGTCGCGATCGCCGGCTACACCAACGCCGGCAAGTCGAGCCTGCTCAACGCCCTGACGGGTGCCGGTGTGCTCGTCGAGAACGCGCTCTTCGCGACCCTCGACCCGACGGTGCGACGCACCAAGACCCCTGACGGTCGCGTGTACACGCTCGCGGACACCGTCGGGTTTGTCAGGTCGCTGCCGCACCAGCTCGTCGAGGCCTTCAGGTCGACCCTCGAAGAGGTCGCCGACTCCGACCTCCTGCTGCACGTGGTCGACGCCTCGCACCCCGACCCCGAAGGTCAGATCGCTGCCGTGAGGCACGTGCTCGAGGGGATCCCCGGGGCGCTCGACGTCCCCGAGGTCATCGTGCTCAACAAGGCCGACCTCGCCGACCCCGACACCATCGCCCGGCTGCGCAGCCGGGAGCGCACGACCCTCGTGGTGTCTGCGCACACGGGGGAGGGCATCACCGAGCTGCTCGACTTCATCTCGGCGGCGCTCCCGCACCCGGGGGTGACGGTCGACCTGATCGTCCCGTACAGCCGGGGAGACCTCGTCAACCGCGTGCACCTCGAGGGTGAGATCGACCACCTCGAGCACGTCGGCGAGGGCACCCTGCTGCGTGGTCGGGTGGACGACGAGCTCGCAGCAGAGCTCGCCGCCGTGGCCGTCCGCTCCTGAGCACCCACGGTCCGGGGCCGGTCTCGATGAGGCCTTCCCCGGACCGTAGACTCCTCGGGTGAAGGACACCCCGCACGCCACGACCACAGGCTCGGCCGACGAGGTGCACACGCTGCTCGACCTCGCCGTCGGCGCACTCGGCGGCGGCCGCCGCGACGGGCAGCACGACATGGCCGAGGCCGTGTCGACCGCCATGACCTCGGGCGAGCACCTGCTGGTCCAGGCCGGGACCGGCACCGGCAAGTCGCTCGGCTATCTCGTGCCGGCCGTCCACCACGCCGTCAACGCCGGCGAGCGCGTGATCGTCTCGACCGCGACCCTCGCGCTCCAGCGCCAGATCATGTCCCGCGACCTCCCCCTGGTCGCGGAGGCTCTCGCGGACCACCTGCCCCGCCGTCCCACGCTCGCCCTGCTCAAGGGCTGGCACAACTACGCCTGCCTGCACAAGATCGACGGCGGCTACCCGGCCGACGACGCGGGCACCCTCTTCGACATGCCCCGCTCCGAGGGCCCTGCAGAGCCGCTCACCGGCGGCGAAGCCGTCCCGGCGGCGGAGGCCGCGAGCCTCGGGCAGCAGGTCGTCAGGCTCCGCGAGTGGGCACGGACGACCGACACCGGTGACCGGGACGACCTCGTCCCCGGCGTCCCGGACCGTGCGTGGCGCCAGGTCTCGGTGACCTCGCTCGAGTGCCTGGGCCAGCGCTGCCCGCTCATCGAGGAGTGCTTCCCGGAGCAGGCCAGGGCCCTGGCCCGCGAGGCCGACGTCGTGGTGACCAACCATGCGATGCTCGGCATCGCGGCGACGGGCTCGCCCAACGTCCTGCCCGAGCACTCGGTCGTCGTGGCCGACGAGGCGCACGAGCTGGCCGACAGGGTCACCGCCGCGGCGACAGTCGAGCTCTCGGTCGCCTCGATCGAGCACGCAGCGCGCCAGGCTCGCCGCCACGGCGGTGTGCTGACCACCGACCTGGACGCGGCCACCTCGGACTTCGGCTCTCTCGTCGCCGGCCTGCCCGCGGAGCGTTTCCCCGACGGGCTCCCCGAGGGGGCCCGGCTCGCGGTCGCGGGCGTCCGCGACGCCGCCCGCGGCGTGCTGAGCGAGCTCAAGCCCGAACCGCGGGCCGGTGGCGGTGAGGGCGGAGCCGACTCGGGCCTCAAGATGGCCCAGTCGAGCATGCTGCAGATCTTCGAGATCGCCGAGCGGATGACCGGTGAGGCCACGGGCTTCGACGTGCTGTGGTGCTCACGAGGTGCCGAGGGCGGCTTCGGTGCCGGGATGTCCAAGCTGCACGCCGCCCCGCTCGGGGTGTCCGGGCTGCTCCGGACGAACCTGTGGAGCGAGAAGGTCGGCGTGCTCACGTCCGCGACCCTCGCGCTCGGCGACTCCTTCGACCCCGTCGCCCGCTCGGTCGGCCTCGAGCGTGCGGCGACCGAGGCTGACGGCACGGAGACGACCGGGCCTGCGCCGCGGTGGCGCGGGCTCGACGTCGGCAGCCCCTTCGACTACCCGCGCCAGGGGATCCTCTACGTCGCGAAGAGCCTGCCGACCCCGGGGCAGCAGAGCACGACCGACGACCAGGTCGACGAGATGGCTGCGCTCATCACCGCGGCCGGCGGGCGGACGCTCGGGCTGTTCTCCTCGCGCCGGGCCGCGGAGCGCGCGGCCGAGCTGTTGCGGGAGCGCCTGGACGTGCCGATCCTCTGCCAGGGTGACGACCAGCTGCCCACCCTCGTCAAGCAGTTCGCTGCCGACGAGGCCACGTGCCTGTTCGGCACCCTCTCGCTCTGGCAGGGGGTCGACGTCCCGGGTCCGTCCTGCCGCCTGGTGATGATCGACCGCATCCCGTTCCCTCGGCCCGACGACCCCGTCAAGGCGGCACGCGCCCGGTACGTCGAGAGCCACGGCGGCAACGGGTTCATGCAGGTCGCGGCCACCCACGCGGCGCTCCTGCTCGCCCAGGGCGCGGGGCGGCTCGTGC
>Ga0308165_1003883_pt1 | contig 15454 bp, 15 predicted proteins | sample PhyWR2_FD_201032 | JGI IMG/M metagenome (GOLD analysis project Ga0308165, IMG submission 201032) | Phyllosphere microbial communities from UC Gill Tract Community Farm, Albany, California, United States - DLSLW.R2 | ecosystem: Host-associated > Plants > Phyllosphere > Unclassified | place: USA...
GCGTCGAAGCCTACAACGACAGCATCAGTTGTAGCCACCCCAGATACTGCAAAATCGTCATTATCTCGTCGATTACTGCATAAGACATTGCAACATGCCCAAGATGCGGTCGGGTTCGCTAGTGATACGACACGTAATATTGCAGGGGTCGCGGATGCTGCATTAGATGCGCTCGATCAAGTAACCACTCACACCAGACGTGGAGTTGTTGGAATGACAAATCTGGCGGCAGGCACTGTACGAGATATGGTGTCTGAAACCAGCGAAACTGCACGTCAAGTTGCATTGATCATGGCGCGTACATTTTTGGGGAAGAGTACTTTAACGCTGTATTTACCCGAGATGCTATTAAACAATCAAATTCGTAAGCGCATAGACCGCTCTGAAATTGATGATATTAAAATCAAGTGTGGTAATGACAGTTTTCAAGTCGAGATCGATGGCCATTACCATCGCTTCATGTATCGTTTAAGTTTAGATTTTAAGGTATTGGAATGTCGTATTGGGCAGGAAAAGTTTTTGCGCCTACGACAAATGGATGAAAGTCTTGATGTTCAGATACGGCATGGGGGAACCCTGTCAAATTGGGCTGTGCGCCGTATTGGTCGAGTTGGTTTTGAAGTCGTGAATATGTTGCCGATTCCATCACTTATTAATCATTTGATTGGCGATATTCCGGGCATCCAACGCGATGGCCACCGTATGTGGTTTATTGACCTAGAGCAAGCAGGATTTATTGACTTTATTAATAACCGTTCATGGATGGTTGAAAAGCTTTTAAGTTTGACTGATTTTAGTATTTTACCGGGTTTAAATATTTTGCGAGAAAGCCGAGAGTTGGTCCAGCAATTGGTAGATCAATTTGAAATTAGAGGACTACGAGTACAGTTGGGTCGCCTTGAAGTACAAGTGGGAATTGCGAGCTAACAGAGCATAGGGAAAGCTAGTCACTGATTGGTTTTTCATTTTTTAGGCAAGAAAAAAGCCACTGACATTATGCAGTGGCTTTTTAGAATTTGGCGTCCCTACGGGTAGCCTGATTGAGGTGTTAATATATTGATTTTAATAAAAATAAAATATTTTAAATGCGTTTGATACCGTTATATATACCGTCAAAAAAATGAGCTATAATTTTTAGTAGGATAGGGATTAATTAGAAAAATTATCCATTTTTTGAGAATTTTGATTGTAACAAGAATGTTGCTTTTTGTAATCTTGAACAGCCTTTTTCTAAAAAATCTTGGAATAAAAATGAATGATGTTAAATCAAAAGCTGAAATATCCCCTGACAATGAAAAAGATAAGTACTTAGGTATCAATGATTGTATTGAGTATTTGAGAATCTCAAAATCTGAGTTTGCTGAATTGATCATACAAAATTCACTAGAACCAAAATTTCATTGGTCTGGATATCTTGAAACTCAAATGACTATAAGCTTACTTGAGTACACCCGATTATTTGATAGCAAAAAACTGAAAACTTGTTCAATAGAGGAATGGGAGGATATTTCTATAAGTACAGAGAAATTCACCCTTGATGGTTATATTAATTTCGAAGGATACATATCTATTACAGGGGCAGAATATTTCGTAATGGAGTTATTAAAAAGTGGGGCATCGAAAAAGCTCTGTATTAATGACATATATTTAATTGATGATCTTACACGTGATTCAGTTGTTACTCTCTTCGATCATAAACAGAAGCTTTCTAAAAAAATAAGGTCTCGTAAAAAAGAATTGAATAGTAGTGAGATTTATACAATTTATTCAGGTTCACCCAATCAAGAGTTAAATGTAGAAGATTGTAAGTTTTTGAAAGAGGAAATTTTTCAAGTTATTAAAAAGAATAAAGAAATTGAAATTGAGTTAAAGGATAACGAGAGAAACAAATATAGTGGTAAAGAGTTATTTACGATGATTGTCCCAAGCATTATTCGTTATATTCGGGAAAGGGATCAAATTAAGGATAAGCCTCAGCAAGACGATGGTGTGGGTGGTTTGAAAAAAGCAGTTCAAGATTATATCGAAGGTGATGAATCATTGAAATTTCTTACCAGTAATTTTAAGAAGAATTGGCAAACAGTGATAAATGAAAAAAAAGAGGGTCAAGGTAAAAGTATTTTGGATAAAATTTTTGAAGAAGAAATAAGAAATGCAAAGGTTTAAACCTTGACCCTTACGTCTGATTGTTTTTGCAATCAGGATCAACGTAGATAATATTTATTTAATCATTGAATATGAAGTTATCAAGCCAATATCGGCAGCCATAAAGGACTTCTGAATGCAATACAGTGTTCAACAGAATGATAACGTAGAGTCAGCCACGCTACCTAAAACAGGTTATGCAAGCCTAAACGATATGCTTCCACATCTACCTATTAAACGGTCAACTGTGTGGAAATGGGTTAAGGATGGTCGATTTCCTGTACCAGTGAAAATTCATACATTAACACGTTGGCGGTGTGCAGATATCCATGCTTGGCTAAATCAGTATGCTGATACGGGAGCATGTAATGGAGGAGTATGAAAATGAAAAAGGCTATCAAGAGATAGCCCATTCACCTGATGAGCAGAATTGCAGTTCTGTTCATTCAGAATCTGATCAAATTGAGAGTCAATCAGCCATTCATCTTAGCATTATAGATGTAGGGGCTGAGAAAGAAGATTGTAAAACAGATGATCCGCTAGTAAAGGATGGAGGAAATCAACTTTATTTTCTTCTTCTTGCATTGATTGATCGATTTATTAGTTGTGATGAACATCAAAAATGTGCAATTGCCTTATGGATTATTCTGACTTGGTGTATCAACGCATTTAAGATCGCTCCAATTCTTGCGATTACAGCATTAACTAAAGGTGCAGGAAAGACACAGGTACTCACACTAATATCTAAATTGTGTTACGAGCCACTTTCAGCAAGTAACATAACAGCAGCATCTTTGTTCCGTGCAATTGAAAAGTTTAAACCGACTTTTTTATTAGATGAGTTTGATACTTATCTAAAACAGAATGAGGATATGCGAGGGGTAATAAATGCAGGGTTTGAAAGTAATGGGTATGTGATTCGATGTGATGAAGATTTCACCCCCGTTAAATTTAATGTGTATTGTCCTAAAGCTTTAGCTGGAATTGGGAAATTGCCTGAGACCATTGAAGACCGTTCAGTTGTGATTCAAATGTGTCGAAAACGAACGAGTGACATAAAGGAAAAATTACGACATGCGGATGATGAGGATTTTGATAGTCTCAAAGATTTAATAGCCAATTGGGCACAAGAGAATCTAGAAGCATTATCAAAGGCTCGACCTGAAATCCCAAGTCAATTAAGTGACCGAAAACAAGATTGTTGGGAGTCACTATTAACAATAGCAGACCAGTTGGGAGCAGATGTTGCAATTCAAGCACGAAGAGCAGCAATAGCCTTATCTGGAAAGAGTAATGATGAAGCACCTGTATTTGAGGAGGTATTAATTGCAACTAAAGTAATATTTGAGAAACGTGGAGTAGATAAAATTTCTACAGCAGATTTAATAAAATTCTTATGTGAAGATGATGAAGCACCGTGGAAATATTTTAATAATGGACGTGTGATCACTGCACGGCAGTTAGCAAAGTTACTCAAAGAATTTGATATTACATCAAAACAAACACGGTTTTTAAATATGACATGCAAGGCATATCATTTAGCTGATTTCGAGGGGAGTTTTGCTAAGTACCTTGAATAATAAGAAACAACGAAACATTTTTAAAAACAAAGGCTTATGGTAAAACATAAGCCTTTTGTGTTTTGTTTAAATATTGATAAAAAACAATGGTTTGCTGGTGGTGTTTCGCTGTTTCGGCATAAAAGCATTATCTATCATCTAGTGTATGAACGCATTTGTTCAACATTAAAAAATTTTTATCAAACAACATTTTAACTACCGATAAAACTATTGACGTTTACAATCATTCACAATTATCATCTAGTCGCTGACCACATTGTCAGTCGGTCGTCGCAGACCGCTGTAATACCGCATCAGGATAATTTCTTCTGAGGAATATTCTTGTGCGTAATTATCGTCCCTCGCTCGTTGCGGTAGGACGAGTGAGGGACACCTTCGGGTGTGCTTGTGTATTACCAAGTCTGCGAACCCTTGCTCGTTCTACCACCATAATCAACGAAGGGACTTTATAATAATGAAACTTAATAAACTAACTTTAGGCGTTATTGCCAGTATATTAGGCACATCTCTATATACCTACCAATTATATGTAGGTAAAAGCCCACAAGCTGCTATGGAGACAGTAGCTTCACAAGATATAATCACTTCAGAAAAGAAGAATGATAAGGTTCTAGTTAATAATTTAAATGATGCTCAAGTTTTATTTAATATTTTATATAAACCAGTTGACAAAAATGCCTTAAAGAATAAAGAAGACTTGGAAAATTTTAACAAAGCAAAGAACAGCAGTTTTAAATTTATAGCTTATTTAGATGATGTACTTTCTGCATATCAGTACAAAAATATTAAGACTTATACAAATAATGGTGAAGAGCGTTATTTAGTTGTTTTTTCACATCAAGAAGCTATGATTTCCGATCTTTCTGACCAGTCGAGTTCTCTAGATTTATTTTTATTTAAAAAATCAGAAGAGGGGTATGAGCTTATAGCACAGACTGAAAAAGAGGGATTCGGTAATGGCATGAGAGAGATATTTGACCAAACCTATAACAATATTATGAATACTGAACCTTTAGATATGGGTAATAGATTTAAAGGATTTATTATAGATCTTCCGTATGGTGGTGGTGGGGATGAATCGCATATTCCTAACATTATTGTGATAGATGAAGAAGATAAAAAAATTAAAAATATAAATTTAAATGATGAAATAGTTTTTTCTGCTCAAAGTTGGGGTGACATTAATCCTAAATATAACTTTAGTTCTTTTTATGTGCTCAATGAACAGAGTGAGCACAATGGTATATATGATTTAGAAGTCTTTTATGAAGGTGAAAATGATGTGAGAAAATCATTGGAGCATCCTTCAAAAATTGTTCCATACAATATTCGTAAAACTTATCAATTTAATGGGGAGTCCTATGAGTTAGTAGTTGAAAAACCTAATAGTTTTTCAGAATCCTCTAATTATGATGGTTATGTAAAGCATTTTTCTACATTTGATAAAGATGGTTATGGGCCTATACCTTATGGAGCAATAGAGAAGTTTACACGTGGAGATATAGATTATTGGTTGGGACGAGGTATACGGTTTTATAAACCAGCTAAAAAGACAGAAGAGTTTTTTACTTGGAAGATAAAAGGAGTAAAACTCTTTGGTTTAGATGTTGTAGGAGTTAAGCGTGGCGTATGTGACATTAGTGGTGAAGATAGATGTGGCTATGCTGGTGATACGATAGTTATCTTTAATGCTAGTGTTGATAAAGTAAGGAATGTACTTAAAAAGCAGACTTTTATTGATCATGCGAAACTAAGTTCAGATGAAAAAGGCAAATATCCAGAGCTAGATACAATTGAGTTTGAAGGTAAGCAGAGAGCAGCATTATTTTTAATAAATGAAAATCCATAATTTTAAAGATAAGAGTATTTGATGGAATATAAGGTATTCCATCAATTCTACTAATTGTTATTGAAGGTTTTTAAATGCTTGGAATACTTGCTCTATTTCTTATTGGTGGAGGAGTTCTTTTTTATCAAGTCCTCATCTTTAGTATCATTGTTGCTTCTGGTTCAGGTGGTAGATGGATAGTCGCACCTTTAGCTTGTTTATGGACATTAACTCACGTTTTCTTCCCACCATTAATGATTTTACAATACTGTGTCATCGCCTTGGCTTTTGTGGCGGCGTCAAAAAGATAATATAGAATATGAATGAACTTTAAATGATTTATACTATTGTTGTTAAGTATTTGAAATGTATTAATATTTTTTAATTGATTGGATTTTTTTAAGGAAGATAATGATAGTTCTCGAATTTGGGATATTTATAAATTTTTTTTGGAATCATTAGTTTGAGATGAACATATTTGAATAAGTTATCTTCTAACTCATTGTAAATACTGTATACTAAAAATAAAATAAATTATTAGTGGGGATAAATAGTGATCATTGGAGTATTTTTACGACATATAAAAACATATAAAGGTATTAACTTTATTCCTATTAGTGATGGCAGTAGTTTTTGCGGACTTGTTGGGGAAAATGGTGTAGGGAAAAGTACCGTTTTAGAGTCGTTAGATTCTTTTTTTCACCATAAAGAATGGAATATTAATATAGAACATATTTCAAAAACAGATGCTAATACACCTTATATAATTCCTATTTTTTTGATTGAAAAGAATAAATTAAAACTATCTTCTGAAGAAGAATCCTATGTTGAAAAGATTGATCAAGCATTAAGATCAAATAATTCTTCTGACCTTCCTGCTAAATCAAAAGATATAGGGTTAAAAGCTTTTGAGCATATACAAAAAATTATTGAAAATTTAGAGAATCATAATGATTACTACTTCATAGCATTAGGATTAAATAAAGATAATACAAAAACATTTGGTCTATTTAAAAATACAATTATTTCGTATTTCGAAGAGGATGATTTACCAGAAATAAGAATTACTAAAAAAATAGAACAAACTCTTGAGATGGAAGAAGATGAGGATGACGATGAGGATTTTGTAAGTTTAGAAAATCTACAAGATGAAAATATTGATGAAGATGATGAAGATGATGAAGATGATGAAGAAAAAGAAGGTAAGGAAGATAAAACAAGTTTTGCGACTAAGATTTTAAACGGACAAATTATAGGTAAAATATTTCATAAAATTATAGGATTATATAACTATATTTATATCCCTAAAGAATTAACGGCAGAAGAATTTACTAAGTTACATAATAGAGAGTTTGAAGTTCTAATGGGCAAGACTCTTAATGAGACATTAGAAGGCTTTATTGGTAAAACCTTAGTAAATAATATTAATAATAAGTTGGATACTTTAGTTAATAGTATCAATGAAGATCTGAATTTTTATACTTATAAAACACCACAAACAAGACAACAAAAACTTAGAAAAACAGATATTTATAAACTAATTACCGATGCTTATTTTGGTATAAGACAGATACATCAAGATTTTGATGGTAAACCTATTCCGATAACAAAATTAAGTTCAGGTGAAAAACAGAAGGCTATTTTAAATATAGCTAGTATTTTATTAGAAAAAAATCATCCAAAAAATGTTGATAAATATATTATTTTCGCATTTGATGAACCAGAATCCTCATTACATATTTCTGCTTGTTTTGATATTTTTCAACAACTGCATAAAACTAGTACCTTTTGCAATCAATTGATTTTTACTACACATTGGTATGGCTTCTTACCAGCGGTATTGGATGGATGTACTGTAATTATTTCAAAAGATAAAAAGAGAGAGCATCTATTTGATTTTGTTAATCTTTATAAATATAGAGAGGAAACAAAGCAGCTTAGAAAACAATCTAATAGACAACAGCAGTTTCCATCGAGTATAAGATTGAAAAGTATAAATGATCTTGTGCAGTCAATTATTTGTGGAAGTATGTCGGATAATCCATTCAATTGGATTATTTGTGAAGGATCATCTGATAAAATAATTTTATCACACTTTCTAAAAGAATTAATTGATGATAAAAATTTACGTATTCTACCTTTAGGTGGTCGTGAAGAAGTTAAACAATTATATAGTCATCTTTCTATAGCATTTAAAGATTTTGATAGTGAAATTTCGGGAAAAGTTTTTTTATTGTGTGATACGGATAGCATTGCTAATACGCAATTATTTAATGATGCACAGCATAAAAAACTTCTGTTCAGACGTTTGATTAATGATAGTAAGACTGGAACTACTAGACTTGTACATATAAATGATTTAACTCAATCAGAACCTACAGAATTAGAAGATGTATTAAATTCTGAGACTTTTATAAAAACATTAGAAAGTTTTAAAGATAAATATCCAGATGTATTGGAAGATTTGATTGAAGATAATTATTCTTCATTGGAAGAAAATACTTTTACTCCTTCTGCATGGGCATTTAGATTTTCATCTGCATCTCCTCAAAGGAAGAAAATCTTTAGTATATTTAATATTACAGAAAAAATAAAAAGTGAATTTGCTTATAGGTATATAGATAATGTTGAAAATGAAAATGATTTACCTTGGATTGAGGAAATTAAGAAATTTTTTAAGGATTAATAGTTTATAAGGCATCTCTTGAGATGCCTTGTTTCTAGCTAAAGTACTAGAGGCTATAACGTCTTTATATGTTTTAAATAATCATATTTTTAAATATAAATTATAGGTAATAAATGGATTATTATTTGGATGAAAGTGGAAATGCTGGAGATATTAGCTTAACAAAATCTGATTTAAGTTTTGGTGATCAACCAATATTTTCTTTAGCTTGTATAGGCATCAGTGAATTAAATTCTTTGGATACGTATATTTCGATTTTGAAAAAGAAACACAAAATTCAAATGAATGAATTGAAGATGCAAAAAATTTATAATAAAAAGCCTAAGTTTGTTAAAGAGATCTTTCAATTTATTAGAGAAGAAAGAATTCCATTTTTTGTAGAAGTGGTTGATAAGAAGTACCAATTGGCTATCAATATAGTTAATCATTATGTTATGCCTCCATATTTAATGCAGTCGGAAGATAATGGTACAATATTTATGAGAAATCATTTCTCTGACTTTATATATGATGAATTTCCAGATAGTATTTTTTTTGATTTTATAAAAATTTTTGAAAACCCCTCAAACAATAGAATTCTTGATTTTTTTAATATTTTAATTAATTATTTGAATAATCAGAGTGGTGAAGTATATGAGTGGCTATTAATAAATATTGTAGAAAGTTTAGATGATTTTAACATTTTAGAAAAAATAGAGGGTAGTAATGTCTACAAGAAATTTTTACCTATACCTGATTTGAACAAGAGGGATGAGTTTGTATGGATGTTACCTCACTATAATTCTTTTACAAATATTTATGCTCGCATTAATATGTACAATAATGGAGATTTATCGAATGTAAAATTGATTCATGATGAGCAAAAACATTTTGATGAAATATTGAAAGCTGCTAAAAGTGATGCTGAAAATTTAAAAGATACTATTCCTTCATCAATAACACCTAACTCGAATTATAATTTTATAAAATCAGCTTCACTTTCTTTTGGTGATTCTAAAAAAAGTATTGGTATACAGGTTGCAGATATACTATCAGGTTTTTTAATGCGTTTTACTTCTGATTATATATTTGGAAATGAAATTTGTGCAGATAAAAGAGAAGCTTTTGATATATTGTTTAAATGTGGTGATGAAAAAACAAGTGTTGGAATTAATTTCGTTTTATCAAAGCCAATTACATTTAAATTGTTTAATTCAGTAAAGTAAGGATGATTTATGTTTGATCCGAAAGAATATTTTGAAAATAAAGCTGTATTTGGTGATGAGGCTAATAGTTATCTAGATGACTTCAAATTGTCATTAAGATCAATTGTATTTCTAGGAGAACGTGAGTATACCATTACAAAAGCACGTTTTTATTCATCCAAATCAATTGATGAATCTAGCTATTATAGTCGAGAATTTGAAGAGTTCGTTGATATTGAGGTATTGGTTGAAGGCTTATATCCATATCATGCAACGCTTGGACGTAAATTTGGTTCTAAAAGCTGGCAATACATTCCGAATACGGCGTATTAGTAGTGTGAGCAATTTTCAATATATAGTGTTATATAATAATTTGATGCACAATATTTAGTGTTTTCTATTGACTGTTTGTCAAAATTACACTTAAGATAAAACTAAACATTATGGAGTTATAAAGTATGGGTGAAAGATTGGCATCTAACTCACAACGCTTTTTTAAGTCTTGGTCTTCTCAATACAAGTCTAGTAAAGCAAGTGGTAATGTAGAGGAGTTAATTCTGAAAGGAGGTAACAAAGGTATACGCTCTATACTTCTGGAAAGCGAAACAGCTTTGGAGAAAATCTCTGTAGCAATTGGCAAAGCTTTTGAAGCTCTTGAAGCTCCCGAACATCATACTCGATTGTTGAGTGAGTTCATTCTAGATAAGCACACTGTATTAGAATATATTGCATTATTATCTAATAAAGACTCGCTTAACAATGTAATTAATAAATACTTTCTTAGTTTACAAGGTGCTTTAAAACTTACCTCAGCATCTAATACCATTTCACTTTTTAAAAAATTAAAACAAATCACTTTGACTGTAATTTTCACCACTACTCGTAATTTTTCTATTCAAAAAAATCTTTCTATCTCTGCTTAAAGGCAACTCTTAATGACCCAACTGCAAATTAATATTGTACGTTTGGGAATCATTACTGTTATTTCTCATTCGTACAGCCTAAATATAACTCTAATTGGAGTAAACAAATGGCTAATCGAAAGAATAAGCAAAAGCCAAAAAACAGTAATGTAAATAAGAGAACTCAGCCTAAACCACTAATTATTATTCAGCAATGTTCCAATAATAAAGGAGCATGGATGATATTAGTTGCTGAATTTTTGAAATTTTTAACTTTACTTTGGACTGAATATAAGAAGCCTATTATTGAGTTTTTTAGTTCATTGTAAGTGACATTCTGTTTTGATCTGTTGGGGTAGTGGAGTTTCACCTCCACCTATCCCTTGATTGTGTATAAGATTTGAGGTTAACAAGATCTGATACTAGACAGAGAAAGTAGATAACATTGTTTTGTAGTGATAATTATATAAATTATTCTTTAAACAAGAATTACAGTTTTTTTGTTTTATACAGAATTTATTTTGATTTTGTAGGCATTTTAATAACTCCAAAGCCTTTATGTCTTATACCTTCTTTATCATCAACTTTAGCTAAATAACTATATCTGTACATCGCATCGATAAACTGTTCTTCTGTTCTTAAGTAATGTACAGGAAAGTTCTTACCTTCTTGATAAGCAATAGTCCATCTAACGTCATTAGCTTGTCCGTTCCACTACTTCTTTTCTCACTCCATCCAACATAGCACACTCATATATCATCTTATAAACAGTATAGTAGCTACGATGTACTTCAGCATTGTAAATAAACATACAATGTAAGTGATGGTTATCATTTTCAGATAGTTCAAAGCTATAGAGATGTACTAAGCCTTCATCTTTAAACTTAGCTTTTAGACGGCGATTAAACTTCTCAATGCTAAAAGTATCTTTGTCTGTAAGTCCAATAGTGATATGCATAGCTCTAGGCTTTGATATGTTCTTTAAAGACCAAAGCATTGAAGAGTGTATGGTTTCTAATGAACTCTTTCTTAGTGAGTAATGTGGGTTGACTTCATATCCTTTGAATGTTGTGGTTTTTAATAGGTATTTTGGATTAATCATTTTTAATTTCTCTTAATTATTAGTTTATTTTTGAGGTGATGACGTGTAGAGGGAATAGATATAAGAAGTATATATATCTATATAATACACGTCATAGTTGAACTACTATAAAAATCATATATGGTGGGGTTTTTATAGTATTGAATGAGTTTTTATACTAACTGAGATATGGGCTATTTTTAGATAAAGATGTTGGAATGATAGAAGATGTGAAATCATAGGGAATTATTTTTATTAAGATCTAATATATATTAGTGGTGTGGAGATGTCAAATTGATAGAATTTTTATGATCAACTAAGATTGGAAACTAATATACATATTGTAAGCACTATAAGCTTCATACAGCCATTTAGTAGTGTTTGATATATCATTAATGCCATTATTTTAAAGTTGCTCTAAAGTGAAATGAGCGCAATATAGAATATGTTATGTTTTTAGATCAAAGACCTAGGTGTGATATAGCCTAAGTGTATGAGTATAAAAACCGCGGGATATGCCTGATTTTGCCCCCGTACCCTCATATACTCCGTTTTAAGGGGGAGTTATTTATGGTCGAGTATCCACTTCAAGATTAAATCGTATTCATGGAGATGTAATCCTCCACGCCCTCTGCTATTTTCATTGAGTATCTACTATTTACAGTCGGTTGGATACTATCATTCATCATTACTCTATTTTTGTGTCATTCAAATCATATTTAAGTTGTTCGTAACGATGAATGATAGTTTAATAAAAAAACAAATAATTTCTTATCAACATAATTAGAATCAATTTTAGAGGTATCTATGACAAATAAAATTCATGACACTGCTCTTTCTCTTCTCAATGGTAGTTTAAGGCATATTAGAACTATGATTGATCGGGGGAGCGATAGTAAATATATTCTAGATGATTTAAGAGAGCTTCAAGTTAAAGCTGATTTTGCTAAAGATTTAGCAATAATTTCTGATGACGAGCATCAAGAGATTAAAGAACAATGGTATCACTACCGTGAATTGTTGGATATTATTAATCAGGAATAAACTAAGCCTCCTAATGAATATAAATCATTAGGAAGCTAAATCATCAATGAAAAATATTCTTAATCAAAATTATTATTCTTTTTGTAGTAATTTATTAGTTAGATAATCAGCCCATATTTGTAGCATAGCTTTTCTGTTTTTCACGTGCTTAGTACGATTATAGGATTCTCCATTAGCATCTCTTACTTTATGTGCAAGCTGTCTTTCAATCCATACTGGCTCAATATCAAGTTCTTCTTCAAGTATCGTTCTGGCAGTAGCTCGAAAGCCGTGAGCAGTTTGCTCTCCTTTAAATCCAATCCGCTTGAGTGCTTCATTAACAGTACTTTCACTAATGTACGGTTCTTCACCTCGATTACTTGCAAAGATGTATTCTCGGTGTCCTGTGAGTGGATAAAGTTGTTGTAGTAGCTCAATAGCTTGCGTAGGTAAAGGGATAACTATTTTAGGTTTATCTGTATCTTGCTTTGTTGCCTTTTGCTTTAAGGGGTATATGTTTAATACTCCTTCCTTCTTATTATAGTCTGACCATTTTATAGTTCTAATTTCTGTTGGACGTGAAAAGATAAATAAAGAGATTTTTACAGCGCATCGAGTAACAAATGTCATGCGAGTATCTGTGTCATCCCATACAGCCTTGATGAGTTCTGAAAGAGCAGAGGGGTCTGTAATTGCTGCAAAGTTTCCACTAATCGGTTTAGGGAGTATCACGTCATGTGCTGGGTTGATCAATATGAGTTTTTTGCGTCTAGCGTATTCAAGTATCTGCTTAACTGAAATAAGAACCTTACGAGCTAATTCAAGCGCACCACGTTCTACAATACGGTTAGTGACTTCACTTTCAATAATCTCATGTGAAATTTGAGATACGGGCAAATCCCCAATAAGGGGTAGAACGTCTTTGTTTAAACGACGTATGACCTCACTATCTTTTTTACCTTCTTTTTCTCGTAGTTCAAGCCAATCTTGAGTAATAAGTTTAAAAGCATTGCTCATGCTTAATTTAGTTTGTTCTCTTTTAATATCACGTTCGCTAGCTGGGTCTTTACCTTCTGCAAGTTGTAGCTTTACTTCATCACGGCGCTTTCTTGCTTGTTCTAGTGCAATCGTTGGGTAAACTCCTAGAGCAAGTGTATTGCGCTTTTTGGTAATTGGATTGGTGTAATCCATACGCCAGTATTTGCTACCATTTTTATTGATCTGTAAATACAAGCCATCCCCATCGGTATACTTGTTGCTAATAGACTCATCAAATTTTAAATTTTTTACTTTTAAGGCTGTTAGTCTATTTATTGCTCTCGACATGACTGTTTCCCCCTAACGGTATCGCAACGGTATTAAGATATACCGTTAAATATACCGCTTAGAGTGGTAGATTTGGGGGAAATAATGTGAATAGCTATAGACAACAAAAAACCCTTGAACTTAATGAATTCAAGGGTTTGTGTACTACTATGGATCATAGTAGATTTGAATTTGGCGTCCCTACGGGGATTCGAACCCCGGTTACCGCCGTGAAAGGGCGATGTCCTAGGCCTCTAGACGATAGGGACATATGTGAGGCATACATCTGAAAAAATTACTGGCGTCCCTACGGGGATTCGAACCCCGGTTACCGCCGTGAAAGGGCGATGTCCTAGGCCTCTAGACGATAGGGACGTTTCAGAGGTGGGCGTATATTAGGTCGATTTAATAAAACTGTCAAATAGTTTTCTGAAGAAATATTAAAAAAAGCGATCAAGCGATTAAAAATAACCCAAATTGTAGAAAATATATACATTTAGCCATCATTTTTCTGAAAAGGTTCAATAATTGCCTTTATAACAGAGGGGTGTTGTAAATATCCTAAAATCTCGTGAGGCTGGTTGGCGAAGGTATAAATTTTCTGATTAATAATGGGTGGATCAAAATTAAAAGGAGCCTCACATAATGGAAATGCAGTCAGAAAATCATCTTGAGAATAAAAATTAAACCATTCACCGTGAATACATGTTGGTCTGACAATTGGTATCGGGAGCTTACTTTGAATAACCCGAAAAGATAAAGGAGAAGCCAACGTTATAAATCGTTTAATCGAAAAGCGATGTGAAGGGTTTGAAAGTAGATTAAAAGCAATAACTGAGCCGAGAGAGTGCGCAACAACAATATAATCATCTTCTTCTCGCATTTTCTTTAAAATCCGCTCATTCACTTCCTCCATAAATTCAGGATTAGATAAGTACATATAAGTTTCAATCAGGAACTGCTGTATCAAGCTCTCATGCAATTTAGGGAAGTTATTTAAAAGAACGACCAACTCTTTGAGTACGCGGTCCTTTACGAGCTGAGAAGTGAGATAAACGCGTTCTGAAAAGCTTTTTTCAGCTAAGTCAGTTGCTGGTAGCAATAAAGGAACAAATGGGGTGTGTTCTTTAGCTGGAGGATTATGGTGATGTAAATGAATGGGTAAATAATTATTTAAAAATGATTTAGGTAATAAAGTGTTAAGGTCTAATTGATTACTTAACTGATATTTAGTCATCAGGTCGCCATAAAATGGCATATGAATATGAAGATCTCGCACGTTAACTTTGCAAGGCATCTGTTTTAGGCCGAGCTTAAATACTCTTAGCCAATGCTCTTTCAAGCGATGTGCATGTGCTGTGTAATTCTGTTGGTTCATCCCGTGGATAAATATAATTTTCATTCTATACAAGGAATTGTTTTTAATATAAATTTTAATCTACAACGGGACGTTATATAAAACCAGTGGGTAGACAAAAAAAAGTGTAGCTTTTTGCTACACTTTTAATTCGAGATGAGAAATTTAAACCTTATTACGGTAAAAAACAAAATAGCTGACATAACATAAAGCTGTAAAAATTAGGCAGCCTACAAAACCAGCACGCATTTCAGGATCTGCTGCCATACTTAAACAAGTAATAAAGCAGAAAATAAAACCTAAAATCGGGACGATAGGAAATAATGGGGCAGCATATTGTAAGTCTTTAACTGTATGGCCTGA
>Ga0308165_1003885_pt1 | contig 15452 bp, 15 predicted proteins | sample PhyWR2_FD_201032 | JGI IMG/M metagenome (GOLD analysis project Ga0308165, IMG submission 201032) | Phyllosphere microbial communities from UC Gill Tract Community Farm, Albany, California, United States - DLSLW.R2 | ecosystem: Host-associated > Plants > Phyllosphere > Unclassified | place: USA...
TAATTTCGGGGAGGTATGGTCAGTGACAGGAGCCGCAGTCACCAGAGAGACCGGGTGAGGTGCCTGCCCGGGCATCATCACCGCATCAGAAAGACCGCAGCTGCGCAGCGCATCGTTCACAATGCTGTTCAGAATCCCGGCTTCCGTGCGGCGTCCGGAGAGATACAGCAGCAACGTATCGGACAGCGCTGGCCAGCGCTGAAGCCACAGCAGAGCGGCCTCCGGCAGAAGTCTTAAAGCCACATATACACTGCCCATCTCACCCGATGGTTCACTGGCCGGTCTGACCCGCCACGGTTCTCCTGGCACACTCAGCCCCGGATACCAGACACGCCCGCTTTTCAGCGCCCCCTCCACCTGCATCAACCAGGTCAGGTGATGGAACAGCCCGGCCCAGTATGCTGCACAGACCCAGCCGGGCGTCTGCTCTGCCTGCTCTTCTGGTGTGGCACCCTGTGGCAACATCATGCCGCGTACCAGCCTCACCGAGCGCGTGGCCACGTTCAGACTGAGTTCATTAAACCCTCCCGGCCCGGAGAAAGGACCGGACCAGGCTGCCGGGCATGCCTGCACCCGTCCCGCCATCTCCTCCAGCGGCCTGAGCCACCAGGCTTCCGTGACCTGCTGTGAAAGCGGGCTGTTTTCTGTCAGCACCCGGATAAGACGGCGGTGTTCGTTTGCCTGCAGCAGTGATCTGCCCGTCTGAGCAGGGCGCCAGCCATCATCAGCAACAGTCCGGGGCGGTGTGACATCCGGCGACGGCCTCTCTCCGGGCCGTTTTTCCTGTCTGCCTCTGCCTGTTAACCAGTTAAGTCCACGCACCATCACCTCCGCCGGAATATGCCTGCTGAAAATGACGCTACGCTAAAAGCCCCCCTGATAATTGCAACCGAAAACCCTGAACCGCCCCTGACAGAAATCCTGCTTGTGAAATTATTCAGAAGTGGTTTCAGATTTTCAGGGTGCCGTAGTGACAACGTGGTGCTCTCCTGCAAGCCTCTGTTTACACCGGTATCGTGAGTTTTCGCATGCAGCAATCCTTTGTTTTCTCCTTTTTTATGCTCTGGATGATCCTTTCCGGCGCGATGAGCCTGAGTTTTACCCACGACGGCACCCGCACCAGTTTTTTACTGGTCTGGGCACTGCTGTTCAGTCTTCCTTTCTTTCTTCGCCCTCTCGCATGGGCAGAACGGCAGTTCAGGCCGGCGATGACGATTACCCGCCATCGTCGCAAACGGGCATGGGTGCATCTTGCCCCCTGGCAGCCCACCACAGACCTGACGCCGGCGCGGGTCTGTCTGTTCTGGCAGAGTGTAAACGCGTCAACCTGTCAGGCACTGGAAAAACACCGCACCGTTATCATTTCCTCGCACCTTCTGACAGGCTTCCGCGCCCGCCGGGTGCTGGCCTGCATCGATGAAAGTGGACTCACCGTTTACAGCCGGACTTACAGCATCCCCTTCACGCCTGCAAAGAGAGCACTGATGCAGCTGGAAATTCTTTTCCGACAATGGCGCTGGCGCACGGACTTCCGCAGGGACTGGCCCGTGCTGGTCCTGCGGTGTAAATCTTCCGGACCGGAAAAATAATTTCCCCTGTTACCGGCCTGCGCGGCGTTTCACACTGGATACATGCGTGTATTCGATCTGAACGATCGATTTTCTCCGTTATACATGCGCCACTCAGCCAGGTAACGTAATCACAGCGGCTACAAAAGGGCGTGACTTAAGTTAAATCATGGCATTAGCCGACACCAGGGAACTTATGAAACGAAAGAATATAACAACGCTCCTTTCCCGCATTGCGCTGGAGCAGGACGAGGACATGCAGGCGCTGGTCAGTCAGTTTGCCGCCGGTAAGAAAACGGCCGGCGCTCCGGTGGCCATCCGTTTCCGTCCGGTCGTACGTGAATTCATCACCCGTGTGTCACAGAGACTCGGTATTTCAGCGGCCGAACTGGTCAATATCCTGATTGAAGGGGTGATGCTTGACACACTTGCGCCCCGGCAGGCGGTAATAACACGCCTCTATGAGCGCTTCTGGCTGTTGATGGATGCGCACCGGCTGAGCATGGTCAACGTGGCCACGCTGCTGGCTGGCATGAATATGGGGCTCAGCGTGCTGGAAAGCCGCGAGCGCACGCTGGATTATCTGACGGCCCCGGTTATCAGTCAGCTGGCAGAGTGGTTCGGTGTGTCTCCTGACTGGCTTGATGGTTCGGAGGAGCATCCTGTCACGCCGGTGACGTTCACCGGCTGGCGGGATGTGGCAGACCGCCTCTTCCCTTCTGTCAGTGCCGGAACAGCGCTACCCGCTATTACTCTTATTCGCCGGGACTACAGCACTGACAGCATCGGCAATACAAATGACACGGTTGTCTGTATTCGTCAGCTGAAACATATTAACGGAATAGCCCTGCGGGTCGTGACCTGCAGTGGCATTATCCCACATGCAGTGGCAGGAAATAACGAGGAAAACACTTTTCTTGCTTTCTGCGAAATAATGAGAAAAGCATCCCTGCTGGGAGATATTGAAGCGGTATCAGTACCCGGGCATATTTTTACGCAGTTTATTTTCGGAAAAGAATTGCCCGCATCCATTCTTTCAGTCCTCAATATTTATCTTGCAGGGCAAAAAGATAAAGGAGCGTATCCTCTGTGGGGTAACGATGAAATTAAAAACTTCGCTGACAGCGAAATTCACCTTCCACCTGAATGGAAAGCCTATACGGGAGAATTAATTAAAAACAGAACATGAATGGCTGTCGCCTCAGGCGTTATTAAATAAACCGTCACAGAATATCACCTTTATTTATTGGTGCGTCAGCATCAGGGATTCGTTTTACCTAAAAATACAAATGATGAAAGGAAATAAATGATGAAAGTATCAATGATTACACACGGGATCACACTGGCGCTGCTGACCACTGCCATGCCTGCCGCCCATGCAGCGGGGACCTGGACCGAGGCGCGTAATGATGCAATGGGCGGCACCGGCGTGGCCTCATCCGGCTACGCGGCCGCCGCGCTGGCCAACCCCGCCCTGATGACACGCCATGATTCCAGCGACGATGTCGGCATTATCCTCCCGTCCGTCGGGGCGCAGGTCAGCGATCCGGATAACCTGCAGGACGGTCTGGATCGAGTGAAAGACAACTGGAACCGCCTGAGTGACGCTGCCGGCAGTGGTAACAGCGCAGCACAGTCCGCCGCGCTCAAAAAATCCCTGCAGGACGTCTCAGGCGACAGCGGTCACGCCAGCGCCGGCGTGTCGGCCGTGATTGCCATTCCGAACGACACGCTGCCCTTTGCCCTAGTGGTGAAAGGCTGGGGACAGGCAAAGGCCCGCGCTGTTGTCACTGACCACGATCTGGCCTGGCTCGATGCCGCACAGACCGGTATTTTCTCGCCCTCCCGTGATGACCTCAACCAACTGACCTCCCGCGCAGAAGGCGTGGCAGCACTGGTGAGTGAATACGGACTCGCAATTGCCCACCCGTTCACGCTGGCCGGTACACCGGTATCGGTGGGGATCACACCAAAATTTCAGCGCGTGGATACCTGGAACTACAACGTATCTATCAATAACTACAGTACTTCCGACTTTCATAGCGGTGAATGGAAGCGCTCCGAAAGTGGCGGTAACGTGGATATCGGTTTCGCCGCACAGCTGACGCCGGAGTGGACGCTGGGTCTGACCGGACAGAACCTAGTCTCGCGGGATGTGGAAACCCGTGAGATCAACGGTCTGAAAGACACTTTTCAGATCCGCCCGCAGGCTACTGTCGGTACGTCCTGGAGCAATGGCTTCATCACGCTCTCATCAGATGTTGATCTGACCCCTGCCAGCGGCTTTGCCTCCGATGAAAAAGCACAGTATGCCGGTGTGGGTGCCGAACTCAACGCCTGGGACTGGGCCCAGCTTCGCGCGGGCTATCGGGCAGACATGCGCAATAGCGAAAACAACGTGTTTACCGCAGGTATCGGCATTTCCCCCTTTAACGTTGTCCATCTCGATCTGACTGGCATGGCCGGCACCGACCGCACTTATGGCGCGGGAGCACAGCTCACCTTCACATTCTGATAATCACGGGCTGCTGTGTGCAGCCCTTCATCTGAAAGGGTAATACCATGAACAAAATGCTCTCCGTTGTCTCCTTTACGACTCTTTTGTTAACGCTGACCGGCTGCAGTGGCAATTCCTCCTTAAACGACCTCAGCCTCAGCAGGCTGACATCGCTTATCAACCCTGTGAGTCAGCAGCAGACACAAAACAATGCTGAACCAACTCAACGTAATTACGTCGGCCAGTTTTATGGCCCTATACCGACTCCAGCTGAAACCGTAGCCATGCGTCTGAAGCAGCATTACGGATTTGTTTCTGATGAGGACGTTTCCGCTGCGCGTAACAGCGGTCTGGGAAATGCAGGCTGGTCAGCATCGGCGATCTCAGAAGGCACCAGTTGGGAGGCTCAGCCGGGCAGCTACTATCGCATGAGCCGGAACTGGGCCGGAAATGACCGCCTGACGCTCGAAGTTCGGGGGAACAGTAAAGAGAGTTTTATTACAGCAACCTATATATCTTCCAATCCGGAGCACCTGAAGGATGCCTGGACAGCACGTCTGTGGAATGAAATCCCTGCCGTTGCTGGCGGCTCTCACAAATAATTAAGGGGTCACATCATGGTTCAGCTACAGACACAACTCAATGCCATCCACGAACGGATTGCTGACGCGCAGGATATTGTGAAACGCCGGGAGCGCTCAGTTAAACGTGCTGAACGCAATCTTGAAATTGCCGAGGATAACCTTGCTCAGTTGCAAAATGAACGTGACGAACTGCTGATTTCGTCATGGGGAGATATACCGAACTGGCAGGTTATTTTTGACCTCGTTAATCCCTCACCGGCAATGTATGAATACAAAGAAAAATGGGTCAGGGAAAAAGACCTTCACGCTGCAGGGATGTATAATTGCTATACAAAACAGGGGGCCTTCTCTGTTGGATTTACCACAACATCAGAGCACGAACTGCATCAAAATATCCGCATGGTTGAATTCGTTATGCAATATTTGCGGGCCGACCACAATAACGAAAAAACAATGATTGTCTATAACGTCCCGACTGACAATTGTTGCCACAACTTCGTTTTTAATACAGGAACGGGAAAATACGGCATTACCACTGACAGCTATATGAGTCGCAGCAACATTACTGAATTCTCAACAGCAGAAGAAGCGCTGCGCTATCTGCAAAGTATTTCTGATACCGATAGCGCACCTGCGGTCGCCTGAATCGCATAGGATTCTCCTTGGTGGTCAGGCAGGGGCGAGATGCCGCAGGTGGCTCGATGCGAAGCACGACAGCGCGACCGGCCATGTTTCTTGCTTGGGAACGCCCATGCAGTTGTGAAGATGCAGCGTGGATCTGCGATGGTGGACAAACAGCCCTGTTCGCTACGGTATGGCCGCGACGCGGCACGTGACGTAGCCCGCGAGCCCGACGACGGCACGCCGGGACGTTTAATCTCTTTTATCAAAGTGTAAATGACATTGGGGCACAAGTGAGGCACAATGTAGCTACAAAATGCTTGAGGCAGTTATGGCAACCAGTGACGTTGTTCGCGCCCGGATTGATGGGCATATCAAAGAGGAAGCCACAATCGTGCTGGCCGGGATGGGCTTGTCCGTATCGGATGCCATCCGGATACTGCTGACGCGAATTGCTGCTGATAAAGCGCTCCCATTCGATGTGAATCGGGGACAGCAGCAGGCGAATACCAAAAAGCCATGAGGCATCGCCTGAAAATAATTAAAAACACTAAATCACGGGCTTGAACCCATGGATCGCTTACAGCAGCTTAATTACGAAAAAGATTTCCGCATCGCCTTCTTGGAGTCCAAAGGGGACGGTTTTCAACGTCTGTTCGAGAAGCTGATGTCGAAAGCTCATCCCAATGATTTCATGGCGTGCCGTCCGTGGGGTAATGTTGGTGATCGCAAAAATGATGGGTACCTGCCCTCGGCGCGCATCCTTTACCAGAGTTACGCTCCCAATGAATTGACCGCCGCCGAAGCGATCAAGAAGATCGATGAGGACTTCAACGGTGCCAAAGAACACTGGGAGAAATATTTCGATGAGTGGACCTTTGTTCACAATGCGCAGGATGGCCGTTTGGGCCCTCACATCATCGAAGCGCTGGCGAAACTCGGGCGGGACAACCCAAAGATCAAAATCGGCCACTGCGGTTATGAGGAAATGCTGGCGAAGTTTCGCCAGTTGAGCTTGCAGGATCTCGAATCTTGGTTCGGTCCGTCGCTGACGATGGAAGCGAATGTCAATTTGGGATTTGGCGACCTAGTGGCCGTCCTCACCCACATCAGCATCACGCCCGTGCCCACGACCAGCGAAGTGAAAGATGTATCGCGCGGCAAGATCGAGGCAAACCTGCTGTCTCAGGCCGTTGCCGACTTTTTGAAGATCGGTATGCAGAAGTCAGCGCTCGTGGCGCAGCTCTTCAATAACTGGAAGAACCCGACCTACGGCGAGCAGATCGCGCAGGCGTTCAAAAGTAAATACCTGACGCTGCGAGACCAAGTTCCCGTACTGCACCCCGATGAGATATTCGGCCGGATCGAAACGTGGGCCGGAGGCACAGTTAACATCACGCCGACACATAAGGCGGCAGTGCTGGCCGTCATGGCATATCTGTTCGACAAATGCGAGATTTTTGAAGACGCTCAAGCGGTGGGGGCTGCATGATTCTGCCCTCCAAGCATCTGCAACAGGATCGAGCACTGTTGACCGTCGGCGCCGATGTTTTGACCTACCTTGTGCGGCCGAAGACCGTCTCTGCGTTGTGGGAGGAACTGAACAAGCATGAAGAAGGCGTAGCCACACTGCCCCGTAGAATTACCTATGACTGGTTCTTGCTCGCGCTCGACCTTCTGTACGCCATGGGGACCATTGAACTCGAAAGCGGCCTCGTTGCACGGAGGGCACCTTGATTCATCACATATTCAGCACGCTACCCAGCTTCAAGAGCCTTGAAGACCTGCAGCCAGGCCTGAATGTCTTGCTTGCTCAGAAAAACGAGGGTGCAAGCAGCAAACAGACGCGCAATCGGGCGGGGAAAACCAGCTTCGTAGAGCTGGTGCATTTCCTGCTCGGCGCGGACGCTGGCCCTGATTCAATCTTCCGCACCCAGGAACTGGTTAAGCACTCCTTCGGCATGGACTTCGATCTGAAGTCGGAGCGCACCGTCGTTGAGCGCAGCGGTGGCACCAAAGCAAAAATCTTTGTGACTGCCCCGCCTGCGGCGAAGGTCAAGTTTTCGGCTACTGAGTGGTGCGCATTCCTCGGCGAGCAGATGTTTGGTTTGAGCAGCCTGGAAGCTGCCGGCAGCAAGCCGCCGTCTTTCCGGTCGCTGTTCGCCTACTTCGTGCGCCGACAAGCGAGTGGAGCCTTCATGACGCCGGAAAAGCAGGCCACGATGCAGGGTACCGGTGATATGCAGATGGCGCTCATGTTTCTGCTCGGATTGGACTGGCAGATTGCACGCGACTGGCAAGCAGTTCGCGATCGAGAGAAGACGCTAGAAGAGTTGAAGAAGGCTGCTGGGAATGGTGCGTTCGGCTCGATCATCGGCAAGGCGGCCGACTTGCGCACTGAGCTGACGTTGCGCGAGGCCCGTCTCAAGAAGCTTCATGCAGAAGTAGAGACGTTCCACGTCCTGCCTGAATACCGAGAGCTGGAAGTTGAAAGCGCCGCATTGACCCGTCAGCTCAATGAATTGGCCAACGCCAACACCATCGACTTTTCGGCGATCCGGGATCTGGAAAGCGCACTCGCGTCCGAGGTTCCTCCAGATCTTGAAGACCTGCAGGCCGTCTATCAAGAAGCGGGCGTTGTGCTTCCCGGCCTGGTTAAGCGCCGCTATGAAGACGTGAAGAGTTTTCACGAATCGGTGGTTCGCAATCGCAAGGACTACCTCTCCAGCGAACTCGAAGCTGCAAAGCTACGTATCGAACTGCGCGATGGCAAAAAGGCACAACTCGACCGACGCCGTGGCGAAGTGCTGGGCATCCTGAAGAGCCATGGTGCGCTGGAACAGTTCCTCAAGTTGCAAGGAGAACTGGGCCGGCTGGAGTCCGAAGTGGAGTCGCTGCGCCAACGCTTTGAAGCGGCCGAACAGCTTGAAGGCACCAAAAACGAACTTGAGATCGAGCGCAATCGCCTCACCATCCGCTTGCGGCGTGACTTTGCAGAGCAGAAGGATCGATTAGCAGAGGCCATTGTAGCCTTTGAGGAGACTTCACAGCGTCTGTACGAATCGGCCGGTAGCATGACGGTGGACGAAACATCCAACGGGCCGATGTTCAAGTTTCCAATGCAGGGGCAACGTAGCAAGGGCATCAAGAATATGCAGATATTCTGCTTCGACATGATGCTGATGCGCCTGTGCGCAAAGCGACAAATGGGGCCTAGATTCCTGATTCATGACAGCCATCTGTTTGACGGTGTCGATGGACGCCAGGTCATCAGCGCATTGCGTCTTGGCTCGGAGATTGCCCAAGAGCTTGGCTTCCAATACATCGTGACAATGAATGAAGACGATGCCTTCAAAGAGACCATTGATGGTTTCGACCTTAATGATTACGTGCTGCCTAAGCGCCTGACCGACGCCACGGAAGACGGGGGCTTATTCGGAATTCGATTTGGATGACTTAGGAATACAAGGCGAATTGAATTTAGAGGCCGGCGACAACCCGCTAGCTGTACAAGATTTTTTACAGGAGGGTTAAATGGACAAGAAGACCAAAGGATCGTGGTTAATTCATCATACCAATAAACTCCAGGGAATAACGAATCAGGCAGGCTACGATAAGACCTTTCTCGCGGGTAAGGCCGGCATTTTGCTATCTGCAATCTCGTCAAACAACCAAGCAACACTCAACAACGATCGTCTAAATGTTCTGGCGCAAGCGGCGAATATCAATACGACATTCGAGCTTCCAAAACTCATAGAAGTTCTAAAACAGCAGCAGCTGGTTGACACTGCGAACGGAGGCATTGCTGTTCTTGGTGTCACAACTGCGAAGACCCTCCAACATACGGCAGATATATTCGACGCCCTTGTGCCAGGCGCATCCGAGGTCGCTTCAATCGCTCTTGCGGAGAAGGCGTCGGTAGAGCCGGTGCTGTCCGACCATGTCTCCAAGGAATTGGCCGATTTTTATAAGCTTCCAAAACCCGATATTCAGCGGCTGATGTCTGATGCTGAACAAATCGGTTTCGTGGATGCCGAAAACCTCGGTGGTGGACAAATATTGCTATTTAACGGGAATCTCTTCCGCCGTGAAACAACCCGAAAAATAAAAGCTGTTCTTGACTCGCTCTCATCCGTAGAGCAATCAAAACTCAATGAGCTTACTGATACGTTGAAGAAGCGCGCCTGCGTCAGCACGGACTACGCGGCACAACTTCTGGGCGAGCCACTTTTCAAGAAGGTAGCGGCCATTGGTTTGTTTGATATCAGCGTTGTCAGTAATACGACCGAAGATGCTGGGTTCCTGACACTGCCATCTGCATTCTCGAAGTATAGCAACTCAATGGTCGATGACGCATTTGATCTGGCTAAGGCATTTGTCAGCTCCGTGACCTATGGGATGACTAAGAGCAGCTATGCAAGGGGGCAGATTCAGATGGTTGACGCGCTATTAAGCGCCCTAGTCCGAGGTGAAAGCGTGGGCCCGGTGAATGCCATTGCGCAAGATTACAAAGTGCTGGAATTGAAGGGTGTCGTCGAAGTCAAACATGGTACAAAAAAGGGTCGCAGCGGACCAATGCTGAAGTTGCTGAAGACCGAAGTTGGTGAGCTTGCACTGCAAGCCATTAGGCAAGGCGACGTTAGCGAACATTCTCTCAATTCACTTCCAACTGCGGCAGTCACCATATTCAACGGCCCTGAACACAACCGTGAGAAAGTTCGGCGAGCACAAATCAAGGCTAGCCCGAAGGCCACCAATGACATGCTCTCTATACTTCGCACTGGAGGAGGCATATGACCAAGGGACAGCAAGCATTGCTCAAAGGCCCCCGGATGGAGGAACTGCTGCGAGGCTATTTCCTCAAAGCCGGCTATTACGTGGTGCGAGGGGTCCCGTTTGTCTATGAGGGTTTTGACGTTACCGATATTGATCTATGGCTCTATAGCCGCACGTCATCCGTGTCACGTGAAATCACATTGGTAGATGCCAAAAACAAGAAGACGCCACAAGCGATAGAGCGGATATTCTGGGTTCAAGGGCTTCGCATTGCGGCCAAAGCCACTAACGCCGTTGTCGCGACTACGGAGAAGCGTCAGGAAGTAAAGGATTTTGGCCGAGAGTTGGGAGTTCTCGTTCTAGACGGAACATTCTTGGGCAAGCTAGACAAGGCGGATGACCCAAATGCGCTAAGACTCTCCGACGAAGAATTTCTCTCAAAGATTGATGAGTATTCTCTGAGCAAGCTGGATGGTGACTGGCGTGGTCGCATAGCTCATTCCAAAAGCTTATTGGCGAAATCACTTTCGTTTGACAGTTGCAATGAATGGCTCATGCAAGGCAAGTTCTTTGCGGAGCAATCTATAACAAAAAGCAATCAGCGCGACGTTGCTTTGCGCTGCCTTTATATGGTTTGTTCGTTCATTGCAGTCGCAGTGGACTTTTGCATGAAAGAGATTTCGTTCCATGAGCAATCGGAGCGCGGTGTGCTCATCAAGGACGGATTCACCTATGGTTCAAAAGGTAGTGCAGGTCTCAAAAAGATACTGAATGTCTCGATGGGACTCATTGAGCAGCACGCCAGCGATGGTGCGGTGACAGCCAGGCAAGTTCGATCCAGCATTGAACGCCAATTGGCGGACCTCAACACGTCCATCCTAGGCGAGTTTTTTGCAAAGCATGATGTCGCCAGAACGCTATTCGTTGTAGCAAAAGAGTTCGAGCAACTAGCGATGAGTAGGGATTTTTCTTCTGATGCGACGGCGACGCCCGAGCTTCGTAGCATGCTCTATTGCTTGCTCGATTATTGGGAGGTTGATCGAGTTATGTTTTCAAGCGCTTTAAAGGACAGTTAGGACTGGCCCCGATGACGCCTCGGCGCACTTGGGCAAGCCATTCCTGTGCCAGCGAGCGAGCTTGTTCGACGGTCAGTTCGCCAAACAGGCCCAGGGCCGGCTAATGTCGCTCGCTGGCGTTCGTCCGATACTGGACATGAAGACTTTGCGACCGGTCGGCGTAATCTTGCAGAGGAAGCCGGGAACGAGGGTGTCGCGCAGCTCGATAGCTTGGTTGGGGTTGCGGTTGGGGTTGGGGTTGTGCCGCATCTACTGTGGACTTGGTGAGCTTGATCTTAGCCATGATGACTCCTTGGAAAGACCCTATTCCCAGGAGCCTTGCAGGAGCCAGTGGAAGGGAAGCCGGATCAAGTTTCTGAAAACACTGGCATATATTGAATTCGCCTAAGCCACTAATATACCTGCTGTATCTGACTGTAGCGTAGTTCAGCGAAATGGTAAGCGTCCAGCGAGGGCCGTATTGACAGAGTGCCCGGAGATTATTCCCCGGGCAGGGTGATGCGCCACGGCAGTAACTCACCGACGCGATTGACCGGCCAGTCGGCGATTACCGACAGCACATGGCGAAGATAACGTTCAGGATCGATGCCGTTTAACCGGCAGCTCCCGATTAACCCGTACAGCTGCGCGCCACGATCGCCGCCGTGATCCGAGCCGAAGAACAGGTAATTTTTCCGCCCCAGACTCACCGTCCGCAGCGCGTTTTCCGCGATGTTGTTGTCAGCCTCCGCCCAGCCGTCGCCTGCGTAATACTTCAGCCCGGCCCACTGATTGAGCGCGTAAGCGAACGCCTTGGACAGTTCCGAGAGTCGTGACAGCGTTTTCTGCTTCTCCCGCAGCCACCCTTCCAGCGCGGTCAGCAGCGGCACCGTTTTTTCCTGCCGCACGGCCAGACGCTCCGATGCGCTTTTGCCCCGGATACCGGCTTCAACAGCGTACAGTTCCCCGATACGGCGCAGCGCTTCAGTCGTGGTGTCAGATGGCGTCCGGACGTGAACGTCGTGGATTTTACGCCGCGCGTGCGCCCAGCACGCCGCTTCCTTTATATGGCCTTCGCGGTACAGCTCGTTGAACCCGGCGTACGCATCCGCCTGCAGCACACCGCTGAACCCCGCAAGGTGCGACTGCGGGTGCATCCCTTTGCGGTCCGGCGAGTACGCGAACCACACCGCCGGCGCCATCGCCGAACCTGCGTTGCGGTCATCACGCACGTAGGTCCACAGCCGGCCCGTTTTCGTTTTGCCATTGCCCGGCAGCAGCACCGGGACCGGCGTATCATCGGCGTGCAGCTTGCCGTCCGTCAGCACGTAGCGCTGCAGGGCTTCATCCAGCGGTGACAGCAGCTGGCAGCACGCGTCTACCCAGCCGGACAGCAGCGAACGGCTGAGCGTTACGCCCTGACGCTCGTATATCTCCGACTGCCGGTTCAGCGGCGTGTGCTCCGCATACTTTGACGTCAGCACCCGCGCCAGCAGACCCGGCCCGGCGATGCCGCGCTCGATGGGCCGCGTCGGTGCAGGGGCCTGCACGATGCGGTCGCACTTTGTGCAGGCGTGCTTTTCCCGCACTGTGCGGATAACGCGGAACGCGCTGCGCATCAGCTCCAGCTGCTCTGCCGTGTCCTCGCCCAGGTACGACAGCATGCCGCCGCAGGCCGGGCAGCAGCTTTCAGCGGGTTTAAGCCGTTTTTCATCGCGCGGCAGGGATTCAGGGAACGGTTTGCGTGTGCGGCTCTGGCGTAGCGGTCGCGGTACAGGCGGATCGTCGACGCGACCGGTGCGCTCATCGCTGTCCTTCTGCATGACCTGCAGCCGGGATTCTATCTGTGCGATGCGCTTTGCCACCTTTTCAGAGCGGCTGCCGAAGTTCATGCGGCGAAGCTTATCCAGCTGCGCCTGCAGGTAGTCAACCTCGCGCTCGCGTTCGTCCAGCCTCGCCTGCAGGAGGCGGTTCAGCGCCTCCTGTTCAGCCAGGCGCTGTTTAAGAAGGGCGATGTCGTCGGGAAGAGATTCGTTCATGGCGGGCATGCAACCAGGTTGCCCGCAGGGTGACCAGGATTACAGCAGCGTGAGGGGCGACAGCAGGCGCTTTGGCTGCCGCCAGTCGATGCCTTCCAGCAACATGGCAAGTTGAGCGGGTGTGAGGAACACTTTGCCGTCGCGGGCCGACGGCCAGGCGAAGCGACCACGCTCCAGCCTTTTGGTCAGCAGGCACAGACCGTCACCGGTGGACCAGAGCAGTTTGACCTGGCTCCCGCTGCGCCCACGGAAGATAAAGACGTGACCGGACATCGGGTCATCTTTCAGCGCGGTCTGGACCTTTGCGCCGAGGCCGTTGAAGCCGTTGCGCATGTCGGTGATGCCCGCAACCAGCCAGATTTTTGTGCCGGATGGTAGATTTATCACGAACGACCTCCGCGCATCATGGCCTGCAGCATGGCGCTGAGCTGTTCCGGTGAGGGGTTATGGAGTGATATTTCCCCACCCGGGAGGCGGATAACACAGTCTGCACTGATGCCAGGCTTCGGTTCGGAAGCAGGTAAAGGATGGACTATCTGAACCGGCACCAGCGCGGGAAGCGCAGCTGGTTTTGCTTTTCGGCCACGGGGTTTGGCCACGCGCCCCTCATTTTTCCAGAGGCGTATCCATTTAAAGAGGAGGTTGTCGTTGACGTTGTGCTCACGCGCGAGGGCGGCAACGCTGCCGTTTTGCTCAAGGGTTTTAAGCGCCATGCGAACCAGCCGGAGCTTAAATTCAGGCGTGTAACGCTGGCGTGGTAAGGATTTACAGTCAGTCATCAGGTGTCCACCTAATTAAAAATAAGTGGACGCCTAAATTACAGGGAGAGGCGAATTTAACCAGACGGTGCTGAGTTGACGCTTACGCGAAATGCGATGCTGGAGTCATCCTGAAATAAAAAATGACTGCGATATTTATCCCCAACTTCAAGCAGAATGCCCTAAAAATCATATCTTATTACTAAAGTTACTGCAGTCGTTACTTTGTGACATATGGCCAGGCAGTCGCTTGAAAACTTTGAGTTCAGAAAAATAATTTATTGTTGTCACTCCTTTCTGGATAAACGAACCTTTCCCATCAGTTTCATTTCAGAAAGGACAACTGCATGAAAAATCGTGATACAGGTGACATGTTAAGTCTATTTAACTCCAGTGGCAGCATAACAATATCCACACCGAAACAAGGAGATAAAAATGTAAGTAAACTCGACTCTATGACAAATTCAAATAAATTAATTGTTAATAATGCAATGGCTCTTGATATTATAATGTTATTGCAGCTGATGGGGGAAGATCTTCAATTTATTAAAACTATCAAATCAGCTGAGAATTTGGAAATAGCCGTTTTAACTTGTGACATTGATACTTTAATGCTCGTACAGTTTACGATGAATAAAAAAGGGTTTCATTTCTGTGGTGAACGCCAATGGAGGTATTTGAGGAAATGGACAAAGGAAAGTTCAAATGAAGCCAGTCTTGTCTGTTTTCACGTTCCGCTTATTTATGGCAATAAGAGAAATGAATATCATGTTCATTACCGAAAAAAAACAGGCGAAGAAATTCGGATTCTTACTGATAATTTGAATGAGTGTGCCAGTAAGATTTGCGAGTTAAAAAACCTCACGAATTACATGGTATGTGTTGAAGAGAATGGTGAAAGAATTCTTCGCTGGGATAAAGAAATTACATTTGATTCAAACAAATGGAAATCCTGCCCTCCCGGTGAGTTAGAAATTATTGGTAAGATGCCTGTAATTGAAAAAATCAAAGGCTAATTCCAATTTTCTCCAGAGCATTGAGTAATGCACTATAGCCAGGGACGGGTTCATTTTTTGCCGAAGAGTGTTTGTAAACCATAGCCACACCAGGACATTTTACCACCATTTTTTGAACTACGCCTTTTACATGTCTTAATTCATGGGCCAAAAGTGAAACCCAGTCATGAATATCATCATCATTGTTCAGCCTGAAAACCATGCCCCGGAATTTTTCATCTTCTGATACAGAGCTATTTGTATTATCGTGTGAGATTCGGCGTTGTATTTCTATAAAATGGATGCTTTCCGTGTCAAGTTTCATTCTTGCCACAAGAAACCCTCTGATTTCCTGCTTAAGCAATAAATCAAGATAGGGCCAGTTAAGGATCGTTCTGGAAATTTTTTCGTCTGCAATCTCCTGGTTAAGAAACTCAGGTATGGCCACAAGACACGGTTCGGGATGTGATGAGTATGAAGTTTCGGGGGTATACCATTCCAGTGACCTGATTATGCTCTGATTTTCAACGATGAAATAATGCATGGCGTTCCACATGTC
>Ga0308165_1003886_pt1 | contig 15445 bp, 11 predicted proteins | sample PhyWR2_FD_201032 | JGI IMG/M metagenome (GOLD analysis project Ga0308165, IMG submission 201032) | Phyllosphere microbial communities from UC Gill Tract Community Farm, Albany, California, United States - DLSLW.R2 | ecosystem: Host-associated > Plants > Phyllosphere > Unclassified | place: USA...
ACGGGCGGCGCTCCATGTACTTGGCGGCCTTGGGGGTCAGAGCAATGCCGAGTGCGCGCGAGAGGCGTGCGGTACGGCGAGCACGAGTGTTGTTAGCCACTTGTGTCCTTCCAATATCTGCGGTGTGTCAGTGTTACTGGCCTCCACGATGGAGAGCATCGGCCAACCGCTGCCTTTTGCTACTGGGCGCAGAGCCAACCCGCAGAGCATCGTGACAGCCGAAACTGCCGCTAGTTCAGAGGATTATGCGTCCGTGCCTTGCCAGACAACGTTCAAGACTATCACGGCTCAGCTGCCGCGGATGATCTTCCGCAGCCGCTCCAGCCGGGTGGAGATGTCCCGTTCGGCGCCGTTGGCGGTGGGCTGGTAGTAGTTGCGGCCCACCAGGTCATCCGGCGGGTACTGCTGGGTGGCGACGGCGTGCGGGGCGTCGTGGGCGTACTTGTAACCCTTGCCGTGGCCCAGCTGCTTAGAGCCCGGGTAGTGGGCGTCGCGCAGGTGCGCGGGGATGCCGTTGCCCATCCCGGCGCGGACGTCGGCGATCGCCTGGTTGATGCCGAGGTAGGCGGCATTGGACTTCGGCGCGGTGGCCAGGTGCACCACGGCCTCGGCCAGGATGATCCGCCCCTCCGGCATGCCGATCAGCTGCACCGCCTGCGCGGCGGCAACGGCGGTTTGCAGGGCGGTGGGGTCGGCCATGCCCACGTCTTCGGCGGCGGAGATCACGATGCGGCGGGCCACGAACCGCGGATCCTCGCCGGCCTCCAGCATCCTGGCCAGATAGTGCAAGGACGCGTCAACGTCGGAGCCGCGGATGGATTTGATGAAGGCGCTGGCGACGTCGTAGTGCTGGTCCCCGGCCCGATCGTAGCGGACCGAGGCGACGTCCAGGGCGCGTTCGGTGTGCTTGAGCTCGATGCTGACGGGCGTGCCGTCGGCCGGGGCGCCGTCGACGTCGTCCGCGTCGCCGAACGCGACGCCGGCGGCTGCCTCGAGCGCGGTCAGGGCGCGGCGCGCGTCGCCGCCGGAGAGCCGGACGAGGTGCGCCAGGGCCTCCCCCTCCAGGGACACCGAGCCGCCCAGGCCGCGGGGGTCCTCGACGGCGCGCAGCAGCAGGCCCCCGATGTCCGCGTCGGTGAGGGGCTTGAGGGTCAGCAGCAGGGAGCGCGAGAGCAGCGGGGAGACCACGGAGAAGGACGGGTTCTCCGTGGTGGCGGCCACCAGGACCACCCAGCGGTTCTCGACGCCGGGCAGCAGGGCGTCCTGCTGGGCCTTGTTGAAGCGGTGGATCTCGTCCAGGAACAGGACCGTGGTGGTCTTGTAGAGGTCCCGCGCGGTCAGCGCCTCGTCCATCACGCGGCGGACGTCCTTGACCCCGGCGGTGATCGCCGAGAGCTCCACGAATTTCCGCCCCGGGCCCTTGGCGATCACGTGGGCCAGGGTGGTCTTGCCGGTCCCGGGAGGGCCCCAGAGGATCAGTGAGCTGGGGCCGGCCGGTCCGGTGGCGTTGCTCCCGGCGGCGAGCTGCCGCAGCGGGGAGCCGTGGCCCAGGAGATGCTGCTGGCCCACGACGTCGTCCAGGGTCCGGGGCCGCATCCGGACGGCCAGCGGACTGCGCGGGGCGGCTCGGCCGGAGCCGTGGGACGAGTGGCCGCGGGCGGAGTCGCCGTCGCCGGACTCATCGCCGAAGTCGTCGGCATCGGAGTCGTTGTTCGCGGACGCCTTGTCCTGCCCTGCACCAAAGAGATCATCCACATAGATAGGCTACTTCTAGTTCCGGACGGTCCCCGCACGGCCGCCGGCCGCCCTCGCGCTTCCCGCCCGCCCATGTCCAAGGGAGATCCGCCATGCCCAGCCCCGAGTCCCGTGTGGCCCGCGTCTCCGGGGAGCGGCTGGCCGGCTGGGTGGAGCGCTTCGCGGCCAGCCACGGAAGCCTGGAGGAATCCGACACCGACGACGGGTTGCTGCTGCGTGCAGCCGACGGTGCCGAGGCACTCCTGCAAGCACCGTGGCCGGCGGACGGGCGCCCGGGCCGCGGCGACGACGCGATCACCCGGCTGGCGAGTCTGGCCGCGCAGCCCCGGCCGCTGGGCCTGGTGCTGGTGCGCCGCGGCGGTTATTCGGTGGCCGTCGTGACGGAGGGACGGGTGGTGGCCTCCAAGACCGGCACCCGGCATGTGCAGTCGCGCACGGCCGCCGGCGGCTGGTCGCAGCAGCGCTTCGCCCGGCGCCGGTCCAACCAGGCCGACGCCCTGGTGGAGGCGGTCGCGGCGCACGCGGCCCGGATCTTCGCCGAGCACCGCATCGAGTACCTGGTGCCCGGCGGGGATCGGACCCTGGCGGACCTGGTGATCGCCGAACCGGTCCTGAAGCGCTACGCGCCGCTGGCCCGGCTGGCTTTCCTGGATGTCCCGGATCCGCGGGCGGCCGTGTTGAAGAAGGCCGCCGCCGACGCGTGTGCCGTGCGCATCCAGGTCACCGACCCGCCGGCGTAGGTCCCTCGCCGCGCCCACTCCTCGCGCCGCCAGCTCATCCCGAGCCCCGGTCCTCCGCCGATTGGACGGTTCCCTGCCGATTCGACGCTTCTAACCGTCTACTGCGCAGGGAACCGTCGAAACGGACCGCTTCGGCGTTTTTCTCGGCTGCCTCTCAGCAGCCGGTCAGGGCGCGGCGCGGGCGGTCCTGCCGGTAGAGGTAGCGGCCGGCCACGGAGAACCCGGCCCGGGCGTAGAGTTCCCGCGCACCGGCGTTGGCCGCCGTCACCAGCAGCCAGCAGTCCCGTCGGCCCCGGGCCTCCGCCTCGCGCAGGAGGGTCCGCAGCACCTGCCCGGCATAGCCCTTGCGTCGGGCGTCGGGCCGGGTGGCCATCCCGTAGATCCCGGCCGCAGTTGCTGCGGCACCGTCGTCACCGTCTCCGGGCAGGGCCAGGCGTCCGACGGCGGCGGGCTCCCCGTGCTCGTCCCGCACCAGCGCGTACAGCGACGGGCAGCCCTCCAGGACGGTCCGGGCCGGCGGCAGGTTCTCCGGCCCGCCCCGGCCGTCGACGCTCCACCAGAGCCGCAGCCATTCCTCCGAGGGGTGGTCCAGCACCTCCACCCCCGAGGCCGCAGCAGCCTCTGAGTCTTCGTCCGCCGCATCAAGCTGCCGGGTCAGGATCAGCGTCTCGGACTGCCGGGTGAAGCCCTCGGCGTCCAGAAAGGCGTTCAGCGGCGCATAGCCGGGCCCCTCGAACACCTGGAAGATCAGCGGCAGGCGGCGGTCGCGGTACCAGCGCCGCGCCTCGGCCAGGCTCCGGCGCAGCGCTTCCGGGTCCTCCCCCGGCTCACGCGGCCAGACGGAATTGGCCCGCTGGGTCACACCGGAGGCGGCGCGCAACACCCAGCCGCCGGCCTCGTCCCGTTCGGCGGCCGGCCATGCGGCGTCCATCAGCCGCTCCAGCCGCGTTACCAGCTCCGGCATCAACGGTCTCCTCCCGGCGGCATCGCTGCCAGCCCTCATTCCACTGAAAAAGCAGCAGCGGCTCCCCGGTGTCCCGGGAAACCGCTGCTGCCAGCACCTAAAAGCTACTTGGCGCCGTCGTTCTTCGGGGCCTCGGCCTTCTTGGCCTCGGGCTTGAAGTCGACCCCGGCCTCCTTGCGCTGCTGCGCCGTGATCGGCGCCGGGGCGGCGGTCAGCGGGTCGTAGCCGTTGCCGGTCTTCGGGAAGGCGATGACGTCGCGGATGGACTCCACGCCGGAGAGCAGAGCCACCACGCGGTCCCAGCCGAACGCGATGCCACCGTGCGGGGGCGCGCCGAACTTGAAGCCTTCGAGCAGGAAGCCGAACTTCTCCTGCGCGTCCTCGTGGGAGAGACCCATGACCTTGAAGACGCGCTCCTGCACGTCGCCCTGGTGGATACGGATGGAGCCGCCGCCGATTTCGTTGCCGTTGCAGACGATGTCGTAGGCGTAGGCCAGCGCCGTCTCCGGGTCGGTGTCGAAGGTGTCCATGAATTCGGGCTTGGGCGAGGTGAACGCGTGGTGTACGGCGGTCCACTGGCCGCCGCCGACGGCGACGTCACCGGAGGCGACCGCGGCTGCGGCCGGCTCGAACATGGGGGCGTCAACCACCCAGCAGAAGGCCCAGTCAGCCGGGTTGATCAGGCCGGTGCGGTGGCCGATCTCCACGCGGGCCGCGCCGAGCAGGGCCCGGGACGGGGTCTTCTCGCCGGCGGCGAAGAAGATGCAGTCGCCCGGCTTGGCGCCGACGGCGTCGGCCAGGCCGGCGCGCTCGGTCTCGTTGAGGTTCTTGGCCACCGGGCCGGCCAGTTCGCCGTCTTCCTTGAAGAGGACGTAGGCCAGGCCCTTGGCGCCGCGCTGCTTGGCCCATTCCTGCCAGCCGTCCAGGGTGCGGCGCGGCTGGGAGGCCCCGCCGGGCATGACGACGGCGCCGACGTAGGGGGCCTGGAAGACGCCGAAGCTGGTGTCCTTGAAGAACTCGGTCAGCTCGGTGAGCTCCTGGCCGAAGCGCAGGTCCGGCTTGTCCGAGCCGTAGCGGGCCATCGCGTCGTTGTAGGTGATGCGCTGGATGGGCGTCGGGATCTCGACGTCGATCAGCTTCCAGAGCGCCTTCACGATGCCCTCGCCGAGGCTGATGATGTCCTCCTGCTCGACGAAGCTGGCCTCGATGTCCAGCTGGGTGAACTCCGGCTGGCGGTCCGCGCGGAAGTCCTCGTCACGGTAGCAGCGGGCGATTTGGTAGTACTTCTCGAAGCCACCAACCTGCAGCAGCTGCTTGAACAGCTGCGGCGACTGCGGCAGCGCATACCAGGAGCCGGGGGCCAGGCGGGCGGGGACGACGAAGTCGCGGGCGCCTTCCGGCGTCGAACGGGTCAGCGTCGGGGTTTCGATCTCGACGAAGCCTTCGCCGTGCAGCAGCTCGCGGGCCACGCGGTTGGCCTCGGAGCGCAGGCGCAGGTTCCGGGCGGGGCCGGGGCGGCGCAGGTCCAGGTAGCGGTGCTTCAGGCGGGCTTCCTCGCCGACCTCGACGTGCTCGTCGATCTGGAACGGCAGCGGCTCGGAGGTGTTCAGGACGGTGACCGTCTCGGCAATGACCTCGATCTCGCCGGTGGCCAGCGCCGGGTTCTCGTTGCCCTCGGGGCGCTTCGACACGGTGCCCGTGACCTGCAGGACGTACTCGTTGCGCAGGCCGTGGAAGACCTCTTCCTCACGGACGACGACCTGGGCGACGCCGGACGCGTCGCGCAGGTCCACGAATGCGACACCACCGTGGTCACGACGCCGGCCGACCCAGCCGGCGAGGGTTACGGTTTGTCCAATGTGCTCGGAGCGAAGGGATCCGAGGTCGTGTGTGCGCAGCACAGCTCGCCTTTCAGAAGGAAAACAGGGTGGTATTAAATGGGACCGCTACGGGAACGGTCCCGTCCGAGTTTACCCGTTGGAGAGGCCACCCCCGCCATGGCGCAAGCAATCCCCGAACCCGCCCGGCTGCAGCGCCGCCTGGGCGTGGTCGATTCGACGGCGATCGGCCTGGGGTCGATGCTTGGCGCCGGCGTCTTCGTCGTCTTCGCCCCCGCCGCGGCCCTCGCCGGACCCTGGCTGCTCGTGGCGGTGGCGGTGGCCGGCGTGGTTGCGTACTGCAATGCGGTGGCGTCGGCCCAGCTGGCGGCCCGGTACCCGTCCAGCGGCGGCACGTATGTGTACGGGCGGCAGCGGCTGGGTGAGTGGCCGGGCTTTCTGGCCGGCTCGGGTTTCGTAACCGGGAAGACGGCCTCCTGCGCGGCGATGGCCCTGACCTTCGGGCACTACGTGGCGCCGGGACTCGCGACGCCGCTGGCGGTGGCCGCCGTCGTCGTCCTGACCGGCGTGAACCTGCTGGGCATCACCCGCACCGCACTGGTGACCAAGATCCTGCTGGCCGTGGTGCTGGCCACCCTGGCGCTGGTTGCCGTCGCGGCGGCCGCCGGGCCGCACGCCGGCGGCGTTGCGGGCGTCGGCGCCGGCGGGGGCATCGGGGACGCCTCGGCCTGGGGCGTGCTGCCCGCGGCGGGCCTGATCTTCTTCGCGTTCGCCGGATACGCCCGGATCGCGACTCTGGGCGAGGAGGTCAAGGATCCCGCCACGACCATTCCGCGCGCGATCCTCGGCGCACTGGGCGGGGCGTTCGTGATCTATCTGGGCCTCGCCGCACTGCTGCAGTGGCAGCTTCCGGCCGGGCAGCTGGCCCGCTCGACGGCGCCGCTGCTGGACGCCGTCGCCGCCTCGCCGCTGCACGCGTTCGCGCCGGTGGTGCAGTTCGGCTCAGCCGCCGCGTGCCTGGGTGCTCTCCTGGCCCTGATCACCGGCGTCGGCCGGACCACGCTGGCGATGGCGCGAGAGCGGGACCTGCCGCCGGTGCTGGCGCGGGTGGGCGGCGGCCACGCGGTCCCGTTCGTCGCCGAGCTGACGGTCGCGGCGGTGGTGATCGTGCTGCTGCTGACCTCGAACGTGCTGACCGTCGTCGGGTTCTCCAGCTTCGGCGTGCTGGTCTACTACGCGGTGACTAACGCGGCCGCCTTCACGCTTCCCGAGCGGGCCTGGCACGCGCCGCGCTGGCTGAACGTGCTGGGCTTCGCCGGCTGCCTGGTGCTGGCGGCCACCCTGCCGGTGGCGTCCGTGTCCGTCATGGCGGCCCTGCTGGCCGCCGGCGTCGTGGTCCGGATGCTGGTGCTGCGCCGCCGGGGACGCACCGCCGGGGCCTAGACCCCGGCGGCCCTCAGCGGAAGGACCTAGGCGCGGCTGATCGTCACGTGCAGGTCCTCGTCCGCGGGGGTCCAGGTGGCGGGGTCCGCGTCGACCTGCTCGCCGCTGCGGATGTCCTTGACCTGGTGCTTGCCGTCGTCGTCGGTGAACCAGACGAACGGGATGCCGCGGCGGTCCGCGAACTTGATCTGCTTGCCGAACTTCTCGGCCTTCGCGGCGACCTCCGTGGCGATGCCGCGGGTGCGCAGCTGGGCGGCGACGTCCTGCGCGGCACCCCAGCTCTCGTCCGTGTTCAGCGCCACCAGCACGGCGGTGGGGACGGAGCGGGAGGCCTTCGCGAGGTCCTGGCTGAGGATCCGCGAGACCAGGCGGGTGACGCCGATGGAAAGGCCGACGCCGGGGAACGTCCGGTTGCCCTTGCTGGCGAGGGCGTCGTAGCGCCCGCCGGAGCAGATGGAGCCGAGCTGTTCGTGTCCCACCAGGACGGTCTCGACGACGGTGCCGGTGTAGTAATCCAGGCCGCGGGCGATGCTGAGGTCCGCGACCACCTTGCCGGGCGCGCGCTGCACGGCGGCTGAGATGACCTGTTCCAGTTCGCTCAGGCCCTCGTCGAGGAGGTCGTTGCTGACGCCGAGGGCACGGACCTGCTCCACGAAACCGGTGTCCGGGGTGCGGATCGAGGCCAGGGCCAGGGCGGCGCGGGCCTGCTCCTCGGTGGCGCCGAGTTCGCTCTTGAGCAGTTCGGCGACCTTGTCGGATCCGATCTTTTCCAGCTTGTCGATGCTGCGCAGCACGCCCGCGGTGTCCGTCAGGCCGATGCCGGTGTAGAAGCCCTCGGCGAGCTTGCGGTTGTTGATCCGGAGCAGGAAGTCGGGGATCGGCAGGGCGCTGAGGGCCTCGGCGATGACCAGCGCGATTTCGACGTCGTAGCGGAACGGCAGGGTCCCGTCACCGACGATGTCGATGTCGGCCTGGGTGAACTCGCGGGCCCGGCCCTCCTGCGGACGCTCACCGCGCCAGACCTTCTGGATCTGGTAGCGGCGGAACGGGAAGGCGAGGTAGCCGGCGTTCTCCACCACGTAGCGGGCGAAGGGGACTGTCAGGTCGAAGTGCAGCGCCAGGGCGTTGGGGTCGGTCTTGGCCGTCGCCGCGGAGGCCGGGTCGGCGTCGTCGTCCTGCAGGCGGCTGAGGCCGTAGACCTCCTTGTCGATCTCACCCTTGCGCAGCAGCTGTCCCACGGTTTCCACGGCGCGCGTCTCGATTGAGGAGAAGCCGTGCAGCTCGAAGGTCTTCCGGAGCGTGTCCAGGACATGGAGTTCCACCAACCGCTCCTCGGGAAGCCACTCGGGGAATCCGGACAGGGAGGCGGTGCGTGCCATGGTGGAATTTTCTCCTCTGGTGACGACGGCGGATCCGGCTGCCGCGGCGTCGCCCGCGGACCGGCCAGTCGTGCATAAACTGTGTGCGGCAGTCAGTTTATGCTTTTTCCCGCACGTATCCGTACTTGCGGGCCGACCCCAGGAGGACTTTTGGCGGCGAGTTCACGCAGTGCCCGCGAGGCAAAGCGGCGCGTCCATCAGATGGAGGCCAAGCGCGAGCTGCGCCGTCACCAGGACAAGCGCCGGAAGCGTGACAACATCGTCGCCGGTGCCGCAGGTGGCGCCGCGCTGGTGCTGGCCCTGGTCCTGCAGCTGACCGTCTTCGCCAGCAACCCCACCGAAGACGAGTTCAAGGCCGCCGAGGCCGGCCTGAGCACACCGTCGGCGACGCCGACCCCGGCCGCCAGCAACGGCGAGAATATTCCCAAGCCGGAGACCGCCGCCGGGAAGACCTTCACCGGTGAGCTCAAGCTCAACCGCGGCACCTTGGGCGTGGAACTGGACGGGACCAAGGCACCGCAGGCCGCCGCGGTGTTCAAGTCCCTGGCGGACCAGAACTTCTATGCCGGCGTCAGCTGCCACCGCCTGACCACTGCCGACTCCTTCGGCGTGCTGCAGTGCGGGTCCAAGACCGGCGACGGCGCCAGCGATCCCGCCTACACGTGGGGTCCCCTGGAGAACACCCCCGCGGACAACAAGTACCCGGCCGGAACCATCGCGGTGGCCCGCACCGGTAACAACGCCTACGGCAACGGCACACAGTTCTTCATCGTCTACAAGGACACCGTGATTCCGGCCGACTCGGCCGGCGGCTACACCGTGGTGGGCAAGGTGACCTCGGGCCTGGATGTGGTCTCCGGGATCGCTGCCGCCGGCATCAAGCCCGGCACCAGCGCCACGGACGGCGCGCCGGTGGAACCAGTCACGATAGACTCGTTCTCTCTGAAGTAACCAGCCGTGCTCCCGGAGCATCGGTCCCGGTATTTCCCTCCAAGCGAAAGACTTCTAGCGGTGACAGACAGTCAGAAATCCGACGAAACAGTGGCAGCAGCTGCCAGCGAGACCGAATCCGGCGCGCCGGTGACGGAACAGGCCCCCGCGGCGGAGGCCCCCGCGGCTCCGGCTCCGGCGGCCGCCCCCCGGCCGGCCGCGCGCCCTGCTCCCTCCCCCGCCGCCTTCGCAGCACGGCCCAAGGCAGCGCCGTCGCCGGCAGCTCCCGCCGTCGCCGCAGCCGCCCCCAGCACCTCGGCCGCCGAGGCCGCCCGCTGGGGCCGCGTGGAAGGTGACGGCCACGTCTTCCTCACCATTGACGGCGCCGAGCACCCGGTGGGCCAGTACCCCGGTGTGAGCGACGACGAGGCGCTGGCGTACTTCGCCCGCAAGTACGACGACGTCGTGGCTCAGATCGTCCTGCTGGAACAGCGCGTCGCGTCCAAGGCCCCCGCCGCGGACATGCAGAAGACCGTGACCCACCTGCGCGAGCAGCTGGCCGAGCGGAACATGGTGGGCGACCTGCGCGCCGCCGAGGGCCGCCTGGACACCCTTTCCGGCCAAATCACCGAGCTGGAGAAGTCCGAGAAGGCCGAGCACGACGCCGTCCGCGCCGCCGAGCTCGCCGCCCGCGAGGCGATCGTCTCCGAGGCAGAGCAGATCTCCGCACAGGACCCGTCCCAGGTGCAGTGGAAGACTTCCAGCGCCCGGATGAACGAGCTGTTCGAGAACTGGAAGACCGCCCAGAAGAGCGGCGTCCGGCTCGGTCGCAGCAACGAGGACGCCCTGTGGAAGCGGTTCCGTGCCGCGCGCACCGTTTTCGACCGGCACCGCCGCGCCTACTTCTCCCAGCTGGACAGCAACAACTCCGCCGCCAAGGCAGCGAAGGAGAAGCTGATCGTCGAGGCCGAGGCGCTCTCCTCCTCGACCGATTGGGGCTACGCCGCCGGCGAATACCGCCGCCTGATGGACCAGTGGAAAGCCGCTCCGCGCGCCAGCCGCAAGGACGACGACGCCCTCTGGGCACGCTTCCGCGCCGCCCAGGACGTGTTCTTCACGAACCGCCAGGCCGCCAACGAGGAAATCGACCAGGAATACGGCGCGAACCTCGTGGTGAAGGAGGCGCTCCTGGCCGAAGCCAACGAGCTGCTGCCGATCACTGACCTCGCCGCCGCCAAGAAGGCACTGCAGTCCATCCGTGACCGCTGGGAGGAAGCCGGCAAGGTTCCCCGCGCCGACATGGGCCGCATCGAGGCCGGTCTTCGCAAGGTGGAGGACGCCGTCCGGCACGCCGAGGACGAGAACTGGAAGCGCTCCAACCCGGAGACGAAGGCCCGCACCAACAGCGCGCTCTCGCAGCTGGAATCGGCCATCGCCGGTCTGAAGGAGGACCTCGCCAAGGCCGAAAAGGCCGGGGACGAGCGGAAGATCAAGGACGCCCGGGAGGCCCTCGAGGCCCGCCAGGCGTGGCTGGAACAGCTGGAGCGCTCCGCGAGCGAACTCTCCTAATACCCCGGGCCCCAGCGGCCCGAACAGGTGTTGCCCGGGCCCCGGCCCCGTTATCCACATGACGGGACCGGGGCCTGTTCCATGCCCGGGGTCCGCGGCACGATGGCTCAATGACCCTTCCGCCGGTCCCCTCCGTCCCCTCGGGGCTCGACCCGCCCGTGCTGTACTCGCCGGGAGCGCTCTTCTCTTGGGCGGAGCTGCAGGCCATGGCGGCCGACGGCGTGCTGGCGCGGATCTCCCAGCGCGGCTTCCTGCCGCCCGGGGCTCCGGCAACCCCGCAACTGCGCGCGCGGGCCGCGGCGGCGCTGATCCCCGCCGCCATCCGGCAGCGGGTGGTGGCCGGCCGGATGACGGCGGCCTGGATCTACGGCTGCGCCCGGGAGCCGGACCGGCTGGCGCTGCTCGTGGATGCAAACCGGCGCATCTCCAGCCTCCGCGGAGCCCGGGGCTGCAGCTTCCACGAGACGCGGCTCGGGACCATGGACGTGGTGAGCCTGGGCGGGCTGATGGTCTCCAGCCCGCTGCGCACCGCCGTCGACATCGCCCTGCACGTCAGGCCCGAACACGCCGTGCCCGCGCTCACCGCTCTGCTGGCCGCGCCGGAACTGCCCGTGCGCCTGGGCCTGCTCGTCCGGGCGGTCGAGGCCGTGCCCCGGCTGCCGTACAAGAACTCGGCCCTCGCGGTGCTGGAAAGGGTGCGCGAGGGCAGTGGGTAGCCGGTGAGGGCTAGCTTCCGGGGCTAGCTGCGGCGGCGGTTGCCGGTGGTGCGGTAGACGTCGAAGACCCCGTCGATCCGGCGGACGGCGCTGAGCACGTGGCTCAGGTACTTCGGATCGCCCATCTCGAAGGCGAACTTGGAGATCGCCACCCGGTCGGTGGAGGTGTGGACGCTGGCGGCGAGGATGTTCACGTGGTTCTCCGAGAGCACCCGGGTGACGTCGGAGAGCAGCGACTTGCGGTCCAGCGCCTCCACCTGGATCTCCACGAGGAACACGCTCGACTGGGTGGGCGCCCACTCGACCTCGACGATCCGGTCCGGCTGGTCCATCAGCCCGGAGACGTTGGTGCAGTCCGTGCGGTGGACCGAGACGCCGGAGCCGCGGGTGACGAAGCCCAGGATCGGGTCCGGCGGCACCGGGGTGCAGCAGCGGGCCAGCTTGACCCAGACGTCGTCCACGCCGCGAACCACGACGCCGGAGTCAGAGTACCGGGTCTTGGAGACCTGGGCCGGGATGGAGACCTCGGCGAGATCGTCCTCGGGTGTGTCGTTGCCGCCCAGGCTCTCGACCAGGCGCTCCATCACGGACTGGGCGGAGGTGTGACCGTCGCCCACCCCGGCGTAGAGGCCGGAGATGTCCGTGTACTTGAAGTCCTCGGCGATCGCGGCGAGGGCGTCGTGGGTCATCAGGCGCTGCAGCGGCAGGTTCTGCTTGCGCATCGCCTTGGTGAGCAGGTCCTTGCCGCGGTCGATGGCCTCTTCGCGGCGTTCCTTGCTGAACCACTGGCGGATCTTGTTCCGGGCCCGGGCGCTCTTGACGAAGTGCTGCCAGTCCTGGCTGGGGCCGGCACCCTCGGCCTTGGAGGTGAAGATTTCCACCCAGTCGCCGTGGTTGAGTTCGCTGTTGAGCGGGACGAGTTTGCCGTTGACGCGTGCGCCGATGGTCCGGTGGCCCACCTCGGTGTGCACGGCGTAGGCGAAGTCCACGGGGGTGGATCCGGCGGGCAGGGCCATGACCTCACCCTTGGGGGTGAAGACGAAGACCTCGCGGGCGTTGATTTCGAAGCGCAGGGAGTCCAGGAACTCGCCCGGGTCAGAGGTTTCCTGCTGCCAGTCCACGAGGGAGCGCAGCCAGCCCATGTCGCCGTCGCGCGGGCTTCCCGGGCCGGCGGCGGTGCGGTTGGGCTGGTCCTTGTACTTCCAGTGAGCGGCGACGCCGTACTCGGCGCGGCGGTGCATCTCGTGGGTGCGGATCTGGATTTCCACCGGCTTGCCGCCGGGGCCGATCACCGTGGTGTGCAGCGACTGGTACATGTTGAACTTCGGCATCGCGATGTAGTCCTTGAACCGGCCGGGCAGCGGGTTCCAGCGGGAGTGCATCGCGCCGAGGGCGGCGTAGCAGTCGCGCACCGAGTCGACCAGGACGCGGACGCCCATGAGGTCGTTGATGTCGTCGAAGTCCTTATCGCGGACGATCATCTTCTGGTAGATCGAGTAGTAGTGCTTGGGACGGCCGGTGATGGTGGCCTTGATTTTGGCCGCGCGCAGGTCCTCGGTGATCTGGTTGCGGATGACCGCCAGGTTCTTCTCGCGTTCGGGGGTGCGCTCCCCCACCATGCGCACGATCTCCTCGTACACCTTGGGATAAAGCGCGGCGAAAGAAAGGTCCTCGAGCTCCCACTTGATGGTGTTCATGCCGAGGCGGTGCGCCAGCGGCGCGAAGATTTCCAGGGTCTCGCGGGCTTTCTTGGCCGAAGACTCCGCAGAGACGAAACGCCAGGTACGGGCGTTGTGCAGCCGGTCCGCGAGCTTGATCATGAGGACGCGGATGTCCTTGGCCATGGCCACGACCATCTTGCGGACGGTCTCGGACTGTGCGGCCTCGCCGAAGCTGACCTTGTCGAGCTTGGTGACGCCGTCCACCAGCATGGCCACCTCGGGACCGAACTCACCCTTGAGGTCATCGAGGGTGTAGGAGGTGTCCTCCACCGTGTCGTGCAACAGGGCAGCGGCCAGGGTGGTGCCGTTCATGCCGAGCTCGGCCAGGATGGTCGCCACCGCCACGGGGTGGGTGATGTACGGGTCCCCGCTCTTGCGCTTCTGGCCGCGGTGGCAGCGTTCGGCCACCACGAAGGCCCGCTGGATCAGTTCGAAGTCGTCCTTGGGGTTGTTGGCGCGGACGGTGCGCAGCAACGGTTCCAGAATCGGCGAGTACGCGGGGGTGCCGCGGCCGGTGAGGCGGGCCAGGCGGGAGCGGGTGCGTTCGCGGCGGCCGGGGAAGGTGGGCCGGGTTCCGGTGTTGTCGACGGGCACGGCCGCGTCGGGGCGTCCGGGAGCGGCCACGCCGGTTTGTGATCCCTGGCCGTGGGCCTCTTCCGCCGGTACTGCAGGCGCCGACGTCGAACGTTCTTCCAAGAAAGCAACCTCTTCCAACCCGTTAATTATTCAAGTGTATTCCCGCGGCGGGACAGTTCGATAACCGGCGCGAACGGCCGACGGGCCGGAGAGCGTCCTGGACGTTCTCCGGCCCGTCGGGCGGTGCTGCTGTGGTGGCCTGTCAGGCCGTCGCGGCAGCGGTCTTGGCGGCGTTGTCCGCCCGGCGCTGCTGCACCCGCTTGGCCTGCTTGACCAGGTCCGGCTCACCCTGGCGCAGCCACGCGTACAGCGGGGCGGCGACGAAGATGGTGGCGGCGGTGCCGATCAGGATGCCCACGAAGAGGGCGAGCGACAGGTCGCGCAGGGTGCCGGCGCCGAGGAGGCCGGCGCCGATGAAGAGGATCGCGCCGACCGGCAGGATCGCCACCATCATGGTGTTGATGGAGCGGACCAGGGTCTGGTTGACGGCCAGGTTGACCTCTTCTGCGAAGGTCCGCCGGGTGGAGGCCTGCAGGTCCGCGGTGTTCTCGCGGATCTTGTCGAAGACCACCACGGTGTCGTACAGCGAGTAGCTGAGGACGGTGAGGAAGCCGATGATCGCGGACGGGGTGACTTCGAAGTCGCTGAGCGAGTACACGCCGGCGGTGATGAACATCGTCGCCGCCATGCCGGCCAGGGCCGAGAGGGACATCTTCCAGGTCCGGAAGTACAGCGCCATCAGCACCGCGGCGAGGCCGACGAAGACGGCCAGGCCGAGCAGGGCCTGCTGGGTCACATCAGCACCCCAGGTGGGCCCGACGAAGGTGGAGGTCACCTCATTGTCAGTCACGCCGTAGGCCTTGGTCAGGCCGTCCTTGATCTTGAGCGTCTCGTCGTCGGTGAGCTTGTCGGTCTGGATCCGCATGGTGTTGCCGGCGACGTTGGCCACGCGCGGCAGGCTGCCGGAGACGACGTCCTGGACCGCCTTCTCGCCGAGGCCCGGGTCGCGGTCCTTGACGTTGGAGACGGTGAACTCGGAGCCACCGCGGAACTCGATGCCGAGGTTGAAGCCGCCCTTGACCACCGGGAGGAGGATCGAGAGCGCAACGGCGGCCGCGGCGATCAGGAACCAGATCTTCTTGGACCCGACGAAGTCGTAGGAGCGCTTGCCGGTGTAGAGCTCGTTACCGAATGTAGCGAAGCTGGCCATTTACTTGCCCTCCTTGGACGAGTTCTTGCCGGAGCCGGCGAGCTGGCTTTGGTCCGCCTGCCCCTGCCGTTCCGCGAGACGCCGTTCTGCGATCGTCATGCGCCGTTCGGCTTCGGCCGCGGCCTTGGTGTTCTTGGCGCGTACGACGGCGACCGGCTTGTCCTCGGGGGTCCGGATCCGGCCCGCGCCGCGGTACAGCGGCACCGCGCCGAGGCGCTTGGGGTCCAGGCCAGAGAAGGTGTGGCCCTCGCCGAAGAACTTGGTCCGGGCCAGGAGCTGCAGCGTCGGGTGGGTGAACATGAAGACGACGATCAGGTCGGCAATCGCGGTCAGGCCCAGCGTGAAGGCGAAGCCGCGGACGTTGCCGACGGCGACGAAGTACAGCACCAGGGCGGCCAGCAGGTTCACGGCCTTGGAGGCCAGCACGGTCCGCTTGGCGCGCTTCCAGCCGTTCTCCACGGCCGAGACCAGGCCGCGGCCCTCACGCAGTTCGTCGCGGATGCGTTCGAAGTAGACGATGAAGGAGTCGGCGGTCTGGCCGATG
>Ga0308165_1003887_pt1 | contig 15445 bp, 12 predicted proteins | sample PhyWR2_FD_201032 | JGI IMG/M metagenome (GOLD analysis project Ga0308165, IMG submission 201032) | Phyllosphere microbial communities from UC Gill Tract Community Farm, Albany, California, United States - DLSLW.R2 | ecosystem: Host-associated > Plants > Phyllosphere > Unclassified | place: USA...
CCCACGGCCGACTGGCGCCAGTGGCAGTGGGCACTGGCCTTTCTGCGCGAATGCATGCCCTCGCGCCTGGCGCCCAACGTGCGCGCCATGGTCGCGATGGCCAGCTACAGCCGCCAGACCTTGCAGGACATGCGCAGTGCGCTGGGCATCGACTACCACCACCTGTCGCGCGGCATTCTGCAGTTCTACCGCGATGAAGCCGACTTCGAGGCGTCGCAGCGCGCTGCCGACGTCATGCGCGATGCCGGGGTCGACCGCCGCACCGTCTCGGCCGACGAGGTGATCGCCATCGAACCGGCCCTGGCGCCCAGCCGCGCACTGATCGTGGGCGGCGACTACACGCCTGATGACGAAAGCGGGGACGTACACGCCTTCACCGACGGCCTGGCCGCCCGCGCGGCTGCGGCTGGTGTCGAGTTTCTCTACAGCACCCAGGCCACGCGGCTGGTATCCGACGGCGCACGCATCGTGTCGGTTGAACTCATCGATCCCGACGGCGGCTACCGCCACCTGCATGCCGACGCTTTTGTGGTCGCGCTGGGCAGCCACAGCCCCGCTTTGTTGCGCCCCGTCGGTGTGCCCTGCATGGTGTACCCGGCCAAGGGCTATTCGGCGACCTACCCGGTGCTGGACGCCGACCGTGTGCCCCACGTCAGCCTGACCGACGCCGCCCACAAGCTGGTGATGTCGCGGTTTGGCGACCGCCTGCGCATTGCCGGCACCGCCGAATTCGGCGGCTATTCGCGCGAGCTTGACCCGATCCGCTGCGAGGCCATCACCCGTGTGGCGCGTGAACTGTTCGGCGACGCCCTGGACACCAGCGCACCCGCCTACTGGTCGGGCCTGCGCCCGGCTACGCCGTCGAATGTGCCGCTGGTCGGGCGCAGCCGCATCGCCAACCTGTTCCTGAACACCGGCCACGGCACGCTTGGCTGGACCATGGGCGCGGGTTCCGGCCGGGCAATTGCCGATCTCGTGTCCGGCAAGCGGCCTGAACCCGAGTTTCCGTTCATCGGTTTGTAAGCTTCAAGCGGCTGCCTGTGATCCCTTTGTGACAAGTTGCGTGGCCTGCCGATAGGCGGCTGGTGCTATTGCCGGGCGGTGGCATAATCGTGCGGCCTCAAGGAGACAGCATCGATGCGCGCGGACAGCCTGACCCGGATTACCCAGAATTCCTCTTCCACGCCGACCCGTCCCGCCCGCCGCGGCTGGTTGACGGCGGCCCTAGCCACTGCCTTCGCTTTTGCGGGCGTCATGCCCGCCGCCGCCTTTGCCGCGCCGACCGAAATCTCGGTCTGGCACGCCATGGACCCGGCCCATCGCGCCACTTTCGACGAACTGGTCCAGCGCTTCAACAGCCAGCAAAATGACGTTCACGTCACCGCCACCGCGTACGCAAGCGTGGCCCAGCTGGCTGGCGCCGGCGAAACCGCCGTGCTTGCCAAGAAGCAGCCGAACATGATCGAGCTGTCGGACACCGCCGTCCCGGAGTTCGTGGCGCGTCACAACGCGATCACCCCGATGTCGGACCTGCTGAAAAGCTATCCGATCAAGGACCTGAACTTCTTCCTGCCGCAGACCACCAATTACCTGCGCGATGCGCGCGGCAACTTGCTGGCCCTGCCGTGGATGGCCGAAGCGCCCATCTACATCTACAACCGCGACCTGTACAAGAAGGCCGGCCTGAACCCCGACGTAGCGCCCAAGACCTGGCGTGAAATGCAGGGTCACCTGGTCGCACTGGCCAACGTCGCGGAATCGGACTGCCCGTACGCCACCAGCCGCGAAAGCTGGATCCACCTGGAAAACACGTCTGCCCTGCACAACGTGCCGTTTGCGTCCAAGAACAACGGACTGGAAACCAACGGCGTGGGCGCAGAGCTGCAGATCAATCAGCTGCTGCACGTGCGCCACCTGGCACTGATGATGAGCTGGGTGCGCAGCCGCCTGTTCACCTTCCAGAGCCATGAATACGAAGCCGATGCCAAGTTCATCAGCGGCGAATGCGCGGTTCTGACCACCGGCACCGGTTCGCTGGGCGCCATCCAGCAGCAGGCCAAGTTCTCGTACGGCGTCGCACCGCTGCCGTACTACGACGAAGAAGCCAAGAACGGCAGCAACCCCTTCGTGGGCGGCCCCGCATTCTGGGCCATGTCAGGTCACCCGGCTGCCGAACAGAAAGCGCTGGCATCCTTCATCGCCTACCTGGCAACGCCGGTCACAGCTGCCGAATGGCACCAGAAGACCGGCTTCCTGCCGCTGAGCGAAGCTGCATTCCGTGCATCGAGCGTGTCCTACTACCCGAGCCTGCCAGGTTCGCAAGCCGTGATCCGCGAACTGCAGCAGACCCCGGCCCAGTACACCCGCGGCTTCCGCCTGCACAACTACACCATGGTGTCGGACATCATGGACCAGGAACTGGACAATATCTTCAGCGGCCGCAAGCCGCCGAAGCAAGGTCTGGATGACGCAGTTGCTCGTGGCAATGCCGTGATGCGTGCCTCGGGTGGCCCCACCGGTGCCGCCATCGGCAAGCCCGGCGCCGCACCGCGTCCGGCCGTCAAGCCGGCCGCTGGCGCAGCCAAGCCCACAGCCGCCAAGCCTGCTGCAAAGCCGGCCGCCGCGCCGGCCAAGCCCGCAGCAAAGCCTGCTGCAGCACCGGCCAAGCCGGCTGCCAAGCCCTGAAGACGCACTAGAACGGGAAACGCAATGACTACCCCCCGCGACAGCAACCCCACCGCCGGGTTGCCCCCGCGCGGTTGGCACTATGAACGTGTCGTCGCGCATCGCGGGGGTGGCATCATCGCCCCCGAGAACACCCTCGCCGGCATGCGCGTTGCACACGCGCATGGTCTGCGAGCGGTCGAATTCGACGTCATGCTCGCATCAGATGGCGTGCCCATCCTGATGCACGACCCCCAGCTTGGTCGCACCTTGCCTGGCACCGGCAACATCGCCGACATTCCCTCTACGACCCTGCAAGCCATGGACGCCGGTTCATGGCGCGATGCCAACCATTTCAAGGGCGAACCTGTGCCCTTGTTTGCAGACATCGTGCGTTGGCTGCGCGCCAATGACATGTGGGCCAACATCGAGATCAAGCCTTATCCGGGCAAAGAGATCGAGACGGGCGAAGTGGTGGGACGCATGGCTGCCGAGCTGTACAAGGACGAGACCAACCCGCTGGCCTTGCCGGTGATTTCCTCGTTCTCGGTCGATGCCTTGGCTGCTGCACAGCGCACCGCACCGGGCTTGCCGCGTGGGCTGTTGCTTTCCAAAGTGCCTGAGAATTGGGCCGAACTGCTGGAACGCCTGGACTGCATCGCACTGCACACTAGCCATGTGAACCTGACGCCGGAAATTGCGGCGCAAGTGAAGCAAGCTGGGTACGGCTTGTTCTGCTACACGGTGAACGAACCGGCGCGTGGCCGGGAAATTCTGTCGTGGGGTGTCGATTCGTTCTGCACGGACCGAATCGACTTGTTCCCGCGCGACTTCAGCTAAGTCGCACTGTATTTTCGCTGCGGCACGCGTCTAGCTGCCCAGCGAGTGGGAAGGGGGGCGTGCCGTCGGCGGCGGTCCCCGATCCTGCGAGGCGCTACTTCATGCGCTTGATGTCCTCTGGCGTATGCACACGCGCATGTCGGCCAGCAGCGGCATCCTTCACGCTGCGCAGCAGTGCTGATTTGAATTCCTCCATTTCCAGATCGATCGCTGCAATCCGGTAGACCACCGAGTCGTACTTGGGCGCCGTGCGTTCGCTGACGACCACCCCACCAAGCGCTTCCGCCAGCTTTCTGCTGGGTGCGTTTTGTTTGGCAACCGGGTAGGTGAATGCGCTGGATTTGAAGGTGTCCGCGGCCCATAGCGCCACCGCTTGCACGGCTTCATAACCATAACCGCGGGCGTGTTGGTCTTCGCGTATCCAGATGCCCAGCTCGGGCTCTACATCTCCCGTTCGGTGCAGCCCGGCCAGCCCCAAGAAGCCGTTGGTCGTGCGATCGCGGATCGTGAACGTGAAGTCCTCGCCCGCGTCGATCTTCGGCAGCCAGCTACGCCAGATCGTCTCGAACACCGCTGCTGAGGGAGCGGGATCGAAAGACATGAAGCGTGTAAGCGTGGGGGTAATGCAGACAAATGCGTCATTCGCATCGGTGGCGGAAAAGGGGCGAACAACCAAGCGTTCGGATGTGATTTCGATGCTGCTCCACTGCACTGCTCATTCCCCTTTTCATGGCGCTGCTGTGTGACGGAAGCATTGATTCTCGCATAGCTTGCATTGGTGTTTTCCGACCATGCCGGACACTGGCCACCATCGTGAAAGCGCGCGTTTTTAGTCCCGCCCGTACGTACTACACACGCTTGTCGCGCCATCCCGTTCCGTCAGGATGGCGGCTCCTCTGCTGCACGGTTGCGGCAGAATTTTCCGGAGCTGCGGCATGGTTGCCACCTTCGTATTCCCAGGCCTGCGCCACGTGCGCATCGGCATCTGCATGCTGTTGGCGGGTGTGTTATCCGCATCTTCCGGCATGGCGTTCGCCGCCCCCAGTTATGACTTTGCCTATCGCGTGTCGGGGGACCGCCGGGTTGCGCCACAACAGGTGTTCGACGATGGCGTCAGTACCTATCTGCAATTCTTCCCTGGGCAGGTTCTGCCTGCCTTGATCGCGGTCGGCAGTGATGGCAGTCAGCGTCTGTTGACCCATGCGCAGCTTGGGCCTTATGTCACCGTGTCCGGCACCCACGTCGGTTTGCTGGCGCAGCTTGGCAACGTCCGCGCGGCCATCGATTACACCGGAAAGGCTGCGCGGGGGGCGGGTGAGGATGCGGGCGGATTGCCGATGGCGCAGCCGGCCTCGACGCCGCTTTCACCGGCTGTTTCTCCGCCAGCGGCCGCGACGACCTCGTCATTCACGCCGCCATGGGCGAGCTCGGCACCTGCCCAGGCAACTGCGTCTGCACCTGCTTCGACAAAGTCGTCGAGCTCGGCCAGTCCACCTTCTGCAGCGGGCGTTTCCGCCGCCGCCTTGAACGCGCCGCTGGTCACTGCCACTTCGCTTGACGCGAGCTCAAGCGCCGCAACGCCGACCGCGGCACAGCGCGCCGAGCCGCCCCGCGAAATCAAGCCCGTAACGGCATCGTCTGACGCCGTCGTAGCCGAGCCCTGGCCGTTGACCCCATCGACGCCGCCCGCCAAACCTTTCGAGGCCACCTTGGCCGACCAGAACCTGCGCAGGTCGCTGGGTCGGTGGGCCATTCAGGCAGGCTGGACCTTCCGTGCCGAGCACTGGACGCCCGATGTGGATATCGCAGTCTCTGCACCCGCCGTGTTCGGCACGGATTTCAAGGCTGCCGTCCGCGCCTTGCTTGCGGGCACCGAGTTGTCTGCCAAGCCCTTGCAGCCATGCTTCTACGCCAACCTGGTGCTTCGCGTCATCGCCCAGACCGAGCGTTGTGACCGTCGCGTCGCGCATTGATGAGGACCATGTTCATGCACCGCATCTTGCAGCGTGGAAGCCTGGTCGCCCTGGCGTTCTCGGTATCGGCCTGCGCGCCGTTTTCCGAATACATGTCTCGGGTCGATGGTTCCGCCAAACAACGCAACGACCAGATGGCCGAACAGCGCGAGCGCTTCGTCAAAGCCCTGTCCGACCCCAAAGCCCGTGAAGCCGCACAGGAAGTGGATCAGCCCTGGGTAGCCGGCGTGATCCAGCCCTTGTCGCGCGAAGTGACCTTGCCGACAGCGTTGCGTGCCGAGGTGGACACGGCGCTGATGTTCGATGGCGGCGGCGTCGATCTGCTGCAGATGGCCGAACGCATCATGCTGGCCACCGGCATTCCGGTGCGTGTCAGACCGGATGCCTTGCTGCCGCTCAGCGGCTTCCTGCCGCGCCTGTCCGGCAGCGACGCGTCTCAATCGGCCGCACTTGCCGCGACCGACACGGTGACCTTGCCAAGCGGCGCACATCCCTTGCCGCGTCTGTTGGATCTGATCGCCAATCGGCTGGGCGTGTACTGGCGTCACGTAGACGGCAGCATCGAGTTCTACCGGGTGGAAACGCGCACCTTCGATGTGCGTGCACTCAATCTCAAGGCAACGGCCAGCGCCGCCCTGGGTCGTCGCTCGGGCGGCGATCAAGGTGCGTTCGAGAGCAGTGCCGCCACCCGCTTCGACAGCCAGGGCCAGGATTCGCTGGCAGCAGTACGCGCCAAGCTCGATCCCATGTTGACCCGCGCCGGCAACGTGGTGGCCAACACCGATGCCTCCAACCTCATCGTGGTGACCGACACCCGCGAAGCGCTTGATCGGGTGGGCGTATTCCTTGACCGCGAGAATCGCGCGCTGACCCGGCGGGTTCGCCTGCTGTTCGAACGTGTCGAGGTCATGGTGCGCGACACCACCGAACAGGGCATCGACTGGAACGTGCTGGCAGGACGATTCGCATTGCTTGCGCCCGGCACCACGGTGGGGGCAGCCGCCGCCAGTATCGGTTATCGCGCGGAAAACGGCTCGTCGGCCGCAGTGCGCGCACTCAGCGAGTTGGGCACCGTGGTGCATCACTCGGCTGTGCCCTTGCAGGGTTTGAATCGACGGCCGATGACCCATGCGGTGCGCACGACCTTCTCGTATGTGGACCAAGTGCAGTCCACCACGGTGGCCTCGGCCTCGGGCACCACCACGGCCCCCACGGTCAGCCAGAAAGAAGAGACCGTTGGGTCCTTCCTGACCATCGTGCCGGATGCCCAGGATGACGGGCAGATCCTGCTGTCGGTGTCCTACGACAACACGGTTGCGCAACCGCTCAAGACACTGAGCTTCGGGTCTGGCGCCAGCGAAATCAAGCTGCAGCAGAAGACGGTCGATGGCATCGGCACCGTGCAGCAGTTGCAGGTTCGCCCGGGACAGCCAGTGATCGTGTCGGGCTTCGAGCGCGATCAGACGCAATACGACCGGCGCACGCTGGATCGCAACGCACCGATCCTGCTGGGCGGATCGGGCACCACGACGCGCGAGCGCCTGTTCACCCTGCTCATCCTGACGGCGCAGCCCGAGGAGGGGCTATGAACGGACCGGGAAGCGCAATCGATGGACCGACGCAGGTGAAAACACCGGTCAAAACACCTCGGCGTCGCCTGTTCGGACGCACGCGGCGCGATGCGGTCTTGCCGTCCGGCATCGCTGACGCCCAGCACGTCCTGGTGAGCCTGCCGCAGCGCCAGGCAGCCCTGGTCTTCGGCATGACTTGGCACACCATCCTGGGTAGCCAACTTGTGCTCGAGGCACGTCGCCGCGCCGCGGCTGCCGGCGCCACGCACCTGGTGCATGCCGACATTCAGGCCGAGTCCGTCGGCACCATCCGGCTGTCGCGCGCCCATCGTGCTGGTCACGCGTCGCAGCTGTATTCGGCCGCGCAGTTGTTTGCCCGACTGCATCCGCGCGGGGTGGCGATTGCCTGCCTGCCGCTTCCGGGCGGCGCGACCTGGGTGGTGGCCGTGCGCGACGGCACCGTGCTGGCGCGTACCGATGTGGTCTACGGCGTCTCAGCCGACGCTGCTGCGGCCGTGTCGGATTTGCTGGCCCAGGAGCACGACGGCGTCTGTTATGGCCAGGTTGCCTCGCGGTCTGCGCATCCGCTTGACCTCGATGCGCTGTCCGCCGATCTGATGCCGCAGGCCGCCCTGCAGTTGCGGCCGCGCGCCTGGACGGCAGTGCCGCGCTCGCTGGTGGTGCTGTTGATCCTGTGCGTGGCCGTGCCCTTGGGGCAGCGCGGATGGCAGGCGTATCAGACCCGGCAGCGGCATGCCCTGGATGCCCAGCGCGAAGCCATGCGTCTGGACCCGGCCGTGGCCTGGAAAGCGCGTTACGCGCAGCATCTGGCTGGCGTGAGCCTGCTGGCGCAGGAAGACCTGCCGCAGGCGCTGGAAACCCTGGCCCAGGTGCCGCTCAATGTCGCCGGCTGGCGCTTCGATGGGGCGCGTTGCGAGCCAGCGGCGCCAAGCGGATGGCGCTGTGAAGCGATCTATCAACGCGGCATGCAATCGGCCAGCAATGCCGGCTTTGCCAGCTCGGCGTCTTCAGAGTGGCGCATGTTGTGGGCGCCTTTCGATCAGGTCATGCCCAGCTTCTCCAGCAATCTGCCGCCGCGTCCGCTCAGCCTGGCTGCCTTGTCACCCGTCGCGCAGCAAAACCTGAGCGTGGTGTCTCGGCTGCAAGTGCTTCGTGCCGCCTTCGGCAATGCCGAGATCGGGCCCGCCGAAGTCGTCGATGTCGGGCAGCCGCAGGAAGTCGATGGCGTGTCCGTCATGCGCCCGGCCGGCACGCCGGTGCTTAGCCGACGACGCATTCGCCTGGCGGGCCCGATGCGGTCCTTGTACGCGCTTGCCGCCGTGGAAGGCCCGTATCGCTGGTCACGGCTGACCCTGGCGGTGCAGCCCTCGTCCCGCCCCACGTTGAAGCTGAGCGCACTGATGGCGACCCTGGAAGGAGTGTTGTATGCGTACGGTGACTGATATCGGGTTGCGGGTGGTATTGCCCTTGGCATGGGTCGCGACGATGGCAAGCGCTGCGGTCGCTGCTGGGCTGGACGAGACCGTCGGCCAGCTTCTGCACCGGGACGCCGGCAGTGCGCCGGTTGTGCCGATGGCGCCGCCGCGCATGCTGCCCGAGGTATCGATGGTGCCGCTGATGCCGCCACCGCCACCGGCCGCAGCGCCGATGGTGACCGCCATCTATGGCAAGCCGGGCGATCTGTCTGTGGTCTTGCAGATGGACGGCCGACAGCTTGTGCTGGACCAGCGCAGCGGCAGGCCGGCGGGCAGCGCACTGCCGGTTCGTCTGGTCGATATCTCCGGATCCTGCGCGCGCATCGCGTTGGCGTCTCGTCAGCCGCCGACCACCTTGTGTGTGTCGTCCGGTTTTGGACTGGCCCGCCGAAGCGGAGGCATGCCATGAGAGTCCCCTTGTTCGGACTCGCGGGCAATGCTTCCCGCCACGGTCCGCGTCACACCGTCAGCGAGGCGAGCCCCGCCGCCTTTGTGCGTCAGCGTGTCCGCATCGCCAATCAGGACGAACTGGCGCGGCTGACCACGCCGTTTCGTCGCAGCTTGCGCAGCGAATTCGACCTGGCGAGCGCCTCCAACAAGCTGTGCCCCGTCGAACTGGAAGACGGCACGGTCACCATCTTCACGGTCGAGGAATATCACGACAGCGACCAGACCGAAGAACTGGAACGGCTGATCCGCCGCCGCCAACGCCTGTTGTCCGACCCTGCGCGCCTGGTCGTCCCGCCCACCTTGCTGCTGGCCATCGTGCGCGAGCAGATCTCCGGCGACACCTTGCGCAATCGGCGTCGGGTGCTGCTCGACCCTGATCGATCATCGATGGCGCAGGCGTTCCAGGACATGGTGGAGTGGGGTGTGCGCAATGGTGCATCCGACCTGCACGTGAATGTGCGCATGCTGGGCGCGGAATCCGACGTGCGCTACACGGTGGGCGGGCGTTACGTGGCGCCCGAGCGTTTTCGCCGCATGCCGACGGCCACCATCATGGAGGTGCTGGCGGTCGCGTGGATGGACATCCAGGGCGGCAATGGTGCAGTTTTCGATCCAGTGACGGAACAACAAGGGCGTCTGTATCGCGAGGTCGACGGACAGCCACTGATGCTGCGTTGGGCCTCGCTGGCAACCGACGCCGGCCCCTCGGTATGCCTGCGCATCTTGCAGTTGGATGCGCCTACCCACGGTGCCAGCATCGATGAACTGGGCTACTTGCCGTCGCAACTGGCGATGATGAGCCGCGCGCGCATGGCCGAGGGTGGGGCGGTGGTGCTGGCCGGTGTGGTGGGCTCGGGCAAGTCCACCACCATTGCATCGATGCTGCGCAGTATCCCTGGGCACCGCAAGGTCATCACGCTGGAAGACCCGGTCGAATACCTGATCCCCCACGCCTTGCAGAATACCGTGGCGCGCCCGCTGGACGGCAGCGCGGCAGGCGCCTTCGACGCCAAGCTGAAGACCGTCAAGCGATCCGCCATGACCGACTTGCTGATCGGCGAGATTCGCGACGCCGAGACGGGCAGGGCGTTCACCGACCTGGCCGGATCCGGCGCCAACCTTTACACCACCACGCACGCGGGTGGCGTCTTGCAGATCGCCGACCGGATGGCGTCGGACTTCATCGGCGTGCCGCGCGAGTTGCTGGCCACGCCAGGCATCTTGAAATTGCTGATCTGCCAGTCCTTGCTGCCGAAGCTGTGTGCGCATTGTGCCTTGCCGTTTTCGTCGCTGTTCACGGGCGCACCGGATGGCGAAGGGCACGCGCGTGACGGCAGTTATTGGCAGTCCTACGCCGCACGCATCGAGACGCTCTACGACATCGATACCAGCCGCCTGCGCATCCGCAATCCGCAAGGTTGCCCGCACTGTGCGGACGCCGCCGTGCCCGAACTGCTTGGCCTCGCTGGCCGCACCGTGGTGGCCGAAATGATCGAGCCCGCACTCGATGATGTAGTGCTGGGCTGCATTCGCCGTGCCGACAACATCACCTTGCGCGCGCATGCCGCGCAGATGCGCGAAACGGCCTATGCCGATGCCGATATGAGTGGCAAGAGCGCGATGGAATGCGCCGTCTACAAAGCCTCCATCGGCCTGGTCGACCCGCGCGATATCGAGCCGCGATTCCGCGCCTTCGAGACCGTGACGCTGGAGCGCAAACAGCGCCGCAAGCCCGCGAGCTCGGACCTCGCCGCCGTGCCTGCAGCCGGAGGTCGGCGATGAACCCAAGACAATGGCCAGCGGCGATTGGCTTGCGCATTGCCGCCTGGCGATTCCGTCCAGATCGCGCGGACTACTACGAGTATCTGGCTGACCTGATGGCGCAGACCGGTGGCCGCAAGACCTTGCGCGATCTGTTTGCCGACGACGCGGTGCGCCACGGCCCCCGCACGCCACGTGGACGACTGGCTGCGCATTGGCTCGCCCGCTACCAGGAATCGGGCGGCGATCTGGGGGCGACCTTCGAGAACACCTTGCCGGACGAAGACGTGTTGCTGATCCGCGTGGGGCAACGCGCAGGCGCAGGCGCCTTCGAGCAGGCCTTGTACGACCTGGCCAAACTCACGCGCCTGGTGGACGAGGCCAGTCGCAGCTTTGTCGCGACCACGCTGGTTGGTTTGCTGGCGCTGCTGATTGCGCTGATGGCGATTGCCGCCGTCCCGCTGTTCACCGTCCCCAAGCTGAAGCAGACCTTCACCTTGCCGCCCGAATACCTGTACCCGCTGACGCGCCGCCTGTATGCCTTGGCCGCTGCGATCGACGCGTATGCCTTGTCCGTGGGCGTGGTGCTGATCGCTATCGCCTATCTGGGTGTCTGGTCCTTGCGCAGTCTGGTTGGCCCATTGCGACAACGTCTGGATGAGTGGGCCATCTGGCGCCTGTACCGCGACCTGCAAGGCGTCCGTTTTCTGTCGTCCCTGGCGACCTTGCTGCGCCGGCGCGGCAACGTCAGCACTCAGCTTCGCGAAGCCCTGGCCTTGCAAGGGGCGGGTGCTGGCCCGTGGCTGCGCTGGCATGTCGACGCCATGCTGGCTCGGGTAGATGCCGGGCAAGTAGGTGCCGCCACCTTCGACACCGGCATCGTCGACGCCGACACCTTCTGGTACCTGCGCGACATGATCGACACGCGCGGACTGGACGACGGATTGCAGCGCGCCAGCGATCGCATCGAGCGCCGCACGCTGGGACGCGTTGCGCGCAGGGCGGCATTGCTGCGCTGGGTATTGCTGTTGGGCGCCCTGGGCATGTTGATGGGGCTGGCGCTTTGGCATGTCGCCGTGATCCAGGAAATGAAATCCGCCTTGACGAGTTTTTACGCCGGTCGCTGATCGGGACTTCATCGGGCCGTCATCGATTTTTACCAGCCGGGGCGTCGAGCCGCCTCGGCTTTCAAGGAGTTTTCTCATGCATCGTCCGCTCACCAAACGCCTGGATAAGCAGCGCGGTTTCACCCTCATCGAACTGACTGTGGTCGGCGCGATCATCATGATCCTGTCCATCGTGGTGGTGCCGAACATCAACGGCTACCTGGTCGAAAACAAAGTGCCGCGCGTAGGCGAAGAGGTGCAGCGTTTCATCGCTAGAACCAAGGTCAGTGTGCAAGGCCTGGGCAGCGCACCCTACGGCTCGGTGACGACTGCCCAGATTGCGAACGCCGTGCGCGGCAGCAGCGTCTTCCAGGTGACGGGCACTGGTGCTACTGCTGCGGTTACCCACGACATCGGTGCAAGCGGCGCGGCGGTCACACTGACCTCCACCACCCTGACCAGCAGCGGCGACGCCATGCAGATCCAGTTCGCCAGCGTCAACCGCGCCGCCTGCCCAGGCCTGGCCGTCGTCATGCAGAAGGTGGCGGAAGTGATTCGCCTGAACGGCACAGAGGTGAAGGCGGTCGGCGGAAGCTATCAACCCACGGTCGCCGAGAACGCATGCACCGAAGGCGACACCAATCAGTTCCAGTTCGTCGCGCGATAGGCGAAGGGAGACGGGCATGCGTCGCGGCGTCAACATGAACCATCGCGATCCTGCGGGACTTGCGGGCTTACCGGCATGGGTCCGCATCCGCTTGCTGCGGGTCGTGCTGCCTGGATTCGCGCACTGGGATGTGTGCAAGAAGACCGTGAGCGACACCTTGAGAAATGTCTCGGGCGGAAAGCAAAGCGACACATCACGGAGCGTGCATCCAGAAATGCCGAGCGAGACGTCGAGAGATTTCGCACGCGCAAAAAGGTTTGGCACCTCACGGGAAAGGCATCCAGGATCGATGCACAAAACGCCACGCAAAGCACAGCTGAAAACGCCCGAAAACATCGGGCGCCGAACGGCTGCAGCAAAGATCGGGCGTCGTCGACGCCTACGCCCGGTTTCTGCCCAGCAGGCCGGCGTGTTTCTGCTTGAGCTTGGCCTTGCTCTCATGCTCGCCCTGATCGGCGCCATCTGGGCCGGCGCGCATGTGATGCAGGCGGTTCGTGACGGCCAAGCCGAGGCAACCGGCAATTACCTGTTGGCCATCAAAGGCGCCATGGACGGCGCCATTGCCGGCAACTTCCACGCATACGCGCGGGGACTGCCATTGACCAACGCCGACGGCGGCTCCCGCTTCGCCAATCCGATGGCGCCCACACTCGCGGAGCTCCGCACCCTGGGCCATCTGCCGGCCAGCTTTCCCGACCTCACGCCGGCAGGCCAGTCGGTGCTGATCAAGGTGCAGCGCGACGCCGCCCGTTGTCCCGGCATCGGTTGCCGGGTCGAAGCGCTGATCCACACCACCACCGCCTTCCGTGGACGAACGGAAGACGTCGACTACCAGGCTGCTGCACTGGCCGTCAGCACCATGGAAGGCTGGGGCGGCGCGGCCTGGTTCGACCAGCCGGACAAGATGCGCGGCACGGCGTTCACGCAGGACAACCCGGTATCGGCGTCGGCAGGCGGAATCGTGGGTGTCATGGCAATGCTGGACACAAGCATGTGGAACCAATTCGTGCGCATGGGCGACGACCGAGACCCGGCCTTGCAGGGAAACCTGTCCGTCAACGGCAGCGTCAGCGCCAAACGCGTCGGCCTGCGGGAAACCGTCGTCCCCAACTCCGCCTGCACCGCCACCGACTTCGCCAACCCGGCCACGCCCAACATCGCGCGGATCGACCTGGCCGACAACATCGAATATGCGCGCACTGCCAGCGGTGGCCTGGTCGGCTGCATCGGCAACGTCTGGCGCTCGGTCGCCGTGGTGGCAACCGTGGGCGGTGTGTGCGGGAACGCGGCATATCCCGAAGGCACGATCGGTACGGATATCAGCGGTGCAGGGTTGCTGTGCCGAGATGCTGCCTGGTCGCCAATCAGTCAGTGGTTGTCCCGATACACAATCATGACCACGCACCTGGCGCCGCAAACGCTGACCGGGTCCGCAACGTCGACGTCAGTTCCGAAGCCGCTCTGCGGATTATCGGGCGGCGTCGCCGGCACCCCCAGCGTGTATGTGATTCCGCAGTCTTTGCAGAACCGAGGATCTTTCGCACTGAGCGGGTCGCGTAACGGCGACAACATCAGTGTGTCCGGCACGATGACCTTGGATCCGTTGAATTTTCAATCCAGTAACGCAGGGACGACTTGGTCTGTCGCCGCACCGGCAAATTCGCAGGCAGTCGTCGTGACGTACTGCGCGTATTCGTAATTTCGGGAGTTATGTGATGAAAGGTTTGTACGCGTTGTTGATGTCTGTGCTGGTGGGAGGTGTTCCAGTTGAAGCGCAGGCTCAAGTCGGGACGTCGTGTATGGGTTGCATGCCGAGGACTGGGCAGGTCTACGATTCGACCAAGACGACACCCGCTCCGTCATTTACGACCTCGGCATCGACGGGGGACGTATATATTCCTCCGAGGGAAGTGATTGTTACTGTGCCGGGGCCTTCTACTACTACGCCCGCTCCAAGCTCCAACGATCCTTACTCGTTTAGCAGTACCAAGTTCACCTGCTCGGCCAGTGGTAGTGTAGGCATTGATGCAGCTGCTGGAGCGGCACTAGCGCTCTACAAGTCGCAGGGAAATCGCTGCGCGGATACGGATGGCATGACTTACTGGGCCACGGTCTGGATGAATTGTATTGCCCGAGAAGAGGGCTGGCCCATAGCTAACGCAGCAAATACGTCCTACTACGCTTCCAAGGATGCTGTGTGCAAGATAAGTGTTGGTATGGGAAATCTAGCTGTAGACCAAGGCTCTATGAATGGACTTTGTGCTGCGGATGCGTCAACTCGTGGATTTGTGTCACCCAGTTCCTATCAATACGTTCGCAGTACGAGCAGCACAATTTGCAGTAAGTAGGTCTTTATCCAAGCCTCGTTCAGAGGCTTTTCCCAACTTAGCCTGCTTCAAAAGATGAAGATAGACTCGATTACAGAGGCTTTTGGAACTCCCATCAGGGAAATCCAAATGTCGGATTCGGGGTCGAGATTGCCATTTTTATTGACATCTATGAATAGCTGTGTTTGAGATGAGCTGCCGAAGCCTGATTCTACCGTTATAATGGGCTTCGAAAAAAATCCCACGTATTGACGGTAGGCCTTGGGAATAGAACCGTCGAAAGTGGTGAATTCGCCGAGACCCCAGGGAATAAAGCCGTTCGCAATATGATCTGATCCGGGCAGGCCAAAAGCACTGAGATCGATTTTGTCTTTATTTAGATCAAAATCAGTGATAACCATCTGTGTTCCTGTGTTGAAGCCATCACCTTTGATATACGTGAATGGCGCATCAGATGCAGTCTTAAATCTAACCACTTCCTGTTTGTCGTTGCTAAGAGTGATGCCGGTAGGTTTAAATTTCTCTACTATGGTTAGTGAGTCAGGAACTGCTTCTCCCGCCCCATAAATCCCCCCCACCTTAATCTTCGC
>Ga0308165_1003890_pt1 | contig 15431 bp, 12 predicted proteins | sample PhyWR2_FD_201032 | JGI IMG/M metagenome (GOLD analysis project Ga0308165, IMG submission 201032) | Phyllosphere microbial communities from UC Gill Tract Community Farm, Albany, California, United States - DLSLW.R2 | ecosystem: Host-associated > Plants > Phyllosphere > Unclassified | place: USA...
TGGTGCGTCATGCAGGCCCAGGCCCAGGCCCAGGCCCAGGGTCCGGCACCGGTCGCGGCACCGGCCACCGCCACGGCCCCGATCAGACTGCGGATCGTCGGCGGTCTGGCCAACGTGAACCAGTTCGTGCTGCACGAGGAGCCGTTCTGGACCCGGGAGCTGGCCCGGCGCAGCGGCGGGCGCTACGGTGCCGACATCGTCCCGTTCGACCGCGCGGGTGTGCCCGGCTCCGACATCCTGACCCTGATGCAGCTGGGGGTGGTGCCCTTCGGCACGGCACTGCTGGGACAGGTGGTGGCTTCGTATCCGGAGCTCGGCCCGCCCGATCTGGCCGGCCTCAGTCCCGATGTCGCCACCCTGCGTCAGGTGGTCGCCGCCTATCGCCCGCAACTGATCCAGTCGCTGCGCGAGCGTCACGGCCTCGAACTGCTGGCGGTCTACATCTATCCGGCCCAGGTGTTCTTCTGCACCGACCGGATCAGCTCGCTCAAGGACCTGGCCGGCCGCACGATCCGCGTCTCGTCGCCCACGCAGGCGGATTTCGTCACCGCGCTCGACGCGACGCCGATCTCGACCTCGTTCGCCGAAATCATGCCCGTCATGCGCGCGGGTCAGGCCAGCTGCGCCATCACCGGCGCCATGTCGGGCCGCGTCATCGGACTCCACGACTTCGCCAAGACCATCTACGCCATGCCGGTGAGCTGGGGGATCGCATTGTTCGCCGCCAACGGAGATGCCTGGCAGGCCCTGCCGGAGGAGCTGCGCAAGCTGCTGCGCGACGAGCTGCCGCGACTCGAGTCGGCGATCTGGGACGAGTCGGAGCGCGAGAGCGGCCGGCAGCCGACCTGCGGCGCCGGTCCCGATTGCCGGCCGGGCGCGTCGACGCGCCCGATGACGGTGTGGCCGACGGAAGCCGAACAGCGCAAGCGCCGCGAGGTGTTCGAGCGGCAGATCCTGCCGCGCTGGCTGGAGCGCTGCGGCGCGGGCTGCGCGCGGCTGTGGAACCGCACGATCGCGACGACGGTCGGCATCAAGGCGCCGGTGGCCCCGTGAGAGGCCTGGCGTCGGCCCGGTACCTGGCCATCATCTATGGCATCGCGTCGAGCATCGTCCTGACGATCGGCGGCAGCGCGGTCCTGTTCGGCTGGAGCCTGCACGAACGCGCGTTGGCCGGTGCCCAGAGGCAGGCCGATCGTTTCGTGATGGGAGCCCAGGCGGCGCTCAACCGCAACGTGCTGGGCGTGGATGTCATGCTGGCCAGCCTCGGGGAGATGGCGGGAGAGGGGAGCGCTCCGTCCGCCGTCCCGAACGCGCCCCGGGCCGCGCCCGCGATGGCGGCGGCGGTGCGCCAGAACCTGCTGGTGCGCTATCTCGGCATGTTCGCCATCGACGGCCGGCTGCTGGCCGCGTCCGACCTGCGTGGCGGTCCCGGCCGCGATGGACTGCCGCCCGGCTTCATGGGCCATCTGCTGGCCGAGCCGATCTCCACCCTGGTCATCAGCGAGCCGGTCGTCAGTCCGTCGAGCTCGCAGCGCGTGCTGTATTTCGGCCGCTACCTGCAGCTGCGCGACGGCCGGCGCGTCGCCGCCGTCGCCGAGGTCGAGATCGCGCAGCTGGCCACCATCCTGGTCCAGGGCGCCGACATCCCCGGACTGGAGGTGGCGCTGGAGCGCGACGGCGGCATCCTGGTGGCGAACACGCCCGCGCAACTGACGAGGGAGCGCCCGGGCCTGGCGCGGGTGCCGGAGCAGTTGGAGCCCCTCGAGGTCCTGACGGCGCGGCGCGCCGGCCTGCCGATCCGCTCGGCGGCCCGCCTGAGCGGCCTGCCAGCGCTGGTGGCCGCGCGCCATACCCTGCATCGCGACGTCGTCGTGACCGCGAGCATCCCGCTCGACTTCGCCCTGGCCGACTGGCGCCGCGAACGCGACGGCATCGTGGCGCTGGCCGCGGCCTTCATCGTCCTGACCCTGGCGGTGGCGGTGTTCACGCACCTGCGGCTGCGCCGCCAGTGGGAGGCCAACCTGCAGCTGCGGCGGTCCACCGCGACGCTCGACCAGGCGCTGGGCGCCATGGATGTCGGCTTCGTGCTGCTCGACGCCGAGAACCGCTTCCTGGTCTGGAACCGCCGGTTCCTGGAGATCTTTCCATGGGCCCATGGCCTGACCGCGTTGCACGCCTCGTTCCTGCCGGTCCAGGAGCGCACCTCGGCCTACCTGGTGGAGCCATCGCTCGCGACCGGGGGTGTCGAGGCACGCGACCAGGAACTGCGCCTGCCGGGCGATCGCCTGATCCGGGCGACCAGGAATCGCACGCCCGACGGCGGGCTGGTCTGCATCTATCAGGACGTCACCGAGCGGCGGCGCCACGTGGCCGAGATCATCGAGGGCAAGGCGCAGTTGCAGGCCACGCTCGACGCCTTGCCGGACACGCTGCTGGAACTCGATCCCGAGGGCCGCTGCCGCCGTTTCCACGCCCCCGGGACGTCGCGCCCGGTGATCGCGCTGGCGCAGCCCGTGGGCCGCTCGATCGACGAGCTGTTCGCGCCCAAGGCGGCGGCGCAGATCGCGGCGGCGCTGGCCGAGGCCGAGGCCCAGGGCTGGTCGCGGGGCCGGCGCTTCACGCGCGAACTCGATGGCGAAGCGGCTTTCTTCGAGATCTCGGTCTCGCGCAAGCCGGCCGGCGGCGATGGCTGGCCCGGCTTCATCGTCATCGTGCGCGACACGACGCAGGCCGAGCAGGCGCGCCATCGCATCGAGCAGCTGGCCTTCTACGATGCCCTGACCGGCTTGCCCAACCGGCGGCTGCTGCTCGACCGCATGGCGCGCGCCGTCGAGGTCGACCATGAACGCCATGGCGCGCTGCTGTTCCTGGACCTGGATCATTTCAAGCTCCTCAACGACGCCATGGGCCACGCCATGGGCGACGACCTGCTCAAGCAGGTGGCCGACCGGGTCCGCGCCTGCATCGGCGAGCACGACACCGTGGCCCGCCTGGGGGGCGACGAGTTCGTGGTGATGCTGCAGTGGCTCGATGCCGATCCGGCCGAGGCGCAGCGCCAGGCCCGCGCCGTCGGCGAAGCCATCCTGATGGCGCTCGGCCTGCCCTATTCGCTGATGGGACGGGTGGCGCATCGCGGCACCTGCAGCGTCGGCGTGGTGCTGTTCGACAGCCATGCGCGCACGCTGGAGGATCTGCTCAAGCGCGCCGACATCGCGATGTACTACGCCAAGACCTCGGGCGGCAACGCGCTGCGTTTCTTCGAGCCGGCGATGGAGGTGGCGATCGCCGGTCGCTCGGCGCTGGAGGCCGAATTGCGCGAGGCGCTGGAGGCGGCGCAGTTCGAGCTGCACTACCAGAGCCAGGTCACGCACCAGGGCGAGATCCTGGGCGCCGAGGCGCTGGTGCGCTGGCGGCATCCGCGGCGCGGCCTGGTGGCGCCGGGCGAGTTCATCGAGGTCGCCGAGGAGACCGGTCTGATCGTGCCGCTGGGCACCTGGGTGCTGGAGGAGGCCTGCCGCCAGCTGGAGGCCTGGAGCCACCTGCCGCGGCGCAGCCACCTGTACCTGGCGGTCAACGTCAGCGAGCGCCAGTTCCGGCGCGACGACTTCGTCGCGCAGGTGCGGCAGGTGCTGGAGCAGACCGGTGCCGACGCCACCCGGCTCAAGCTCGAACTCACCGAGAGTCTGCTGCAGAGCCAGGTGGAGGAGACGATCGGCAAGATGCGGCTGCTGCGCGCGCTCGGCATCCGCTTCTCCATGGACGACTTCGGCACCGGCTACTCGTCGCTCTCCTACATGACGCAGCTGCCGCTCGATCAGGTGAAGATCGACAAGTTCTTCGTCGGCGGCATCGGGCGCGACCCCAAGGTGGAACTGATCGTGCAGACGATCATCGGCATGGCCCGCAACCTCGACGTCGAACCGATCGCCGAGGGCGTCGAGACCATCGAGCAGCAGCGCTTCCTGGAGCGCAACGGCTGCCTGCTGCTGCAGGGCTATCTGTTCAGCCGGCCGCTGCCGGTGGCGGCCTTCGAGGCCCTGCTGGACGCGCCGCGCGACGCCGGGATCGTGGCGACGACCTGAGGTCCGCAGCGGCACGCGCGCCAGCGGAAACCGGTCCGCGTTGTGCGGGCGTCGGGCATCAGTTATTTTCCGGGGTCCCGACCGATCCGGTCACCCTTTCCCGGAGACACATCCATGCCCGCATCCCACGATTCATCCCCACTCTCCCGACGCCAGCTGGTGGGCCTGGGCCTCGCCGCCGCCGCCGGCACCATCGCCTCGTCGCCCGTCCGGGCGCAGGCGGCCTGGCCGACCCGCTCCGTCACGCTGGTGGTCGGCTACCCGCCCGGCGGCCAGACCGACTTCGCCGGCCGCATGGTCACCGCCGGCATGCAGACCGCCCTCGGCCAGGGCGTGGTGATCGACAACCGGGCCGGCGCCGGCGGCAACATCGGCACCGACTACATCATGAAGGCGGCGCCCGATGGCTATCGTCTGCTGGTGGGCAACGGCAACATCACGCTCAACCCGCACACCTATCGCAACACGGCCATGGCCGATCCCCTGAAGCTGACGCCGATCGGCCTGCTGCTGCAATCGTCGCTGGTGCTGGCGATCCCCAACACGGTGCCGGCGAAGAACTACAAGGAGTTCGTCGACTGGGTCAAGCGCAACAAGGACGGCATCGACTATGCCTCCGGCGGCCCGGGCAGCCTGACCCATGCCAGCATGGAGCTGTTCCGCGAGCGCATCGGCAAGCCGACGATGAACCACGTGCCCTACAAGGGCAGCAGTCCCGCCGTGATCGACCTGATCGCCGGCCGCGTGAGCGCGATGTTCGATGCCGCTTCGGTCATGGCGCCATTCATCAAGTCGGGCCAGCTGCGTCCGCTGATGGTCACCGGCAGCCAGCGCGTGCCGGCGTTTCCCGATGTGCCGACGGCGGCCGAGTGCGGGCTGAAAAACTTCGAGGTGATCTCCTTCGTGGGCCTGTACGGTCCGCCGGGGCTGAGTGCCGACATCGTCCGCAAGGCCAATGTCGCGATGAACGCGGCGCTCAAGGACCCGACCATCCAGAAGGGCATCGTCGAGCGCGGCGATGAACCCGGCGGCGGCACGCCCGAGCAGCTCGCCACGCTGACGCGCGACTATTACAAGCTGTGGGGCGAAGTGGTGCGGGCGAACGACATCCGCGCCGAATAGGCGGGCCGGGCGGTCCGGGCGGCGATCGCCGACATCGCCGCAGGTCCGGATCGGAAGCCGCGCGCCCGCCTCGGGCGCGGCCGGCGACCTACAGGCGGAATCTGGATCGGCTCACGAGCGGGCCGGGCGCCTCGCGCGACGCTGCGTCATCGCTTCCCGATCTCCGGGATGCCCACCGCGCCGCGTCAAGGCGTCCGAAAGAAAGACAACCATGTCCATCCCACGCCTGCGATCGACATCGCTTCTGGTCGCCGCCCTCCTGGCCGGCGGCTTCACCCTCCCCGCGTTGGCCCAGAACGCGGCCGCCGACAAGCAGGTCATGGCGGCCAAGTCGCTGTCCGACGATGACCGTGAATTCATGCTCAAGGCCACCGGGAGCGGGCTGTTCGAGATCGAGGCTTCCAAGCTGGCGGCGAAGAAATCGCAGAATCCCGAGATCAAGCGCTATGCGGCGATGCTGGTGAAGGACCACACGGCGGCGAGCGAGGAACTCAAGGCCATCGCCCAGTCGCTGCCGCTGCGCCTGCCGCGCAACATGCCCGATGGCGAGAAGGCCGAGTTCAACAAGATGACCAAGATGGACGCGGCCGAATTCGACCAGAACTACATGAAGGTGGTCGGGATCGAGCACCACCGGACCGACATCGCGATGTTCGAGGAACGCGTCGAGAAGGCCGAGCAGCCGAAGGTCAAGGCCTTCGCCACCAAGACCCTGCCCAAGTTGAAGGCTCACCTGGCCGCGGCCGAGAAGATCGGCTCCGGCGGCATGGCCGCGTCGGCAGCCAAGTAAGCCCCTCGATTCCTCCATGCATTCGTCTCTCCGTCGTACCGCCATGCGATTCACCATTCCTCTCGCCACCCTGGCCGCGGCCGTCCTGCTTTCGGCCTGCGCCCAGAATCCCGCCACACCGGGCTCCTCCTCGAGCATGCCGATGGCCTCCGGCAGTGCCCGGCTGCAGACCGTGGCCCGCTTCGAGCACCAGGTCACGGGCGTCACCGTCGCGCGCGATGGTCGCATCTTCGTCAACTTCCCGCGCTGGACCGAGGACTCGCCGGTGTCGGTGGCCGAGGTGCTGAAGGACGGTTCGATCCGTCCGTTCCCCGACGAGCGCTGGAACGCCTGGCGCAATGCCCGAAAGGACGAACTCGATGCGCGATCGCACTGGGTCTGCGTCCAGAGCGTCGTGGCCGACCGCCAGGGCAATGTGTGGGTACTCGATGCCGCCGCGCCGGGCCAGGGTCCGGTGGTGCCGATGGGGCCGAAGATGGTGAAGATCGATCCGGCGAGTGGACGCGTCGCCCAGACGGTGGCCTTCGACGAGACGATCGCACCCCAGGGCAGCTATCTGAACGACGTGCGCTTCAGTCCGGATGGCCGCCATGCGTACATCACCGATTCCGGCGCCAAGGGCGCCCTGGTGGTGGTCGACCTGGCCAGCGGCCGTTCGCGCCGTCTGCTCGATGGCGATCCACGCACGCAGCCCGAGAAGGACGTCCTGGTGAAGGCCGATGGCCAGGTGCTGCGCCGCACCGATGGCCGGGCGGTCGAGTTCGCGGCCGACGGCATCGCGTTGTCACCCGATGGCGCGACGCTCTACTGGCAAGCCATCAAGGGCAGGACGCTGTATGGCGTGCCGACCGCCGCCCTGACCGATGCCACGCTCACGCCGGCCCAGCTGTCGACGCGCGTCGCGCGAGTGGGCGACAACGGTCCGGCCGATGGCCTGCTGATCGGCCGCGATGGCCGTCTGTATGTGACGGCGCCCGAGGACGATGCCGTGAAGGTGCGCGACAACGTGTCGGCGCCATTGCGGGTGCTGGTCAGGGATGCGCGCCTGCGCTGGCCCGACACGATGGCAGAGGGCCCGGATGGATCGGTCTATGTCACGAGCTCGCGCATCCAGGACATGAACTGGTACAAGCCGGCCCAGGGTCCGGCGCTGCCGACGACACTGTTCCGCATCGACGGACGCTGAGCACCCGCGGGGCGGGCGCCATGGGGAGGGGGCAGGATGGGGGCGTCGTGCGCGTGCCGCCTTCGGCCTCCTCGGCGCTCAGCGTTCGCCGATGTCGGCGGCTTCCTCGGTCGGCTGGAGCATCGCCACGCTGTTGCGTCCCGCAGCCTTGGCCGCGTAGAGGGCGCGGTCGGCCCGCTTGAGCAGGTCGACGCTGGTGGTCTCGCTTCCCGAGGCACTGCGCGCGGCGATGCCGGCGCTGATCGAGACCCGGCCGAGCGCGTGGCCCTCGTGCGGGATGTCCAGTGCCAGCACGGCCTTGCGAATGGTCTCGGCGACGATGGTCGCGCCGGCATCGTCGGTGTCGGGCAGCAGCACCGCCATTTCCTCGCCCCCATAGCGGGCCACGAAGTCGCCCGGCCGCCGAACCGCCGCCCGGATCGCCTGGGCGACCTGCTGCAGGCAGCAATCGCCCTCGGGGTGGCCGTAGACGTCGTTGTAGCGCTTGAAGAAATCGACGTCGATCATGATGAGCGCGAGCGGCCGGTCATGGCGCACCGACTGCCGGAACGCGAGATCGAACTGCTGGTCGAAGTGGCGCCGGTTGGCCAATCCGGTCAGACCATCGTTTCGCGCCAGCTCGGCCAACTGCGCATTGACCCGCTCCAGTTCGTGATGCGCCTGGTGCAGGCTGAGCTCGGTGCGCCAGCGCAGGCGCACGAGCGCGACGATGCGGCTGCCGGCCACGCCGATCAGCACGCACAGCGCCAGGATCCAGCCGCTCTGCAGGATGCTGGAGGTCTTCCAGTCCTGCAGCAGGTCGTCCTCGGCGACGGCCACCGCCATCAGCAGCGGGTGGTCCTGCAGGTGCTGGAAGCTCACGAGCCGCTGCACGCCATCGACCGGCGACCGTGTCTCGGTCGTGCCGACCCGCTGGGCGCGCAGGATGGCATAGAGGGGCGAGCCGTCGATGCTCTTGCCCATGTCCTCCTGCGCGAAGGGCAGGCGCGCCATGATCGTGCCATCGTCCTGGATCAGGGCGATCGCGCCGTGCCGGCCGATGTCGAAGTCGCCCATCAGGCGCAGCACGTAGTCCAGCCGCACGGTGGCCAGCACCACGCCGGCGAACCGACCGTCCGCATCGTCGATGCGGCGCGACACCGGAATGACCCAGACCTTGGTCGAGCGGCTGAGGATCGGCGCGCCGACGTGCCAGCGCTTGCTGATGTTGTCGCGGTGATGGATGAAATAGGCGCGGTCGGAGTTGTTGGCGTTCGGGTAGGCGGTCGGCTCGGAATGCGCGATCCAGCGGCCGGTGGCGTCGTAGACGAACAGGCCATGGACCTGGTCGATCGTGGCGACCTGGTTGACCAGCACCGGCTGCAGCTGCTGCATCCGATCGGGTGTGATGTCGGCGCGTTCGAGTTCGTAGCCCAGGCTGTCGAGCACATGGCCGACCTCCGAGAACATCGCGTTCATCTGGTGCGACACGGCCCGGGTCAGGTTCGTGGTGGAGACGGTCACCTGCTGGAATTCGGTCGTCCGCGCCTTCCAGATCAGCCAGGCGTTCATGGCCACGAGCGCGAGGCAGACCGACACCACGAAGGAGATCGTCGCGAGCAGCGTGCGATTGGTGTGCGGACGCGCCACTTCCGTCACGGCATCGGATTCAGAGACTGCGCTGCGGACGGGTGGCCGGCGCTGGTGGATGGAAGCCCTTGAACAGTTCGTCCGCGCAGGCCCGGAAGGCATCGCCGGTCTCGGTCGTCAGCGTCTGCGTGGTCCGGCCGTCCAGTGTCCGCGTGCCGGCGACCTGCAGGTCGATCACCGCCGACACGTCCTGTTCGCCGGCGGCGCGATTGAAGGCGATGACGAAGGTGCGGTCCACCACCATCGAGCGGAAGGTGGCCGAGAAGCTGTCGTCCAGGGCATCGAAGAACAGCGCATGGCCGGGATTCGACGCATCCAGGCGCAGCGGCCGGCGCGGCATCGGTCCGTGGGGTGCCCGGACGGCGGCATGGTGCGGCGCCACCGGGTGTTCCCAGGCCAGGCCGTCGTACAGGCCGAGCTTGAGCGAATAGCCCGGGCCGCCCTGCGGCCAGGCCCGCAGTTCGTAGCGGCCGGCGAGCTTGACCGGTGCGCCGCGCCGCGTGCTGTGGTCGATGGCCACCGCGGCGAATTCCAGTCCACAGGCCGAGAGCCGACCCTCGATGGTCTCGCGGTGGTGCTTGACATACAGCGTGCCGGCCTCGACAGGAGCGGCGGCGGCACCCGGCACCGTGGGCTGCGACGCGGCGATGGCATGTGCCCAGCCACCGACCACGAGGCACGACAGCAGGAGGGAGGTCGGAATTCCAGGAATTCGCATGGGGTCGCTCCGCGAACCGGTCGCCACGCCGACCGTCAGGCAGAGTCTGCACTCGAACGATCGATCAGGCGAGCCGTCATCTCGGAAGCCATGCGCAGGCGCTTGAGATCGCGCTCGGTCAGCGCGTCGTTCGGAGCGACGCTGAAACAGCAGAACGTGCCGTAGATCTCGCCGCTGCGCAACACCAGGGGCGTGCTGAGGTGGGCGCCGACGCGGAACGGCAGCGGTGGCAGGCTGGCGGCATCGGGCAGTCGCGCGACGTCGCACACCAGCTGCGGCATGCGGCCGTCGACGACGCGCTGGCAGAAGCTGCTCTCCAGCGGATCCGAATGTCCGACCGTCAGCAGCGGTTGCGCCGGATCCTGCTCGACGTGGCGGAACACCCGGCGTCCGTTCTCGAAGCGCGATACGAACACCACGTCCATCTGGAGGTGATCGCGCACCAGTTGCAGGACTTCGCCCACCGAGCGGTGGATGTCGGCATCGCTGCGTTCGGCCGTGGCGACGGACAGGCGCGACAGGTGGGACAGGCGACCCTCGAAGGTCTCCGCAGCCAGGATCGGTTCACGCGCCGACATCGTCGAATCCCGTCGCCATCCCCGTCGCGTCACGGCGCAATGATGAAAACACTTTCATACACATCACGCATTTTTCGCACAGTCCGGCGAAATTGCAAACTGCTGGTTTGCAATTGAGCGACCGGAGTGCGGCGCATCCACCACACCCATCGTCACGCCCGGCCTCAGGCATCGTTCCTACAGGAGCGAATGCTGGAAAGACTTAAGTTGAATGTTTTAAGGAGAGATTCGCCATGTCGGACCCAACGAAATCGCCTGCCTCGACGCCTCCTCAGGACCGGGATCGTCACGTCACCGAGCCCGAGATCCATCAGGACCTGCTCGATCCGGATGGCGCCCCCGAAGCCGGCACGCCCGGTCAGGACGAGAACGCGCCCGGCTTCATCAAGCCACGGGAGTCGTGATGCCGACCCGCGACAAGTTCGTCGAGACCTATCACGCCTGGTTGCGGGCCGACGATCAACACCGCGACCTGATGGCGGCGATCATGGACGGCCGCCAGCCGCTGGATGCCAAGGCCATGCACGCGACGCTCGGCGAGGTCGAGCGACTGCATCACGACTGGATGGCGCTGGCCGAACGCTTCGCCGAGGGTGGGCAGGGCGGTTAGGGCTTGCAGACGCCGCCCGCCGGCGTGCTGCCATCGCGGCACTCGGTCAGCACCGCCGATGACGCAGGCGCCGGTCCGGTCTGGGTCTCGTAGACGATCTTGCGACTGCCCCGGCCGCAGGTGCCGACGACCCGGCCCGTGTCGACGGCCGCATCCGCATCGACCGTGCGAACGCTGAAACGCGTGACCCCGGCAGCGGCGATGCGCGATTCGATCTGGCCGCGCAGCACCTCGCAGTTCTCGCCAGCCGCCGTGGCCGCGGCGCTCGCCGCTGCGGCGGAGGCGGCGCTCGGCGTGGTGGTCGCGGGACCCGCCGCGCTGGCGCCGGTGGCCGCGAAGGTGAGGAGAAGCAGGGAGGCCAGGTTCGAGAGGAACGGTGATTTCATCGTCATCGCCGACAGTTTAGGAAGGGCGGGAAAACGTGCCTGTGTGCGCAGGTAACGCCCGCGCCAGCCCGGGTCCAGGCTCGGATGCCCGCCGTTCCGGGTCGCTCAGACCAGTACCAGCCGCCTCGCGGGCGCGCTGCGCGGTTCCAGCCCGGCGGCCTGGGCGGAGGATTCGATGACGCTCTGCAGTCGCAGGCTGGCCGCGACGTCGCTGAGCATGGCCGCGGGCACGGGCTTGGAAAAGTAGTAGCCCTGGAACTGGTTGCAGCCGAGCTGCATCATCTGCGCCACTTCGGCGGCGGTTTCGGTTCCTTCGGCCAGCACGGTGATGCCCAGGCCGTCCGACAGCTCGATCAGCGCGCGGCAGATCGCCAAGCTCTTGGGCCGCTGCTCGACGTTCATGACGAATTCGCGATCGATCTTGAGCTTGTCGAATGGCAGCGTGCGCAGGTAGCTCATGCTGGAGTAACCGGTGCCGAAGTCGTCGATCGCCGATGTCACGCCCAGGTTGCGCAGCGACGACAGGATGGCGTGCGTCATGCGGCTGTCGCGCATTGCCGCCGTCTCCGTCAGCTCGATCTCCAGGCGCGAGGGCGACACGCCGTTGGAGCGCAGTGCGTTCGAGATGTGACGCACGATGCGCTCGTTGCGGAACTGGCGTGCCGACAGGTTGATCGACAGCCGCAGCGCCTCCAGGTCGGTGCCGGTCCAGGCGTTGAGCTGTCGCGCGGCGGCCTCCAGCACCCACTGGCCGATCGGATCCATCAGGCCGCTCTCCTCGGCCACGCCGATGAAGTGGCCTGGCGCGAGCAGGCCGAGCTCGGGGTGGTTCCAGCGGATCAGCGCCTCCGCGCCGAAGACGCGCTGCTTGCCGACGTCGACCAGTGGCTGGTAGTGCAGCACGAACTCGTCGCGCTCGAGCGCCCGGCGCAGGTCCTGCTCGATGCGCGCCCGCGTGCGGGAGCGCTCGCTGGCCTCGCGCGAGGCCGGATTGGGTACCGCCATGCCCTCGGCCGCGACCGGCGCCAGGGCGGCGATGGCGCGATCGAGCAGTTCCTCCGGCTCGGTGCTGTCGGACGGATGCAGCGCCATGCCGAGTTCGAACTCGGGATTGAAGCGCAGCTCGTCCACGGTGATCTCCTGGCGCAGGCCGCGCACCAGGCGCGCGGCGCGGTCGCCCGGCGTGGCATCCGTGGCACCCGCCTCGATCCGGAAGCCGAACAGCTCGGCGTCGATGCGCGACAGCAGCGGCCGCTCGCAGCCGGTGTCGGCCAGGCCCGCCTCGAGCCGGGCGAAGAAGGCCACCGTGGCGATGTTCGCCGGCGCGTTGCCGAAGGCGAGCGTCAGCTTGGGCAGGTTCGCCACTCGCAGCACGCACAGGGCATACGACGCCGAGGCATCGCCCTCGCCGAGCCGCCGCAGGAACGTGGCCCGGTTGGGCAGACCGGTCAGCCGGTCGTAGTGGGCCAGTTCGGCGAGCGCTCCGTTCAGGTGATTCAACGCATAGGACGTATCGGCCATCAGGGTGCCGACCTCGTCCTCGAATTCGAGCGGCAGATCGGGCAATGTCCGATTGAGCGTGTATTCGCGCAGGCTCTCGGAGGTCATCAGGACCGGCCGCAGCAACTGGTCCAGCGCCCACATCACGGTGCCGGCGCCGACCAGGGTGGCGACCACGACCACCAGCAGGGTCGCGATCGTCGCATTCAGCGCAAGCGAATGCCGATACGTGAACCAGCCGACGAGCGCCAGGAGGGGTACGTGCGCGCCCAGCACGACGACCAGCATCAGCATGCTGCGATAGCCGATCCGTCCGCGGGAGGAGAGCTTGCGATAGAGCCAGAGTGGATGCACCAAGTCGCTGCCTTTGAGATTCGCGAGGCGGTTTGCCTCGATGGCTGTTTATCGGCGCTTTGGCGGCGGCCTTGAACGGGTACCGCGTCAAGACGGGAATTTCTGTGTCGGACTCCACGAACTTTCGCTTACGTAGGTCCTTTTAGGACAGTAGACACTCGTTTTAGCGAATTCAAATCCGAATCCGAATCCGAAAACCATTTGAAGGTGCTCTCCCCATGAATTCTTTCCGACAGACGCCCCACAAGGATTTCGTCCGTATCGAGCCGACCGAGCGCTTCGGACAGCGCGACCGTTGGGACGGCAAGACCGAGCGTCGCCTGCCGACTTTCCGGGTGCTGGCGACCCTGTTCGCCTTCACGGGCATCGGCGTGCTGGCACTGGCCGACTGAGGATCAGGACGACTCCGGCGGCCACCGCGATGGCCGCCGAACGGGAAAGGATCGCGGGATCGCATCAAGGGGGGGGATGCGGTCAAGAATGATTCTCAAGCGCATCCGTACAATCGCGGCCATCGAAATTTCCGCGATCGTGGTCGATCGGACGCTCTCGCGCCTCCGATTGCGCAAGAAAATGAAACATCCCCTGGTCTCCCTCGCCCCCCTGCTGCTCGCATCGACCATCGTCCAGGCCCAGTCCGCCACTTCGCGGATCGCCGAGGCAGGGCAGGAACTCGACACCGTCACCGTGCGCTCCGACCGTGCCAGTGGTTTCGTCCCTCACACGGTCGAAGCCGGCACCTTCCGGGGCGGCTCGATCATGGAAGTGCCGGCCACGGTGAACACGGTGACGCGCGAGGTCATCGAATTGCAGGGCGCCGCCGGCATTTACGACGTGCTGCGCAATACCGCCGGTGTCACGCGGCAGCAGAACGGTGGCGATACCTTCGACCAGCTGGTCATCCGCGGCATCGCGGTGGAGAACCGGACCAACTATCGTCTGAACGGCTCGCTGGCGATCCCCAACGTGTCGGAGATCCCGCTCGAGAACAAGGAGCGGGTCGAGGTGCTCAAGGGCGCCTCGGCGCTCTACTACGGCTTCACGTCGCCGGCCGGCGTGGTCAACCTCATGACCAAGCGCGCCGGCGCCACGCCGGTGACCTCGGTCGGCCTGGGACTCGACAACCATGGCACCGCGCAGGGCTTCCTCGATCTGGGGCGACAGTTCGGCGACCGCCAGCAGTTCGGCGTGCGACTCAACGCCGCCGGCGGCCAGCTGGGTTCGCCCATCGATGGCGTGGATGGCCATCGCAGCTTCTTCTCCGGCGCCTTCGACTGGCGCGTGAACAGCCGCCTGACCTTGCGGGCCGACATCGAGACCTACCGCAAGAGCATCCTGGAGCAGGCCGGCATCGCGCGGCTGGCGGCGGTCAATGGCGTGATCGCGCTGCCGGCGCTGCCGGATCCGCGGCGCCTGCTGGGCTCGACCGGCGCCACCTTCGATGCCGAGGTCACCAACACCCAGGTCCGCGCCGACTACTCCCTGTCCGACCAGTGGGCGGTGATGGTGGAGGCCGGCCGCTCCGAGGCCCGGCGCGACCGTCGCCTGTCGATCTTCAGCAACTACAACGTGCGCACCGGCGCCGGACGCATCACCGGTAATTCGCAGCACCTGGCGCAGAGTTCCGATCTGGTTCGCGCCGAACTCTTCGGCACCTTCGCGACCGGCGCCTGGCGACACGAGTTGACGCTCGGCGTCGCCCGCAGCGACAAGACCCAGGATCCGATCTTCCAGCGCACCTATGGCGGCGCGAGCACCCCGCAGAATCTCTACGACCCGCGCGTGATCGGCGAGCTGCCGTTGTCGGCCATGCCGGTGCGTCCGACCACGGGTGGTCAGGACAGCCGCGACGTCGGTGTCTACGCGCTCGACCGCATCACCTTGTCGCCGCAATGGCAGCTGGTCGCCGGTGCGCGCCACACGCGTTTCGAGAGCACCCAGCAGGCCAGCGCGACACTGCCGCTGATCGCCTACGACGTCAGCAGGACGACGCCACTGGCCGCCCTGAGCTACCGGTTCACGCCCGACCTCATGGCCTACGTCTCCTATGCGCAGGGCGTCGAGGAGGGCGAGGTCGCGCCGACCGGCACGGTGAACCAGAACAACCGCATGGCACCGGGCGTCAGCCGGCAGAAGGAGACCGGTTTGCGCTGGCTGACCCCGGCCGGCACGCTGCTGTCGGGCGCGCTGTTCGACATCGAGCGGCCCGGGGCCTACACCAACGCGGCCAACGTCTTCGTCGGCGACGGGCGGCAGACCTATCGCGGCGCCGAGGTCTCGGCCCAGGGGCGCCTGACGCGGCAGCTGGCCTGGCAAGTGTCGGGCCAGGTGCTGGACGCCAGCTTCCGCGACATCAATGCGCAGTACGACGGCAGGCAGCCGGAGAACACCGCCCGGCATACCGCCAGCCTGTTCCTGTCCTACGACATCGCGCCGGTGCCTGGCCTGTCGGTCAATGGCGGCGCCTACTTCACCG
>Ga0308165_1003893_pt1 | contig 15419 bp, 11 predicted proteins | sample PhyWR2_FD_201032 | JGI IMG/M metagenome (GOLD analysis project Ga0308165, IMG submission 201032) | Phyllosphere microbial communities from UC Gill Tract Community Farm, Albany, California, United States - DLSLW.R2 | ecosystem: Host-associated > Plants > Phyllosphere > Unclassified | place: USA...
TTTCTACTGTGGCACGGGCTTGTGGGGTAACAGCTTCTGGTATGGCACGACCAAACTCACGCATTTTTACCGTCTCTTCACGCAATACACTGTGGGTTTGCAAATTGAGTTTGAAACGTAGGGATACCAGGAAGCCACAAAACAGCACCAGGATTGTACCTACGCTCAGGATCATCAGGATGGTGTCGCTCACTTCCGCGGGCTGAGTTTTCTGACCACTAACAAAGCCTGATATCTGCATCACAATGCCAACCAGCATGATTGCACCTGCTTGAGAGGCTTTACGAGTCAGGGTCATAATCCCCGCAAAGATCCCTTCTCGGCGCTGGCCAGTTATCACTTCATCGACATCAGCAATGTAGGTATAAATATTCCACGGAACATAGTTAATACCACCGCGTCCCAGCCCCGCCACAGCAGAAATCAGCAAGAGTAGCGAGTAGATATCACTCATACCAGCATAATACAGTACGGCATAAGACAGGGATGCCAGACCAAACAGCACGACGACAAAGCGGTAAGACGGTGCAGGCCCAAAGCGGATGCAAAGGGGGATCATGGCTATCACGGCGATAAACTGGAATATAGCCATAGTACCGAGCAGATTAGATGCCATAGAGGCTTCCTGCATCAGAACGAAGACCACATAGTAGGTAAATACTGCGTTGAAAACGTCCTGTGCAATATAGCCGCCGAGATACATACCTAAATGCTGGCGGAAAATTTTAATGCGTAGTGTCGAGCTTAACTCCACAAACAGACGCTTGAAGCTCTGCCCTGCCGACAAATTTTTCTTCTCCTCTTCTGCGCGTAGTGCGGCTTCACTCCACTCTTCACGTGGACGTTCCCAAGTAAAGAACCAGACAAAAGTCAGCATCACTGCACAAAGGACGGAAAAGACCAGACTGGCATAAAAGAAAGAGATGGCGTTGTCTTTACCGAAATGAGTAAGCAAGACGCCTGGCAGGAAAGAGGCCAGGATTGCAGACATCTGCGCCATAGAGATACGCGCCCCTGAAAATTTGGTTTTCTGTTTAAAGTCATCCGTCATTTCCGGTGCGAGTGTCTCGTAGGGCACCAGAATCATGGTATAGACGATATCAAAAATCAGATAGGTCAGCAGGTAATACCAGAAAGTCATATCCCCCACCCACATTAGTGAGTAGCTGAAGACGCAAGGGATACCCAGTAAAATAAAGAATTTACGACGACCAAAGCGCTTACCCAACCGGGTAGTACCAAAGTTATCTGTCAAAAAGCCCATTAATGGGCTAATCACGGCATCTAATACCCTTGCAGCTGCAAAGATGAACGTTGCTTCAATAGGAGTGAGTCCGCAGAAGGTAGTATAAAAATACAAAAGCCAGGCCGCTGTCAGAGCGGTTGTTCCCGCTCCCAGGAAATCACCTGACCCATAAGCAAGATAATTTGCGAGTCCAATTTTACGTGTTTTCATTGCCGCCAACCTTAATCAGTTTTAGGAGACTCCCTATATGCCCTAAATAATTCGAGCTGCTTGTAGGCGCAAAGCTCCGAGCATCGATGAGCACAGACCCACGATGTGATTCGGTGAACTTCACGCATGCAACAACCAAGAAACTTGAAGTATTACGGGTATAAACACATCTCATCCAGGAGTGGGTACGCAGCAACAGTAAAAGCATCGAACGGTTAATACCTTTCTATTTCTGCCACCACAAAGTGACGGATGGCAAAAACGCAAAGAGTATCGTCACGCACATCACCAATTTATAAAATACCGTTTCTATTACATCAAAACCACGGGTCATTTTTATACATGGTTCTCAAATGCCCTGATGACTGACAAAAAAGCAGGACGTTAGCACGAGGTAGCAATAACGGGGTGACTCTATTATCTATTCAGAGGTCAGGCGTCGACGTCCAAGACGAACTTGGATAAAAGTTTAAGGCTGATATTTAACGATGGGTTTTACAGCTTTTCAGGCTGAATTATGGAGAGAAGGATCTTTTAATACGGTGGCGAGACAAAATATGCTTAAAATGCATTCCATTTCAGCTACATCTATTTTGACAATGTCGCTAGCCCGGCTTCCCTGTAACTGATATTCAGAGAGATGATGCCGGGCCTGTTGTAACCACAGAAGTTATTTTTCTAATGGTCCGATTAACGATATGCCTGTGGAGCAACTGAGTATTTACCTGCACCCAGTAGCATAATGGCTATGCAACCTAAGACATAAAATGCGTCGGTTTCCAATGCCCAGGCACCGACTTTAGTGACTTCCATCGCATGGCCGAAAGCCCCCACCATTAACATGGCAACAACCATATTGATCAGAATAACGAACGCCGCAGGAGCTGTCAGAATCCCCAGAATAACCATCGCTGGAGCAAGAATCTCACCAACATATACTCCATAAGCGACAAAAGAAGGTACGCCTTTAGCGGCTAAGTCTGCTGCAATCCAGTCGACACCATGGCTTACTTTCGCGACGCCATGAAAAATCATTAAACCGGCAACAAGAATACGTAACAGTAGTCGTCCTGCATCAGGGTGGTGGGTTACAGAAGAAAAAATGCCGTTTAGCTTTGCTATCATTTTAACATCCTCGTAAAAATATCAGTTTGATAAATCAGGTGAAGTTTGGGCAAGATAACAAAATAGCAAAGCTTCATTAGCAAAATGATGACTTAGCGCATTATTTTTAGCCATTGCTGTGATTATTTTTAAAATGACAGCATACAGGCTGCCATTTTAAAAATAATTAGAGGGTAATTTAGAAATTATAAATGGCACGAACATAACGTCACTGGTATTAATCTTTCTCTTAGACTTAAATGAAATATCATCATAACTATTGCCTATATATCCTAAATAATTCGAGTTGCCTGTAGGCACCAAGTTCAGGTCTTCGATGAGCATAGATACACTATGTGCTTCGGCGGCATGAATGCCGGCAACAGTATGATGGGTATAAGCGACATTAAGATAACAAACGCTGATATCTGGATCTCGCTGGTGAGTGATAGAAAGCCGTGTTCCGGCGCCAAGCCCCCTGGCAAAGTGAGTCCAGACTAATATAGGGTGTCAGCGCTAGTTTATTTTTCATAAAAATGATAAACGATAGCAACGCCCCCATTAAAAATATTTTCAGTACTCACATGCTCTATATATTTAGCCTCCTGAATTTAACGTGAGCTGTTTTTTCAAAACCATCGTTAAAATTATCATGGCTATTTGAACGATGAGAGCAAGAAACAAGATCACCCGTTATCGAAGCACCTCATACAGTCCACTTCTTGAATTACCGAGTGAATAAGATAAACAACATTTTCTTTCCAGTTTCACGTTAGATTTTTTAATCCATAAAAATACAGATATCTCACAACCTCTTTGTGAGATAATAATGTTTCAATTTTTTCATTAGAAAAAATAATCCATTTTGTTTTGATTGAAAAAATCTCAATCGTGGCATAGCTCAAAAAACGTTACCCTTACGACTCTTCTGAAGAGGTGTTGTTCATGTTGCTATACGTTCTTTATATTATCGGTATCACGGCAGAAGCCATGACGGGTGCATTAGCCGCAGGTCGGCGTCGTATGGATACCTTTGGCGTAATTATCATTGCAACAGCAACAGCTCTCGGGGGCGGCTCAGTACGTGATATTTTATTAGGTCACTACCCGCTCACTTGGGTAAAACATCCCGAGTATGTCATTATCGTCGCAGCCGCCGCTATTCTCACCACGATGATGGCTCCGCTGATGTCTCATCTGCGTAAACTCTTTTTAGTGCTTGATGCCTTAGGTCTGGTGGTTTTTTCCATCATCGGGGCGCAAGTCGCACTCGATATGGGTCACGGTCCGATTATTGCTGTTATTTCCGCTGTGATTACCGGGGTATTCGGTGGCGTATTGCGGGATATGTTCTGTAAACGAATCCCGCTGGTGTTTCAGAAAGAGATCTATGCCGGTATCGCCTTTGCATCAGCGGTGCTGTATCTCATTCTCCAGCACTACGGCATTAATCAGGATGTCGTGACCATTGCCACCTTAATATTCGGTTTTACTGCCCGTTTACTGGCTCTGCGTTTACGCCTCGGTTTGCCCGTTTTTTACTACAAACAGTCTGAAGACTGATAAACAGTACCGAAACGCTATCCTAAATAATTCGAGTTGCTTGTGGGTGCAAAGAGAAGGGGGGCGATGAGCATAGACACACTATGTGATTCGGCAACCTGAACGCCCGCAACCCTGAGCAACTTGACGTATGACGGGCATTATACTGCCAGTAAGACAAACACTGGATGATTACGCCATATAGCCATCATCCAGTGCAGAAATACCGGTTGTGGTGTTAAAGAAAAACGATGCCACAGTAAAGCAGGTGATTTTCCTTTACTTACCGTTCCCCACTGACCCGCTGACGACCGCCGTTGAGAAAACGGACTGGCGGATAAATACCCGTGCTCGGGCAGCAGCGTGATCCTGTGCTGCTGTTCTTGATGGCTCACCATTTGTCTCATCCCGCTGGTGACCGTCACTGTTGTCGAGCTGGCGTTATAGGGGGCAATGGCTATCCCTGTACTCAGTAAAATGGTCGCTATTGCGAACTGAAGTTTCTCTTTCATGCTTCCTCCCTGAACGTAACTCACCCCGGTATACTCAAATAGCCTTAGCTGAGCGAGTAACAAATAGTGTTTGTTCGAGAAAACATCCTGAAAATTGATGTTGTTGCAGTGAATAAGACAGATAGTTAGGACGTAACGTATGAATCACAACAAAAAATAGCGTAATCGATGACAAAATCTACGTCCCTTGCCAGGGTGCGTGTATACTATGCAGATAGAAGTTCTTCCTTTTACACATACCGACTAAGTTTAAATTCATGGTTCAAGGCACGCTTTATATCGTTTCTGCTCCAAGTGGCGCAGGAAAATCCAGCCTCATTCAGGCTTTGTTAAAGACACAACCGTTGTATGACACTCAGGTTTCTATTTCTCATACCACTCGAGGAATACGCCCGGGAGAGAGTCACGGGGAACATTACTATTTCGTCGGTAAGACCGAATTTGAGCAAATGATTGCTGAGCAGGCATTTCTGGAACATGCCGAAGTGTTTGGTAATTATTATGGCACTTCTCGCCACGCTATTGAGCAAATTCTGGCTACTGGCGTAGATGTCTTTTTAGATATCGACTGGCAAGGCGCAAAACAGATTCGCCAAAAAATGCCACATGCCCGCAGTATTTTTGTTCTGCCACCTTCGCAGGAAGAACTGGATCGTCGGCTTCGTGGTCGGGGTCAGGATAGCGAAGAAGTCATTTCGAAACGTATGGCACAAGCCGTCGCAGAAATGAGTCACTACGCAGAATATGATTATTTAATCGTGAATGATAATTTTGATACCGCACTATCCGATCTCAAGATAATTATTCGTGCTGAGCGTTTACGTATGAGTCGCCAAAAAATGCGACATGACGCTTTAATCAGCAAACTATTGGCAGACTGACATCAGTTTCAGTATTATGCCCAGTCATTTCCTCATCTGTGGAGCATTGTAATTATGGCACGCGTAACTGTTCAGGACGCTGTAGAGAAAATTGGTAATCGTTTTGACCTGGTACTGGTCGCCGCGCGTCGCGCTCGTCAGCTGCAAACTGGTGGCAAAGATCCGCTGGTACCGGAAGAAAATGATAAGACCACAGTGATTGCACTGCGTGAGATCGAAGAAGGATTAATCAACAACAAAATCCTTGATGTCCGTGATCGTCAGGAACAGCAAGATCAAGAAACAGCTGAATTACAGGCTGTTACCGCCATTGCTGAAGGTCGTCGTTAATTAAACCAGTTGTGGGTCTCCCTTGTATCTGTTTGAAAGCCTGAATCAGCTAATTCAACATTACCTGCCAGAGGAGCAAATAAAACGGCTCCGGCAGGCGTATCTTGTTGCACGTGATGCTCACGAGGGACAAACACGCTCAAGCGGTGAACCCTATATCACGCATCCTGTCGCCGTTGCTTGTATTCTGGCCGAAATGAAACTCGACCATGAAACACTGATGGCGGCATTGCTGCATGATGTTATTGAAGACACCCCCGCGACTTACCAGGATATGGAACAACTGTTTGGCAAAAGTGTTGCTGAACTGGTAGAGGGTGTCTCTAAGCTCGACAAGCTCAAATTTCGTGATAAGAAAGAAGCGCAAGCTGAAAACTTTCGCAAAATGATCATGGCGATGGTGCAGGATATTCGGGTGGTTTTAATAAAACTTGCCGACCGCACACATAACATGCGTACTCTTGGCTCTTTACGTCCAGATAAACGTCGCCGTATTGCTCGCGAAACGCTTGAAATCTATAGTCCTCTGGCACATCGCCTTGGTATTCATCATTTAAAAACCGAACTCGAAGAGCTGGGCTTTGAAGCCCTGTATCCAAATCGTTATCGTGTGATTAAAGAGGTGGTGAAGGCTGCACGTGGCAACCGTAAGGAAATGATTCAAAAAATCCTTTCGGAAATAGACGGACGACTGCAAGAGGCAGGAATTTCATGCCGTGTTAGTGGGCGCGAAAAACACCTCTATTCAATTTACTGTAAAATGACCCTCAAAGAGCAGCGTTTCCATTCGATAATGGATATCTACGCTTTTCGCGTTATCGTGCGTGATATGGATACTTGCTATCGCGTGCTCGGTCAAATGCACAGTTTGTATAAACCTCGGCCCGGTCGGGTCAAAGACTATATTGCTATCCCAAAAGCCAACGGCTATCAGTCGCTACACACTTCAATGATTGGCCCACATGGCGTGCCTGTTGAAGTACAGATTCGTACTGAAGATATGGATCAAATGGCTGAGATGGGGGTGGCAGCGCACTGGACTTATAAGGAACAGGGCGAAAGCAGTACCACCGCACAAATCCGCGCTCAGCGTTGGATGCAGAGTTTGCTGGAACTACAGCAAAGTGCAGGTAGCTCATTTGAATTTATCGAAAGCGTAAAATCCGATCTGTTCCCCGATGAGATTTACGTTTTCACCCCGGAAGGGCGCATCGTTGAACTACCAGCAGGTTCAACACCAGTGGACTTCGCCTATGCTGTGCATACCGATATTGGCCATGCCTGTGTGGGTGCCAGGGTCGACAGACAGCCCTATCCACTGTCACAGCCTCTGGCCAGCGGGCAGACCATTGAAATCATCACAGCCCCGGGGGCTCGCCCTAATGCCGCATGGCTTAATTTTGTCGTCAGCTCAAAAGCGCGCGCCAAAATTCGCCAGATGCTGAAAAACTTGAAGCGTGATGACTCCGTCAGCCTGGGTCGGCGCCTGTTAAATCATGCATTAGGGGGAAGTCGTAAGCTTGCAGAGATCCCGCCGGAGAATATCCAGCGCGAACTCGATCGTATGAAGCTAACATCAATGGATGACTTGCTGGCTGAAGTCGGGCTTGGCAATACCATGAGTCTTGTGGTCGCTAAACATCTACAAGGTGAAACCACCGCTGCGACTCCAGGTACGACGACATCGCAAAATACACATACTCGTCTGCCGATTAAAGGGGCTGATGGGGTTCTGATTACCTTTGCAAAATGCTGCCGACCTATTCCGGGAGATCCAATTATTGCTCATATCAGCCCAGGAAAAGGGCTGGTCATCCACCATGAGTCCTGTCGTAACATTCGAGGCCACCAGAAAGAGCTCGAGAAATTTATGGCCGTGGAATGGGATAAAGAGATAGAGCAAGAGTTTATCACCGAAATTAAGGTTGATATGTTCAATCATCAAGGTGCGCTGGCGAATTTGACTGCGGCAATAAACACGGCGGCTTCAAATATTCAGAGTCTGAATACTGAAGAGAAAGACGGCAGAGTTTATAGCGCATTCATTCGACTGACTGCCCGGGATCGTATCCAGCTGGCTAATATCATGCGTAAAATTCGTGTGATGCCAGATGTGATTAAAGTGACCCGTAACCGAAACTAGTGCTATGAATCCGCAACGTTATGCCCGTATTTGCGAAATGCTCGCAAGACGTCAGCCCGACCTGACCGTTTGTATGGAACAGGTACATAAGCCTCATAACGTCTCTGCTATTATTCGTACAGCAGATGCGGTCGGCGTTCATGAGGTTCACGCTGTATGGCCAGGTAGTCGCATGCGGACCATGGCCTCTGCTGCTGCAGGTAGTAACTCTTGGGTTGAAGTTAAAACACATCCCACTATCGGCGAAGCGATCGGTCATCTTAAAGGCTGTGGTATGCAGATACTTGCGACGCATCTTTCAGAAAAAGCCGTTGATTTCCGCGAAATCGATTACACCCGTCCAACCTGTATCTTAATGGGGCAGGAAAAAACCGGTATCACTCAGGAAGCTCTGGATCTTGCCGATCGGGATATCATTATTCCTATGACCGGAATGGTGCAGTCATTGAATGTTTCCGTGGCTTCAGCCCTGATTCTGTATGAAGCCCAGCGTCAGCGACAAAATGCTGGCATGTACCAGCGCGAAAATAGCATGCTGCCAGAGGCTGAACAGCAACGGTTACTGTTTGAAGGTGGTTATCCCGTACTGGCGAATGTGTCTCGTCGTAAAGGTTTACCCTACCCACATGTAAACCAGCAAGGTGAGATAGATGCTGATCCCGCATGGTGGGCTGCTATGCAGTCTGCAGGATAAACGATGAAAGGCCGGTTGCTGGATGCCATACCGTTAAGTTCACTTGCCGGTGTGGGTGCCAGCCAAAGTAGTAAGCTTGCCAAAATAGGTCTGTATACTCTTCAGGACCTTCTGCTTCATTTGCCTCTACGTTATGAAGATCGTACTCAACTTTGTACCATTGACCAACTGCTGCCCGGTATTTACACCACAGTAGAAGGTGAGGTTCTGAACTGTAATATCACCTTTGGTGGTCGCCGCATGATGACCTGTCAGATAAGCGACGGCACCGGCATCCTGACTCTGCGTTTCTTTAACTTCAGTGCCGCTATGAAAAATAGCCTGTCCACGGGTAAACGTGTTCTGGCCTATGGCGAAGCTAAACGCGGAAAGTATGGTGCGGAGATGATCCATCCTGAGTATCGCATTCAGGGCGACTTAAGTACTCCGGAACTTCAGGAAACGCTAACCCCGGTTTATCCGACCACCGAAGGTATTCGTCAGGCAACGCTGCGTAAACTCACCGATCAGGCTCTTGAGGTCTTACAGACCTGTGCCATTACCGAATTATTACCCGCAGAACTCAGTCAGGGTCTGATGAGTCTGCCTGAGGCGCTACAGATTCTGCATCGTCCACCACCTGACGTACAGTTGAGTGAGCTGGACTCAGGTAAACATCCTGCCCAGCGTCGCCTGATCCTTGAAGAGTTGCTGGCACATAATCTGAGTATGCTGGCACTACGTGCCGGCGCGCAGCGTTATCACGCACTGTCATTTAGTGAGAATGACGCATTAAAAAATAACTTTCTCGCCGCATTACCTTTCAAACCCACGAACGCACAGCAGCGGGTAGCGGCTGAGATTGAACAGGATATGGCCCTGGACATTCCGATGATGCGCCTGGTGCAAGGTGATGTGGGATCGGGTAAAACGCTGGTTGCAGCACTGGCGGCATTACGCGCCATCGCTCACGGTAATCAGGTGGCTTTGATGGCACCCACAGAGCTACTTGCAGAGCAGCATGCCAGTAATTTCCGTCAATGGTTTGCTCCGCTGGGCATTGAAGTCGGCTGGCTGGCGGGGAAACAGAAAGGGAAAGCACGTCTGGCACAGCAAGAAGCGATTGCCAGTGGTCAGGTAACCATGGTGGTCGGTACCCATGCTATTTTCCAGGAACAGGTGCAGTTTGCCAGACTGGCCTTAGTGATTATTGATGAACAGCACCGGTTTGGTGTTCATCAGCGCCTGGCATTATGGGAAAAGGGGCAAGCTCAGGGCTTCCATCCGCATCAGCTTATTATGACGGCCACACCTATTCCTCGAACCCTCGCGATGACAGCTTATGCTGATCTTGATACCTCCATCATTGATGAGCTTCCGCCAGGACGAACTCCCGTCACCACGGTTGCAATTGCTGATACCCGTCGTCATGAGATTATCGAACGCGTACGCCATGCTTGCAACGATGAAGGGCGACAGGCTTATTGGGTCTGTACCCTGATTGAAGAGTCGGACTTGCTGGAGGCTCAGGCGGCAGAAGTCACCTGGGAAGAGCTCAAAGCCCAGTTACCAGAACTCAATATTGGTCTGGTACATGGTCGTATGAAGCCGCAAGAGAAACAGGCTGTGATGCTGGCATTTAAGCAAGGAGAACTGCAGCTTCTGGTCGCTACCACCGTGATTGAAGTCGGTGTTGATGTCCCGAATGCGAGTTTGATGATTATCGAAAATCCAGAACGGCTTGGCCTGGCACAACTCCACCAGCTGCGTGGCCGTGTGGGTCGTGGCGCAGTCGCCTCTCACTGCGTCTTGCTTTATAAATCGCCGTTGTCAAAAACAGCCCAGCGTCGCTTACAAGTCTTACGTGACAGTAACGATGGTTTTTTCATTGCTCAGCAAGACCTGGAAATTCGTGGCCCTGGTGAGCTGCTCGGCGCTCGCCAGACCGGAACAGCAGAATTTAAAGTCGCGGATTTACTCCGGGACCAGGCCATGATCCCGGAAGTTCAGCGATTAGCACGGCATATCCATGAACGTTATCCGGAACAAGCAGTGGCATTAATTGAACGCTGGATGCCGGAAACAGAACGCTACTCCAATGCTTAAATCGGGGGGTATATCATTCCCCCCACAGCCCCGCCTGTACTAACCAAAAAACGGCAGCAGTAAGAACAACTTAATTATGATTACGTTCATAATATCGATAAAGAACGCCCCAACCATTGGCACGATCAGAAAAGCTAAGTGGGACGGACCAAATCTTTCAGTCACCGCCTGCATATTCGCAATCGCCGTTGGTGTTGCTCCCATACCGAAACCACACTGCCCCGCAGCCAGTACTGCAGCATCGTAGTTTTTCCCCATCAAACGCCAGGTAACAAAAATAGCGTATAGCGCCATAAACAAGGTTTGTACGGTAAGAATAACTAATATTGGCAGTGCCAGAGTTGCCATCTCCCAGAGTTTCAGACTCATTAAGGCCGTGGCCAGGAACAGTGACAGACAGACGTTCCCGAGGACCGATACCGCACGCTCAAATACTCGATAGAAACCTAAAAATGACAGAATATTGCTGAGTACTACGGCAATAAAGAGTACACAGACAAAGGTCGGCAATTCAAAGGCCGTCCCTTGCAACATGCCAGCCACTTCACGGCCTACGGTGAGACAGATGGCAATCAAGGCAATGGTTTCAATTAACACCATTGAGGTGATCACGCGCCCGGCCTCTGGTTTCTCAAAGGTTCCAGGTACCTGATTATCTTCTGGTGCGCCATTGGGGGTAGAAGAATGCTTAATCAGATAACGGGCAACCGGTCCACCTATCAGCCCTCCCAGTACCAGACCAAATGTGGCACAGGCCATCGCAACTTCTGTTGCATTATGAAAACCATATTGTTCGACAAAGACTTTACCCCATGCAGCCCCGGTTCCATGGCCTCCCGATAGCGTGATTGAACCAGCAAGTAGTCCCAGTAAAGGATCCAGCCCCAGCAATGTCGCAATACCGACGCCAATGATATTTTGCATAATCAGCAGCCCGACAACGGCAAATAAAAAAATCCCCAGTATCTTGCCACCCTTCAATAAGCTAATAACATTAGCGTTAAGTCCGATAGTGGCAAAAAAGGCCAGCATTAAATGGTCAGTCAGCCCCATATCAAAACCGACCTCCCATCCCATACTTTTTTTTAGTATCAGCAGTGCTATTGCTGCCAGTAACCCCCCCGCGACAGGTTCTGGAATTGAGTATTTTTTCAGAAAAGGAGTTGCATGAACTATTTTCCGCCCCACCAGCAAAACGAGGGTTGCTGCAACTAAGGTTGAGAGGGAATCAAGATGAAACATAGTTGGTACTACTCCTTATTGTGTCCAATTTATTCACGCACCATACATACTATAGATAGATTTTTCTTTCACGTTATGGAGAAATCCCTACGAATTTTAACTATAAAAAATATATTAGTTATTAATATGATTATTTTTATGCTGAGCATTACTTGATGGCAAACGATTGCTTTTACTCTGTGGTCAGTTAAAATTGCGCCTTTCCCATAATGAGATGATCCTCGATGTCCGCTAATGCTGTAGAGCCAGATAAAAAGCAACCGATTGCACCTTCCTATTCAGATGAACTAATCTATCGTCTGGAAGACAGGCCCCCACTACCGCAAACGCTTTTTGCCGCCTGCCAGCATTTACTGGCCATGTTCGTGGCGGTTATCACGCCGGCATTGCTGATTTGTCAGGCTCTGGGATTACCCGCATCGGATACGCAACATATTATTAGTATGTCACTGTTTGCCTCGGGTGTAGCCTCTGTTATTCAAATTAAAGCCTGGGGACCGGTTGGCTCAGGTTTATTATCGATTCAAGGCACCAGCTTTAACTTTGTTTCACCTCTGATTATGGGGGGGATGGCGTTAAAAAATGGTGGGGTGGATATCGAAGGGATGATGGCAGCACTCTTTGGTACGCTGATGCTAGCCAGTTGTACTGAAATGATTATCTCCCGCTTCTTGCATCTCACTCGCCGAATTATCACTCCGTTGGTTTCCGGAACCGTGGTGATGATAATCGGTCTGTCCCTGATTCAGGTAGGACTGACCTCCGCTGGCGGTGGCTATGCAGCACTGGCTGATAATACCTTTGGTGCGCCAAAAAATTTACTCCTCGCTGCTTCAGTTTTGGTGGTTATTATTCTGCTTAATCGTCAACGTAACCCCTATCTGCGAGTCGCTTCATTAGTGATTGCGATGGCTGTCGGTTATCTGCTGGCCTGGGCACTGGATATGTTGCCAGAGACCACCGCGTCGACAAATACCGATTTAATCACTATTCCCACTCCTCTTCATTATGGTTTAGGTATCGACTGGGGCCTGCTGATCCCATTAATGCTGGTCTTTATGGTGACCTCGCTTGAAACCATTGGTGACATTACAGCAACTTCCGATGTTTCTGAGCAACCGGTATCCGGGCCACTGTATATGAAACGCCTGAAAGGCGGGGTACTGGCTAATGGCCTGAACTCCTTTGTTTCCGCTCTTTTCAACACCTTCCCTAACTCTTGTTTCGGACAGAATAACGGTGTTATTCAGCTCACTGGTGTTGCCAGTCGCTATGTTGGTTTTGTCGTCGCACTGATGCTTATCGTATTAGGTCTGTTCCCGGCAGTCAGTGGATTTGTACAGCATATCCCGGAGCCAGTACTGGGCGGTGCCACACTGGTCATGTTTGGAACTATTGCTGCCTCAGGCATTCGTATTGTTTCCCGTGAACCTCTGAATCGCCGTGCGATTATGATTATCGGTTTATCACTGGCGGTCGGCCTGGGTGTTTCACAGCAACCCCTGATTTTACAGTTCGCACCTGAGTGGATTAAAACGCTGCTTTCTTCGGGTATTGCTGCTGGCGGTATCACCGCTATCATCCTGAATTTAGTTTTCCCTCCAGAAAAAGCCTAAGATTCTGGCGCATCGGTAGTTTTTAACGCGTGATGCGCCTTTATCATTCCTCATCCTCCCCTTGAGCTATTGCGCTAAATGGTGCATAAATTCCTTATTGGATTGATGCTCATCGCGGGATATACAATGAAATTGCTCGGAAGACTGATAGTTATTGTGTCAGGCATCGTTATTTTTGTGCTTGTTGCCCTTTATATCCTGTTACAAACCCAATGGGGTGCCGGGCAGCTCAGCCAGTGGATCAGCAATAATACTGGCTACCCTGTAGCATTCAGTAAAATGGAACATAGATGGTCAACACCCGACCATTTGGTGTTTAACGATGTGATATTGGGAAATGCGGAGCAGCCGACAGTTATTGTCGCTAAAAAAATTGATATTGGCCTCAGTAGCCGACAATTCGCAGATCTACTGGATGTTGATTCCATTTTACTGCAACAAGGATCGCTGACACTTCAGGATAATGCCTCCCCGTTGCCATTCAAAGCCTCTCGCCTCCGACTTCAGGACATCAATATTGAGGATCATGATGCTACATGGCCCTTAAATATTCAGCGGGCTAATGGCGGTATTGCTCCCTGGCAGCCCGAGGCAAATAATCCTCTGGGAAATAAAGCCAATATTGAAGTCAGTGCCGACACCATGACGCTGAAAGGTATTACTGCAAACCATGTGCTATTGCAGGGATCTGTTGATAACGGCAACTTAGTCCTGTCAACTATTGGGGCTGATATTGCGCGCGGTTCATTAACCGGCAATATGAGTCGAAGTCGCGACGGCGTGTGGACTATCAATAACTTACGCTTAAACGATATCCGCTTACAAACTGACCAGTCAATTGCTGATTTTCTGGCTCCTCTGAGTGAGGCCGAAGCGGTGAATATTGATCGTCTGGACGTTATTGGTGCCAGGCTGGAAGGTCCGGCGTGGGCCATCAGTGATTTAGACCTTAGCCTGCGAGGAACGACCTTCACTAAGGGTGACTGGAGCAGCAAGGAAGGAACACTTTCCGTGAATGCGCGCGAATTTATCTGGAATTCAGTTCATTTACAGGATCCGATAGTCAATGCCGACTTAAACCCACAAGGCTTATTATTACGTCAGTTTAGTTCACGCTGGGAAGGTGGCATGGTGCGCGCTAACGGGCAGTGGCTCCGTGACGGTGATAGCGCTGTAATCAATGAAATGGTGTTTACGGGTCTTGAATATACCCTTCCCGAGGACTGGAAAGCACTCTGGATGCAACCGCTGCCTGAGTGGCTTGCAGAGGTCACGATAAAAAAACTATCAGCGAATCGAAGCCTTATCATTGATATCAACCCGGACTGGCCTTTCCAGCTCACGGCTCTGGATGCCTCCGCAACCAATCTACTGCTTGCCCGCAATCATCAGTGGGGGCTATGGGACGGGAAGGCATCATTAAATGCCGCCAATGCGACCTTTAACCGGGTCGATGTCCGCCGCCCATCGCTCACTCTGAGTGCAAATCCACAGCAAGTCACTATCTCTGAGTTGAGCGCCTTTAAAGAAAAAGGACTACTGGAAGCAACCGCCAGTATTACGCAAACACCGCAGCGGATAACTAACGTGGAGTTAAAAGGTCAGGGTGTTCCAGTGAATACACTCAGAACCTGGGGATGGCCAGTTCTTGCGCTGGAAGGTGACGGGAACTTAAGTCTTTCGGCAAGCGGACAGCTGGCTGCGGATACTTTATTACGACCAACGGTCAATGCAACCCTGAAAGTAACCGATAGTCAGGGCCAGCAAATCCAGCAAACCATGAAACAGGGCGTCGTTTCCGTACCCTAAACCCT
>Ga0308165_1003894_pt1 | contig 15418 bp, 14 predicted proteins | sample PhyWR2_FD_201032 | JGI IMG/M metagenome (GOLD analysis project Ga0308165, IMG submission 201032) | Phyllosphere microbial communities from UC Gill Tract Community Farm, Albany, California, United States - DLSLW.R2 | ecosystem: Host-associated > Plants > Phyllosphere > Unclassified | place: USA...
CATGGGATATGCCCGCCGGATGCTGGCGCTGAATGACGAGGCGCAGCGCGCGCTCAAAGGCGAGCTGTTACTGGAGGAGATCCGCATCGGCATGCAGGAGGATTTTGGTGAGTCGCTGATGCCGGGCATTCTGGGCGAATTCAAACGCCATCATCCCGAAATGCGGATCATTGCCCGCGTGGATCGCAATCAGCCGCTGCTTACTGCGTTTGATGACAACGCCCTCGATATGGTGCTGCTTTGGCAAACCGAGAATACCTCGCGTACCGGCAGGCTGATCGGGCAGTGTCCGCTTGAGTGGATCCAGCCCCCGGATATGAACATTAACGCGCTGCTGGCCCAGGGCGAGCCCTTGCCGCTGGTGATGTTTGACTCTCCGTGCCTGATGCGTTCGCATGCCATCGACTGTTTAAACCGTGCGGGCATCGCCTGGCGGGTGGTGTTCGTCAGCCACAGCCTGAGCGGGATCTGGGCGGCGGTGCAGGCCGGGCTCGGTATCACGTTGCGAACGCGTATCGGCATGCCGGCTAATTTACGCGTGGCGGGGAACAGCCTGCCAGCGGCAGGGAGTCTGGGGATTACCCTGGAGCAGAAGCACGGGAACGATGCGCAACAGCGAGCGCAGACGATGCTGGGGCAAATAATGGAGGCGGCGCTGCTGAGGGTGAAATAAGCATCAGGGTGGCATTATTTCTTAACCAAAACGTGCGTCCGGATATTTCCCTGTGCCTGGATATACTATCAGGACGCACTGACGTTACTCTTTAAGAATAATAGCGTCAGACAAATTAAGGTCGGTTAATAATCTCTGTCGGAATGGGCTCGCCATGATACTTCTCGTAAATGGCATTCAGTTTGCCGTTTTTGAGATTAGCGGCAATCCACTGATCAAGTTTTTCTTTTAACTCTGGCTCATTCTTTTTCAAGCCAATCGCTAAATCAAATACGGTCAGCGTCATTTTAGGTTCGAATGCCAGATCGGGATTTTGCTTCTTAATCTGATTCACCAGCGTAGCGGAGGTGGCGACCGCGTAAGCCTGACCACTCACCGCCGCCGTCACCAGCGTGGCATCGTCGTCATAGCGTTGAATGGTGACGCCATTTTTCGTCGCGTCTTTGGTTAACATCGAATCCTGCGTCGTTCCACGGGTGACGGTAATAGCACGCCCTTTGAGATCGGCCCAGTCGCTGATTTTGGTGGCTGCCGGTGCGCCGATGACCGAGCGTAAGCCCGCGTAGGCGCGGCTAAAATCAATCACCTGCGCACGTTGTGGCGTGACGGAGAGCGTGGATATCACGATATCGGCCTTGCCGGTCTGCAAATTCGGGATGCGGGTCGGACCGGTTGTTTCGATAAATTTCAGTTTCAGCCCCCAGTCTTTGGCTAACAGCTGGGCGGTTTCCACATCGGAACCTACCGGTTTCATGGCTGCATCCAGCATCCCGGAAGGTGGAATGGACATATCGGTGGCAACCCGTATCTCACCGCGTTTTTGAATCTCCTCCAGGGCATTAGCCGAGACGGGCAGGGTGACGACGGCGGACAGCAGCGATGCGAGCAGTATGATTTTTTTTGCAGGGCTCATTATTATTCTCCTTGGTAGGGATATTTCGCAGGTTGAATGACTCACAAATCGTTAGATATAAATTCCTGTAAAGCCGCCGTACCCGGCGTTTTGAGGATCTCGACCGTACCGCTTTCGTGGACGGTTCCCTGATGCATAAAGATAATTTTATCGGCGACCCGGCGGGCAAAGTTCATTTCGTGGGTCACCATAATCATGGTCATGCCACTACCCGCCAGACGCTCGATGACGCGCAGAACTTCGCCGGTGAGTTTGGGATCCAATGCCGATGTCACTTCATCAAACAGCATCACTTTGGGCTTCATCGCCAGCGAGCGGGCGATAGCCGCGCGCTGCTGCTGTCCGCCAGAGAGTTGTTCCGGGTAGCTGTCGGCCTTATCGGCCAGGCCCACCTGTTCCAGCACCGACAGCGCAAGCCTTCTGGCCTCTGCTTTCGCCATTTTCTTGACCGAGACCGGGCCTAAGGTAATGTTTTGTTCAATCGTCAGATGGGGAAACAGGTTGTAGCTCTGGAAGACAATCCCGACGTCCTGGCGCAGTTTGCGCAGGTTGACGTGCGGATCTTCAACTTTATGCCCGCAGACCTCAATGCTGCCGCCGTTGATGGTTTCCAGCCGATCGATACAGCGCAACGCCGTACTTTTACCGGAGCCACTGGCGCCAATCAGCGCCACAACCTGTCCCTGATTCACTGAAAAAGAGACGTCTTTCAGCACCGGATTGTGACCAAAGCTTTTTTGCACATTTCTCAATGTAATGATGGACATAGTATTAACCTTCAGCACTTAATTGATGCGTGGACTCACGGTGGGTACCGGCTTGATTTTTTTCTCGGGCGCGCCCCGTTCAAGCCGACGACTTAACACCGAGACCGGGAAGCACAGACAAAAATACAATGTGGCAACAATGAGATAGATGATAAAAGGCTCGAAAATAGAGTTGTTGATCAGCTGTCCGGCCCGCGCCAGTTCGACAAACCCCACCACAGACGCCAGGGATGTGTTTTTGATGATCTGCACCGAAAACCCGACCGTCGGCGGCGTCGCCAGCTTGATGGCCTGCGGCAGGATGACTTTAAACATCCGCTGCACGCCGGAGAGGGCCAGGCATTCAGCCGCCTCCCACTGGGCGCGGGGCACCGCCTGAATGCACCCTCGCCAAATCTCGCCCAGATAGGCGCTGGCATAAATCGTCAGCGACACCCCGGCGGCCAGTAACGGCGAGATCGACAGGCCCAGCTGCGGCAAGCCGAAATAGACCATAAACATGATAATCAGCAGCGGCGTGCCCTGAATGAGCTGCACCCAGGCGGCAATAACCACCCGTAGCGCACGCAGCGGTGCGATGCGGCCCAGCGCAATCAGAAAGCCCATCATTCCACCGCCGCCGAAAGCCATCAGGGAGAGGATCACGGTCCAGAACGTGCCCTCGAGCAGAAACTGAATATGGGCAAAATTGAGAGAAATATTCATCGTCATCACTCCCTAAATCATTGTGCCAAGCCGACGACGGCGAGGGAAAATAGCCAGCCCAAACAGCCAAAATATCAGCCGCATTAACAGCGACAGCGCGATATAAATCCCCGCCACAATCACGAACGTTTCAAAAGGACGGTAGGTTTCTGACTGAATAAAGTTCGCGGTCGCGGTCAGCTCTTCCGTCGATATTTGCGAGGTCACCGAAGAGGCCAGCATCAACAAAATAAACTGGCTGGTCAGCGCAGGATAAACACGCTCGATCGCCGGGCGTAAGGCAACGTGCCAGTATTGCTGCCATTTGGTTAACCCCAGCGTTTCTGCGGCTTCCCATTGTCCTTTATGCACCGATTCAAATCCCGCACGCATGATTTCTGCGGTATAGGCACCCACGTTAATCGTCAGGGCAATCACCGAGACGGTGAAGGCGGTAAACGAGAACCCCATACTGGAGAGGCCGAAGTAGACCAGGAAGATCTGCACCAGGAACGGCGTATTGCGGATGGATTCAACATAGATTGCCGCGATCCTCGAAAACACGCTGGATTGAGAGCGGCGGGCCACGGCACACAGCGTACCGATCAGAAAGCCCGTCACCGTCGTCACTAAGGCCAGTTTGGCGGTTAATGCTGCACCGTCCAGCATCAGCTGCCATTGTGAAAGTATTGCTGTGAAATCGAGCATCATGACGTTTGCCCCGGTTAGATTGCTTTTGCGGTCTGCTGCCCGGTTAACCGGTCATAGACTTTGAACAGTGCCTGATTACCATTCGCGCCTTCACCGTATGCCTGCGCATTCTGGTACTGGGTCGCCACCAGGGCGGTCGCCGGAAGGGGAACAGGATGTTTCTGCGCTGCCTCTAACACCAGACGCAGATCTTTCATCATTAAATCAATGCGAAAACCGGCTGAACTGTCACCGTCGATCATCGCCGGTCCCAGTTTGTCGAGCATCCACGAGGCGGCGGAGCCACCCAGCAGCACTTCCCGCATTTGTGGCAGATTGATATCCCAGGCCCGCGCCAGCGCCAGTGCTTCGCAAATTGCCTGAATGTTGATCCCGCAGATCAGCTGGTTACACAGCTTCACGGTCTGCCCGGCACCGGAGCCGCCCACATGATTTAAGGTGCTGCCCATAGCGTGAAGATACGGCGTGGCCTGTACAAACCCCGCCGTATCGCCGCCGACCATAATGGTCAGCGTGCCATTTTTGGCGCCAATCGGTCCGCCAGAGACGGGCGCATCCAGCATGGTGACTCCGACGGCCGCGAGCGCCTGGCTCAGGTTGCGGGTGGCTTCAGGTGCAATGGTACTCATGTCGACGTACAGTTTTCCGCGTGGCGGTACGGACAGCAGTCCCTGCGGGCCACGCACGATCTCTTCCACCTGAGGCGTGTCCGGCAGCATGGAGATGACGATATCGGCATCGCTGACGGCGGAGGGGATGTCGTTCATCACCTCAATACCGTACTGGCGCAACGCATCACCGGCACCACTAACAATATCGAATGCGCGGACGGTGTACCCGGCCTGCGCCAGATTGCGTGCCATCTCGCGGCCCATCACACCCAGGCCAAGAAAGCCGACAACGCCGGAAGTAGGGGTCTTCATGTTGATTTTCCTTGAGGTTAATCAGTTACGTTGCTCGAGCTGCGCCAGTTTTTCGACGCGGCGCACAAAGTCAGCATCCTGCACAAAGGTGGCCTGCAGGAAGGCATCAATCAGATCGCGTGCCAGCCAGGGCCCGACAATCTGTGCGCCAATGCACAGCACGTTCACGTCATCGTGCTCGACGGCCTGGTGCGCGGAGTGCACGTCATGACCTACGGCTGCGCGAATGCCTTTGATTTTATTCGCGGCGATTACGGCACCGACGCCCGTTCCGCACACCAGGATCCCGCGCTGACCTTCGCCCTGGCGCACCTTGTCGCACACGGCAAACGCAATATCCGGAAAATCCACCGGATCGGGGTTGTAGCTCCCCACATCGTTAATCTGGTGGCCCGCGTGCTGAAGCCACTGAATCAGCTCCTGTTTCAGGTGGAATCCGGCGTGGTCACTGCCAATGACTATCTGCATCTGCTTTTCCTTTACGGTGTTTGAGTAATGGATGGGGAATCGAACATGCGAATGGTGGCGCGACGACGGAAATCGGCCCCAATTTCAAAATGGCGACTTAATAGTTCATCGGCCTGGTCTTCGTCACGTTCGACGATGGCGGCAAAAATGGCGCGGTGATGATCAATAAGGAACGCTTCAATGCCTTCGACCTGAATAATTTGTTCACGGCGGTCAAGGTGAGAGCGCTGCATCAGCACGCCAATCGACTGATAAATGCTGATAAGCGTCGGTGAACCTGAGGCGCTGACGATGGTTTCGTGGAAGCGATAGTCTGCGCGTCCTCCGGCTTCCGGGGCGTGGATCGTTTCGCTGATTTCGCGCAGGCAATCCGCCAAACGGTCGTAGTCACTCTGCGTTCCCCGGCGACAGGCGAGGCGGATAGCCTGACGTTCAATGGCGATTCGGGCCTGCATCACGTCATCGACCACGTTCGGCTGGTGGGCCAGCACAAAGGTGAAGAACTCCCCAAACAGCGAAACATCCGGTTTTGTCACCACCGTCCCGATACCGTGGCGGATCTCGACCGCACCGATCATCGCCAGCGCTCTTAACGCCTCGCGCAGGACCGGGCGGCTCACGCCTAATTTCAACGACAGTTCGCGCTCAGGCAGCAGGCTGTCGCCTGCTTTTAGCGATCCGCTTAACAGCTGCTCGCGTAAAAATTTAACAACGCGGTCATGCCCGCTAACGTTTTCCGTTACTTCACGCTTGATATCCATGTGATTCACCAGTGGTCTTAAGTGGTAATACCAATGGTAGATATGTTAAGAAAACATTAACGTGATGTTGATCGATATTTAACCTGTCCGTTTTGTGAACAGGCCTGCAAAGATCAATTTGACTAAACGGGGAGGGGAGACAGGCTGAACCGGAAGCAAAAAAACGGGTATCGCCCAGGGATACCCGCCTTCTTTACTGACGACGCGCTGAACGGAGCGATTACCGATCGGCTGCAACCATGCCAGCCGATTGTTTGCTTGCCTCGATAATTTCGCAGGCCGAGGTGCTGATCGCCATCAGACGCGCGGCCTCGTCGAGGTCACGGTTATCGATAATGCGAATAAAGGCCTGGAATTCGTCGTACAGGCGATGATCCCGACGGTCAAAGTTAACGTTGAGGGAATCGCCGTTATTTAACTGCAGGCTGAAACCGGTCATCTGATTGACGGGGAATGTTATCTGAATAGAGCCTTTTTCACCCTGGATCAGCGACGTGGTTGGCGCTTTACAATCTTTAGCGCCAATGCAGACACATTTAAAGTCGCCGAAGTCCGCCACCAACACGCCGCTGGTATCGATATTATTCTGAATATTGGCGAAATAATTAACGTTATCTGGCTGACCAAACAGGCCAGAAATAAAGTGAATATTATAAACGTTGAGATCCATCAGCGCGCCGCCAGCTTTATCGGCATCAAAGGCCGGGTGGATTATTCCCTTCAGGAAATCGTTATAGCGCGAGGAGTACTGACTGTAATTTAAACTGACCATCCTTATTCTGCCAATTTTGGCCAGTTCTGACTGAATGGCCTGATAAGCAGGCAGGAAATGAATGTTCATTGCCTCAAGCATGATGCAATTATTCTCTGCGGCTAAACGCTTTAAGGCATTTAACTCCTGCAGGCTGGTGGTGATCGGCTTCTCGATAATCACATGTTTGCCCTGTTCCAGCGCCTTGCTGGCAAAGCTAAAGTGCAGATGATTAGGCAGTGCGACATAAACCGTATCGACATCGCTTTTGAGCATCTCCTGATAATCATAGAAAACGGCAGCGGCGTTATAGCGCGCGGCAAGGCTTTCTGTTTTCTCTTTACTGTGCGGCGTGCCCAGCAACGAGAACGACGTTAAGGGAAGTCTGTCGAGGGTGGTCAGTAAATCCTGGACGATCATGCCGGTACCCAAAATGCCTAATTTCATCTACTACCTCATCCTGAAACGCGTAAGTGATATGCGCCACTGATAGCGCATTTCACGACAATGTGCGCGATCGCGTACCATATTGCAAGTGATTGTGCGTTTTATTAAGTGGTTTTATGTGAGGGTAAGGGGTAGTATGGGATTAGTCGTGAACGCGGTTATCATCTGCGGCCACTACACGTATAATTGCTTGAATTTTAATGCTCTTACAAAAGCGGATAACGTTAATGACCCAGGACGAAAGACTCATCGAATTAGAACACGTCATTAAAAGCCAGGGCAAAATTACGCTGGATTACATCTGCCAGACGTATCACATCTCGTCTGATTCCGCGCGCAGAGACTTAGTGAAGTTGACTCAACTCCCGCATATTCTTCGCATTCGCGGGGGGGCGATCCTTGCCGATAAGCGCGTCGAGTCACCATTCTTACAGCGCCAGCAGTTCAGCCCGGATAAAACGTTACTCACGGCCTGGGCGGCAAAACTTGTCAACCCCAACGAGATTGTGTTTGTCGATGCGGGCACGACCTCGGTGTCGCTTGCCAGACAACTGCCGACAGATATCCGGGTCATTACCAATTCTGTCGAGGTGCTGATGGAGGTTATCGCCAAAAAAGGAATCGGCGTGACGGTGCTGGGTGGCACCTTTGATGATTTCTCTCATGCGGTGTTAGGCAACGTCACCCTTCAGCAAATCAGTCATTACCAGGCCGATAAGGCCTTTATTGGCGTCAGCGCCTTGTCGGAATCCGGTATTACCACCAATACCGAACTCGATGCCCTGCAAAAACGAGCGATGGCGAAGCAGTCTAAAAAAGTGATCTGTATTACCTCCTTTACCAAATTTAACGATCAGCTGATGTACCAGTCCTGCAGCTGGTCAGATATCGATCTCATCATTACCGACCGGACGCCGCCGGAGAACATTGTTCAGCTGATTGAAAAAAATGATGTCGAGCTGGTGGTGCTTGACAGTGAGACGGTGTGAAAGAGGGGGTTCACCGTACCTTGAGTATCTCGATAATGATGCGTAGCGCATTTGAAACCTTGCGGTCAGGAAAATAGAGGTGGAACCCAGAAAAAGTAATGCAGTACTGCGCGAAGATTTTAACCAGCTTCCCGATCCTGACGCCTTGCCTTTATTCCCATCGTCCTACAGCGCGAGATTTGAATTAAAGAGATAGACTTCTGCATTAAACAAAGACGTGATGTCGCATACTACTTCGCCACCGGCAGCTCGGCATAGCGGGTGGTGTAGGCCGGTGACAGCATCTCACGCTTCATCGCCCAAGGTTTCTGAATCCCTTGTCCGGCAAACCATAATTTACCGTTTCCGCTTTGATTGATTCTGTCCACCACGCGCATCAGCGATTCGCTGTTGGCGTGAGGTTGATAGTCATCAAACAAATTAAGCTGGGCCACACCCTGGCTGAAAAAATCGCCCAGAATAACGCCCGCTTTCATATAGCGGTGCCCGTCGATCCAGATGCAATCGAGCATATTCATGGCAACCCGGATGATGTCCCGGGTATCATTCGAGGGGGTAAGCAGCTGGCCCATGGCCTGGTTGCCATAGAACGCTTCCTCAAGCGCGTGGGGGCTGGTGCGAACAAACACGCCAATCTGGCGACAGTACTGGCGCTCACCGCGGAGTTTTTCGGCAGCACGCACCGCATAATTACAGATGGCCTCACGCATGTCGGCATACTGGGTAATACGCCTTGCAAACGAACGTGAACAGACAATTTGCTGCTTTGTGGGGGGGAACACGTCAAGTTCCAGACAGGGTTCACCGCGCAGCTCCCGGACGGTGCGTTCCAGCACCACATTGAAATGTTTACGCATAACCCAGGTACTTTGTTCGGACAGATCTTTTGCGGTGGTGATCCCCATCGCGTTGAGCTTTTTAGCGATCCGTCTTCCGACCCCCCACACCTCTTCTACCGGAACCAGCGACATCAATTTTTGCTGGCGTGCGCTCGATGACAGATCCACTACGCCACCGGTCTGAGTCCATTTTTTTGCCGCGTAATTGGCAAGCTTGGCCAGCGTTTTGGTTTGTGCAATTCCCACCCCGACAGCCAGGTGGGTGTCACGTTTAATTCGCGCCTGAATCTCCCGGCCAAATTCTTCCAGCACCCGGCAGTTTTGCACCCCGGTAAGGTTTATAAAGGCCTCGTCGACGGAATATATTTCCACGGCCGGGGCTAATTCCTCCAGGGTTGTCATCACCCGGTTGCTCATGTCGCCATACAGGGCGTAGTTAGAGCTGAATACATGAACTTTATAACGACGGAGTTCATCTTTTAGCTTGAAATAGGGCGCCCCCATCTTAATTCCCAGCCGTTTTGCTTCGGCTGAACGGGCAATAACGCAGCCGTCGTTGTTACTTAAAACAATAACGGGTTTGCCTTGCAGATCGGGCCTGAAAACCGTTTCGCAAGAGGCGTAAAACGAATTGACATCGACCAGGGCAAACATCATTTGTACCAGGTTTTGATCGCATGCTTAACCACGCCGAAGATTTCAAATTGATCGGCATCAGCAACAGGAATAATTGAGTAATTCGCATTCATGGGTTTGAGATGCAGGTAAGGGCGCAACATCAGCTGTTTTACCGTGAATTCTCCGGACAGTGCTGCCACCACAATGTCACCGTGTTCCGCTTTAAGGGAACTGTCGACAACCAGCATATCGCCATCGTTAATTCCGGCCTCGATCATTGAATCACCGCTCACTTTTATAAAATAGGTTGCACCCGGATGACTCACCAGCAATTTGTTCAGATCAATACGCTGTTCAATGTAGTCCTGCGCCGGTGACGGGAAACCACAAGGAACGAGGCTGTTGAATAAAGGCAACTCAAGAACGGGGCAGATTTCTGCTGGTTGATAAATAGACATAATCAAATCCTTCAATGGATACTGTATATAAATACAGTATCCGTGATTAGGTGATTTGATCAAGGTCGAGCAGGGGTCTTTTTTGAAAGTGGTTGGCAGTAAAGCAATTTTATTATTCAGGCTGGCCCGGCGTGCGCATGAAATGATTATTTTTCAATCAGTAACCTGCGCATTGGAAGGCCTACCCGCCTGCAGAATCAAATACCACCTTCTCAACGTCCAGCAGCCAGGTGTTGCCGTTAGCGGTCACCTCCATGCTGTACTGCCAGTAAAAGGCATTTCCCGCCGCCTGGCCTGTGGCCACGCTTTTCAAGCGAACACGCCACCGTTGCGGTGGCGTGTGAATAACAGATTCAAAAGGGGGATGGCTATGCCGGCGTCGTCGCCATGCTGGCGTGATGGGTACGGAAAACAGAAACCGCCTCTGCCAGCGCGCTGGCCTGGGATTCCAGGGAGTGGGCAGCGGCCGCAGCCTGTTCAACCAGGGAGGCGTTCTGCTGCGTGACACCATCCATCTGCGACACCGCAAGATTCACCTGATCGATACCGGTGGCTTGTTCACGGGAGGCAAGGGAGATCTCAGCCACCGTGTCGGTAACATGTTTCACCGAGGTCACAATCTCGAGCATGGCCGCGCCAGCACGCTTAACCTGCGCAGTACCGATGTTGACTCTGTCGGATGAATTCTGGATAAGGTCTTTGATCTCTTTGGCGGCGGTGGCGGAACGTTGCGCGAGTGTGCGCACTTCACTGGCGACAACGGCAAAGCCTTTTCCTTGCTCACCCGCTCGGGCGGCTTCAACCGCGGCATTCAGCGCCAGGATATTGGTCTGGAAAGAAATGCTGTCAATCATGGCGACAATTTCAGCGATTTTGTTCGAACTGGTCGCAATCTCGTTCATGGTCGTGACCACTTCCGAGACCGCTTTGCCACCCGATTCCGCCATTTCCGAGGCCTTCAGCGCCAGGACGTTGGCCTGATGCGCATTGTCGGCATTCTGCTTAACAATAGAGGCCAGTTCTTCCATTGATGCCGCCGTCTGTTCAAGGGAGGAGGCCTGTTCTTCGGTACGGGCGGAAAGATCTAAATTCCCGGCAGCGATTTCTCGCGAACCCACGTGTATCTCATCGACGCCTGAGCGGACCTTGCCGACTAAACCTCGCAGATTCTCCTGCATGCTGTGAATGGATCGGAAGAGTTTGCCAATTTCGTTATTGCCTGATTGCGTTAAGTTTAATGTTAAATCGCCTTTTGCCACGGTATCAAGATGTTCAATAGCATGATTAATCGGTTTTAAAATAACATTGCGCAGGACATATAAAACGGCGGCACTCATTAACAGGGCCAGCGCTAATCCAAGACCCATAACCCAAATTAACTGGCGATATTCATTTTCGCGTTCCACCATCAGCTCGCTGACAAGGGTATTCACGCTTTTCTGATATTTTTCCAGTGCGGCAGAGAAACGGCCGCCCGCTTTATCAATCTGGGTGATGTTAATGTCATAATAGCCTTGCACATCGCCCGCTTTCAGCAGCTGTTCGGCCTTCTCAAGCGTTGTGCTCAGGGCCGTGGCGGAGGCGATAAGCTCGCTGTTAATCTCTTCGTTGCGGCTGTTAACTACCGGAATTCCTTTGAAAATCTCCAGGTTGGCCAGCATCCGTTGGTGGGTGGTCTGAATGTTGTTAAATACCCATGCCTCGGATTGTCCGCTTTTAATCAGACCAGCGTAGACCAGCGCAAAACCCGAGCGGGTACGGGCTGAATCTTTATAGACATCATTAATAAGTATTACCCGACGATCGGCCTTATGGATAAAGTCGGTGGTACTGTTCGAACGATTAAACGCAAAAAAACCAACGGAAGAGATAGCGACAATAATTAACACGAAGATACATATTGCGCCTGACAAAGCCATCCTGACAGAAATGTTTTTCATTGAAACATCCTAAGTAGCAAGTTGCATAACATCCGGGTGTTACTGGTAACAATGTTATCGGCAAAAATTCAGAAATATTTAATGCGGTTTTATGCTTTATGAACTGCTTTTTCTGGTTGGTTTTTTATGCTGGAAATGGCTGGTTTTGCAGGAGCGATGTCCTGTGGCGTGGCAATAACTGAGATCGTAAACCGGCGAAGGGCCGCCGTAGGTGCGGCCAATATTATGAACATCACACCCTTCGCTAATAACCTTTTTTAATATCCCTGTCCTTCGCAATATGTGCGTTTAAATACGTGATTTAATTTCATGCGGAATTAACGATTCGTGCCCTCATAATTTAAATGTTTTACATGATTTTACATCGATGATAACTATATTGACCTGCAACGCTATATAGGGTTGCACAATGGCAAGTGGCAAACACATCAGGATATAAAAATGAAAATCAATAAAGTGGGCATGCTGATCGGTGCAGCAATGCTTAGCACAACGGCACACGCAGCAGAAATCTATAATAAAGACGGTAATAAACTCGATCTGTATGGTCTGGTGGCGGCTGAGCATTACTTCTCTGACAGTAGCAGCAGCGACTGGGATGGCGACCAGACTTATATGCGTCTTGGCTTTCGGGGTGAAACGCAAATTAACGACCAGGTTACCGGATATGGTCAATGGCAGATGCACATTAACGCCAACGGCGCGGAATCAGAAAGTAACAATCCCCGGACGCGTTATGCATTCGCCGGTTTAAAAGTCGCCGATTATGGCTCTGTTGATTACGGCCGTAATAAAGGCGTGCTGTACGACACGCTGGCCTACACCGACATGCAGCCTGAATTTGACGGCATGACCTACGGTTCTGACCAGTTTATGTTCAGCCGCGCTAACGGCGTATTAACCTACCGGAATACTGATTTCTTTGGCGCGGTAGAAGGGCTGGATTTCGCGCTGCAATATCAGGGTAAAAATGACGGCGGCGGTGAGCCGGGCGTACGCGATGTATTACGCCAGAATGGTGACGGTTTTAGCGCATCGGTCAATTACGATATTGGCGCAGGCTTTAGCGTCGCAGGTTCAATGATGAGCGCCGACCGCACCGGTGAACAAAATAGCACCACCAGCGGTATTATGGGGCAGGGGAAACGCGCCGAGGCCTATTCTGGTGCGATTAAATACGATGCCAATAATGTTTATTTAGCTGCCATGTTTACTCAGGCATATAATGCCTCTCGCTTTGGATCGCATTCCAGCGACAGCGCCTATGGTTATGCAAATAAATCACAGATTATGGAATTCTACGCGGGCTATCAGTTCGATTTCGGCCTGCAGCCGTTTGTTGCTTACGATGTCCTGAAAGGAAAAAACCTGGGTAAAGCCGCAACGGGCAATACCTACGGTGATGAAGACTTAATTAGATATGTTGATTTGGGCGCGACCTATAACTTCAATAAGAATATTAACGTATTCGTCGACTACATGATTAACCTGGTCGATGAAGATAAGTTTACGCGTGAAGCCGGTATTAACACCGATGACGTTGTCGCCGTCGGCGTCGTGTACCAGTTCTGATAATGAGGACGGCTCGCATCCTGTGGGGTAAAGAGCCGTAGCAATACCCGCCGTATCTGTCCGGTTTGTGGGTGCAGATACGGCGACTCCCACCGTTCCCGATAATGTCTGTGCCAATCAGGTTAATCTTAATTCTCGCTAAAAGTAACGTCACTAAAAAATAAATCCCGGCGAAACGTTTCTTTTACACGATATATCCCTGGTCGAGACCATAATACGTTATGGTGGTGATTCTATTCACCTGACTGGAGGGGATATCCCCAACATCAAATTCGAGTGCCCGGTTTGCAAAAGTAAAAGGTTTCGTTTTACCTCTTTTAGCCCCACGCAAACCCAACCTCATGGCGCAGTCTGCTCCGTTTGTGGAGCCCGACTTACCGCGCATTCATGCCTGCCGACTCCGCGACGGAGACGCTGGCCAAAACAGGTGGTTTAACAAGGGGGCCTCATTTAGGGCCTCTCCGATGTTCTTTCGGTTGATGATTGTATTATTTATGCGTCAGGGTATTTATACGCTGACGCCGCTATCTGCATTAAATTACCGGGTATTATTGCCACAAAAATATTCATAGATAAGTCGTATTGACAGCGGTAAATAATCTCATCGAGAAGTGTAATACTGTTTTCGTTAGTTAATCCGGGTTGATTTTCGCAATTAGCGCGGCGCCCTGATTTTTGACATTACCGACCGCCCGCGTCACCGCGTGCCAGTGAAACTGTTCTGCGGGTATCGCGCCCGCCCTGGCGATCTCTTCTGCCTCTTTACCACTTACCGTCTCGCGCATCCAGTCGCGTGCGGCCTGCGGGGTTAACACCAGCGGGCGTCGGTCGTGGATATCCACCAGCCCTTTATCCGCCGCCGCAGTAACGATCAAAAAGCCTTCTGCTGGATCCCCACGCTCAAACGGTGTACTGCCAATAGCGGCCATAAAGATGGGCTGTCCGTCGGCGCGAGAGATAAAGTAAGGCTGCTTTTTATCGCCTTCCTTTTTCCATTCGAACCAGCCGTCGGCAAAGATAATCGCCCGGCCATGCTGCCACAGGGGTTTAAACATCCGGCTGCTGGCGGCGGTTTCCAGCCGGGCGTTGATCAGCGGCGGCTTGTCCCACCAGCCTGGGGCGTAACCCCAGAACACCGGATCCAGATGCAGCACGTCATCGCGTTCACTGAGCAGCAGAACTTTAGTGCCGGGAGCCACGTTAAAGCGCCCGATCGGTTCCGGGTCGTAGGGGATGTCGCATTCCGCTTCATCGGCAAGAAAGGCGAGGTACTCTTCCCGGGTTTGCGCCTGGGCAAAACGTCCACACATCGTCACCTCCAGCAGTTGAGTTAAGTATAAGGGCGACATTCACACCGTGCATGCCTCTTACCAAATCCCGAAGATCATGGAGATGAAGAACTTTAATATCTATCTGGGCAGTTACTGGTCGTGGCTGAAAGAGAAGGGCGGGGAAGATTCTCAGGACCGCTACGGTGCCCGCGTACGGTTTAAATATTTCTTCTGATTTCGATGAAGGTGCCCGTATTCCTGCCGGGTGGCGCTGCGCTTACCTGGCCTACAAAACCGTAGGTCCGTGCAAGCGCAGCGCCGCCGGGCAATTCCACCATCGCGCGCTACTGACTCTCCTCAGCTTCACTTTCTGCTTCGCTATCGCCACCAAAGCTGAGCAGATCGGAGACTTTCATATTGCCAATGTCTTCCGCCTTCTGTTTAACGCTGTCGATCTGCTTATTGGTCTCTGCCGACAGGTTCGAGGTCAGCGTCTCCTGGGTTTTGCTCAGTGCGCCCTCTTTGGCTTTTTGTACTTCGCTGTTGAAGGTGCTTTTTAACGACTCGGCCGCCTGGGTGGTCTCTTCAACTTTGGCTTTCGCGTCCTGTGACAGCTCCATATCACAGCCAGCG
>Ga0308165_1003896_pt1 | contig 15408 bp, 11 predicted proteins | sample PhyWR2_FD_201032 | JGI IMG/M metagenome (GOLD analysis project Ga0308165, IMG submission 201032) | Phyllosphere microbial communities from UC Gill Tract Community Farm, Albany, California, United States - DLSLW.R2 | ecosystem: Host-associated > Plants > Phyllosphere > Unclassified | place: USA...
GCTACAACCCAAGCAAAAGTACATTTCCCTTCAAGATCTGGCCGGGCAAGCGATGGTTGGTCTTGAAGGTCATGATCCGCTGAACCCGGCGCTGGACCACAAACTCCATGCCCTGCGCCCTGCCCCGGTGATCCACACCCGCGTACAGACCCATCAGATGATGCGCAGCATGGTCGAAGCCGGCGAAGGCCTGGCGATTGTCGACCCGTTCACCGCGCTCGGCGCCAAATCGGCGGGCTTGGACACGTGCCCGCTAGCGCCAGCGGTCCCCATCAGCGTCTACGCTTTGTCGCTGAAAAATGGCGAACCCTCACCTGCGGTTCAGGCTTTGCTGGAAATCGTCACGGAACAAGCTGCGGCGATGTTGGCGAACTGATCGGGTTTTCAAGGGGGTTGTCGAAAAACCGATACCAGAACAACGCCACCTCGGCGGTATTGGGGTCAATGCCGCGATAACGCAGGTGGTCGAACCCACCAATCGTGTAGCCGCAGCGTTCGTACAACCGGCAAGCCCCCAGGTTATTGTTCTGGGTTTCCAGCATGATGCCCGGCAGTTTTTTCTTGCGACTCCAGAATTGCGCTACATCCAGCAGCGCCTTGGCCACACCATGCCGACGAGCCGGCGCATGCACCGCCAGTTCGTCGATATGGGCAAAACCGTTCCAGTTGGTACTGATCACCAGGTGCCCCACCGGTTCATCATCCAGATAAGCCATGAAAATCGCACTGTCAGCGGCATCGTGAAAAGCGCTGAACTCTTCGGGATCGATGCCGTAGCATTTGCGATAAGGGGTGATGGGGCTCACCCGCCACTGCTCTACCGGCTTGCCGATTTCCGCCGCCCCATAAGCCGCGACTTCGAAGCTGAAATCACTGCCCCAGACATAAGATGGGAAACCCTCATCGGCAACGCGCACCGACAAACCTGGATACTTGGGATTCATGACTGGTCGCATGCTGGAGAACACCCTCATTCCTTAACGCAATCGACGGTATAACGCCGCCCATCGCCTTCATCTTCGTGTTGCAAGCCGTGCACGTCGGCGACGAACCCGGGGAAGCTGCTGTCGAACGTACGCGCAAACGCCAGGTAATCGTTGATCGAGCGGGTCGATTCGGTGAACCGCTCACCCGGCATGATCAATGGAATGCCCGGCGGGTAAGGCACCAGCATCACGGCCGCGATGCGTCCTTGCAGTTCGTCAATCGACACCGCCTCCACTTCGCCACGCACCAGATGGTCATAGGCATCGGCCGGTTTCATGACGACCTCCGGCAACACCGTGTACATCCGTTTGAGGTGCTTGGCCGTGGCATTGCTGCGATAACAGGCATGCAACTGATCGCACAGGTCTCGCAAGCCCATGCCCCTGTAGCGCGTGGTGTCCTGCTGGGCCACGCAAGGCAGGCACGTCGCCAGGCTGACGTTGGCGTCGTAGCTGCGTTTGAACTCCAGCAATTCGGTCAGCAACGTGCTCCATTTACCCTTGGTGATGCCCATGGAGAACAGCACCAGGAACGAATACAAGCCTGTTTTCTCGACCACCAGCCCGCGTTCCCACAGGAATTTGCTGACCACCGCAGCCGGAATCCCTCGTTCACTCAACGCGCCACCGGCCGTGAGACCCGGCATTACCAGGGTGACCTTGATAGGATCGAGCAGTACATAGTCGTCGGTGACATCACCGAAGCCATGCCAGTCCGCCTCGGGTTGCAGCAACCAATCCTGCGTCACCACATGGTCGATGCCCTCCGCCGACGCCGGCTGCCAGATGGAAAACCACCAGTCATCGGCGGCAATGTGCTGGCGAAGATTGGCCAGCGCCCGGCGAAAGCTCAAGGCTTCGTCGAACATTTCTTGTAACAGGGAACGACCCGCCGGACCTTCCATCATCGCCGACGCCACATCCAGCGAAGCGATGATGCTGTACTGCGGCGAGGTGGAGATGTGCATCATGAAGGCTTCGTTGAAGCGATCCTGATCCAGTTGCCGCGCGCCGCCGTCCTGCACGTGGATCATCGATGCCTGGCTGAACGCAGCCAGCAGCTTGTGGGTGGAATGGGTGGTGAACACCAGTGGACTGTCTTCGGTGCGTGATGTGCCCATGCCATAACGACCGGCGAAGAATTCGTGAAACGCCGCATAGGCATACCAGGCCTCGTCGAAATGCAGCACTTCGACGCTGTTGCCCAGCTTCTGCTTGATCAGTTCGGCGTTGTAGCACAGGCCGTCATAGGTCGAATTGGTCACCACCGCCAGCTTCACTTTGGGCTCACGGCCCCGGGTCAGCGGGCTGGCGTCGATCTTGGCCTGGATCGATTCTCGACTGAACTCACTGAGCGGGATCGGGCCGATAATCCCCAGTTCGTTGCGCTCCGGGCACAGGTACAAGGGAATCGCCCCGGTCATGATGATCGAATGCAGCACCGACTTGTGGCAGTTGCGATCCACCAGCACCAGGTCATCACGGGCGACCATCGAATGCCAGACGATCTTGTTGGCGGTTGACGTGCCATTGATCACGAAAAACGTGTAGTCGGCGCCGAAGTTGCGCGCCGCCCGGGCTTCGGCTTCCGCCAGCGGCCCGGTATGATCGAGCAACGAGCCGAGCTCGGGCACCGATACGGACAAATCCGAGCGCAGGGTGTTTTCCCCGAAGAACTGGTGAAAGGCCTGCCCCACCGGACTCTTGTGATAGGCCACGCCACCACCATGCCCCGGCGTGTGCCAGGAATAGTTGGAGTCGGCGGTGTGTTGCACAAGCGCCTTGAAAAACGGCGGTAACAGCCCGTCCAGGTACTTGCGTGCGGCACGCGCCACCTGCCGAGCCAGAAACGGCACGGTGTCCTCGAACAGGTAAAGAATGCCGCGCAGTTGGTTGAGTTCGTCCATGGCGTCGGCTGGGGCGTTCTCCAGCGTCACCTGTTCGCCGAGGGCGAAGATTGGCAAATCCGGTGCACGCACCCGTGCCAAGGCGATCAATTCATCCATGTTGTGCAGCAAATGGGAATTCGTGCTGGGGTCTTCGGCGGCAATCAACATGCACGAAAGGCCGTGATGGGTCGAAGCGACCAGCCTTCCCTCGGTGTAATCCACCGCAGAGACGATACTGAAACCTTCCTGCTCCAGCTCCCGGGCGATGCCTCGCACACGATCTCCGGCAACCGTATCGGCCTTGATGTCGCGATGGACGATCAAGACCGGGAATTTCAAATCTTTGTACATGGGGCTCAGAGTCCTGAGGCGACAAGACAAGGCTTGCCAATCACCTCAGGGTAGAGGGTTGAGGCCGATGTGGCGAGTGGCGAAATCCGGTCTCGAGCCGATCGGCGCACTGTCATTTGGCCACGACTCAGGCCTGGGCCTTGGCCTCGGTGAGTTGTTGCCACAGGGATGGAGCACCGGCAGATTTGGCGATCACTTCCAGGCGCGCCATGTGCTGGGCGAGCTCCTCTTCGCTGGCGCGGATGATTCGCGCCGGCTGACGATCAGCCGGCAAGCGGCGGATTTCGGTGGCACGGCTGGCGCCGCCTTCTCCATCGGAAGCATTGCCGGCCAGGGACAGGCTGGTCTGCCCACCCGTCATGGTCAGGTAGACGTCGGCGAGAATCTCGGAGTCGAGCAGAGCGCCGTGCAGTTCACGGCCAGAGTTGTCGACGCCATAACGTTTGCACAAGGCATCGAGGCTGTTGCGTTGGCCAGGGTGACGCTCCCGCGCCATCAACAAGGTGTCGAGGATCGAGCAGTGTTGCGAAATATCCGCGCGCTCGTGCTGCCCCATCAGGGCGAATTCGTTGTTGATGAAGCCAACGTCGAACGCCGCGTTATGGATGATCAGCTGTGCGCCCTGGATGAACTCGAAGAACTCATCGGCGACTTCAGGGAAACGCGGCTTGCCCACGAGGAATTCGTTGGTGATGCCGTGGACGCCAATGGCGCCCTCGTCGCTCTCGCGGTCCGGTTGCAGGTAAACGTGGAAGTGCCGCCCCGTCAGGCGCCGACCGATCAACTCGACACAACCGATTTCGATAATCCGGTGGCCGTCGGTCACCGGCATGCCGGTGGTTTCGGTATCGAGTACAACGGATCTGGTGGCCATCAGTGTTCAGCTCTCAATCGGTGAGTCTTGTGAAAGGCGCGGATATTAGCATGCTTGCTGGGGTGTTTCAGGGGGACTGTGTCGTCTCAATCGCGGGCAAGCCCGCTCCCACATGGGATCCATGCTGTTCACAAATCCACTGTGGGAGCGGGCTTGCCCGCGATTGGGTGCGACTCGGTACAACAGAAAAAACCTAACCCTGCTTGAACCCCCGAACCTCATCCACCCCACGGTTGGCCAACTGGTCCGCCCGCTCGTTGCCGTGGTGGCCGATGTGGCCGCGCACCCATTTCCAGGTGACGTTGTGGCGGTTGACCTGTTCGTCCAACTGTCGCCACAGGTCCGCATTCTTCACCGGTTCTTTCGCCGCCGTTTTCCAACCGCGCTTCTTCCAGTTGGCCATCCATTCATTGATGCCCTTCATGACATACTGCGAGTCGGTCACCAGCAGTACATCGCAGGAACGCTTGAGCTCTTCGAGCCCGCGGATCGCGCCCATCAGTTCCATGCGGTTATTGGTGGTGTTGGCTTCGCCGCCCCAGAGTTCTTTTTCAACGCCCTTGCACACCAACAATGCTCCCCAGCCGCCAGGGCCGGGGTTGCCTTTGCAGGCGCCGTCGGTGAAGAGTTCAACACTATCGCTCATGCCAGTCTTTCCAAAAAATGCAATGGCTCGTCGAGCCGCGCTCGACGATGGCCGAGGCCGGGGCACGCCCGACCGGAATGAAAACAGGGATTACGGTTCGATATTGCGCCGGTTGACCTTGGCCATCGGCAACGGAATCAGCTTGCCCATTGGTTCGCGACGCTCCTGACGCAGCGGACGCAGGCCGACCACGATTTTGCGCGCCACCAATAGATAGAAACCGCCCCCCGAAAGTTGCCAGCTACCGGCCCTGCGCTCCCAGCCGGCCAGCCTGGCTTGCCAGGCGGGAGATGCGAGCGGCGGACGATAGCACCCGAAGCGGCGTTTCTCCAGCGCGAAGCCCAGCAGGTTCAACCAGTCGCCAACGCGTGACGGGGAAATACAACGGGCCTTGCGCAAGGCGTCGTGGGCGAACACATGGCGCAATCCCCACGAGCTCCAGGGGTTGATGCCGATGATCAGCAGATGCCCGCCAGGCCGCACAGCGCTTGCCGCCTCGCGCAGCAGCCCGTGTGGTGACAGGCAGAAATCCAGGCCGTGCTGCAACACCACCACATCGGCGGCGTGCTCGCTCAGTGGCCAGGCCTGCTCTTCACAAACGATTTCGACGCCCGGCAACGGCGCGCCAAGGCGTACATTGCGCTGCACCTGCGTGGCCGACGGCGGTGTCTCGGCCGAGGGACCGTAATGCACCAGGTAGCCGCCGAAGAAGCGCCCCAACTCGTCCTCGAGCATGCGCCGCTCTTCGTCCAGCAAAAACTGTCCGATCGGGCCGGACAGCCATTCACGTGCCGCGCTGATCAACGCCAGCCAGTCAGGATCGGCCTGAGCGAACGCTTTATCAGTCATTGCATTCTCCAACGCGCCAGGAAGTTCTAAGATGCGCCATTGTTTACCGCTTGGCGAATCCCTTGATGATACAGATCACAGCCCTGCCCGCCTTCACCGACAACTACATCTGGTTGTTACAAGACCCCGACACCCGCCGCTGCGCCGTGGTAGATCCGGGCGACGCCGCGCCGGTACAGGCCTGGCTCGCGGACAATCCGGGCTGGGTGCTCACCGACATTCTGATCACTCATCACCACCACGACCACGTCGGCGGCGTAGAGTCACTGAAAAAAGCGACGGACGCGAAAGTCTACGGCCCGGCCAGCGAAAAAATCCCGGGGCGGGACGTCGCCCTCAAGGACAACGACCGCGTCAGCGTGCTCGGCCTGGAGTTCCAGGTGTACGCCGTTCCCGGCCACACCCTGGGACACATTGCGTTCTACCATGAAGGCGTGCTGTTTTGCGGAGACACCCTGTTCGCTGCCGGATGCGGCCGCCTGTTCGAAGGCACCCCCGAACAGATGCATGCATCCCTGAACCGCCTGGCCGCCCTGCCGGAGCAGACACGCGTCTACTGTACCCATGAATACACCTTAAGCAATCTGCGCTTTGCGGTGGCCGTCGAGCCTGGCAACCCTGATACCGTCGAACGCTTGGCCAACGTCACGGCACAACGGGCGGCCGGGATCATCACCTTGCCTTCGACGCTGGCCCTGGAAAAGCGTACGAACCCCTTTCTGCGGACCGCCGAAACATCCGTTAAAGATAAAGTGGACGAACGGAACGGCCCTCAAGACCGGGCTCCAAGTGCGGTTTTTGCGGCCCTCAGGGCATGGAAAGACACGTTCTGAAGCGCCCCTGCGTCACTGCGGCAGATCGCAATGGTTGACCGAATAGAGTGCGCTTTCTAGAATCGCCCGACATTTTTGCCCGGAACTTACTTCCAGCCAATGTCGTCATCTATTCGTAAGTCCATCAATTCAGACGCACTGACCCGCCTGGCTCAAGCCATAGCGGTGGCTGTGTCCGCCACTCTGGCGGGCTGCTCCAGCCATGTGCCGCAGACTGAAGCGACTCACACGCCGAACATTGCCGCGCGGGCCAAACAGAAGCCGATCTGGCTCAGCGAAAAGCCGAGCCCGCAGATTCCCCAGGATGTCTGGGAGCGTATGCGTCAAGGCTTCCAATTGCAGGAAGGCATTGGCGTAAACCCGCGCATCGAGCAACAACGCCTGTGGTTCGCCAGTAACCCGTCCTTCCTGGAGAACGCCGGCGAACGCGGCAGCCTCTACATTCATTACATCGTCGAGCGCCTCGAAGAACGCAACATGCCGCTGGAACTAGCGCTGCTGCCAGTGATTGAAAGCGCGTATAACCCGATGGCCTATTCCCGGGCCGACGCCGTGGGCTTGTGGCAGTTCATCCCGTCCACCGGGCGCTACTTCAACCTTCGCCAGACCCGCTTCTACGATGGCCGTCGCGATATTACCGCCTCGACCACGGCGGCAATGGATTATCTCACCCGCTTGCACGACATGTTCAACGGCGACTGGTTGCTGGCCCTGGCGGCCTACAATGCCGGTGAAGGCACGGTCAGCCGCGCCATCGAGCGCAACGAAAAGCTTGGCCTGCCAACCGATTACTGGAACCTGCCGCTGCCGTCCGAAACCCAGGCCTATGTGCCCAAGTTGCTGGCCCTGTCGCAGGTAGTACTGGCTCCCGAAGCCTACGGCGTGAACCTCAACCCGATCGCCAACGAACCGTACTTCCAGGTCGTCGAGATCAACCAGCGCATGGACCTGTCCAAGGTTGCCGCGGTGGCCAATATCGACGAAGACGAACTGTTCCAGCTCAACCCGGCCTTCAAGCAGCGCACCACCATCGACGGCCCCCAACACTTGCTGGTGCCAACGTCCAAGGCGCAACTGCTGACCACCAGCCTGTCGACCATGCGCCCGGACGAGTTGATCAGCAAGCGTCCGCTCAAGCCGGTTTTCGACGGTGCCGACAGCCCCGCCATTGCCAGCGCCAAGCGCAGCTACCGCGTCAAGCGTGGGGATAACCTGGGCACCATCGCCAAAGCCAACAAGGTCGACGTCAAGGACCTGCAGCGCTGGAACAAACTCACCGGCAAGAACCTCAAGGTCGGTCAGACCCTGGTGATGCAGGACACCAGCAAACGCAGCACCGGGCGCGTCGACACCGTGGTCGCAGCCAACGCCAGGACCAACGGCAAGAAAGAACAGACCCAGTACAAGGTCCAGCAAGGTGATTCGCTTTACATCGTCGCCAAGCGCTTCAACGTCGAGATGCAACACCTCAAGCGCTGGAACCCGCGCGTGGGCAAGGCCCTCAAGCCTGGCCAAATGCTCACGGTCGCCTCACCGCGCTAAACAAGAGCCCCTGGAATCAGGGGCTTTTTTGTATCTGGGATTGCTCACCCGGTCCCCTGTCGACCGGCTGCTCCTACAGGGTGCGCGTACGCCAGTTACCCACAATTAACCCCGCATTAACGCCCCGTCTTTTTCCTGTCCATACAAGCTGTTACTGTACTGGCCATAAAAGCCCAAGCCGCCTGGATCGGATCCCTTGACGCGTCCCCTCCTCCTGTTACTGATCAGCCTGGCCTTGAGCTCATCCGCAAGCGCGACAATCAGCGAAAGCCATGGTTATGCGCAGTTCGGCACGCTCAAGTACCCGGCCAGATTCACCCACTTCGACTGGGTTAACCCGCAAGCGCCCAAGGGCGGTACGTTGCGGGTGATGGCGTTTGGCACTTTCGATACGCTTAATCCCTATACTTTCAAGGGCACGAGCCCTGTCGCCACGCCGAATTTCCTGCAATACGGCATCAACGAGCTGAACGAGCCGCTGATGGTCGGCACTGGCCAGTATGCGCCCTCCGGCGACGAACCCACGTCCAGTTATGGCCTGATCGCGCAGTCGGTCGAGTACAGTGAGGACCGCAGCTGGGTGGTATTCAACCTGCGTTCCGAAGCACGCTTTCACGATGGTGTGCCAATTACCGCCTACGACGTGGCGTTTTCCTACCGACTACTGCTCAAGGAAGGCCATCCGCAATACCGCACCAACCTGCAGGAAGTGTTGCGGGTCGACGTGCTCAACCCACACCGGATCCGCTTCGTCTTCAAGCGAGCCGGTAATCCCCTGCTGATTCTGCGCCTCGGCGAACTGCCGGTGCTGCCACAGCATTACTGGAAAGGTCGTGACTTCAAGGCGACCACATTCGAACCACCGCTGGGCAGCGGGCCCTATCGCATTACCTCAGTCACACCCGGCCGGCAGATTGTTTTCGAACGGGTCAAGGATTACTGGGGCAAAGACCTGCCGGTCAACAGCGGCAAATACAACGTCGACCGCATGGAAGTCGAGTTCTACCGCGACAGCGACGTGGCGTTCGAAGCGTTCAAGGCCGGCGAATTCGACATCTACATCGAGCACCAGGCGAAAAACTGGGACACCGGCTACCGCTTCCCGGCGGTCAATCGCGGCGACGTGATCAAGGCGCAGATTGCCCATCAGATCCCGACCCAGACCCAGGGCCTGTTCATGAACACCCGTCGCGCCACGTTTTCGGACGCCAGGGTGCGCGAAGCACTGGGGCTGATGTTCGATTTCGAGTGGACCAACCGCACATTGTTCAGCGGCGCCTACAAGCGCGCCATGAGTTACTACCCCAACAGCGAGTTCACCGCCAGCGGCTTGCCGGTGGGTCACGAGTGGCTGATGCTCAAGCCGTATCGTGAGCAATTGCCCGACCGGTTGTTCACCGAGCCTTTCACGCTGGCGCAAACCCAGGGTCGCGGCATTCCTCGCGAGACCATGCGCAAGGCGCTGGGACTGCTGGGCGAAGCCGGTTGGAAACTCAACGGCCAGCGCGTACAGAATGCAACCGGCCAACCGCTGCGCCTGGAGATCCTGCTGGTCAACCCGAACCTGGAACGCATTCTGCAGCCCTATGTCGAGAACCTCGCCAGCATCGGCATCGAGGCCCGCCTTCGTACGGTCGATCGCGCGCAGTACAAACAGCGCCTCGATCAGTTCGATTTCGACATGATCCTCATGACCCTGGGCCAGACGTTAAGCCCTGGCCTTGAACAATGGCAGTACTTCCATTCCAGCCAGGCTGGGATCAAAGGCAGCAAGAACTATGCAGGCATCGCCAACCCTGTGGTCGATCACCTGCTCGATCAGTTGCTCGCGGCCAAGACCCGTGACGAACAGGTTGCCGCCGGCAAAGCGCTGGATCGGGTGCTGTTGTGGCAGCACTACATGATTCCCAACTGGTATCTCAATTATCACCGCCTGGCGTACCGCAACCGGTTCGCTTTCGTCACTACGCCGCCCTACACCCTGGGCCTGAGCGCGTGGTGGTTGAAGTCTTCGGAGAAAGATCGATGAAACCCTTACGTGCCCTGCTCCTGCAGGCGGGCGGCGTGCTGTTGTCCGGACTGGCCTGCGCCGCTCCACAACACGCCGTCACGCTGTACAACGAACCGCCGAAATACCCGGCGGACTTCAAGCACTTCGATTACGTGAATCCCGACGCACCCAAGGGCGGCATCTTCCGCCAGGCCGGGTTTGGCGGCTTCGACAGTCTCAACCCGTTCATCAGCAAAGGTGTGCCAGCGGATGATATCGGCCTGGTCTACGACACGCTGGCCAAACAGGGCCTGGACGAGCCGTTCACCGAATATGGGCTGATCGCCGGCAAGATCGAAAAAGCACCGGACAACAGTTGGGTGCGTTTCTACCTGCGTCCTGAAGCGCGCTTCCACGACGGGCATCCGGTACGTGCCGAAGACGTGGTGTTCAGCTTCCAGACCCTGATCAAGGACGGCGCCCCGCTCTATCGCGGCTACTACAGCGATGTCGAAGAGGCCGTAGCCGAAGACCCGCTGACCGTGCTGTTCAAGTTCAAGCACACCAACAATCGCGAACTGCCGTTGATTCTTGGCCAGTTGCCCGTGTTGCCCAAGCACTGGTGGGCAACCCGGGACTTCACCAAGGGCAACCTGGAAATGCCGCTGGGCAGCGGGCCGTACAAGGTCAGCCAGGTCAAGGCCGGGCGCTCGGTGCGCTATGAGCGGGTCAAGGATTACTGGGGCAAGGACTTGCCGGCCAACCGTGGTTTCTACAATTTCGACGTGATGCTCACCGATTACTACCGCGACAACACCGTGGCCCTGGAAGCGCTCAAGGCCGGCCAGTTCGACTACTGGCTGGAGATGACGGCAAAAAACTGGGCCAACGGCTACAACGTCCCGGCGGTCACCGAAGGCCGGCTGATCAAAGAACAGATCCCGAACGGCAACCCGACCGGCATGCAGGGTTTTGTCTTCAACATGCGCCGCCCGGTGTTCCAGGACGTGCGAGTGCGCCACGCGCTGACATTGCTGATGGACTTCGAGTGGACCAACAAGCAGCTGTTCAACGGAGCTTACGCACGCACCCGCAGCTTCTTCGAAAATTCCGAGATGGCCGCCACCGGCCTGCCGGACGCCGAGCAACTGGCGATCCTGGAACCGTTTCGCGACAAGATCCCCGAACAGGTGTTCACCGAAGCCTTCGAGAACCCGGTCACCGACGGCAGCGGCATGATCCGCACCCAGCAACGCAAGGCGTACCAACTGTTGCAGGAAGCCGGCTGGCGCATCGTCGACGACAAGATGGTCGACGCCAACGGTAAGCCGGTGACCATCGAGTTTCTCCTCGCGCAAACCGAATTCGAACGGGTGCTGCTGCCCTTCAAGCGCAACCTGGCCGACCTGGGCATTGACCTGGTGATCCGCCGCGTGGACGTCTCTCAATACGTCAATCGCGTGCGCTCGCGAGACTTCGACATGATTGTCGGCAGCTTCCCGCAATCCAATTCACCGGGGAACGAACAACGCGAGTTCTGGAAGACCGAGGCCGCCGACCGGCCTGGCAGCCGCAACTCCATGGGGCTCAAGGACCCGGTGGTTGATCAACTGGTGGAGCAGTTGATCAACGCCGACTCGCGTAAAAGCCTGGTGGCCCACGCCCGCGCACTGGACCGCGTGCTGCAATGGGGTTATTACGTGATCCCCAACTGGCACATCAAGACCTGGCGCGTGGCCTACTGGAACCACATCGGTCACCCGAAAACCTCGCCCAAGTACGACATTGGCATCGCCACGTGGTGGATCAAGCCAAACGTTGCACCGGCCATCGAAGTCGAAACCAAACTGCAAGCCGACCCTGCGGGCATGGAGTAATAGATGCTGGCGTATATTTTTCGGCGACTTCTGCTGATCATCCCGACGCTGTTCGGCATCCTGCTGATCAACTTCGTGATCATCCAGGCGGCTCCCGGCGGGCCGGTCGAGCAGATGATCGCCAAACTCGAAGGCTTCGAGGGCGCCACCAGCCGCATTGCCGGCGGCGGTGCCGAAGTCTCGGTAGCGGGTTCCTCGTACCGCGGCGCGCAGGGCCTGGACCCGGCGTTGGTCAAGGAAATCGAACACATGTACGGCTTCGACAAGTCGGCGCCGGAACGTCTGTGGATCATGATCAAGAACTACGCCAGCCTGGACTTCGGCGACAGCTTCTTCCGCGACGCCAAGGTCATCGACCTGATCAAGGAAAAGATGCCGGTGTCCATCTCCCTCGGCTTGTGGAGCACCCTGATCATGTACCTGGTGTCGATCCCGCTGGGGATCGCCAAGGCCACGCGACACGGCAGCCACTTCGACGTCTGGACCAGCTCGGCGATCATCGTCGGCTATGCGATCCCCTCCTTCCTGTTCGCCATCCTGCTCATCGTGGTATTTGCCGGCGGCAGCTACCTCGACTGGTTCCCACTACGCGGCCTGACCTCGAACAACTTCGACGAGCTGAGCATGGGTGGCAAGATCCTCGACTACTTCTGGCACCTGGCGCTGCCCGTGACCGCGCTGGTGATCGGTAACTTCGCGACCATGACCCTGCTGACCAAGAACAGCTTCCTGGACGAGATCAACAAGCAGTACGTGATCACCGCCAAGGCCAAGGGCCTTACAAAAAACCGCGTGCTCTACGGCCACGTGTTCCGCAACGCCATGCTGCTGGTGATCGCTGGCTTCCCGTCGGCCTTCATCGGCATCTTCTTCACCGGCTCCCTGCTGGTGGAAGTGATCTTCTCCCTCGATGGCCTGGGCCTGATGAGTTTTGAAGCGGCGATCAACCGCGATTACCCGGTGGTGTTCGGTACGCTGTTCATCTTCACCTTGCTGGGCTTGCTGGTGAAACTGATCGGCGACCTGACCTATTCCTTCGTCGATCCGCGTATCGATTTCGAAAGCCGGGAGCATTGAGATGAACCTGTCCCCTCTCAATCGCCGACGTTTCGAACTGTTCAAGGCCAACAAGCGTGGCTGGTGGTCGCTGTGGCTGTTCCTGGTGCTGTTTGGCCTGAGCCTTGGTGCCGAACTGATCGCCAACGACAAACCGCTGGCGGTGCACTACGACAACAACTGGTATTTCCCGGCGCTCAAGCGCTACCCGGAAACCACTTTCGGCGGCGAATTCCCGCTGGAGGCCAACTACAAGAGCCCGTATATCCGCGAACTGCTCAAGGCCAAGGACGCCTGGGTACTGTGGGCGCCGATTCCCTACAGCTACCAGAGCATCAATTACGACCTGAAAGTCCCGGCGCCCGCACCGCCCTCGGCGGACAACCTGCTGGGCACCGACGACCAGGGCCGCGACGTGCTGGCACGGGTGATCTACGGCTTCCGCATCTCCGTATTGTTCGCCCTGACCCTCACCGTGCTCAGCTCGATCATCGGCGTGATTGCCGGCGCGTTGCAGGGTTTCTATGGCGGTTGGGTCGACCTGGCGGGGCAGCGTTTTCTGGAAATATGGTCAGGCTTGCCGGTCCTTTATCTACTGATCATCCTGGCCAGTTTCGTACAGCCGAACTTTTGGTGGCTGCTGGGCATCATGCTGCTGTTTTCGTGGATGAGCCTGGTGGACGTGGTCCGCGCCGAGTTCCTGCGTGGGCGTAACCTGGAATACGTGCGAGCCGCTCGGGCGTTGGGCATGCAGAATGGTGCGATCATGTTCCGCCATATCCTGCCCAATGCCATGGTATCGACCATGACCTTCATGCCCTTCATCCTCACCGGCGCAATCGGCACCCTGACGGCGCTGGACTTCCTGGGTTTCGGCCTGCCACCTGGCGCACCGTCGTTGGGTGAGCTGGTGGCACAGGGCAAATCCAACCTTCAGGCGCCCTGGCTGGGCATGAGTGCGTTTGCCGTGCTGGCGCTTATGTTGAGCCTGCTGGTGTTCATCGGCGAGTCCGCTCGCGATGCCTTCGACCCGAGGAAGTGAAATGAATCAGGACAATCTGATCGAAGTGCGCGACCTCGCCGTCGAATTTGTCGTCGGCGAACACTGTCAGCGCGTCGTGGAAGGCATCAGCTTCGATATCAAGCGTGGCGAAACCCTGGCGCTGGTGGGTGAAAGCGGTTCCGGCAAATCAGTCACCGCCCATTCAATCCTGCGCCTGTTGCCCTACCCGCTGGCCCGGCACCCGTCCGGCACCATCGAATACGCCGGAAAGAACCTGCTCGACCAGAAAGACAAGACCATCCGTCACATTCGGGGCAACCGGATCGCGATGATCTTCCAGGAGCCGATGACCTCGCTCAACCCGCTGCACTCGATTGAAAAGCAGATCAACGAAGTGCTGGGCATCCATAAAGGTCTGGTCGGCAAGGTCGCCACCAAACGTACCCTTGAATTGCTGGAGATGGTCGGCATTCCAGAGCCTGAAAAGCGCCTCAAGGCCCTGCCCCATGAATTGTCCGGCGGCCAGCGTCAACGGGTAATGATCGCGATGGCCCTGGCCAACGAACCAGAGCTGTTGATCGCGGACGAGCCGACCACCGCGCTGGACGTCACCGTGCAACTGAAAATCCTTGAATTGCTCAAGGAATTGCAGGCTCGTCTGGGCATGGCATTGTTACTGATCAGTCACGATTTGAACCTTGTGCGAAGAATTGCGCATCGCGTATGTGTCATGCAGCGCGGTTGCATCGTCGAACAGGCATCGTGCGAAGAGTTGTTCCGTTCGCCGCAGCATCCGTACACTCGGGAGCTGCTGGCAGCGGAGCCCAGCGGCAAGCCTGCGACCAACGTGATTGGCCCGCCCTTGCTGCAGGTCGAGGACCTGAAAGTGTGGTTCCCGATCAAGAAAGGCCTGCTGAAAAAGACCGTCGACCACATCAAGGCAGTGGACGGAATCAATTTCAGCCTGCCCCAGGGGCAGACGTTGGGCATTGTCGGCGAGAGCGGTTCCGGCAAATCCACACTGGGCCTGGCGATTTTGCGGTTGATCGCCAGCCAGGGTGCGATCCGTTTTGAAGGCAAGCAGCTAGACTGTTTGACGCAACAACAGGTTCGGCCGCTGCGGCGCGAGATGCAGGTGGTGTTTCAGGACCCGTTCGGCAGCCTGAGCCCACGGATGTGCGTGAGTCAGATCGTCGGCGAAGGCCTGCGGATCCACAAGATCGGCACCGAAGCGGAGCAGGAACAAGCGATAATCGCGGCATTGAAGGAGGTAGGCCTGGACCCGGACACCCGGAACCGCTACCCCCACGAATTTTCCGGAGGGCAACGGCAGCGTATCGCCATCGCCCGGGCACTGGTGTTGAAACCGGCGCTGATCCTGCTGGACGAGCCGACTTCGGCACTCGACCGGACAGTGCAGCGTCAAGTGGTGGAGCTTTTGCGTTCACTGCAGAGCAAGTACAACCTGACGTATCTGTTTATCAGCCATGACCTGGCTGTCGTCAAGGCGCT
>Ga0308165_1003898_pt1 | contig 15406 bp, 13 predicted proteins | sample PhyWR2_FD_201032 | JGI IMG/M metagenome (GOLD analysis project Ga0308165, IMG submission 201032) | Phyllosphere microbial communities from UC Gill Tract Community Farm, Albany, California, United States - DLSLW.R2 | ecosystem: Host-associated > Plants > Phyllosphere > Unclassified | place: USA...
AACGTAACATCACGGCAAGCTGGCGCCCGTGGGTGCCTTTTTTCCACGTCTTTTCGAGAACCTCCATGACCGACCTGTCCGCCGACTACCAAGCCCTTGCCAGCTACCGCCCGACGAACAAGGTGCGTTTCGTCACCGCCGCCAGCCTGTTCGACGGCCACGACGCGGCCATCAACATCATGCGGCGCATCCTGCAGGGCATGGGCGCCGAAGTCATCCACCTGGGCCACAACCGCAGCGTTGACGAGGTCGTGACGGCCGCGCTGCAGGAAGACGCGCAGGGCATCGCCATCAGCTCCTACCAGGGCGGGCATGTGGAGTATTTCAAGTACATGGTGGACCTGCTCCGGAGCCGGGGCGGCAGCCACATCCAGGTGTTCGGCGGCGGCGGCGGCGTGATCGTCGGGCCCGAAATCCGCGAGCTGCAGGACTACGGCGTGGCGCACATCTTCAGCCCCGAGGACGGCCAGCGCATGGGCCTGGCCGGCATGATCGGCGAGATGGTGATGCGCTGCGACAAGGACTTGACCGGCTTTGCGCCCACGGGCATCGAGGCCATCGAAGGCCACGGCGAAATGGCCTGGCGCGCGCTGGCCCAGCTCGTCACCGCGCTGGAAAACGACAAGGCCAATGAGGCGCTGGTGCAGGCGGTACGTAGCCAGGCTGCTATCAAAAAGATACCGGTGCTGGGCATCACCGGCACCGGCGGCGCGGGCAAGTCCAGCCTGACCGACGAGCTGATCCGCCGCCTGCGGCTCGACCAGGGCGACCGGCTGCGCGTGGCGCTGATCAGCATCGACCCCTCGCGGCGCAAGAGCGGCGGCGCGCTGCTGGGCGACCGCATCCGCATGAACGCCATCGGCCCCTGGAGCCAGGGTCCGCGCGTCTTCATGCGAAGCCTGGCCACGCGCGACTTCGGCTCGGAGATCAGCCCGGCGCTGCCCGACGTGATCGCCGCCTGCAAGGCCGCCGGCTTTGACCTCGTCATCGTCGAGACCTCGGGCATCGGCCAGGGTGATGCGGCCATCGTGCCGCATGTCGATGTGCCGATGTACGTGATGACGCCCGAGTTCGGCGCGGCCAGCCAGCTGGAAAAAATCGACATGCTCGACTTCGCCGAGTTCGTGGCCATCAACAAGTTCGACCGCAAGGGCGCGCTCGACGCGCTGCGCGACGTGTCCAAGCAGGTGCAGCGCAACCGCGAGGCCTGGACCACGCCCGCCGACCAGATGCCGGTATACGGCACCATGGCCGCGCGCTTCAACGACGACGGCGTGACCGCGCTCTACCAGGCGCTCAAGGTGCGCCTGGGCGCACTGGGCCTGCCGCTGGAGGGCGCCGCCCTGCCCCTAGTGGCCGGGCGCCACAGCACCAACCAGACGCCGGTCGTGCCCGCCGCGCGCACCCGCTACCTGGCCGAGATCACCGACACGGTGCGCGGCTACAAGCAGCGCGGCCGCGAGCAGGCCAAGCTGGCGCGCGAAATCCAGCAGCTGCGCGCCAGCGCCGACATGCTTGCCGCCAGCCAGGGCAACCAGGCCAGCGCCGAGCAGGCCGTGCTCCAGCTGGCCGACCAGCGCGAGCAGCGCCAGGAACCGGCCGCCCGCAAGCTGCTGGCCCAGTGGCCCGAGATGCAAAAGGCCTATGCCGGCGAGGAGTACGTCGTGAAAATGCGCGACAAGGAAATCCGCACCGCGCTGACCAGCAAATCATTGAGCGGCACGACCATCCGCAAGGTCTGCCTGCCGCAGTACGAAGACCACGGCGAAATCCTGAAATGGCTGATCCTGGACAACGTGCCCGGCAGCTACCCCTACACCGCCGGCACGTTTGCCTTCAAGCGCGAGGGCGAGGACCCGACGCGCATGTTCGCCGGCGAGGGCGATGCGTTTCGCACCAACACGCGCTTTAAATTGCTCAGCTCGGGCATGCCGGCCAAGCGGCTCTCGACCGCGTTTGATTCGGTCACCCTGTATGGCAACGATCCCGACCCGCGCCCGGACATCTACGGCAAGGTCGGCAACTCGGGCGTCTCGATCGCCACGCTGGACGACATGAAGGTGCTCTACGGCGGGTTCGACCTGTGCAACCCCTCGACCAGCGTGTCGATGACCATCAACGGCCCGGCGCCCAGTATCCTGGCGATGTTCATGAACACCGCCATCGACCAGAACATCGACAAATTCAAGCTGGAGAACGGGCGCGAGCCGACCGACACCGAAATCCTGAAGATCCGCGAATGGGTGCAGGCCAACGTGCGCGGCACGGTGCAGGCCGATATTTTGAAAGAAGACCAGGGCCAGAACACCTGCATCTTTTCGACCGAATTCAGCCTGAAGGTGATGGGCGACATCGCCGAATACTTCGTGCACCACAACGTGCGCAACTTCTACTCGGTGTCGATCAGCGGCTACCACATCGCAGAGGCCGGCGCGAACCCGATCAGCCAGCTCGCCTTCACGCTGTCCAACGGCTTCACCTTCGTCGAAGCGTACCTGGCGCGCGGCATGCACATCGACGACTTTGCGCCCAACCTGTCATTCTTCTTCAGCAACGGCATGGACCCCGAATACACCGTGATGGGCCGCGTGGCCCGGCGCATCTGGGCCGTGGCGATGAAGGAAAAGTATGGCGCCAACGAGCGCTCGCAAAAGCTGAAATACCACATTCAAACGTCAGGCCGCAGCCTGCACGCGCAGGAAATCCAGTTCAACGACATCCGCACCACGCTGCAAGCCCTGATCGCGATTTACGACAACTGCAACTCGCTGCACACCAACGCGTTCGACGAAGCCATCACCACGCCGACCGAAGACAGCGTGCGCCGCGCGATGGCCATCCAGCTCATCATCAACCGCGAATGGGGCTTGGCCAAGAACGAAAACCCGAGCCAGGGCGCGTTCATCATCGAGGAGCTCACCGAACTGGTCGAGGAAGCCGTGCTGGCCGAGTTCCAGAACATCGCCGACCGCGGCGGCGTGCTCGGCGCGATGGAAACGGGCTACCAGCGCGGGCGCATCCAGGACGAGTCGATGCATTACGAGATGCTGAAACACACCGGCGAGCTGCCGATCATCGGCGTCAACACCTTTCGCAACCCGCACGGCGACGCGCCGCACGACAAGCTGGAGCTCGCCCGCTCGACCGACGAGGAAAAGCAGAGCCAGCTCCGGCGCCTGGCCGACTTCCACACGCGCCACGCGGCCCAAGCCCCGGCCCAGCTCAAGCGGCTGCAGCAGGCAGTGATCGAGAACCAGAACGTGTTCGAGGTGCTGATGGACGCGGTGCGCGTGTGCTCGCTCGGGCAGATCACCAACGCGCTGTTCGAGGTCGGCGGGCAGTACCGGCGCAACATGTGACACCGGCAACGGGGAACGCTGCCGCTATGCTTTTCATAGCTGCAGGCGCAATGGGAACAAGCGCTGCAGGCCGAAAAGGCTTGAAAACCTGGCCAGCGGGGCAATGGCGCCGCCCGCCGCCACCAAGCCCTGCCCGCAGCGCGGCCACCTGAAAAAGAGCAGCCGTCACCGGGCCGCAATCTCCTCTGCGTCCGCCGCACAAACCGCACGCACATGCCCGCGCAGCCAGCGATGCACGGGGTCGGCGTGGTGGCGGGCATGCCAGCTTTGGGACACCTCGACGCCAGCCATCGCAACCGGCAGTTTGAAGGCATGCAGGCGCTGGTGCGCCATGGCCCAGCGGACAAACGGCTCGGGCATGACGGCCACGAAATCGGAGGTTGCCGCCATGGCCAGCGCCGTTTGAAAACCGGGCGCGACGATGGCCACCCGGCGCTGCAAACCCAGCGCCTGCAGCGCGGCTTCGAGCCGCGCCGGCGCCGGGCTGGGCGGTGACATGGCAATGTGCGGCCAGGCTACGAAGTCCTGCACGCTGACCTCTTCGCCCGCTTTTTTGCCAGCCAGGGGATGGTTTTCACGCACGACGCCGACAAACGAAGGACAGAACAGCGGCTCGCTGTGAACCCCGGCCTCTGGCGGTGGCCGCACGCCGATGTCGAGGTCGATGGCGCCACGCCGCAAGGCATCCATCGTGCGGTCCGCGCGCGCAATGAAATGAAGGCAGACGCCGGGCGCTTCGGCGGCCATGGCCGAGGCCAGGCGCGTCGCCCATGCGCCCGCGAAACCATCGTTGGTGCGCAAGGCCAGCGTGCGCTCCAGCCGCGAAAAATCCACATCGTCGGGCATGAAGACGCCGCGCACCTCTTCGATCGCCGCCTGCACGCGCGTGCGCAGGGCCAGCGCGCGCTGCGTGGGCACCAGGCCGCGCCCGGCGGGCACGAACAGCGGATCGCCGACGGCTTCGCGCAGGCGCGCCAGGCGCCGGCTCATGGCGGGGGCGCTCAGGTGCAGCACGCGCGCCGCACCGACCACGCTGCCTTCGCGCAGCAGGGCGTCCAGGTCTAGCAGCAAATTGAAATCGAGGCGGTTCAGCGCAGGGCTGTTCATTCGGGGCGGTCCTTACAAGTGCATGAGACGCAGCAATTGAGTGCAATCATCTCACTTTACACAAGGGTGCAGGCATTGGACGATGGCGCTTTCCGGCCCGTCCCTTCTTCGAAAGCCCGTCATGCCACACCAACCCTCCGCCGCGCAGCCTGCGGCCGCTCATTTTTCCTTTTTCCCCTTGCTGGCCGTGCTGGTCTGGACCGGCAACACCCTGGTCACGAAACTGGCCTCGACGGCGATCGAGCCGGCGGCCATCACGCTCTACCGCTGGCTGCTGGCCGGGCTGATCCTGACGCCGTTTTTGCTGCGCAGCGTCTGGCGCCAGCGCGCCACCGTGGCGGCCCACTGGCCCAAGCTGGCCTTTCTCGGCTTTCTGGGCATGGGCATGTACCAGGGCCTGGCCTACGAGGCGGCCAAGACCACGTCGGCGGTCAACATGGGCGTGATGGTGGCCTTGATGCCGTTGCTGTCCGCCCTGCTGGCCAGCTTTTTCGCTGGCGAAGCATTGAGCGCCGCGCGCGTCGGCGGCGCCGGCCTGTCGCTGCTGGGCCTGGTGTTTCTCAGCACGCAGGGCCATCCCGGCGCGCTGCTGGACGGCGCGGCCCATGCGGGCGACGCGCTCATGCTGGCCGCAGTCGCCTCGAACGCGCTCTACGGCGTGCTGCTCAAGCGCTGGGCCGTGCCGCTCTCGACCTGGCAGCAGCTCTATGTGCAGATTGGCTTTGGCGTGCTGATGCTGCTGCCCTTCTGGTGGGAAGCGCCCGCCTCGCCCATCACCGCGCAGAATGCGCCGCTGATTCTGTACGCCGGCATTCCCGCCTCCATCGGCGCGCCGTTTTTCTGGATCAGCGGCATCAAGCGCCTGGGCGCTGCGCGCGCCAGCCTTTTCATGAACCTGCTGCCCATCTTTGTGGCGGGGGCGGCTTGCGCGCTGCTGGGCGAGACGCTGCACACCTGGCACGCCATCGGCGGTTTGCTCGCGCTGGCCGGCGTGTGGTGGGGGCAGCGCCAGCCCACGGCCGCCCAGACACACCGCCAGCGCGCGCTTTGACGCCGGCGGGCGGCAGCGGCGCAATGGGCAAGCGGCAGACGCGGCCCCGGCAACCGGGGTGCGTCGCGGGGCCAAAAAGAAACCCGGACCTCCAAGGCGGCTGGCGCTTGGATGTGTCCGGGTTTCTTTTTGGCAGAGCGCAAACCGCTCCCGCCAGAACCATGGGGCTTAACCCTGGTGCGGGCGCTTGCCGGCGTTTTTCTTGCTGCGGGTGTGCGAGCCGCGCTCCAGGCTGCTTTTCTGGCCGCGGCCGGTGGTGATGGTGTAGCCTTTTGGCGGCACGGGCTTGGGGGCGCAGATGTCGGCTTCGACTCTGATTTTCTTGGACATGGAAAACTCCGGGTTAAAAATGGGCTGAACTGCGGATTTTAAGCCACGGCGCGCCAACCGGCCCCCTGGCGCGGCTTTTCGCAAGGTTCCCAGGCTTGCCACACGCCTCCAAAGGCGGGGCGCGCATGCCCGGCCCTACTCGATGGTCGCGCCCGAAGCCTGCACGATGCCCTTCCATTTCTGGTAATCGCTTTTGAGCAGCGCCGAAAACTCCCCGGCGCTCATGGCCTGGATTTCCGCGCCCTGCGCATTGACCGCCGCCTTCATCTCGGGCAGGGCCAGCAGCCGGTTGACCTCGGCATTGACCGTGCCGACGATGGCGGCGGGCGTGCCGGCGGGCATGAACAGGCCATACCAGGTGCTCACGTCGAAGTCCTTGTAGCCCGATTCGGCCACCGTTGGCACCTCGGGCATCGAGGTGCTGCGCCGCGCCGACGTGACGGCCAGGGCGCGCAGCTTGCCGGCCTTGATCTGGCCCATGGCCGAGGGCAGCGAGGAGACCATCAGGTCCACGTTGCCCGCCAGCACGTCCATCATGGCCGGGTTGGAGCCCTTGTAGGGCACGTGGCGCAGCTTGATGTGCGCGGCGCCGTTGAAGATCTCGCCGGCCAGGTGGATAGTCGTGCCGTTGCCCGGCGAGCCGTAGGTGATCTGGTCGGGCGCGGCCTTGGCGGCGGCCACCACATCGGCCAGCGTCTTGAAGCGCGAGCCGGCGGCGGTGACGATGACGACCGGCGTGTAGGCCACATGCGCCACGGCCACCAGGTCTTTCGTCGGCTCGTAGCTCAGGTTCTTGTACAGCCAGGGCGCAACCACCATGTTGTCCTTCTGGCCCATCACCATGTCGTAGCCGGTGGGCGCGGCGCGCGCGGCCTCGGCGATGCCGATGGTGCCGCCGGCACCGCCCCGGTTGTCGGCAATCACCGTCCACTTGCTGACCTCGGTCAGCTTGTTGGCCACCAGGCGCGAGAGGATGTCGGTGCCGCCGCCGGGCGGGAACGGCACGATCAGGCGGATCGGCTTGGCCGGGTAGCCGGCGGCCTGCGGCTGGGCCTGGGGCTGGGCCTGCACAGCGCCCAGCGCGCAGGCCAGCAGTGCGAGTGAAAAATGCCTTTTCAGCATGAAGTGTCTCCTTGGGTTGTTGGCAAGCCTGCCGGATGACGCCCGCCAACCAGGCAGCAGGAGGCAGGGTGCGCCGCATTTTAGGCGGCGCCCTGGCCTGCGCGGCCTGCCGCCATCCCGCGCCAGGCGCATGGGCATGCCAGGCACGGCACACGGGCGGCGCTTTCAGCGCCAGAAACTTCTTGAGCTCAACATTACGAAATACTACCTAAGGGTCTGCCCCGGTATCGAGCCGCCATGCGCATGGCTAGGATGCAAGCTTGCGGTTCACAAGGCTGCAAGCCAAGTCCGCACAACCCAAGCGTGATGCGTTTCTTCAACCTGCCGGAGCGTCGATTTGCCATCGGATTTCATTCTTGAAACGCGCAGCCTGACCAAGGAATTCAAGGGATTCATTGCCGTCAACAACGTGGACCTCAAGGTCCAGCGCGGCCACATCCACGCGCTGATCGGCCCCAACGGCGCCGGCAAGACCACCTTCTTCAACCTGCTGACCAAGTTCTTGCCGCCCACGCGCGGCAGCATCACCTTCAACGGCACCGACATCACCTTCGAAAAACCCGCGCAGACCGCGCGCCGGGGCATCGTGCGCTCGTTCCAGATCTCCGCCGTGTTTCCCCACATGACGGTGCTGGAGAACGTGCGCGCCGCGCTGCAGCGCAACCTGGGCACCTCGTTTCATTTCTGGAAGGCCGAAAGCTCGCTGCACGGCCTGCACGCACGGGCGCGCGAACTCCTCGACGCGGTGGACCTGGGCCAGTTTGCCGACATGCTGACCGTCAACCTGCCCTATGGCCGAAAGCGCGCCCTCGAATTGGCGACCACGCTGGCGCTGGAGCCCGAGCTGATGCTGCTGGACGAGCCGACGCAGGGCATGGGCCACGAGGACGTGGACCGGGTCACGCAGCTGATCAAGAAGGTCTCGGCCGGGCGCACGATTTTGATGGTCGAGCACAACATGAACGTCGTCTCCTCGATCGCCAACCGCATCACGGTGCTGCAGCGCGGCGCCATCATCGCCGACGGCCCCTACGCCGAGGTGGCCAAGAACCCGCTGGTCATCGAGGCCTACATGGGCACCACGAACACCGAACTGCAGGGCGCGCACTGACCATGACCCAAGAACTCCTGCGCATCGAAGACCTGCACGCCTGGTACGGCGAGTCGCACATCCTGCACGGCGTGAACCTGACGGTGAACCAGGGCGAGGTCGTCACGCTGCTCGGGCGCAACGGCGCCGGCCGCACCACCACCATGCGCGCCATCGTCGGGCTGACCGGTACGCGCAAGGGCTCCATCAAGATCAACGGCGAGGAAGCCCTGAAGCTGGCGCCGCACAAGGTCGCGCGCCTGGGCGTGGGCTACTGCCCCGAGGAGCGCGGCATCTTCGCCAGCCTCTCGACCGAGGAAAACCTGATGCTGCCGCCCACCGTGGCCCCTGGCGGCATGCCGATTGACGAGATCTACGCCATGTTCCCCAACCTCAAGGAGCGCGCCCACAGCCCGGGCACGCGCCTCTCGGGCGGCGAGCAGCAGATGCTGGCCGTGGCGCGCATCCTGCGCACCGGCGCGCGCCTGCTGCTGCTCGACGAGATTTCCGAAGGGCTGGCGCCGGTGATCGTGCAAAAGCTCGCCGAGATGATCCTGGCGCTCAAGGCCAAGGGCTACACCATCTTGCTGGTAGAGCAGAACTTTCGCTTTGCCGCGCCGCTGGCCGACCGTTTCTACATCATGGAGCACGGCCAGATCGTCAAGCAGTTCGCGCAGGCCGAGCTGAGCCAGAACATGGCGATGCTGCAGGAATTCCTGGGCGTGTAGGCCACGGGCCGGTGCGCCTCTTTTAACCCGTTTTGATCCCGCAACCGCAACTGGAGACAACAATGAAACTCAAGCTACTCGCCCTCTCGATCACGCTCGGATTCGCCGCCGCCGCCTCGGCCCAGGGCAGCGGCCCGGTCCGGATCGGCTTCATCACCGACATGTCCAGCCTGTACGCCGACATCGACGGCCCGGCCGGCGGCGAGATGGTCAAGTGGGCGGTGCAGGACTTCGGCGGCAAGGTGCTGGGCCGCCCCGTCGAGGTATTGACCGCCGACCACCAGAACAAGGCCGACGTGGCCAGTTCCAAGGCGCGCGAGTGGATCGACAAGGAAGGCCTGGCGATGCTGATCGGCGGCACGAACTCGGGCACGGCGCTGGCCATGGCCAAGATCGCCGAGGAAAAAAAGCGTCCCTTCATGGCGATTGGCCCCGGCTCCTCGCGCCTGACGAACGAAGCCTGCTCACCCTACACGGTGCACTACGCCTACGACACGGTGTCGCTGGCCAAGGTGGCCGGCACCGCGCTGGTCAAGGCGGGCAACAAGAACTGGTACTTTCTGACCGCCGACTATGCCTTTGGCTACTCGCTCGAAGCCGATGCCTCCAACGTCGTGAAAGCCAACGGCGGCACGGTGGTCGGCGCGGTGCGCCATCCGCTCAATGCGTCGGATTTTTCCTCGTTCCTGCTTCAGGCGCAGACGTCCAAGGCGCAGGTGCTGGCGCTGGCCAACGCCGGCGGCGACTTCACCAACGCGATGAAGGCCGCGCGCGAGTTCGGCATCAACAAGACCATGAAGATCGCCGGCCTGCTGGTGTTCATCAACGACGTGCACAGCCTGGGGCTGGCCAACACCGAGGGCCTGCAGCTGGCCGACAGCTGGTACTGGAACCAGGACGATGCCTCGCGCACCTTCGCCAAGCGCTTTTTCGACAAGTACAAGCGCATGCCCTCCAGCCTGCAGGCCGCCGACTACTCGGTCACCACCAACTACCTCAAAGCCGTGCAGGCTGCCGGCACCACCGACGCCGACAAGGTCATGGCCACGTTCAAGGGCATGAAGATCGACGACTTCTACAACAAGGGCCAGGTCCGCGCCGACGGCCGGATGATCCACGACATGTACCTCTACCAGGTCAAGTCGCCCAAGGAATCGACCGTGCCGTGGGACTACTACAAGATGGTCGCCAAGATTCCGGGCGACCAGGCGTTCGCCGCGCTGGCCGACTCGAAATGCGCGCTGGTCAAGAAGTAGCCTGACGCCTCACGCGCGGCTGGCTGCGGGTGCGTGGCCAGCCGTTTTTTTTCAATCGGACAACGCTGCGAGAACTGACGGGCCGCCATGGAAATCTTCGGTATTCCTCATCAAGCCTTTCTGGGCCAGCTGCTGCTGGGGCTGGTCAATGGCGCTTTTTACGCCATGCTCAGCCTGGGCCTGGCGGTGATCTTCGGCCTGCTGGGCGTGGTCAACTTTGCGCACGGCGCGCTCTACATGCTCGGCGCCTTCGCTGCCTGGCTGATGCTGGACAAGCTGGGTATCGGCTACTGGTATGCGCTGGTGCTGGCGCCGCTGGCGGTGGGCGCCTTCGGCGTGGTGATCGAGCGCCTGTTCCTCAAGCACCTGTACAAGCTGGACCCGCTCTACGGCCTGCTGCTGACCTTCGGCCTGGCGCTGATCGTCGAAGGGGTGTTTCGAGAGCTCTACGGCGCCTCGGGCCAGTCGTACCCAGTGCCCGAGCTGCTCTCGGGCGCGACCAACCTGGGCTTCATGATTTTGCCGAACTACCGCGCCTGGGTGGTCCTGGTGTCGCTGGCGGTGTGCCTGGGCACCTGGTTCACCATCGAGCGCACCCGGCTGGGCGCCTACCTGCGCGCCGGCACCGAGAACGCGCCGCTGGTGCAGACCTTCGGAATCAACGTGCCGATGATGGTCATGCTGACCTATGGCGCCGGCGCCGCGCTGGCCGCCCTGGCCGGCGTGCTGGCCGCGCCCATCATCCAGGTCAACCCGCTGATGGGCTCGAACCTGATCATCGTCGTCTTCGCCGTGGTGGTGATCGGCGGCATGGGCTCCATCCTGGGCTCGGTCATCACCGGCCTGGCGCTCGGCCTGGTCGAGGGCATGACGCGCGTCTTTTACCCCGAGGCGTCCAACATCGTGGTGTTCGTCATCATGGTGCTCGTGCTCATGGTCCGGCCCGCCGGCCTGTTCGGCAAGGAGGCTTGACGCCATGGACAACACCCTGCGCCACGCCGCCGACACGCCTGCACCGCCCTCGCCGGCGCCGCGCGCGCCGCAACCGCCTCCCGCGCCCAATGCCCAAAGGCCCCGCATGAATCCATCCGCCAACGCCAACCGCATCACCTACCTCGTCCTGCTGGCGCTTCTGCTGGCCGCGCCGGCCATCGGGCTGTACCCGGTGTTCGTGATGAAGCTGCTGTGCTTTGCGCTGTTTGCCTGCGCCTTCAACCTGCTGCTGGGCTTTACCGGCCTGCTCTCGTTCGGCCATGCGGCCTTCTTCGGCTCGGCGGCCTACATCACCGGCTGGTTCGTCAAGGCGCAGAACTGGACGCCCGAGACCGCCATCCTGGCCGGCACCGTGGGCGCCGGGCTGATCGGGCTGGTGGTGGGCGCCGTCGCCATCCGGCGCCAGGGCATCTACTTCGCGATGATCACGCTGGCCATTGCGCAGATGGTCTATTTCGTCTGCCTGCAGGCGCCCTTCACCGGCGGCGAGGACGGGCTGCAGGGCGTGCCGCGCGGCAGCCTGTTCGGCGCCATCTCGCTGGCCTCGGACACCGCCATGTACTACTTCGTCACGGCGATCTTCGTGCTGTGCTTTCTCTTCATCTCGCGCATCGTGCACTCGCCTTTCGGCCAGGTGCTCAAGATGATCCGCGAGAACGAGGCGCGCGCCATTTCGCTGGGCTACGAGGTGGACCGCTACAAGCTGCTGGCCTTCGTGCTGTCGGCGGCGCTGGCCGGGCTGGCCGGCGCGCTGAAAACCCTGGTGATGGGCTTTGCCACGCTGTCGGACGTGCACTGGTCGATGTCGGGCGAGGTGATCCTGATGACGCTGCTGGGCGGCGTGGGAACCTTCTTCGGCCCGGTGATGGGCTCGGGCATCGTCATTGCGCTGCAGAACCTGCTGGCCGACAAGGTGGGTTCGTGGGTCACGGTCATCATCGGCGTGATCTTCGTGGTCTGCGTGCTGGCCTTTCGCAAGGGCGTGGTCGGCGAGCTGCAGGCCTGGCGCGAGCGGCGCCACGCGGCCGCGCTGCAGGCGGGCGCGCGCAAGGCCTGAAAGCGCCGCACCGCGAACCAGGGCGCAGCCGCATGCCGGGCTGCGCCCTTTTTCATGCGGCCACGCCCGAAGTCAACGCCCTGGCCGGCCTAGGAAGATTGCCGCAGGCCGGCTGCGTTTTTTTATCTCGCTACGCTTTTGATAGCTGCCTGCGCAATCGGAGCCTGGGCTGCTGGCAATTTTCATCTCAAATCCGGCCTTCAGGACGCCCGCGCCGGGCTCACAGCACCTTCACCGCCCGGCCGATGAACTGGATCGGCCCGGTCGGGCGGTTGATCGGCGAGCCGCTGGCCGGCTCCAGCGTCAGCTCGAACAGCTGGTTGGGCTGCAGCGGCGGCAGCTTGTCCAGCGGCACGCGCAGCGTCTGTCCGGGCTTGACCAGCCCGAGCGAGACCGGGCCGGCCCAGCCCTCGCCCTTGGTCCAGAACTGCAGCGACTTTTCCGGCGGCACGGCGGCCAGCCCCAGCGGAATCAGGCTGATCTGGCGCGCGCTGGCGGCCTGCACCACCCAGCCCGGCGCCTTGTCCTGCGGCGCGACCAGCACCACCAGGTACTGCGGCGCGGCGGGCGGCGCGTCCAGCCGCGTCACCAGCACCGCCGCCAGCACGGCGGCAGCAGCAAACCCACTGCCGGCCAGGCCGCGCCAGAGCTTGAGGCTGCTCCACCAGCCAGCGCCAGGCATGGCGGCCTTGGGCGCAGGTCTGGGCGCAACCGTTGGCGCCGACGGGGCCGCGCGGCCCGGCAAGGAGGCAGGCGCTGCATTAGGCGCTGCGTCATGGGGGGCGCCAGGATTGGCGCCAGGCACGCGTTCAGGACTGACGCCCAGCAAATCTCCAGGCTTGGTGCCAAGCGCGGCATCAGCCGCCGCATCCTCGGGCGCAGCGGCCGAGCGCGCCGGGCTGGCGGCCGCCTGCGCGGCGGCGTGCCGCTCCAGGCTGTCCTCAATGCGGCGCCACAGCCCCGCCGAGGGCTCGGCCGCGCCGGCCAGCGCGGCCAGCGGCAGCAGCCGCTCCTGCCAGCGCTGCACGGCCTTGCGCAGTGCGTCCTCGGCCGGCAGGCGCCGCTCGACCTCGCGCCGGCGCGCCGCCGTCAGCGTGCCCAGCACGTATTCGCCGGCCAGCTCGTCCAGGGCATCGGGCGCATCGCCGTCATCGGCGCCAGGGGTGTTCGGATTCATGGTGCAAAGCGCCTTGGCGGCGCGGAAAGCGCAAAAAGGACAGGTGTTTTCACTGCATGCACTCCCGCAGGCTGAGCAGGCTGCGCTTGATCCAGGCCTTCACGGTGCCCAGCGGCGTCTTGGTGCGCGCGGCGATCTCGCCGTGCGAGCAGCCATCGACGTAGGCGTACAGAATGCAGTCGCGCCGCGCCGGCTCCAGCCGCGCCAGGCAGTCGCCCAGGCGGCCCAGGCTGGCGCCCAGCTCGAACGCATCGCCCTGCTCGCGGTGCGCGGCCAGCGAGGCCTGGGCATCGAGCGCCTCGGCCGTGTCCTCGTCCACCGCCACTTCGCGCGTGCCGTCGCGCACGCTGTTCAGCGCCAGGTTGCGCGTGACGCTGTAGAGCCAGCCCCGGCCGGAGCCGCGCGTGGCGTCAAAGCTGCTAGAGCGGCTCCAGATGGCCACGAAGGCATCGTGCAGCACGTCCTCGGCCTGCTGGCGCTGGCGCACGATGCGCAGCGCCACGCCCAGCAGCCGGCCGCTCTCCTGGCGGTAGAGATCCTGCAGCGCCTGGCGCTCGCCGCGCGCGCAGCGCTGCAGGGCGCGCTCGTAGTCAAAGTCGGCGGTGTCGGACGCAGGGCTCAAGGGCAGGTTCCATCGACTGGGGAATCGGACGTCTGGCGGCCCCGGCTGCGGGGGCGGCCTGGAACCGGGAAACGAAGGTCGTCCGATGGTAGCCGACGCCGGCCGCGCCACGCGGTGCGCATCGCGCGGCCAGCGCCGCGCGGCGCCGGGACATCAGGAGGCGGTCCAGAAGATGTAGTCGGCCTGGTATTTGACGATTTCCCGGGCGCCCTTGTTGCCCGCGCCGCACACGCTGGCCGGCGCCACCCCGCCCTGCAGGGCCACGCGCTGGATGTAGCTCACGCCGGTCATGGCGCCGCTGCCCATGGCCGGGTTGGCCTTGACCAGCTGGTAGGGCAGGTTGCCGGCGCCGGCGGGCGCCACGGCCAGCTGCGTGGCCGTGACCTTGGAGCCGTCCATCGCCTCCCAGGTGGCCGGCGGGCCGTAGTATTTTCCGACCTGCTTGCCGCTGCGGTCGTTCAGCACCGCGTTCGGGCCGACGAACACCCACTCGGTCATGCCGGGCATGTTGGCCTTGTCGCGGCATTCGTAGGTGATCTCGCCCACGCCGACGGTCTGCATCGCCACTTTGTTGCCGGCGGGCACGCGCACGGCCTCGGGCAGGCTGTCCTGCATGAAGGTCGAAGCCATCGGCTTCATCGGCGCCATGGACCCGCAGGCGGCCAGCACGAGCGTGGCGGAAACGGCGGCAAGGCCAAGGGCAAAGGGTTTGTTCGACATGGTGTTTCTCCAAAAAGGTTGACGGGAAGCAGGCCGGTTTTCTGCGCTGCTACCAGGTACTACCCGCCAGCGGCGCGTTTGGATGCAGCGGCCGCGACTATTTTTTTGAAGAAAAGGAAAAGCATGGGCCGGCTTGGCGGCATTGCTCTTTATTTAATAGCAGCCCGTGCAGGCGGGCCTTGCGCCAGCGGCCAAAAAGGCTTGAAACAGGCGCCCCGCCCTGCTCAGAACGGCAGCCTGTCGCCCCGGTAGTCCAGCAGGCCGCCGGTGTCGGCGGGCGCCAGGCCACTGAGCACGCCGATCAGGTCGCGGGCGGCTTCTTCGGCCGGGCGCACCTTCAGGCCCGCCTTGGCAAACGGCTGGCTGAGCGCCGTGTCCACCGTGCCCGGATGCAGGGCGACGCAGATGCTGTCCCGGTTGCGCCGCGCCAGCTCGATGGACGCGGTTTTCACCAGCTGGTTCAGCGCCGCCTTGGACGCGCGGTAGCCGTACCAGCCGCCCAGCGCGTTGTCGCCGATGCTGCCCACCCGGGCCGACACGAACGCCGCCACGCAGCGGCCCTGCTTGGGCAAGAGCGGCAGGAAATGCTTCATCACCAGCGCCGGGCCGATGGCGTTGACCAGGAACACATGGCGCAGGTAGCCGGCGTCCAGCTGCGCCAGGCTGCGCTCGGGCTGGCCCTGCGGGCCGTGCAGAAAGCCGCTGGCGACCACGATCAGGCGCAAATCGAGCCGCCGCTCGGCGCATTGCCCGGCCACCCAGGCCGCCGCCGCGCTCAGGCTGGCTTCATCCGC
>Ga0308165_1003899_pt1 | contig 15406 bp, 5 predicted proteins | sample PhyWR2_FD_201032 | JGI IMG/M metagenome (GOLD analysis project Ga0308165, IMG submission 201032) | Phyllosphere microbial communities from UC Gill Tract Community Farm, Albany, California, United States - DLSLW.R2 | ecosystem: Host-associated > Plants > Phyllosphere > Unclassified | place: USA...
CGACGAGAGTTGTCACTCCTCTGAACCTCAAGCAGAGGGAAACGGAGTGACAGGTCAAGCGCATTTCCCTCGAATGAAAAGCCAGCATTCTGGCTGAACAGAACCAGCCTGATACTCAGATACACAATGACTAACGGTATCAGTGAGCAGCGTAAATAGAGACGGGCAGCAACTGGATAACATGGATGAAGCTCCACGTGTTGGAACTTCGGTATAATCCAGGCTGCCAGCCGATGACAAAAATGTTTCTCATCGGCAAGTAAGGGATGACGGTATTCTATTTAGATGAGCAGGGAAAAGCTAAAGCTGTAGATATAAGTATCACTTCGTGACCATCGCGATAATTGCCATAGAGCGAAGTGGTTCATACTCCTCAGCACGACGAGAGTTGTCACTCCTCTGAACCTCAAGCAGAGGGAAACGGAGTGACAGGTCAAGCGCATTTCCCTCGAATGAAAAGCCAGCATTCTGGCTGAACTGTCTATCTCTCTACAATATTATCGCCGCCGATATAGCTCAGATGGCAGTATTATCTGAAGCTAGCCAGTAAAACTGATAAAACTGATAAAACTGATAAAACTGATAAAACTGATAAAGTTGTTAAAATAATCTTTAACAGGAAGTGGACGTAATGTCAGGAGCAGCTACAACACAGCCCTGATAAGACACGAAGATTCACTCATACTGAATCAGCACTGGGACTAATAGACAGCTTAAATTAGATAGGGCAGCAACGACCTTGATACCAGGCATTGGTCTCACCTGCCTGAATTTGACTTTCTGCGGTCAGGCTAATAAAAAATAAATTCTTGAACGATTTCATAAAATTTGCCGATAGAGATATTGAATATAAATCTGCTCCATTTAGTGTGGGCAGTACACATAGAGCCTTACAGAAGAGTGACATACGAAATATAAACAATAAAATCACAAGGCTTTATGGTTAACAGGCCAGCGTTTATCTATTCAAGGAGGAGCTGCCGGGAGAACTTTAGTCATTTCGGAACTTAAACAGGAAGGAATACGCATAACACCAGACTAAATTTTTTTGCTTTAAAAAAACATATATATCATAAGGTTGAAATGATATTCATGAAAATAAATGAGCGATTGAGTTAACGTTTTGTGAGTGTTTTTTAAGGTGTTAACTCAGTTTACCTAATCACGAATAGAGCATTTTTTCTTTTCGATGAAATGCTATTTTCCAGAGAGAGAAACGTAACTATCAAACCCATTAGAGAATTTTAATCTGGAGGGTTATCAAAAAGCATATTCATATATGTGTAAACATATTGTATTTTGAAATCACAATGAAAAAGATATACCCCCATGATTCATTCATTATTCAATAATGAATGCGGCATCGTATTGTCATTTCAAATAATTTTAAATCTACTATTAATTCATGATTATCAGAAGGGTAAAATGAAAAATATCTCTAAATTTAAGAAAAATATATTAGCATCGATTCTCGTTATTACCGGGGGGATGTTATCAAATTTGAGTATGGCAAATGCTTATGATGGGAAAATACAGTTCCTTGGAAAAATAAACAATGCCACCTGTGAGATCAGCGGGGGGAACACTAACGGTACGGAAACGACTAATCCGAATTTTACTGTAACTCTACCTACTGTATCTACCACGGCTTTTAAAAGTCTGGGAGACAGAGCAGGAGACACTGACTTTTTTATTAAGTTAAAAGGTTCTAATTGTCTGGCTGGTGATGGTTATGCTATTAAGTTTGAGAGAATTAGTAGCAGTGACTTTATTGATCCTAAGACCGGATATCTTAAAAATATGCGCGCAAATGGAGCTAAAAATATCCAGTTAGTTATTAGTGATGAAAACAAAAATGATTTTGATTTCACTACGAGTAAAGATACATCGCCAACTAAAAAACGTGAAGCAGTAGAAGACGAAACAATGTTTAATTTTGGTGTGCAATATGTCTCAACGGATGCCAGTGTTACTCCTGGGGAAGTCGAAGGTAATATTTATTATAGTGTAGTTTATCCATAAAAAATAAGGACTTCATGATATAAATCATGAAGTCCTATCAATGATTTATAATTCTATCTCATATTTTAAACTGAAAAAAATCAAATGAAAAAAATAATAGCTTTTTTATGTTTATTAATTCCTTTATCTGCATTAGGAACAATACAAGTAAATACTACAAGAGTTATTTTCGAAGAATTAGAAAATGAACAAACAGTTGAAGTCAATAATGTTGGAGAAAAAACCGCATTAATACAGGTTTGGCTATCTCAAGATGATGCTAATGATAAAATCAAAGATACAGGATTTATCATCACACAACCAATGTTTAAAGTAAAACCCGGAAAATCTAAGGTTGTAAGAGTTATAGGAACTGATGAAATAAAAAACCTTTATCCTAAAGATAGAGAAACTATGTTATGGATAAATTTTTTAGATATACCTCCAGAAAATAAAAATGGGTCTAATTCTTTAAGCATTGCAGTACATACCAAAATGAAGTTTTTCTATGTGCCAGAGAAAATTGACATTACAAGATCAGAAGCCTCTGAAAAATTGAGTTGGAAAATAGAAAAAACAGGCAAGGACAGATACTTAATTGCCAAAAATAATAGCCCGATTTATATAAGTCTGGGGAAATTAGCATTAAAGAATAATATGGCGATTAAGCTAGATTCGAGCACCGTAGCACCATTTGGTGAGACTAGATATAAAATTACAGGTGAGATATCTAATGAAAAAAATGTAATAGTTGAATTCTCATATATAGATGATCTTGGTGCGTATATATCAAAAGAAATTAATTTAATATGAAGCTGAGTAAATATATTTTTTATGTGCTATTTTTTTCACCAGTAACGGGATTTACTAGTGAAAATGAACGTTTTAAAACTGAGTTTTTGACATATTTGGGTCATAACGAAAAAATAGAACTCAATGAGACGATTAAACCAGGAAAGCATTTTGTTTTAGTATATGTTAATGGTAAAAAAATCAGTACTGAAAACATTGATTTTAAACAACATGAAAACGTCATTCTGCCCTGTTTTAGTCAGCAGAATATATCTAAATTTAACCTTGATTACGATAGGTTGAATTTTATAAGCAGTACGTCATCTGAATGTTTTTTTATTGAAAATATACTTAATGGTGCATATACAACACTGGACTTTGATGAAGAAAGGTTAGATATCAACATTCCTCAAATATATTTATCATCTGAAGCAGATGATTATATTTATCCATCTCAATGGAACAGAGGTGTGAATAGCTATGCATTAAAATATGATATGAATATAACCAATATAAGAGAGAAAAGATATAACGATACATACTCCTATAATGGTTATTTTGACCAGCATTTGAATTTATATTCATGGCACATTTATACCAATAACGTTTTATCAGCAAGAAATAATAGTTCCATAAATAATAAATTTTATGATTTATACGCTGAACATTCAGTTTCTAGTTTGAAATCCAATTTAAAAGTTGGTGAAATAAATACGAATGGTGATTATTTTAACTGGATAAAGTATAGAGGGGTAAAGCTGTCTAGTGATAATAGAATGAATGCTACATCACTGTCTGGCTTTGCACCTTCAATCAGAGGTGTAGCTAATTCTCCTTCATTATTGAGTATCGAATATAATGGTAGGGTTATATACGAAAAAAACATCCCTGCTGGTGAGTATAATATTCAAGATCTTCCTAGAACCTATGGGAATGGATATTTGAATGTTATTTTAACTGGCTCCGATGGTGCCAGGACTGTGCAAGAGATTCCTATCGCAACAATATCCAGTTTGATAAGACCCGGAAGTTATGAATATAGCTTAAATGTTGGCTCATTGGATTCTATGTACCCTGGAAACTATTGGCTTACACAAGTTGACGTTAAGTATGGTATTAACAATAATCTGACCATGTATAGTGGTTTACAATCTATTTATCCCAATGATTACGCTCAGGCTATGATTGGCGGAACATTTAATACGAAAATTGGAGGCGTTTCTTTCGATTATTATCGATCATTTTCAGATGAAAAAAACATTGAGCGTTCTTCTTGTGGTCTTTTTTGCGACGATAAAATCGTATTGAATTACGAAGAAGATCTATCGTTGATTGATACTAACTTATCCATGTCTATAACCCGGCATTTAGATAAAAACTATTTGGAATTGAATGATTTCATGGCTAATAAATATAGTGATGATATCAATAGAGGGTTTGATAGCTTTCAAAATAAACAGATTAGCAATTTAGTATTAAGGAAGTCACTACCTGATAATTATGGTGGAATTTCTACATCAGGATATTATGCTAAACCTTGGAAAGGGAATGGTACAGACACTTATGGCTATTCACTAAGTTACAATAATAATTTCAAAAAAGTAAATTATAATATATCGTTCTTTTCATACAAAAATAAAAATAACAGTTTAGATAACACTTTTTTTATAAGCTTAGATATTCCATTAGAAACAAAAAACAAAAATTTAAACTTAAGCTCATCATATGTTAATTATGCAGATAGCCATAATACTCGTGTTTCTTTAGCTGTAAACGATAAGTCTTTGGATAATGTTAATTATAATTTTTGGATGGATAGAGGAACTCAGAATAGCTTTGGTAATGGTGGTTCATTGAGCTATAACAATGGATACAATACCAAACAAGCGGGCTATTTTAAAAATGAAAATAGTGAAATGATTTATGGGAATATAAATGGTGCAATGGTATTGCATGAGGGAGAAATTACAAGGGCGAGTGAGTTAGGAAAAACATTTGCTATTGTCAAAGCTATTGGTGCAGAGGGTATGAGTATCTCATCAAATAGTAATATAAAAATAAACGCCAATGGTTATGGTGTCGTGCCATATTTGTCACCGTATAAACGAAATTATATTACATTAGACTCCAAGAAAAGTAAAAACATGTCGGAGATTGAAGAAAATAGATTGTTAGTTATTCCAGACAGCGGTTCATCTCCATTGATCGAATTTAAAGTGAAAAAAATAGGGAAAAACATTCTAAAAATACATAGTGTGAATTATGAAATACCATTTGGCGCTAAGGTTGTAGATGCTAAAAATAATACTGTAGGTATAACAGATCAAAGTGGCTTTGTTTTATTGCCTCAAGAAGATGAAGGAAATCAAGAGTTAGGTGTGATTTGGAGTAAAGACAGCAAAGATTATAAATGCAAAATTAGATTTAGAAATGATTCTGATATTTCCAATTCAATTATCAATGCTGATTGTGTTTAATATAAAGAGATGATCATGCGAAATACTTTACTAATAATGATGTTATTTTTAATCCCTATTGTTAGCTATGCTGACTACCGTGAAACTTTTTATGTTAGCAATGTTAATATAACCGACTATCATAATAAACCTGAAGGGTATGTTTTCTCCGTTAATAACTATAGATTAAAAAGTGAAAATTTAAAAATACAAACAAATAATAGCAATCAGTATATTAATCTGGATGGTAAATATTCTGATTCTGTAATGACTGGTAAAGATAATACTATCATAAGAACACCAATACCGGGTTTGGGATTACGGATTAGCTGGGTCACAGATAGTCAATCAAATAACAATATTCTTAAATACTTCCCATTTAATAGGACGTGTGTGTCGCCATGTGTGTTACAGGATCAAGTTGTTGTTGAGTTTATCAAGATAGGAATAATTAAAACAGGCACCATAAGAAGGGGGACTGAATTAGCTACTGTTAATTTGAGTCAGAATGTCACGCGTCCTGACTATATGAAAATAGTTCTTAATGAAGATATTATTCTAAAATCCAGATCTTGTATTTTGTTAGATACAGATAAATATATTGATCTTGGTAGTTTTACTACGGATGAATTAAAAAGTATAAGATACTCACCAAAATATATAGATTTTGATCTTACATTACACTGCGAACAGAATTCTTCCGTTGGCATGTCTTATATCGGAACGACTGTAAATCAAAATCTAAAAAATAATGGAACATCAGACGGCGTTTCAATATTACTACATGATGAAAGCAATAAACCAATAAAAATATCTTTAACACCAACTGTGAATAATTATGTGGATGTTTTAGCCAATGAAAATAAACCTATAAAATTAAAAACCGCAGTGAACGTGGATGACCGTCGTAATGTTAAATCCGGCACTATTGAAGGTAGTTTGTTTATTTTGTTAGAGGTAAGATGATATGAAAAATATAATAAAATTATCAGTAATATTGAGTTTTCTTTGCTTTTATTCAGGTGCCTCATTTTCTATTGAGCCAGGAAATATGTCAGACTCAACTCGTGAGTTGGATCGAATTATCAGAGAACGTACTCTTGAAAACGTTAACAAGGAAAAGTGGATCAATAATGAAATCATGAACAATAATAAAAGTATTGTTGATGAGGATTCGCTTTCTGACTCAGCAATCGCAAGTGGTCGAAAGTTTTTCATTAAGGAGATTTTAATTGATAACGATGACAAGTATGTAAACTCTACACAAAGAAATGCGATAATAAAAAAATTCGAAAATAAAGAATTAGGAAAAACTGAAATTTTGGAGTTAGTTAAGGAACTTACTGACTTCTACATAGGTAAAGGGTATTCGACTACGCTATTAACTATTAAAGAGGGGAATTTAAACTCACAGAAAATAACGTTAAAGGTTCTGTGGGGGAAGATTAATAATGCTCTGGTTGAAGATAAGGATCCAACGTTATCACAAAAAATGAGGATATACGATGCATTTCCATTCTATAAAGATAAAATACTGAATGTTTCGGATATTGATCAGGCATTAGATAACCTATTGAGAGTTTCGTATGGTACCAAAATACAAATAATCCCGGATGAAAATGAAGGGTATTCCAATTTGAACTTCGAAGGTATGGAGTATGATTTTTTTAATTTAGGTCTGAAGCTTAATAACTCAGGACGAAAAGAATCAGGGTGGAATCAATATAGTGGCACTATGGGGCTCAATAATCTCATTGGTTTTAATGATATTTTCAGTTTTTATTATGGTTATAATGATTTAAAACAAAAAACTGACTCACAAAAGTCATGGTCTTTATCATACTCTATTCCTGTAGGCTATTGGTCATTTGACACATCTTATTATCGCTCCGAATATAAAAAAATTATTGGTGGTAATTTTGGTGGATACAACAGCGATGGGAATTCTGAACGCTATTCTAATAGGATAAATCGTGTTTTATTTAGGAATAATAACCATAAGTTATCCGCTTACACATCGGTAGAGGTTAAAAATAATTTAAACAGAATTATAGACACAGTCATTGATGTTAGTAGTAAGCGTTATAGCAATATTACTTTGGGTATTAATGACGTAACCACTATTTGGGATGGTGGAACGTATTGGGATCTTTCTATCACTAAGGGGACGCCTTGGTTTGGTAGTGCATGGGTTAATGATCCTGATTTAAAAGGGTTTGATATAGACTTTCATAAAATTAATGGATTAATCAGTTGGTCTAAAAAAATTCATCAGTTTGATCTCGTTAGTGTTAATTATGATCTAACAACGTCTTTTCAGTTGTCCAAAGATATCTTAGTGAGTGATCAAAATATTTCCATTGGTGATGAATACTCGGTTAGAGGTTTTAAAGAAGATTCAATTTCAGGTAATAAAGGTGGTTATATTTCAAATACAGTGAAGTTTCCAGTTTATATAAGTAAATTTAGCGGAGTGAGTATAGTTCCTTTTGCTGGATATGATGTAGGTTATGTCAAGAATAACTGCAGTCATTCTGTAAATAATTGCTCAGGAGAATTTATCTCGGGTGGTTCCATAGGATTAAGGTTGAATCAACGGTATTTGTCATCTTCATTATCGGCAGGCTGGCCAATCACAAAACCTAAAAGCTTACGGAATAGAGAAATTGATAATGTCGCAATTTATTATCGTATAGGTTTGAATTTTTAAAAATAAACTAAATATAAGGATATATAAAGTGAATAAATCTGATTCAAACAACCGGGCATGTTCTTTTAGAAAGAAAGCCTTTAAATTTTCGCCCGTCTATTTGGCGATTGTCACATCAACATTATCTTTTGATACACTTTCAGCTATCATACCAGATAACAATGCTGGAAATCTTAATGTAAATCAATCAGCTAATGGTACAGCAACCATTAATATTGTAGATCCAAATGCTAATGGTGTTTCACATAATAAATATCAAGAATTTAATGTTGATAAAAGTGGCGTTATTTTTAATAACAGTAAAAATGATGGAGTCAGTCAGATTGGCGGCCATGTTATTAAAAATAATAATCTGAATAATGAAGCCAATGTTATTATTAATGAAGTTGGTGGAGTTAAAGGAACTCAGCTAAATGGTACCATGGAAGTATTTGGTAAACGTGCTGATCTGATCATTGCTAATGAAAATGGCATTCAGGTAAATGGAGTTAAAACACTAAACACCAATAATCTCACATTGAGTACTGGTCGCATTGAAAAAGAAAATGGACAGTTTTTACTTAATGTAAAAAAAGGCCAGGTAAAAATATCTGGAAATGGAATTTCTACTGATGGATTATCTCATTTTGATATAGTTAGCCGAGCTATTCAACTGGATGGCCAGATTGCTGGTACTGCTGATGTTAAGTTATTAGCGGGAGCAAATAAATATAATACGTCAACCCGTAAACATCAAGTAATTGGTGGCTTAGATGATTCTCGCCCTCTTGTTTCTATAGATGGAAGTGAGTTAGGTTCAATTTATGGTAATAGAGTTGAGTTAATTAGTACTGATAGCGGTGTGGGGGTACATCACCTTGGCAGCATCGTATCTCAATCATCTTTAAATATTTCAGCTAATGGTGATCTTAAATTAACATCATTACAATCAAAAAATGATTCTGTTTCATTAAAAGGAAAAAATGTCAGTCTCGGTGGAAATAAAAATGGAGTAGCTGCAGTTTTAGCAAAAAAAGATATAAATATTGAAGCTAATAATCATCTTCTATTGTCTTCCGATTTAGTATCAGAAAATGGAAATGTCACTATATTTTCTGATTCTTTTTTACAGCAAGCTGCAGGGATTTTTGTTAATAAATCTCAAGGTTCAGCACAAGTAGATTCTATAATCATCAATGTTAAAGGTGATTACAATATAAAAGGTTCTTTGTATGCAACAAACAGTCGTGGAGAAATAATTCCCAATACAAAAATTGTTTTGCATGATGGTGATTATATTGTCTATGACAGTAATGGAAATATACTTAGCGATGCTACAGTAAGTTCATCTGCAACTGTAATGGCTAACACTGGCAATGTTAAAATTAATTCTGGAACACTCAATAATGAAAACGGAGTGTTGATTTCAAAAGAAAACAGCATTGTCTTTAATATCAAAGAACTTTTCAATAATGAAGGTGCTATTTCAGCTTCTGGTGATATTTTTATAACGTCTAATGAGTTAAATAACAAAGGTCTTATTGGAACTCAAAAAAATATAAATATTAACTTATCTAATTTTGTTAATTCAGGTTTTATTACGGCTGACAGTCTGACTTTAGATGCTGGGACTGTAAAAAATGATGGGGGAATGACATCAAAACGCGGTGGGTTAATCATTAAATCAAAAGGTAATATTGATAACTCTGGGATAATGCAAGGTAGTCATGTCCATATTCAGCAAGATGGTGGGCGGTTAACTAACAGCGGTGAATTGTTATCTGATAATGATATTTTTATTGATTCTAAACTCATTGACAATAAAAAAACAATTGCTGCAAAAAATAACGTTACTTTATCTTCTGTAAATTCACTGAATAACGATGGTGACATTATTGCTGGAAGTGATTTATTGTTGTCTGGAAATGGACATACACAGATCGATAACAATGGTTTATTACAAGGAGGAAATATACAGCTAGAGGGTTTAGAATCTATCAATAATAAAGGTTCTATTTTAGCTAATAAAGATTTAAAAATAAAAAATACTGGCAAGTTAAAAAATGATGGTAAACAGGCTGTTATTCAAGGAGAAAATATTGACTTAAACAATATTAAAACTATTGATAACTCTAATGATGCTAAAATTATATCAAAAGATAAGTTATTAGTTACAAACTCCGAAACGCTAATAAATTCAGGGAACATTCATTCTAATAATGAACTCGTCATTTCTAATGTAAATAATATTACTAATAATAATGGTTTCATTATTTCATCTGGTAATATAAGAATTGATCATGTTAATAGTTTGAATAATTCAGGTGATAACAAAAATTCTAGTGGTATTTATTCTGATGGCGATTTAACTATTGAAAATATTAATGAAATAAAAAATAGTTCTAAAGCACAAATCAAATCAGAAAAAGGGAAGGTTTCTTTTAAAAATATAGATTCATTAGACAATGAAACGGGAAGCTTGATTTCATCAAATAATGATATGACTTTTGATGAAGTTAAAAACATTAAGAATAAGGGAGAAATCTCTTCAAATAAAAATGTTATTTTTAGTAATATCAATAAATTAATTAATCAAGGCGGCGTAATATTTGCCGGTAATGATATATTGTTTAAGAAAGTAAACGATATATTGAATGAGTTGGGTGGTCACATCAGAGCCTCAAATAATGTCAAGGCTGATGATGTCATATATCTGAAAAATGAGGACTCTTTCATCGATGCAGAAGGTAGTATTTATCTTAATGTTAATCGATTCGATAATGTGTCTACGTATGATCGTTCCTTAGTGCTTGCGGATGGAAACCTAGAGATCAATGCAAATGTTATAAATAATGACAATTCGGTTTTATATGCTGCGGAAAATATTAATTTAACCGCATCGGATAAATTAATAAATAATAATAATGGTAGAATCGAATCAGATGAAAGCATTTTTATAAAAGCTGATAGCATTTCTAATAACAACTCTAAAATAGACTCAAATGACAAAGTAAATATTAATGTATATAAAAGCATTGATAATTCTGGTGGTACAATTGTAGCGACTAATGAAGTTTATTTTAAAATTAATAATGATTATGTTTATAATGCAAATGCTGGTAGTTTTGAAGTTAGAAATAAGAAAGATGGTTTATTAACATTAGAAAGTGATAGATCGATCACGATTGATGAAGTCTTAGAGTCAGCAGCTGCTATTCAGCTGATTGCCACAGGAAGTATAACTAATAATAAAGGTATTCTGAGCGGTAACAATATTCTGTTGAGATCTGATGGTGACATTACTAACTCATCCGGCGCTTTGATTTTTTCCAGTAAGAAGATTAATATTGTTACTGACAAAGGCACATTCTCTAATAGAGAAAAAGCGAATGTTATGGCCATGAATGATATCAATATCACTGCTTACAATGTTAAGAATATTGGCGGGCAGATTCGTTCTGAAAATGATATTAATATCGAAGCTAAAAACTTAGAGAACATTACAACTATTGATGAGAGCCGTTCAGGATGGGATTATACTAACTCTCAGTCTATAAATAGTCAACATAGTCAAAGTGGGACTGGCCTCTTCGCGACTGATTATTTCAAACTATCTGGTGCTGTTCCGTTACCTATCGGCCATATTGAAATTAAAGATAAAGCGAGTATTTCCGCTAAAAAAAATATTAACATTAATAAAGATAATAAATATCAGGGTGGCCAGAAAATATTGAATCAGGGAGGGCAGATTCAATCTGGTAGTGATATGTTCATTCGTGGTGATTTGACAAATAAAGCGATTAGCATTGATATTGGTTATGAACATATTTTAAATAAAAAACTTAACCCACCACTTACGCTTGAATACCATTGGGAAAACTTTGCGAACAGTGGTGGCCATAAAAAATATACCTTCGATACATTATATGACTTTATTGATTTTATTTTAGATCCAAGTACCAGTGATGGTTTTTTAAAAGCCACAAAAAATGTGGATGTAAGTAATGGTCAGATTAATGTTCTTGATAATTTCATGAATCAATTGTTTGGCAATACATGGAAAGCTAAAAGTAAAGGCGATTTACAGAATGATTGGGAGGGGTTAAATAGAATTGATGCTGATACAGGTGAGAAAAAATTCCATAACCTTAAATTTTATGCCGTTTCTGAGCAAAATAGTTCTATTGCTGCTGGCGGTAATTTAGTTCATAAAGACGGTAGCTTTAATAATGGTCTGGATAAAGAATTAGCACTGGATAAAAAAGGTAATGAGCATGTTGTTACTGAAAAGGTAGATGATAAGGAAATTCAAACTAATAATTCAGCTTATGAAGTGACAACCAGTAAAAACGATCTTGCGTGGCTAGATAGCCCATCAGGTATTACAACCTCTGGCACTTATGAAGACATGATCAACATGCCGGGCTTATTTGCACCTAATCATAATATTTTAGGTGGTACGGCTAATTTGCAAGCGAATCCTGATCCTAAGGATAATATTCATGTGCTTTATGAAACACGTCCTGAATTTATTGATCAGGATGCATTTTATGGTTCAGATTACTTCTTCAAACAAGTAGGTTATGAATCAACCGAACCTGTAATTGTTTTAGGTGATAACTATTTCATTAGTGAGGTCATTCGTCGCGAAATTGATGATTCCGTTGGAACATTTTTCTTAACACGTGATGGGCTTGAAGGCGCCGACTTAACAAAACAGCTCATGGAAAATGCGGGAGATGTCAACGGCTCTGACGACTTTGTTGTCGGACAGCCTTTAACAGCAGACCAGGTTAAAAATCTGGATAAAGATATTGTTTGGTTCGTTACCGAAGAGGTTGATGGTGTTCAAGTTCTTGTTCCTCGTATTTATTTAGCACCATCGTCCATTGAGCAAATAAACAATGATTCCAATAACGCCTCTGCTTCTGTTTCTGCTGGAGGTAATATCGATATCAATGCTACTGAAGTTAATAATGTTAATGGCACTATTCAAAGTGGTGGAAATATTGATATTCAGGCTGAATCGAATATTGTGAACTCATCAGTAGGTCAAAACGGCGGTATTAAGGCAGGGGGTGATTTATCTCTTGTTTCTGAAAAAGGGGATATTCATAATTCCGGTGCCTCGTTGAATGCTGGCAATGATATGAAACTTGATGCAAAAGAAGGGGATGTGACTTTAACGGCCAGTACCGGTTACGATGATACGGGCAAGAAGGTTGTCCATCGCTATGATGACGGTGTATCGGCTGGCGGTAATATTGATATAAGTGGTAATAATGTCAATGTTAATGCTGTAGATATCGAAGCAGATAAAGATATTTCCATTACCGCAAAAGATGGTGATGTTAATTTTAACAATGTATACGAAACTGATTCCACTTATGATAGTGAGTATTCGACATCCGGTATATTCACCAGTAATGGCAAAGAAACGACAACGTCATCAGCGACAAGTGTTGAGTCTTCAGTCAAGGCGGGCGGTAACTTAAATATTAATTCATCCAATGATGTCGTGATGAAAGGTGGGGAGTATAGCGGTACATCCGGTTCTATTACTGCCGGTGGAAACGTTGATCTTCAAGCTACCCAGGATTATACCCATTCAGAAGTTGTTGAATCATCATCGGGTATCGTATTGGGTGGCGGTGCTAACGGTTTTGGTCAATCAGCTAACCATGAATCATACAGTGCGGGTGATAAAGAAACTGTTTCTCAAAAAGGAGCCCATGATAACAAAGAATCCGAAGTCTCTAATGCGGGTCATGTCCGCCCTGGCGCTGCCCCGACAACAGAAACGGGCGGTTTTAAAGCAGGTGTTAAGACCGAAACAACAACAACGACTGAGAGCAGTGTTAAAAATAATAATGCATCACTGAATTTTAGTAATGATCTTACTATTAAGGCTGATAAAACTGTTGATATCGGTGGCGCTGACCTTTCGGGCGATACCATTAAAATTGATGCAGATGAACTAAAATCAACTAAATATGAGGATGTTACTAGTAAAACCGTTACCCATGAAGAAACCTTTGTCGGTATAAAGGGTGAAGGACATTCCGATTGGCTAGACGGTGTTGATAAAGTAGCAAATAAATTAGAGCAAAAGGGCGATGGTAAACAAACTAATGGAGCATTAGATGCTGTTGAGCTTGCCGGTACTGGTTCTAATATGTATTTTGGTGACGTTGCCGGAGGATCGGTAAATGTCGGATGGGATCATACTTCCGAAACAACGAAGTCAACGACATCAAGTGAGAATATTAGTACTATTAACGGTAATAATATCGAAATCAATACCAAAAATAATGCTGAATTGAATGGTGTTGATATTCAAGGCAATAATATTGATATGAATATCGGTGGTGATTTAGCCGTAAATTCAGCTAAAAATGGATATACCGAATCGTCATCATCCCAATCAAATTCTGCGGGGGTTAGTCTTGGTGCCTCTGCGGGTATGACTGGTGCTGGTGTCGGTCTTTCTGTTGATTACAGTGGCTCACAGCTCGCTTCAGTCGAATCGGGTACTTCACATACAAACAGTCAGATTGTTGGTGATAAGGTTAATATCAAAACTGGCGGTGACATGTCTCTCACTGGCGCTAATATTAATAGTGATTCTGCAGATATTGATGTCGGTGGTGATCTAAATATTACCAGTGTTCAGGATACGGTTAATAGAGGTGATAACAACGAGCAGTGGGGAGCATCGGTTGGTGCGGCAATTTCCTCTTCTGGTGTTATCCCTACATTCTCTGGTAGCTATGGACAAGGCTATGAGAACTATGAATCTAAAACAACAACAGAGCAGTCTGGTATTAATACTACTGGCGAATTAAACATTAAAACGGGTAATGATCTTAATCTTACCGGGGGACATGTTATCTCTCAATCAGGAGAGGGCACCGTTAATGTTACTGGCGATATTAATGCGAATACTCTGAACGATACTGTGAATCAAGAGGGGCTTTCTGCCGGAGGTGGCGGCGGCTTAACCATAAAAGGTAACCCCACAGTTAATGGTTACGTTAATACAAGTGATAAAATTGATTATCAAGAAGATCAGAAATCGACAATTTCTGTCGGTAATACTATTAGCCAAAATGTAAATGGTGATTTAAATACAGACAAAGATAATCTGAGCGAAGTTAAAAAAGATCTTGTCGTTGCTGGAAATGATATTTCATTTACTCTCGGAATAGATACGAGTAAAAAACCATCAGATACCAGTAAAAAACCATCAGGTTCAACTCCGGAGAAAAAACCGACACCGGAGAAAAAACCGACGCCGGAGAAAAAACCGACGCCGGAGAAAAAACCGACGCCGGAGAAAAAACCGACACCGGAGAAAAAACCGACGCCGGAGCAAAAACCGACGCCGGAGAAAAAACCGACGCCGGAGAAAAAACCGACGCCGGAGAAAAAACCGACGCCGGAGAAAAAACCGACGCCGGAGAAAAAT
>Ga0308165_1003900_pt1 | contig 15405 bp, 7 predicted proteins | sample PhyWR2_FD_201032 | JGI IMG/M metagenome (GOLD analysis project Ga0308165, IMG submission 201032) | Phyllosphere microbial communities from UC Gill Tract Community Farm, Albany, California, United States - DLSLW.R2 | ecosystem: Host-associated > Plants > Phyllosphere > Unclassified | place: USA...
ACGGCCACCGGGCAGGACTTTTGAGGCCCGGTAGCCTTGATGGGGTTGAATCCATTCAGACAAAGGCGTCTCTGTGACAGATCCGCTCGACCCCCGACCGAGCACTCCCGAGAACCTCTCCGGACAGGTGCCCGGACCCGCACCGCAACCCGTCCCGGCTCCGGCTCCGGCTCCGGCTCCGGCGACCAAGCCGACGGCGAGCCTGCTGCGCAACCACAACTACAGGCTGTTCCTCGTCGCGCAGCTCAGCGGCGGTACCGGCGTGTGGATGCTGCGCCTCTCGCAGGACTGGCTCGTGCTCCAGCTGACCCAGAGCCCTGCCGCCGTCGGCATCGTGGTGGCGCTGCAGTTCCTGCCGCTGCTGGCCTTCGGGCCGATGGGCGGCGTCATCGCCGACAGGCACGACAAGCGACGCCTGGTGATGGGCGCCCAGGGGACCGCGGCCGTCCTGGCCGCCGTGCTCGCGAGCCTCACCATCGCCGGGCTGGTCACCGTGCCGCTGCTCTACGGCTTCGCTTTCCTGCTCGGCTGCGTGGCCGTGATCGACCAGCCGGCCCGGCAGGTGCTCGTCAACGAGCTCGTCGGCGACAGCATGCTGCGCTCGGCGATCAGCACCAACAACGCCCTCAACCAGCTGAGCGGCATGGTCGGGCCGGCCGTGGCCGGTGTGCTCATCCACCAGGTGGGTCAGGGCTGGGCCTTCGCGGCGAACGCTGTGCTGTGCCTGGTGGTCGTCGCGCTCTTCGCGCTCATGCGGACGCGCGAGATGATGCGGGTGCCCGTCGTGGCGCGCGCCAAGGGACAGCTCCGCGAGGGAGCCCGGTACATCCTCGACCGCCCGCGCCTGCTGTGGGTGGTCCTGCTCGCAGGCCTCATGGGGGCCTTCGGCATGAACGGCCCGGTGGTCCTCGCGGCCTTCGCGGACTTCGAGTGGCAGACCGGCTCGGGTGGCTTCGGCCTGTACAACTCGGTGAGCGCCGTGGGTGGGCTCGTCGGCGCCGTGGCGGCCGCGCGCCTGCGCGCACTCCGGGTCCGCACCGTCGTGCTCGGGGCCGGGATCTTCGCGGTCGCCGAGGGCCTCGGTGCGCTGTCACCGAACCACGGGGTGTTCCTCGTGATGCTCGCGATGATCGGTGCCGCGACGATGTTCTTCCTCACGAGCGCCGCGACCTACGTCCAGCTGAGCGCCGCACCCAAGGTCCGGGGTCGTGTCATGGCCTTCTACATGCCGCTGCTGCTCGGCGGGCACGCTGCTGGCGGGCTGATCCAGGGGGCGTTCACCGAGCACCTCGGGGTGCGGGGTGGGCTGGTGCTCACGGGGGTGTGCGGGCTCGTGGGGACGGGTGTCGTGGCGCTCGCGCTGCGGGGGAATCGTAGGCGCGACATCGCAGAGCTCGACTAGCACGGAGCGAGCTCTTGGAAGCTCCGCAGACGCCGAGCCACCGTGACCACCAGGCCAGATCTCATGTTGGCTGGCCCGCACGACCTTCAAGGGCGATGGTATGATGCTAATTAATCGTCATACGGAGGATCTCGTGGACATGTACCGGGCCCCTGAGCTCACCGGCAGCGAGCTAGAGGTGCGCGAAGCGATCCAGGGCCTGAGCGAGACCCTCAAGCACCAGGTAGGTCAGACCCGACGGTGGACCGCCCCCCTTCGCCGGATGACGCTGGCACGCAACGTGCAGGGGTCGAACAGCATCGAGGGGATCAACGCGAGCGTCGACGACGTGGCCGCGATCGCTCAGGGGGAGAAGCCCGCGGCCGTCGACGAGGAGACCGAGCGGGCACTCGCCGGGTACCAGCTGGCGATGACCTACGTCCTCGAGCTCGCTCAGGAACCTGTCGTCGTCGATCCGACTCTCATCAGGAGCCTGCACTACATGGTGACGTCCTACGACCTCACCAAGCGGCCCGGTCGCTACCGCAAAGGCCCGGTATTCGTCCAGCAAGAGTCCACCGGTGACATCGTCCATGAAGGCGCCGAGGCGGACGACGTGCCCGCACTGATGAATGAGCTGACCCGCGCCATCGACACGAGCGGCGACAGCATCATCGACGCCGCGATGGCGCACCTGAACTTCGTGCTCGTCCACCCGTTCAGGGACGGCAACGGACGCATGGCCCGTGTGCTGCAGTCGCTGGTCCTGGCCGCAGACGATGCCGTCTCCCCCGTGTTCCTCTCTATCGAGGAGTACCTCGGGCGCAACACCCAGGCCTACTACGACGTGCTCGCCACCGTGGGACACGGCCGATGGGACCCGAGGTCAGCCACGCCCGAGCAGGTGCGCCCCTGGGTCCGCTTCATCCTCACGGCCCACTACAACCAGGCGAGAGAGCGCGCCGCACGGATCGCTGCCGCGAGCGAGGCGTACGCAGCACTCGGTGAGCTCCTCGAAGGTGCCGGCGTCGACGATCGCGCGATGGAGCCTCTCTATGACGCTCTGTTCGGGGCGACCGTCACTCGTGGGCGCTACATCACCTCGCTCGCGGAGGTCGGCACCGAGATCAGCCTCCAGACAGCGACACGTGACCTCACGAGACTTTCTCAGGCGGGGCTGCTCACTGCGAGCGGGGAGAAGAGGGGTCGCGCCTACACCGCCGCAGACAAGCTGGTCGAGCTTCGGCGAGCGGTGGGACTCGGCCAGGCGTGGAGACGTGTGGATCCTTTCGCCGGCGGTCTTGGCTGAGCCGACAGACGATAGCTCTGCAGTGTCGCGCGACCCGCGAACAGCGAGCGCGGTCCTGCGAGGACCGCGGCACCAGGGCTGCGACAGTGACGTCGTGATCGCGCTCAGGCGAGCTCGCCCGCCCCGTCCCATGTCCCGTCGTCGAGGACGACAGCCAAGGTCCGCCGTCCCCCGCCCACCGGCAGGCTGACCTCGACCGACCGCCCCACCGGTCCGCGCAACGCCAGCCCGGTCACCTCTCCGTCGCGCCACGTGACGTCGACGGTCACCGCTCCCCGGGCACCGAGCCCGCGTGCCGCGCCGTCCTGCCACCCGGCCGGGAGCGTCGGGATCAGGTCGACGATGGTGACGTCCTGCGTCGTCCGGTGGGACTGCACGATCATCTCGACGACCCCGGCCGTGAACCCGAGGTTCCCGTCGACCTGGAACGGCGGGTGGGCGCAGAAGAGGTTCGGGTACACACCGGAGCCGGCGCCCGGTCGGGCGTCGTCGACCGGTGCGACGAGGTCACCGGGCTGTGCGCCGTCGGCGGTCGGCCGCAAGAACGCGTCGAGAGCGGCCCTGGCGCCGACGGCGTCACCGAGGCGGGCACGCAGGGCGAGGCGCCACGCGAGGGACCAGCCCGTCGAGTTCGGGCCGCGGGCGTCAAGCGTCGCCAGGGCAGCGGCAGCGAGCTCGGGCGCCGACCGTGGGTCGATCCGGCTGCCGGGGTACACGCCGACGAGGTGCGACTGGTGCCTGTGCTCGGGCTCGGCGTCGACGAGGTCCGTGGACCACTCGGCGAGGCGTCCGTCGGGGAGCACCCGTTCACCGGGGATGCGGTCGAGGGCCGCGCGGGTCGCGGTCTGCCAGGCGGCGTCGTGAGGGTCGGGCGAGCCTTCCGGGACCGCGGCAACGGCACCGACGAGCACCTGGGCCGCGTCGAGGCAGCGTTCGAGGACCTCACGGACCATCGCCAGGTCGGAGGTGGTCGAGACGCCCACCGCGGCGGGCTGCCCGTCGGGCGCCACGAAACGGTTCTCCGGCGAGGTCGCCGGTGAGGTGCCGAGGGTCCCGTCGGGCTGCTCCACGAGCCACGCCAGGGCGAAGTCGGCGGCCCCGCGGAGCAACGGCCAGGCGTCGGCCAAGAAGCCGAGGTCGCGCGACCAGTCGTAGCGGTCCCACAGGTGCGTCGCGAGCCACACGCCGCCGAGCGGCCACGCCGTCCACGACGGGTCAGAGTCGCCGTCGCCCGCGGGGAGCGAGAATCCCCACACGTCCGAGTTGTGGTGCGCGGCCCACCCGGGGAGCCCGTAGAGGTCGCGCGCCGTGGCTCGCCCGGTCATCGCAAGGTCGCCCAGCCAGCTGGTGAGCGGTTCGTAGCACTCGTCGAGGGCGCCCGCGCCGGTGGGCCAGTAGTTCATCTCGGTGTTGATGTTGGTCGTGTAGTTGCTGCTCCACGGCGGGACCACGGACTCGTTCCAGATCCCCTGGAGGGTCAGCGGGCGCGTGCCTGGCCGTGACCCGGCGATCATCAGATAGCGGCCGTACTGCGCCTGGAGGGCCGCGAGCGCCGGGTCGGGAGCGCCACCAGCGTGCCGGGCGAGCCGCTGGGGAGTCGTCGCGATGCCCTCGGGGTCAGGCCCGAGGTCGAGCTCCACCCGGCCGAAGAGGGCTGCGTGGGCGGCGACGTGGGCGGCGCGCACCGCGGGGAGCCCGTCCGTGACGATCTGGTCGACGACCGCCGAGGTCCGTCGGGCGACAGCAGCCCGGAGCGCGTCGAGGTCGCCGTGCGGCACGGTCGCGGCGTCGACGAAGTCTGTCTCGGTCCCGAGCACGAGGGTGAGATAGGTGGCACCGACCACCTCGACAGCGTCGGCCGTCGCCGTGGGTCCGCCGTCACCGACGATCCCGTCGGTGTGTATCGCGACGTGGACCGCTGCGGTCACGGCCGCGCCCGGGGTCGGGTCGTAGTGCACGTGCTCGTGGGCAGGCTCGTGGTCGGGGACGACGTCCGAGGGCATGCGGACGGTGGCGGCGAGGCCCGTCGGCGTGCCCTGGACGTCGAGGGTCGGGTGCGGGGAGGCGAGCGAGACGCGCAGGGCCGGCAGGGACCCGTCGGTGGCCCGCCTGTCGACGACGAGCACCTGGTGGGGTGCGCTGGACCACGTCTCCTGGACGATCGTCACACCTGCGCTCGACCAGGTGTGGCTGGCCACCGCAGCCCGCAGGTCGAGGGACCGCGCATACCCCGGTGGCGTCGCGGCCTCAGCAGCTCGCACCTCCTCCCCCGGCCCGACCTCCTGCACGATCAGGTCGACCAGAGGCTGGTACGCCTGCGAGTGCCCGTGCTGGAGCCTCTGGACGGCACGCTCCGCAGCCCGGACATCGTCCGCTGCCAGTGCGGCGCGCGCGTCGTCGAGGACCCGCGGTCCCTCCCCCGCCGCGATCAGGCTCCGCCCCGCGACGGTCGCAGGCGACCCCGACCAGCAGGTGTCGTCGTTGACCTGGACCCGGTCGCTCGTGGTCCCGCCGAAGCACATCGCCCCCAGCCGTCCGTTGCCGACGGGCAGCGCCTCGGTCCAGCGGGTCGCCGGCCGGTCGTAGACGAGCACGAGAGGACGGGCGGGCTCGCCGGCGGGTGCGGCAGGGCTGGACGAGAGGGCGGTGGGGCGCTCGGTCACTGCGGATCTCCTGTGATTGCGGGACTGGTCAGGGCCGCGACGGTGCGGCCCTGACCAGGGTAGCGACCTCTCAGATGCTGATGTCCGGCAGGCTCGCGTGCGGCACCGGGGCCATCGGGTCGAGCAACCACGCCTCGCGCAGCTCCGCCCACAGCTCGACAGGGACAGGGGTCCGGGCTGCCTCGAGGAAGGCCGAGACCTGGTCTGCGCCGCGCGCCCCGACCACCGTCGAGACGACCGCGGGGTGCGCCCGGACGAAGGCGAGGGCCGCGGCAGACAGCGTCACGCCGTGGCGCTCGCAGGCGTCGGCGATCTTCCGGGCACGCTCGAGCAGCGGTGCCGGGGCCTCGGAGTAGTTGTAGAGAGCACCCTCGGGCGGGCGCGGACGGGCCAGCAGCCCAGAGTTGAACACCCCACCGATCACGACACCCACGTCGTGGGCGAGCGCGGCCGGCAGCAGGTCCGCGAGCGCGCCCTGCTCGAGGAGCGTGTAGCGCCCCGCGCACAGCACGAGGTCGATGTCGGTCTCCTCGACGAAGCGGGTGAGCATCGCCGTCTGGTTCATGCCCGCACCGACGGCGCGGACCAGACCCTCCTCGCGCAGCTCGATCATCGCGGGGATGGCGGTCGTCAGCGCCTGCTCTTCGTGGTCGTCCGGGTCGTGGAGGTAGAGCACGTCCACGCGGTCGAGCCCCAGGCGGTCGAGGCTCTCGTGCAGGGACCGGCGGATGCCGTCGCGGCTGAGGTCGTCCTCGAGCCTGTGGTCTGCGGGGACGTCGAACATGGGGTCGCGCTCGTCGGCGGTCTCGGGCGAGGGGACGAGCCGGCGACCCACCTTGGTCGAGAGCACGTACTCGTCCCGGGGCCGCTCGGCGAGGAGCGCACCGAGGCGTCGCTCTGAGAGGCCCCGACCGTAGGCGGGGGCGGTGTCGAAGTACCGCACGCCGCCGTCCCACGCGGTATCGACCGCGCCGGAGGCCTCGGCGTCCGTCGTCTCGCGGTAGAGGTTCCCGAGCTGGGAGGTCCCGAGTCCCAGCGGGCTGAGGTTGACCGTCATCTGCTCACCTTGGCAGGTCGGGGGCCTGGGCGCACGCCCTCACCGCCCAGGTGCGTGAGGCACCCGGGCGGCGAGGGACTGCGCAGCACCACGTCCGAGGTCAGACCAGACCTGTCGTGCCGGTCTGGCCACGCCGGCGGCGGACGACGAGCAGCACGGCGCCGGCGAGCAGCAGGAGCACTCCCGCACCGACGGCGATGCCGATCTCGGCGCCCGTCGCGCTGAGCGCACCGGGGCTCGTGCCCGAGCCGGTCACGACCGTCGAGCCAGAGCCTGCGGCACCGCCCGTCCCCGAGCCCCCACCGGGTCCGGTGCCCGGGGCGGCACCACCTGTCTCGGGTCCGGCTCCGGGGTCGGTCCCCGGGTCAGGAGCTGTCCCCGGGTCCGGGTCCGTCCCGGGACCGGTCCCCGGGTCGGTCTCGGCGGCGACGAGCAGGGCGGTCCAGCCGACCACCTCGTCGCTGCCGTCCTGGACCACGATCCTGTGCTCCCCCGGCGCGGCGTCGAGCGGGATCACCGCGGTGAGCGTGGACGCGTCGGACACCTGCTGCCAGTCACCCAGCAGCACAGGGTCGGAGCGCAGCCACACCGACATCCACTCACCGGTCCGCGAGTCGTCCACGAGCGTCACCGGCACGGTGTCGCCCGGCGAGTGCTCTCCGCCCGGCACCGTGACGAGACCCTCGAGGCCGGGCAGCAGCGCAGACTCGTCCACCGGCACGGGCGGTCCTGCCGGCGAGGTGACGACGCCCGACCCGTCGTGCCCCGTGTAGACGATCGACGGTGCCGCAGGTGTCTCCATCCCCTCTCCGAGGAAGTAGCTCGTGTGCGGGGGCTGGTTGTACGACACGTTCTGCCACGCGACCCCGAGCCTGTAGACAGGGTCGTGCATGAGGGTCGGCAGCCTGTGCTCGGTGACGTCGGTCGTCGTGAAGACGCGCAGCGCCGACGAGTCGTCCGTGCGGTACACGAGCTCTTCGCGCCAGTCGCCGAAGAGGTCCGCCTGGAGGGCGGGGTTGCCCTTGGTGTCGTTGTTCGTCCGGGTCCCCTCGAAGGTCTCGAGGCGCACGGTCTGCTGGTCCTCCCAGTCCCACTTGGACACCGAGGGCACGCCGACGCGGGTGTCCGTCGAGAAGTCGTGGTCGGTGATCTCCCGGAGGAGATCGCCGTCCCACCAGGTGAGGAAGTTGGCCGCCGGGATGGTCTCCGAGATGAGCGTGCCGTCGGCGGCGCGCATCTGCCCGGCACGGCTGTCCCAGGCCCCGTCGGCGGTCACGGCCCAGGACTCAGCGCCGTCGTGCGTCGGGTCGATGTCCGCGGAGGCACCGCGCCCGACGTCCCGGGTGGCGGGCATGGACCAGAGGACCTCGCCCGTGGCGGCGTCGCGCATGGTCGCGCCGATGCCCTTCGCGCTCGGGGCCTCCTCGTGCACAGCGAAGACCTCGAGACCGGGCCGTGACGGGATCAGGTCGGAGACGTGCATCGCGTCGCCGTGCCCGAGCCCTGTCGAGTAGAGCACCGTGCCGTCGTCGTCGAGGGTCATCGAGCCGAAGACGATCTCGTCCTTCTGGTCGCCGTCGACGTCGGCGACCGACAGGTTGTGGTTGCCCTGCCCGCGGTACTGGTCCCCGGCGACGTCGGAGTCGAAGACCCAGCGCTGCGTGAGCGACGTGCCGTCGAAGTCGTACGTCGCGACGACCGTGCGCGTGTAGTAGCCGCGGCTGAAGATCGCGCTCGGGTGCTCGCCGTCGAGGTACGCGACCCCGGCGAGGAACCTGTCGACCCTGTTGCCGTAGGTGTCGCCCCACGCGCCGACGTCGCCGCGCGGCGGGTCGTAGGCGACGGTGTCGACAGCGGCTCCGGTCTCACCGTCGAAGACCGTGAGGAACTCCGGCCCGGTGAGGACGTAGCCGCCGGAGTTGCGGTAGTCGGCGTCCGGGTCGCCGATGACCGTGCCGACGCCGTCGACGGTGCCGTCGGCGGTCTTGAGCATGATCTCGGCCCGACCGTCAGAGTCGAGGTCGAAGACCACCATCTGCGTGTAGTGCGCACCGGCGCGGATGTTCGGGCCCATCGAGATGCGCCACAGACGCGTCCCGTCGAGCCTGTACGCGTCGACGTAGACGGTCCCGGTGTAGCCCGACTGCGAGTTGTCCTTGCCGTTGCTCGGCGACCACAGGACCACGAGCTCGTACTCGCCGTCGCCGTCGAGGTCGCCGACCGTGGTGTCGCCGGCGTAGTAGGAGTAGGGCTGGCCGTCCTTGGTGTAGGCGTCGGCCGGCTTGTCGAGCGGGACGTCGTACGAGCCGTCGTCCCACACCCCGAACTCGGCTGTGGGCTCGGACCGCAGGCCTGCGTAGACCGGCGTCACCATGTAGGTGGACTCGGCGGTGCCGTCAGGGTCGACGTAGTTGGTGCTCGTGGTGATCGGGCGCGGCGTGATCGTCGTGCCGTCGCGCTGGACTGTGAAGCCGATCTCTTCAGGGTCGAGCCCGAGCATCCGCCAGCCGAGGTACACACCCTCGTCGACCTTCACGGCGACGGGCGAGCGGTCGAGGTGCTCGGCCTGCCGGGCGAGGACCGTGCCGGCCGTCGAGGCGAGACGCTCGGAGCGTGCGGACTCGCCGCCCGCGTTCACTGCGGCGACCTCGTAGTAGTACGGCACCGTGGTGAGCACCGTGGTGTCGGTGAACGTCGCGGTCGACGAGCTGCCCACGAGGACGGCGTCGCCGTCGGCCGTGGACGCGCGGTAGACCGAGTAGGCGGTCGCGTCGTCCTGGGTGTCCCAGGTGAAGGTCACGTCGTTCTTGCCGACGGTGCCGAGGGTCAGGCCCGTCGGGGTGACCGGTGCGGCGACACCCTCGTCGACCGTGACGACCTCGAGCGCGTTCGACGCGACAGACTCCATGCCTGCGGCGTCGACAGCCGTGACCGTGTACGTGTAGACCTGCCCGACGGCCGCGCCGGTGTCGACCAGCGTCGTGCCGGGCTGGTCCGCCACGCGCACCGGCGTCTGCTCGTTGGCACCCTGACGGTAGACGCGGTACGCGACCGCGACGTCGACGGGCTGCCAGGAGAGCGAGGTGGAGACCGCCGTGCCGTCGATCGACAGGTCGTCGAGGGTGAGAGTCTGCGGCGCGAGCAGCAGCGGTGTCACCTCGATGCCGTTGAGGCGGGACGAGGCCCCGGTGAGCTGGATGTTGAGCTGGCCGTCAGTGACGAGCACCGGCGAGCTGGTCTTCTGCGAGACCGACGCGGCCCCGGCGTTGGACGCCCCGAAGTCTTTGCCCTCGATGACGACGTTCGACCGGCTGCTGCCGATCCAGTCGCCGTTGTAGGTCTTGACGGCGTACGTGCCGTTCGGCACGTCGAGCGCGAAGACGTGCTGCGGGCCGGGCAGCAGGAAGTCCCGCTGCAGGTCGTTCGGCGGCGGTGTGTAGCCGGTCCCGCGGTCGCGGCCCCCGAGCCCTGTCACGTCGAGGAACCCGACGCCCTTCTCGGGTGTGTAGAGGCTGTTCTGGTTCAGCTCGGTGTAGCCGGGCATGAGCGGGTTCCCGGCGAGCTGCACGTCGAACTTGTAGCGCGCGAGGGAGGTGGTGACCCGCACCGGAGCCGACGGCTCGGAGTCACCCCGACCGTTGACCGCGACCACGCGGAAGTCGTACGACGCGCCCTCGGTGAGGCCCGAGACCGCCGACTGCGGGAGCGTCGACGAGCCGACGAGCGCGTAGGCGTCGTCGCCCGCGGCGGCGTCCTTGCGGAACACCGTGTAGATGTCGGCGCCGTCGACGGGTGTCCAGCGCAGCAGCGCGCCGGCGTTGGAGACGTCGCCCGCGACGAGCCCGACGGGTGCTGCGGGGACCGCGGCGGGCGGCTCGACCTCGAGGACAGACCCGGCGAGCGGGATGTCGAGCCCTGCGACGGCCCCCGCGACGAGGCGCGCCATCTGGATCGCGCCGTACTCCTGGAAGTGCGTGTCGTCGGTCGTCCCGGACGGGCGGCCCGGGTAGACCCCGGCCGGCACGTGCAGGAACACGGACTTCGCGGCCTCGGCCCCGATCGAGTCGAGGTACTCCCGGCTCAGCCTGGAGAGGTCGACGAGCGGCACACCCTCGGCCGCGGCCAGGTCTGTCGCGGCCTGCACGTACTCGGGGAAGGACACCGTGAACGCGCCCTGCGCATCGACGGCGCGCCGCGAGACGGGCGTGACGACGACCGGGGTGGCACCGCGCTGGACAGCACCGTCGACGAAGGTCCGCAGGTAGTCCGCGTAGTCGGCCGGGGCGGCGTAGCGGTCGTCGACACCGTAGGAGTTGTCGTTGTGGCCGAACTGCACGAACAGGTAGTCGCCCGGCTCGATCTGCCGCAGCACCTCGTCGAGGCGTCCCTGGCTGATGAAGTTCTTGGTGCTGCGTCCACCGATCGCGTGGTTCGCGACGGTCACGTCGTCGGCGAGGAACCGCGGCAGCATCTGCCCCCAGCCCGCCTGCGGGGCGTAGTCAGAGGTGTACGTCTGGACCGTCGAGTCGCCGGTGAGGAAGGCCGTCGGGGTCCCGGCAGCCACGCGGTCCGGGAGGCGGGTGATGGTCAGGGCCGCGAGGTTCGCGGCGGTCCCGCCGAGCTCGAGGTTGAGCTGGCCGTCGACGAGAGCGAGGTCGAAGGACATCTCGAGGGTCTCGCCGGCCGGCTTCGTGGTCGGCTGCACCTTGGCGATGGTCTCGGCCGTGATCGAGATGTCCGTCGGGCCTGTGGGGTCACCGGCCACGAGGGTCACTGTGTAGTCGCCCGCCGGGAGGTCGACGACGAGCTCGGTGTCGCCGACGGTGACGAAGTCGCCGCGGAGCGCGTCGTCGCCGCCCCTGTCGGTGCCCGTCACCTGGGCCGTGTCGACGAACCCGAGACGGGACTCTGCGGTGTAGGCGGTCGACGCGTCGAGGCCGGTCCAGCCCTCCTCGACGGCGCCGGGTCCGAGGTCGAGGCGCAGGACCCCACCCTCGGGGAGCGCGGCCGGGGTCGCCACGGAAGTGGCGGTCGCCGCGGAGTACTCCGAACGACCAGCGGCTGTCGTCGCGGCGACGCGGTAGTACCCCACGGTCGCGGTGTCGGCGTCAGGGTCGACGAGGCTGAAGGTCCGCTCACCCGTGCGCCCGACCTCGGTGTACGTGCCGTCCACGGTTCCCGAGCGGGTCAGCACGTAGCCCGTCGCACCCGCGACCTGGTCCCAGCGCAGCGTCACGGCCGACTCGGTCACGTGCGCCGTGCGCACCCACGCGGGGGCTGCGAGACCGGGCACGACGGGGTCGGCCGTGTCGTCCGCGGCTGTGGCTGCGGTCTCCTCGGTCCCTGCCTGCTCGGGGTCAGGGGCGACGTCCGCGCCCGAGGCAGGCGGGGCCGGCGTCGAGGTCACGTCGGCGTCGAGGACCTGGGTGCTCGACGTGCCGGGGGCGCCGGGGATCGTGTCGTCCGCCGTGGCGGGGAGGGCGACGACGACCGCTGTCAGCGCTGTCGACGCGGCTGCCGCTCCGGCGACCACCGCTCTCAGGGCTCTGCTCCGGTGGCGACGGGGCGTCTGCGGCCCGCCGCTCCGCGGGGTCGGTGCCCCGGGGATGGTGCTGTGCATGGAGGTCTCCTGCTCGTGGGATCTCGGTCGGTGAGCTCCGGCGCCCGTGCGTCTGTGCGCGGGCGACAGGGACCGCGCCACCGTCTGCACCCGAGTGTCTTCGTCCCGGGCGTGCACGGCGCTGCTGCCGAGCAGGAGGTGGAGCGGGGTGTTCTCTGCACCGTGGATTGAATCGATTCAAGACGGCGGGGGTACTCGTCGATGAACACCCCGGAATCAGACGTCGACCTGCGGGAAGCGCTTGCCGTCGTCGAGCACGACCTTCTCAGAGCGGGTGAAGGATGTCAACGGTCAGCCTCGTCGGCCGGATCCCGGTGCACGCGCTAAGGTCTCGCATGGACATCACCACCCAGACCCCGACCTTCTTCGAGGACGCGCCCGGGATCGGCATGACCCAGCTGCAGGACGGCACGACCACCGGGCACACCCGCATCGACGTCGCGACCCTCGCCGCGGGAAGCACCCTCCCCCGGCACGCGGCCGGCACGGACCAGGTCTTCGCCGTGCTCGCCGGCAGAGGCCGGGTCGCCTCCGACGACGGCGTCGAGCACCCCGTCGGCCCAGGCACCACCGTCAGGTGGTCCAAGGGCGAGCAGCACACCTCGTGGGCCGACACCGAGATGACCGTCGTCATCGTGCAGACCCGGGAGGCCACGCAGGACTGACCCCGGCAGTGCACGACCGTGTCGGGCGTACCGCCTACCCTCTGTGGTGAGCCGCTGCGCACCCGACGGCGACCGCTCGAGCAGACAGGACCGAGATGACGGCAGACGTGTCGGGGTACTGGCTGGGAGACGCTACCGCTGAGGAGTTCCTCGACGCGTACGATCCCGAGACGTGGCCGAGCGGCGTCGACCGGGTACGCCGGAAGCCGCTGCTCTGGAGCGCGATCGACAACCCAGACCCCGCGACCCGCTCGCTCATCGCGCACAGGCTGCTCGACGACGGCGCTGACGCCGCCGCACTCTCGGACGGGTACACGCTGCTCCACGGGTTGCTGGGGCGCCACCCACGCGATCCCGAGATCGACCCGCCGCTGGTGCGGCGACTGATCGCCGCCGGGGCCGACATGAACCGGGTAGCAGGCCGGCGCATGGACCGCCCCGTGGAGGTGGTCGACCATCCGAAGCTCTCGCCAGAGCAGCACGAGCCGTACTACCAGGCATTCTTCGAGCGACCGGGGCTCGTGCTCCTCGACCCCAACCCGGCTGGCTTGTCGGTGCTCGACCGGTCGCGGAACCGTCGGACCTATCGTCCCCAGCTGCTCGAGCACGTCATGGCGTACCTCGACCGGACGGGCCAGACGCCCGTCGGCGAGCCGCTCACCCAGACGGCGAGATGGCAGACGCTCGACGAGATCCTCGCGCAGTACACGCCGGCCGATGCGACGGCGGTCGACCCCGAGACCGGCGACAGCCTGCTGCACGCCGTGCTGCGGAGCTCCTCTCTCGACGTACGGACCACTCTCGTGCCGCTGCTGCTCGCCCACGGAGCCGACGCCACGCTCCGCACAGCAGCGCGGGCAGGCGTGCTGCAGCTGGCGCTCGCGCCCCACGGCCAGCGCGACGCCCGCCAGGATGCCCAGGTGGTGACGACCCTCCTCGACGCGGGAGCGGACGTCAACGCCCTCTCGAGAGGCGGAAACACCCCGCTGACGACGCTCGCGGCACTGGGCAACTTCCCCGAGGAGAAGCTCGAGCCTCTCTACGACGTGCTGCTCGCCGCCCCGGGGCTGGACCTCACGGTGGTCGGAGCCAAGAGACGGACCGTGCTCGAGGCCGTCCGGAAGCGCCGTCAGGCTCGACCGTTGCTCCTGGCGCGTGTCGAGGCACTGGCAGCCGAGACCGCGTCCAGCGACTGACCTGCTGGGTCAGTGCTGCGCGTACCCCGCGAGCAGCCGCTCCGCGTGCGCGACCACGGCGTCCCGGAACCCCGCGTGGTCACGGATCTCGGCCGGGAACACCTGCTCGACCGCGAGCATCCGCCGCACGAGGGCCTCGGCGTGGTCCGGACCGACCTCGTCAGGCTCGGCGACCTCGGCGGCTGCGGCGCGCAGCTCGTCGGCGATCGGGTCGTCGAGGCGCAGCGGCTCGCCCGTCACGGTGCGACCGGCCGCGACGAACACGACCCAGCCCGCGACCCCGTGCGCGACGGCGTCGGGAACGGCGCCTGCCGCGAGCCTGTCGGCAGCCGTGGCGAGGAAGCGGATGGGCAGCTTCTTCGAGCCGTCCATCGCCACCTGGGTCGTCGTGTGGCCGAGCGCGGGGTTGGCGAAGCGCTCGAGGAGCGACTCGGCGTAGGCCGCGAGGTCGAGCCCTTCCGGGGCGACGAGGGTCGGGATCACGTCGTCGAGCAGCAGCGACCGCGCGGCGGACAGCAGCGCCGGGTCGGCCACGGCGTCGGCGATCAACCTGTGCCCGGCGATCGACCCGAGGTAGGCGAGCAGCGAGTGCGTGCCGTTGAGCATGCGCAGCTTGGCGCGCTCGAAGGGGGCGACGTCGGCGGTGAGCGTGGCTCCGGCGAGCTCCCAGGCCGGCCTGGGGCCTGCGAACCTGTCTTCGATCACCCACTGCATGAAGGGCTCCGCGACGACCAGACCCTCGTCGCGCACCCCTGTCGCCGCCTCGGCCGCCGCACGGTCGTCCTCGGTCGTGGCCGGCACGATGCGGTCGACCATGGTGCACGGGAAGGTCACCGAGGCGTGCACCCACGCCCGCAGCCGTTCGACCTGCTCGGGGTCCGCGCCGGTGACCCCGGCGGCCGCGTCGAGGGCCTGGCCGACCAGGCCTTCGAGGACGTGCCCGTTGTCGAGCAGGTTGTCGCAGGTGAGGACAGTGAGAGGCTCGCCGCCGGCGCGGGCTCGGGCCGCGAGACCACGGACCAGCAGCCCGATCGCGCTGCGCGCAGGCACAGCGTCCTCGACGACGACGTGGGTCGTCGCCGCGCCCTGCACCTCCGTGCCGGTCTGGCGGGCGAGGGCGGCAGCGCCGCGGATCTCCCCGACGAGAGCGTCGAGGTCACCGCGGACGTCGCCGTCAGCGAGGTCGAGCCGGCCGTCCGGGCCCGCTGTGTAGCCCTTCTCGGTCACCGTGAGGGTCACGACATGGGTGGTCGGCGCGGCGATCGCGTCGAGCACGCGCTGCGTCTCCTCACGCGGGTACGCGACCCCGCGGACCGAGCCGATCACGCGCAGCGAGGAGGAGTCCGTGCCGACGGTCCGCACCCCGTAGAGACCGTCCTGGGGCACGAGCTGCTCGACGACGGTGGCAGACCGCTGCGTCACACCGAGGATCCCCCAGCGCGTCTCGCCCGTGGCTGCGGCGGCGTCTTCGGTGAAGACGGCCTGGTGCGCCCTGTGGAAGGCCCCGATGCCGA
>Ga0308165_1003901_pt1 | contig 15399 bp, 11 predicted proteins | sample PhyWR2_FD_201032 | JGI IMG/M metagenome (GOLD analysis project Ga0308165, IMG submission 201032) | Phyllosphere microbial communities from UC Gill Tract Community Farm, Albany, California, United States - DLSLW.R2 | ecosystem: Host-associated > Plants > Phyllosphere > Unclassified | place: USA...
CACAACGACGAGCGCCTGAGCGAAGACATGCGCCTGCTCTATGTGGCACTGACGCGGGCCCAGTACGCGCTGTGGCTGGGCGTGGCACCGCTCGCCAAGGGCATGAGCCGGGCGGGCAGCCTGGAGAAAAGCGCTGTCGGCTACCTGCTGGCGGGCGGGCAAAAGCTGCCCGATCTGGCGCTGCATGCCTACCTGCAGGAATTTGCCAGCAGCTGCGCGCAGATGGCAGTGCAGCCGGTCCCCGAGGTCAGCCTGCAGCGCTACCAGCCCGAGCGGCCGCCGGCCGTTCACCCGGCGCGCCGCCCCCGCAGACAAGCCGATGAGCACTGGTGGATCGCCAGTTTCTCCGCACTGACCGAGCGGCTGGGCCTGGCGTCCCCCTCGCAAGGCCTGTGGACCGAAGAAGCCGTCACTGCGGCCGAGCCCGAAACCGCAGAGCAGGACCAGTACCTCGAGCCCCAGGAAGCGCTGCCCCAAGCCACCGCGCCCGGCCTGCCGCAGCCGGGCAGCCTGCATGCGTTCCCCAAGGGCCCGGATGCGGGCAACTTTCTGCACGGCCTGCTGGAGTGGTGCGCGCAAGAGGGTTTTGCCACGGTACTGAGCAAACCAGCGGCATTGGATGGCATCATCGCCTACCGCTGCCAGGTGCGCGGCTGGGGGGACTGGGCCGCACCCTTGCAAGGCTTCGTCCGGCAATGGCTGCAGACGCCGTTGCTGCTGCAGGGTGCCCCGAGCGAGACGCCTGCCGCACTGCAGTCGCTGGGCGATTACCAGGTTGAGATGGAGTTCTGGCTGTCGATCAACCGGGCCTCGACCGGTCAGCTCGACACGCTCGTGCAGCAGCATGTGCTGCCGGGCCAGCCGAGGCCGGCGCTGCTCCCCAACCAGCTCCATGGCATGCTCAAGGGCTACATGGACCTGGTGTTCGAGCATGGCGGCCGCTATTACGTGATGGACTACAAATCCAACTGGCTGGGCGCCGACAGTACGGCCTACACGCCGCAGGCCATGGCGGCTGCTGTGCTGCAACACCGCTATGACCTGCAGTATGTGCTGTACACCTATGCGCTGCACCGCTTGCTGCAGCAGCGCCTGCCCGGTTATGACTACGAGCGCGATGTGGGCGGCGTGCAGTACTGGTTTTTGCGAGGCGTGGGTGCGGAGCACCAGGGTCTCTACCAGGACAAACCCCCGCGCGCGCTGATGGATGCGCTCGATGCGCTGTTTGCGCAATGATGATGAATGCAATGACGACAGAACCCGAGGACGGCACGCCCCAGCAGGGCGTGCCCCACCAGCAATCCGCAGTACGTACGCCGGCCGTGCCGGACGGCGCGACCGCCAGCCTGCTGCACACGGTAGAGCGCTGGACCGCCCATGGCTGGCTGCGCAGCCTGGACCAGGCGCTGGTGCTTTTTCTGCATGAACTCGATCCCGGCGCATCGCCACTGGTGCTGCTGGCCGCTGCGCTGGCCAGCCACCAGCTGGGCCGTGGCCATGTCTGCCTGGATCTGCAAGCCACGTTGGACAACAGCCGTTTTGCGCTGTCGCTGCCACCCGATACCGCTGCGCAGGGCAGCGGCGCGACCGAGCCTACGCCATTGCCGCTGCCCAGCGAGCTGCTGGCCCAGGTCAACCTGCTGCAGTGGCAGTCGGTGCTGCAGGCCAGCGCGCTGGTGGCGGCACCGGGCAAGCCCAGCCAGGGTGGCACACCGCTGGTGTTGCAAGGCGATCGCCTCTATCTGCGCCGCTACTGGCAGTACGAGCAGGACGTGGCGCTGGCCATTGGCCAGCGCATCACTGCCAGCCAGCATTTGCGCCAGGGCCGCAGTGCCGCGCAGGATGCGATGCTGCGCCAGGCGCTGGACCAGCTGTTTGCACCGGCACCGCACCAGGTTCCCGATTCGCCCGACTGGCAAAAAATGGCCTGCGCCTTGGCAGCATCGAGCGCGTTTTCGATCATTACCGGCGGTCCGGGCACCGGCAAGACCACCACCGTCGTCAAGCTGCTGGCGCTGCTGCAAAGCATGGCCTTGCAGCAAGGCGGCCGGCCCCTGCGCATTTGCCTGGCGGCGCCCACCGGCAAGGCGGCGGCGCGCTTGTCCGAATCCATCGTGCAGGCCTTGCAGCGCCTCGATGATGCGCAGCTGCCTGCCTTGCCGCCGGCCGAGGGTGGCGGGCCCCGGAGCTTGAAGCCGCTGATCCCGTCGGAAGCCCAGACCTTGCACCGTTTGCTGGGCAGCCGGCCTGACAGCCGGCATTTCCGCCATGATGCCCAGCACCCGTTGGCGCTGGATGTGCTGGTGGTCGATGAAGCGTCGATGGTTGACCTGGAGATGATGGCGGCCCTGCTGTCGGCGCTGCCGCCGCAGGCCAGTCTGGTGCTGCTGGGCGACAAGGACCAGCTCGCATCGGTGGAAGCCGGCGCGGTGCTGGGGGAGCTTTGCGCCCAGGCCGAGCGCGGCCTCTACTGGCACGAGACGGCGCACTGGCTGCAGCAGGTGACCGGCCAGCAGGTGCCTGCGGAGCTGCAAGATATCGCAGGCAAGCCGCTGGACCAGGCGGTGGTGATGCTGCGGGTCAGCCACCGTTTCCATGCCGACAGCGGCATCGGCCAGTTGGCCGGTGTCGTCAATGCCGGAAGGCGCAAGGCCATCAAGCCGCTGCTGAAGGCAGGCTACCCCGATCTGGCCGCGTATGCGGTACCGGACCCGACACATTCATCTCTCGCGCAACTGGTGCTCGATGGCGGCGGCAAGCGCTTTGTCGACAGCGCCGCCAAGCGCGATGCCGGGCCCGTGGGCTATGGCCACTACCTGCAGGTGCTGCGCGATATGCCGCCCAACCCCGGCCCCGAGGCCTTGAATGCATGGGCGCTGCGGCTGTTGAAGGCGCATGGCGAGTTCCAGGTGCTCTGCGCGCTGCGCAGCGGCCCTTGGGGTGTGGAAGGGCTCAACGAGCGCATTGCCCAGCTGCTGGCCCACCGCGAGCTGATTGCACAAAGCAGCGGCTGGTATGCCGGCCGCCCGGTGCTGGTGACCCGCAATGACTACAGCCTCAAGCTGATGAATGGCGATATCGGCATCACCGCGCAGATGCCGGCGAACCAGGCGCCCGAGACCGGCGGGGCCGGTATGGCACCGGGTGCGCTGCGCGTGGTTTTTGCGACCAGCGAAGGCCTGCGCTGGGTGCTGCCCAGCCGCTTGCAGGCCGTGGAGACCGTCTACGCGATGACGATCCACAAATCGCAGGGCTCGGAGTTCAGCCATGCGGCCGTCGTGTTGCCGCCCAGCCTGTCGCCGATCATGACCCGCGAGCTGGTCTACACCGGCATGACCCGGGCCAAGCGCTGGCTGACCGTGGTGGCAGGCGGCAGCAGTAACTTCTCGGTGTTGGAAGAGGCGACGGAACGCCAGGTGAGGCGCTCGAGCGGATTGCGGCAAGGCGAGCTGTAGCAGCCGGTGGTGGAGATTGCAGAGGCGTGGGCGACGCGGGCCGATGCAGCAGGGCAGGGCCATCGTTCAGCAAATACCGTCACAGCGGCGGCGATGGGCAGGGGCCATGGACTGCGCGGGTTTCATCGAAAAAATGCGTGGCTGTGCGAAAAGATCGTTGGCTGGCCAAAACGACCCTGGGGCTGAACGGGCCCCAAGAGTCGCCCCACGATGAAACCATCACCGTTGCGAGGGTCGGGGGCATGTCTGCATGCACCAGCCCCTGACAGCGGCGATGTGCGAATCTTAGCATTGAATGAGAATAATTATCAATACCAAATCTAAATAGAACTGCGACAGGCGTCCGTTTTGTGTAAGTTTTTGTTTTTGGTTGATTTTTCTTGACCTTTCCCCGGCAAATGGGGATGCGCCGTTTGGGAAAATTTGGTAACTTCACCGGATCGATAAAAAATATTGCGGGAGTCCCAACCATGCCTGGTTCCAGTTACAGCTTCAAATCCACAGCACTTGCGATGCTGGCGCTCACCGCCTCGGCCTGGGCGCAGGCGACCTGCTACACGGTCTATGACAGCAAGAACGAAGTGATTTACCGCAGTGCGGAACCACCGGTCGACATGTCCAAGCCGCTGCACCAGACTGCAGGCGAGCTGCCCAGCGGCAGCCGCGTGGTCTTCACGCCCAACAACAGCGTCTGCGTCACCGAAGTGCATGCGCTGCCGGGCGCCAAGAAGCGCACATCGAGCAGTGCCAACATGGTGACGGACCAACTGAACATGGGCAGCATGATCACTGCCCAGTAAATCGGCGGCCTGGCACCACGCCGGTGCCTTGGATACCGAGCAGGGGAGCCGAGAGGCTGCCTTTTTGCGTTCGCCCACGCCAAATTGCCAGAGGTTGGCCGCAGGCCATTGTCCAGCCTGCGAAAATACCGGGATGAGCGAAGCGCAGACCCCACAGACCATTTCCGAATCCCCCGATGCCGCCGAGGCAGCCCAATTCCCCGCAGATGCCTTGAAGATCGTGTCCATGGACATGGATGCCCAGGGTGTCGCGCGCCGTGCCGACGGCAAGGTCGTCTTTGTTGACGGTGCCTTGCCCACCGAATGGGTGAGCGCCAAGACCCGGCGCAAGAAAAACAACTGGGAGCAGGCCGATCTGCTGCAGATCCACCGCGAGTCGTCGCAGCGTGTGTGGCCCGGCTGCCCCAACTTTGGCTTGCATGCCGGCGCCTGCGGTGGCTGCAAGATGCAGCATCTGCACGTCGGCGCCCAGATTGCGACCAAGCAGCGCGTGCTGGAGGACAACCTCTGGCACCTGGGCAAGGTGGTGCCCGAGACGGTGATGCGCCCCATTGAAGGCCCCAGCTGGGGCTACCGCTTCCGCTCGCGCCTGTCGGTGCGCTATGTCGCCAAGAAGGGCAAGGTGCTGGTGGGTTTCCATGAGCGCAAGAGCCGCTACATCGCCGACATGGAAACCTGCAAGATCCTGCCTCCGCATGTCGATGCCTTGCTGATGCCGATGCGCGCGCTGATCGGCAGCCTCGATGCCCGCGAGACCTGCCCGCAGATCGAAGTGGCCTGCGGCGACCATGTCACCGCGTTGGTGCTGCGCCATCTGGAGCCGCTGAGCGACGCCGACATGCAGCGCCTGCGCGATTTTGCCGCAGCCCACAACGTGCAATGGTGGCTGCAGCCCAAGGGGCCGGACACCGTGCACCTGATGGACGGCATCGGCGAGCAGCTGTCCTATGCACTGCCCGATTTCGGCATCACGATGCCGTTCAAGCCCACCGACTTCACCCAGGTCAACCCCCACATCAACCAGGTGCTGGTGACGCGCTCGCTGCGCCTGCTGGATGCGAAGAAGACCGAGCGCGTGATCGACTGGTTCTGCGGTCTGGGCAACTTCACCCTGCCCATCGGCACGATGGCCGGTGAGGTACTGGGCATCGAAGGCTCGGAGACCCTGGTGCAGCGCTCGCACGAGAACTATGCCGCCAACAATGCCAGCCGCCCCGCAGGCAATGCGCTGGCGCCCACGCGCTTTGTGGCCCGCAACCTGTTCGAGATGACGCCGGAGATGCTGATCGCCGATGGCCAGGCTGACAAATGGCTGGTCGATCCACCGCGCGAAGGCGCATTCGCACTGTCCAAGGCGCTGGCTGATATCCACAAGGCCCGCCACCAGGTGCCCGACACGGCGCCGCTGCCCGACAGCGCCAAGGACTGGACACCGCCCAAGCGCATTGTGTATGTGAGCTGCAATCCGGCGACCCTGGCACGCGATGCCGGTCTGCTGGTGCACCAGGCCGGCTACCGCTGCGTGGCTGCCGGTGTGGTCAACATGTTCCCGCATACGGCCCACGTCGAGAGCATGGCGGTGTTTGAGTGGGATGGCCATGCGCCGTCGGTCAAGACCGAGACCGAGATGGCCGATGCAGAGGCCCCGGCTGCTGCGGAAGGTGCAGCCGCCTAGAGCGATGGGGATTACCGACGTTTTAGGCACAAATGCTGTGATGCCGCTGATCAATTAGCGCGCTGTAATGCCGTTATGCTGGCATGCTGAACAACCGGGTTTCCCCCATCTTTTCCAAGGAGTCACCATGAAAACCAAAGCAGTGCTGGAGTTGGCCGATGTCAAGGCGGTGTTGAATGCGGCCGAGGCCGAAGCGGTCAAGAACCAGTGGATTGTGAGCATTGCCGTGGTGGATGACGGCGGCAACCTGCTGGGCATGATCCGCCGCGACGGCGCGGCCCCCGTTTCGGCCCACATCTGCGTGGCCAAGGCCCGCACCTCGGCACTGGGCCGCCGCGAGAGCAAGGGTTTTGAAGACATGATCAACGGTGGCCGCACCGCTTTCCTGAGCGCTCCGCTGATCGATGGCATGCTCGAAGGCGGCGTGCCGATCATGAAGGACGGCGAATGTGTGGGCGCTGTGGGCGTCAGCGGTGTCAAGGCACCGGAAGATGCGCAGATCGCCAAGGCGGGCATTGCAGCCCTGGGCCTGTAAGGCACAAGCACTCCAAACAGGGCAGCGAGCCCATCAACGACGAAGCGGCCACTGGCCGCTTTTTCCATGCATCAGGGGCTGACCCAGGCGTCACACCAGCGCTGGCACGGCCGCCTGCATAAAGCCGGTGGTGGGCTCTGCACTGCCGTCATCGAGCACCAGCACCCGCTCCGGCCAGCGCAGCGCCGCGAGCTTGAAGTCCTGCTCCGGCGGCTGGCCGGCGAGCCGGGCCGTCCAGCGCGCGCCCACGGAAAAGTCCACGCAAAAAACATTGCCGCGCAGCCCGTGCCAGGCGTGGGGGTCGATATCGGCGAACAGGTCCTGGTCCCCCTTGCCCAGCATCGAGCGGTCGAGCTCATGGATGCGGCGCCAGTAATGGCCGACGACGACAGGTGTGCTGTCCGTATAGGCATCCCACCAGGCCACCCGCTCGACAAAACGCCATTTGCCGCCCGCAAAAAAGGGTTTGCTGCCTCTGCGCTCCACCCCGCAACTCAGCACCTTGAGGGGGTTGTACTGGGATTTGTTCAACTCGCTGTCGGCATGCGCCGGCATGAAGGGCGGGCAATGGGCGCCATCTTCGAGGTGGTAGGGCCAGGCCTGGTTTTCGGCCTTCAACTGGGCGGGGATGCCCAGCGTTTTTGCGTGCAGATAGGCCTCTTGCTCCAGCCGGTCATAGTCCTGCGCCACCCGCCCAAGCGGCAGTGCCCGGGCCTGGTCGATCTTGTCGCCGATCCATGCGGCATGAACGATGCGCAGGTCTGCGCGCTCCAGCGCGAGCGGCAACTGGCGCAAAAACGGCAGCATTTCGTCGTCAAAGGCCCTGTCCGCACGCGCATAGGGTGCATATTTGAGGTTGTCGGCCTCGATGCGCTCGTCAAAGTACCAGCCCGAGCCGTCCTTGGCGTCTTCGCGCAGCAGGTTGATCTCGTGGTTGCCGAGCACGGCGCAGGCATTGCCGGCTTCCACCCAGCGGCGTACGAGGGCCAGCACGCCAGGGCTGTCGGGGCCTCTGTCACAGAAATCGCCGACGAAGACCAGCGTACGGCCGGCCGGATGGATGCCATTGTCGTCATAGCCCAGATGCCGGACCAGCGCTTCCAATGCCAGGCGCTCGCCGTGCACATCGCCGATCACATCCAACGGGCCGGCGGGCAAAGCTTGTACCAGGCTCATCGTCACAGTGTTCCGTCTTGTTGCGTCGCCCCAGCGCTTGGTCCGGCACGCCGCAGATTGCTATTTGATGAAATCCATTTTGCATCAATTTGCTGCGCTGCACCAGCGTGGTGCCTTGGGACCTCTGCCTGTCCTACTCAGGACTTTGGGGCTTGCCTACGCTGGTAGCAGACAAACGCAAACGGCAGACCATTGCTGCTGGTCTGGGCTTCGCGGGAGACCTCCTGCCACTGGTCATCCAGCACGGGTGCATGGGCGTCGCCGTCAAAATCCTGGTCGATCTCGGTCACCCAGACCTCGTCTGCCAGCGCGAGCGACTGGGCATAGATCTGCGCGCCGCCTATCACCCAGACCGGTTGGCCCAGCCCCTGGGCGGCGGCCAGCGCCTGCGGCAGGTCAGCAGCGACGTGCACCCTTTCGCTGGCAGGGCTGGGCTGCCAGTCGCTCTGGCGGGTGACGACCACATTGTCGCGGCCCGGCAGCGGGCGAAAGCGCGGCGGCAGCGAATCCCAGGTCTTGCGGCCCATGACGACGGTGCCCCCGGCTGTCTTTTGCTTGAAAAAAGCCATGTCCTCGGGCAGGTGCCAGGGCAGTTGGTTGTCGCGGCCGATCACGCCATTGCGGGCGCGGGCATAGATCAGATGGATACGGGCTTGGGTCATGGCTTGGGAGCCGCCCAGCGCGCAATGGCGCGGCGGCAGGCTTGGTAGATGGGGTGTTCGATGGCGTGGTAGTAAAGCGCCGACAGCGCGACCAGCGCCGCCAGCACCAGCAGCAGGCTGAAGGTGCGGTGCGGTATTTCCAGCGCCATCGAGGTGATGGAGTGCTGCGCGAGCTGGAACACCAGCAGGTGCAGCAAATAGATGGCAAAGGCGTAGTCGCCCAGCTTGGCGAGCAAGCGCCATGCCGCATGCCGGGGCACTGGCAACAGCAAGGCGGCACCGACCAGGGCGGTGGCGGCAGCCCCCACCAGCAGGGCACGCTCCGGCCAGTGGAAAAAGCCGACGATGCCCGGCGCATACAAGGTGGCGGTGACGCTGTAGTAAACGGCAGCCGCGCAGAGCAGGGCGCTGGCCAGCAGCCAGGCCCACCAGTGTTGCTGGGGCCTGCGCTGCAGCCAGCGGTACAAGAAGTACCCGGCAAAGAACTCGAGCACCAGCGGCGCGGCATAGAACCAGACCAGCGGCGTCGCTTGCGAGAACATGTCCGGGCGGTAGCGGCCTGTTGCGGCGTAATACAGCACCAGCACGGCGATGACCAGCGCCCAGAGCGCCAGCGCGCGGTCGCGCCAGGGCTTGGCCAGCAGCAGGCTGGCGCCGATGAGCAGGTAGAAATACAGCTCGTAGACCAAGGTCCAGATCACCGCATTGATATGGAGGCTGAAATTGGCCGGGTAGAGCAGCGCGGACGACAGCAGATGCACATCGGGCGGCATGGTGCCCAGCGCCTGCAAACCGGCTGCATAAAGCAGCATCGCGGGCCACCAGCCCGTGTAGATGCGGGCAAAGCGGGTGGCGACAAACTGGGCCGAGGGCCGCAGGCCGGTGGCGGTGTGGGTAGTGGCCAGCGCCATGATGACGCCACTGACCACAAAGAAGATGTCGACACCGACAAAGCCCCCGTCGGCGATGGCGCGCAGCCAGGGGGGGAGTTCGGGGAAGAAACGGTAGTTCCGCGCGTGGTAGAGCGCCACCCACAGGGCGGCGGCAAAACGCAGGATCTGGATGGACTGGATCATGGCACGGTCGTGGGCGCAGGCGGTCGGTGCCGGGCAAGCGCTGCAGCGGGCGCAGGGCTGCGCATCCGCGGGCAGTGCCTGTCACTCGCGTGCCGGGAGGGGGCGGCGCCCGCTCAGCGGAACAGCACGCCCGCTTCGTCCGGGTGCCAGGCAGGGTATTTTTCCATCACCTGCTCAAAAAGTGCCGAGTCAGTCAGACGCAGCAACCAGGCTTGCAGATGGGGCCAGGGGTGATTCTGCCATGCGGCTTCGTCGATACCGGCGAACTGGCGCACAAAGGGACGGATGGCCATGTCGGCCAGGCTCGGGTCGCGGCCAAACAGGTAGCCGGTGGCAGTCAGCTGCTGGTTCAGGGCGTCCAGAAACGCATGGGCAGTGGCCGCTGCGGCAGCCGCATCTGCTTGCGGGTAGCGGCTGGGGTATTTGCAGCGGTCCAGCGCGGGCTTGAATACGCTGTCGTGGCGGGCGATGAGCGCGAGCATCTCGTCCAGGCTGCCGTCGGTAGGGCTCAGCCACTGGTCGGGGTCATTCTGGCGCAGCGCCCAGAGCATGATCTCCAGGCTCTCTTCCAGCACGGTGCCATCCGCCAGCACCAGCACCGGCACGGTCGCCTTGGGCGATGCATCCAGCAGCGCCTGCGGCTTGTCCTTGAGCACCACTTCGCGCAGCTGGCAGGCCACGCCGGCGTAGGCGAGCGCCAGGCGCGCCCGCATCGCGTACGGGCAACGGCGGAAGGAGTACAGCACCGGCAGGCCCTGCAAGGCCTCTTGCTGTGCCGCCATTTTTTGCTGGCGCGACTGCTGCGAGCTGGCCTGGGTGTGGCCCAGATGGGTGTCACCGCGCTCATGCGCCAGGTCCATCTGCCGCTGGCGCTCGGCCAGCGAAGCGAGTTGCTCAGGCGTGCGGCTGCCATGGCAGTAGGGGCAACTGACGCCGCGCACATAGTGGGCATGGGCCAGTTCGTCCGCCCCCAGCGGCATGCGGCAGCTGCGGCAGAGCTGGTGCGGACCGCGCACCAGGCCATGGCCGACCGACACGCGCTCGTCAAACACAAAGCAGTCGCCCCACCACATCGATGCGTCAGCGTCCACCGTCTCCAGGTATTTGAGAATGCCGCCTTCAAGATGGTAGACCTCGTCAAAGCCCTGGGTCTTCATATAGGCGGTGGATTTTTCACAGCGGATGCCCCCGGTGCAGAACATCGCCACCTTTTGCTTGCCGTGCAGCGCGCCACCCGGTTGGGACTGCTCGGCCACCCATTGCGGAAACTCGGTGAAGCTCTTGGTGCGTGGATTGATCGCGCCCTCAAAGCTGCCAATGCCCACTTCGTAGTCATTGCGGGTGTCGACCAGCACCACATCGGGCTGGCTGATCAGCGCATTCCAGTCCTCAGGCTTCACATACTGGCCGGCGTTGAGCGCCGGGTTCAGCTCGGGCACGCCCAGCGTGACGATCTCCTGCTTGAGCCGCACCCGCATGCGGTAGAAAGGGTTGCTGTCGGCAAAGGCTTCCTTGTGCACCAGATGGGCCAGGCGCGGGTCGCGCTTGAGCCAGTTCAGCACCGCATGGACATCGCCGGGCAGGCCGGCGATCGTGCCGTTGATACCTTCATGGGCGAGCAGCAGCAAGCCCTTGACCTGGTGCTGGTCACACAGCGCCTGCAAAGGTTGCTGCCACTGGGCAAACTCCGGCAGGTCGATGAACTGGTAAAGCGCGGCGGTAAGGTATTGCTGGGACATGGAGAAAATCTACGATAGATGCCTGCCGGTGGGCAGCATCTGTCGGGCATGGCAGAGGAAAAGCCGGGTGGACGCCAGGAGGGCCCTGGCATGCCATCTTGGGACGGCTGCATGGCGCTGGCGGGCAGCGCCAGCGCGGGCCGTAGTCCAACGGCTGAACATCGTACTGTATCTGAATCACCCATTTCTAGATCTGGATCAGCAAAATGGCCCGGCGTGCAGACGTAAAAAAGCCCGGCATGGCCGGGCTGTTGGACAGGTGCCAAACCTTACTTGGGGCTCAGGCCCGTGACGTCGTAGAAGTTGATCTTGCCGCCACCGTCGAATACGCGGTCGCCAGGATGGATGCCGGCGGGGCAGGCGCCCAGGTATTCGCCCTTGATATTGCGGGTGGTCTCCACGGTGCTGCCATCGGGCATCTGCTGCTTGGTGACCGACAGCACATGGAAGTTGTGCTGGAAATCGCCGCTGATCTTGCGGCTGCTCTCGATGCGCTGCTCCGTCTGGCCTACCTTGCAGTTGGAGGTGAACTGCCAGCCATTGCTGTCCCGGAGGCTGCTCGTCTTGCATTGCTGCACATCGTACTTGGCCTTTTGCAGCTCACGTGTCTTGTAGAAAGTGTCCTTGTCCATGCAGTCCTGGAACTGGATCGTCTGGCCATCCTGGTCGGTGGAGCTGATTTGCCAGTGGCCCGACTTGGGGCGCGGCAGGTCTTCGATGTCGCCGGTAGAGGCGCAACCTGCAGCCAGCAAGGCGGCAGCAACAGCGGACAGGGAGGCGATATAGCGGGTGGAAAGCATGGATGTCCTCTCGGTGGTTGTGGTTCTGCGTAGACGCAGACTTGTTGTACAGGAACGCGTCACTGCCTATCGTAGGCGTGGCCTGGTTTACCCACTGTCTGACAAGCGCCGGGGCCTTTGTAGGAGATGGCCCGGCCTGGGTCCCGAGACCATCGCGGCCGGCTACTGGCCAGCGGCTGGTGGGCTGCACTGCTCCAGCAGCCAGCGCTCAAACGTCTGCATGGCCAGCGAGGGGCTGCGCGACTTCAGCTGGGTCAGCCAGTAGCTGCCGGTATCCAGACATTGCGCGAGCGGCGCCACGAGGCGGCCGGCCTGCAGATCGCGGGAAAACAGCCGCAACGGCAGCAGCGCGACGCCCAGTCCTTGCGCCGCTGCCTCGGCCAGGGTCAACGAGGAGTCGAAGACCGTGCCACGCAGCGTCGGACAGGTCTGCCGGGTATGGGCAAACCACTGCTCCCACTCTCCGGCGCGGTAGGAGCGCAACAAGGTCTCATGGGCCAGGTCGGCCGGTTGCTGTATCCGCGCGGCAATGGCTGGTGCACACATCGGCGTCAGCGGTGCCTGCAGCAGTTGCCGGGCCGCTGTGCCATGCCAGGCACCGTCGCCAAAGCGGATCGCACAATCCCAGCCCTCACCAGCCAGGTCCACCCGGTTGTTGTGGGTGAACAGCCGCAGGTCGACAAAGGCGTGGGCTTCCTGAAAGGCCCGCAGCCGGGGCAGCAGCCAGCCCACGGCAAACGTGCCCACCACGCCCACGGACAGCACCTCGTGCGGCCTCCGGTCCTGTACCTGCGCCAGCGCCCGCGACAGGCTGCCAAAAGCCTGGGCCACCACCGGCACCAGGGCCATGCCCTCATCGGTCAGTGCCAGGCCGCGTGGGAGGCGGCGAAACAGCGGCTTGCCCAACTGGTCCTCCAACTGTCGTATGTGCTGGCTGATGGCAGCCTGGGTCAAATGCAGCTCCAGCGCCGCCCGCGTCAGGTTGAGGTGGCGTGCAGCGGCATCGAAAGCGCGCAGGGCATTCAAAGGCAGGTGCATAAGCTATAAGTTTTTCTTGTGGGTTTTCTTGGTTTTCATCGTTGGTAAAAACGTCGCCAACCCGGTAAATTCGGTGTCATCTATCGATGAACCATGAATTCTAAGGAGTGAATCAGTGTATAGAAGAAAGTTTTTCTTGACTATGGGTGCGGCAAGCATGATAGCCACCTCGTCGCACGCCTGGGCGGCCACACCTGCGCTCCGTTCGCCCGCGGAGCGGGCGTTTCTACGCGCGATGGAGGCGCTGGAGCGCTCGGTGGGCGGGCGGCTGGGGGTGTCGGTGCTGAACACCGGCACGGGCGTGGCACTGGGCTGGCGCCAGGATGAGCGTTTCCCGATGTGCAGTACCTTCAAGATGCTACTGGCGGGCCAGGTGCTGTCCCGCGTGGATGCAGGGCAGGAAAAGCTGGATGCACAGGTCACCTTTGACCGGTCGGCGCTGGTGAGCTATTCGCCGGTCATCGAGAAGTTTGCTGGCAAGGCGCCGATGACGGTCGACGCGCTTTGCGACGCCATCGTCACGGTGAGCGACAACGGTGCTACCAATCTGCTGCTGGAGCGTGTCGGCGGCCCCGCAGGCTTTACCGCCTACATGCGCAGCTTGAAAGACCAGGTCACGCGGCTGGATCGCATCGAGCCTGCCATGAGCGAGTCCAAGCCTGGCGATGTACGTGATACGACCAGCCCGCTGGCCATGCTGACCAGCATGCAGACCTTGACCCTGGGTACCGCCCTGAGCCCGGCAAGCCGCGACAAGTTGGTAGCTTGGCTGCTTGCCAACACCACCGGGGACAACTGCCTGCGCGCGGGCGCCAAGGGTTGGAAGGTAGGCGACAAGACAGGAGCCGGTCCAGACACGCGCAATGATGTGGGCTTGCTCTGGCCGCCATGCGGTGGCGCCCCCATCCTGGTGACCAGCTATCTGACCGAATGCAAGGCTGAGCCCAAGGCCCGCGATGCCGCACTGGCCGCCGTGGCGGCCGAAGTTATCAAGCTCTGGGGCTAAGGCGGCACCGATAGCGCCGGCATGGAGAAAAAACTGCCCCTGGTCAGGGGCAGTTTTGCTGTGCGGGCTTCAAGCCGGCCCGATCACAGGTACTTGACCAGCACCTGGCTCTTGCGGCTCCAGTTGTACTTGGCCTTGCGCTGCTCGGGCAGCCAGTCGGGGTCCACCGGCTGGAAGCCGCGCTTGAGAAACCAGTGCATCGTCCGGGTGGTCAGCACAAAAATGCTCTTCAAGCCCGTGGCACGGGCGCGTTGCTCGATGCGCTTGAGCAATTTTTCGCCATCGCCGGTGCCCTGGCTTTGGGGCGATACCGTCACGGCGGCCATCTCGGCGGTGCCCGCTTCCGGGTACGGGTAGAGGGCGGCGCAGCCAAAGATCACGCCATCGTGCTCGATGATCGTGTAGGCAGAGATGTCGCGCTCGATCTCGGTACGGCTGCGCTTGACCAGGGTGCCGTCCTTCTCGAAGGGCTCGATCAGCTGCAGAATGCCGCCGACATCATCGGGCTTGGCTTCGCGCAGCTCTTCCAGGCGCTCGTCGATCACCATCGTGCCAATGCCATCGTGCACATAGATTTCCAGCAGCAGCGCGCCGTCGGTCGCAAACGGCAGAATGTGGCTGCGCTCCACGCCTTCCTTGCAGGCCTTGACGCAATGCTGCAGGTAAAAGCCCACATCGGTCGGCACGGTGGCAGGGGGCAGCTCGGCCAGCAGCTTTTGCGCCGCATCCAGCGGCAGCTCGGTGTCCACCGGGTTGTCTTCTCCTTCGGCTTCCAGCGGGTTCAGGCGGATGCCGGCCACTTCGGTCAGGAACATCAGCTTGTCGGCCTTGAGCTCGATCGCCACGCGCGTGGCCACTTCTTCCATGCTGAGGTTGAAGGCTTCGCCGGTGGGCGAAAAGCCAAATGGCGAGACCAGCACCATCGCGCCCATGTCCAGGGTGCGGTGGATGCCGCCGACGTCCACCTTGCGCACCAGGCCCGAGTGCATGAAATCCACGCCATCGACAATGCCAACCGGGCGCGCGGTGACAAAGTTGCCGGAGATCACCCGCACCGTGGCGCCCGCCATCGGCGTATTGGGCAGACCCTGGCTGAAGGCCGCTTCAATCTCGAAGCGCAGCTGGCCGGCGGCCTCCTGGGCGCAATCGAGCGCGACCGAATCGGTTACGCGGATGCCATGCGAATAGCGCGGCGCATGCCCTTTGGCTGCGAGCTGCTCATTCACCTGGGGCCGGAAACCATGCACCAGCACGATCTTGACACCCAGCGCCTGGATCAAGGCCAGATCCTGGGCAATGGATTGCAGCTTGCCCGCTGCAATCGCCTCACCTGTCACCCCCACTACAAAAGTCTGGTTGCGAAACTTATGGATATAAGGCGCCACCGAGCGGAACCAGGGCACAAAGGTGAAATTGAATACAGCGGACATGGGGGGT
>Ga0308165_1003905_pt1 | contig 15391 bp, 6 predicted proteins | sample PhyWR2_FD_201032 | JGI IMG/M metagenome (GOLD analysis project Ga0308165, IMG submission 201032) | Phyllosphere microbial communities from UC Gill Tract Community Farm, Albany, California, United States - DLSLW.R2 | ecosystem: Host-associated > Plants > Phyllosphere > Unclassified | place: USA...
GTGATACCTTATCTGAGATTGCAGAAAAGTTTGACGGGGCGACAGTGCAAACGATCAGACGCGATAACCGTTTATCTAAAGCGGGCCTGCAGGTGGGTATGATTTTGAAAATTAGCAAGGGCTAAGCATACTTATTTTGATCGGGACCAAGGGATAAGGCAGTAGTCCTGTTTCAAATATATCTTAGGATTTTGTAATAATATTTAAAGAGTTAAGATTTTTGTCAAGCCCTTTTCTGTATTTTGCCAAATGGCGCCATTAAACCGTTGATTGATCCTACATCACCTCTAATATTGCTCCTCCTGGTATAGATATCTTAAGTCCTTCCTAAGTGTTTTTCCAGGAAAGGATTTTTGTGTATAAACAAGTTCTTCGAATTGTCCATTAGTGATTGGCTAATTGAAATTTATTTACCAAATGACTAGTTTTCGGCAATGATCGCCGAAAAGAGGGTATTTTATAAACTTTCGGGTTTATTTTAGTTATTCGGCCGTTATGGATAAACGATATTCAAGCAATGTGAAAATGTGTCGGAAGAATCTTAGCACTTTTGGGTATGTGCTGATTCTAATGGGCAGATACTAAATATATGACTGCAAGCAAGCAAGCAATATGTTGTGGCTTGTACCGTACTAGGTAACAAAAGCGCATTATTTATTGAGATTCCTTTATTATTTTAAAAAGATGGATCAATTACTGTTCAATTACGACTATACAGCTCAGAGGTATCAAAGAATTATTGCTGATTGCTTTACAGTCGAGGATTTCCGGGAATATAATGAGATCCTTTTTTCGGCCCATAGTTGCGCGGTTGAAGGCAATTCATTTACTGTAGATGAGACAAGAGAACTCAAGGAAAAGGGGATAAAACTCAAACTCCAGAATCACTCTCTTTTTGAGGCCCATGAGATATTAGATCATTTCAAGGCCTATGAATTTGTTTTCGACAATCTAGATAAATCGTTAAGTGAAGACTTTATTAAAAAGACCCAGGCGATACTTATGCAAAACACCATAAAATTTTCAAAGGGCTACGATCCTGGGGAATATACGAGAACACAAATGGCTGCAGGGGACACTGTGTTCGGCGATTTTGAGGAAGGTATCAAAAGAATGCCGGAACTGATAGGTTCGATAGAAAATGCTATTGTCAATGCAGATCTCCATCCACTGGAAATCAGTGCACGTTTCCATAAATTTCTTATATACCTTCACCCTTTTCCCGACGGTAACGGACGTGTCGGAAGGTTGATTTCCAATTATATCTTAGCGAGGTTTAAACAGCCGCACATCATTATAAAAGCTGCTGATAAGAATAAATATATTCAAGCACTTAAGCTTTCTGATAAACATCGGGACAGCAGCAATCTGACAGCTTATTTTGCGGAGTTATCTATAGAGCGTATGGAAAAAGAGATTGCTCAGAAAAAAAATCTTACTCAAAACTTTGAGATGAACTTTCAGCCCCGGAAAAGGGGGCGTTAGAAGTTTGGGCAAAACAGCCTGAGCCGGAAGCCAGATGCTGAACCACCTCTAAAACAGGTTCTCCAAATTGTATATTTGTTTTTAGAAAACAGAGCGTAAACCCGTCCATTATTTTTTAGTTGGATGGGATTCAACCGACACATTAACCTTTTGAAAGTAGGTATTCTCGGATGGTATTTGCAGATGCCCCACCTTTTGAACAGACAAAGTATCCATCTGACCAATCATAATCTGATTTCCCCATAATATATTTGGGATGGAAACGATTTGAAGTTGATTCTCACACCTTACTATCTCTATTGGTTCGCCAGAACTTTAAACGAATCAATTGAAATCGTATCGGTTTTCCAAATCTATCAGAGAGCGGTTTGCTGAATTTCTATTAGTTTATATACTGATTAACCAGATGGTGAAAAGGATGAATGAATTTTGGTGGGACATTAGCTAATTCAGGTGATGATACAAATTCCAAAAATCCCGTAGCGGATCTTTGGTCGCGGCCTGTAACAATAATATTGGTTTACATTTAGTTAACATTTACTTAACTTGAAATAATTTAACACAAGCTAAACTTGCCATAAATTATTTAAAATGGATACCAGACGAGAATTTCTTCGTAAATCTTTATTGCTTTCTGGCGCTACGGGCCTAGCTACCGTAATGCCATCATCAATTCAACGTGCATTGGCCATCGATCCCATTGCCGGCAGTACCTTTCTGGATGCAGAACATGTTGTGATTTTAATGCAGGAAAACCGCTCTTTCGATCATACCTTTGGTAGTTTGCAGGGCGTACGTGGATTTAATGACCCAAGGGCCATCACCCTTCCCAACCAAAAACCCGTTTGGTTCCAAACCGACGCTGCCGGAAATACTTATGCACCGTTCCGTTTAAATATTAAAGATACCAAAGTAACCTGGATGGGCTCTTTGCCTCATTCTCGTGCCAGCCAGGTTGATGCCAATAATCAGGGTAAATATGACCAATGGCTAATGGCAAAGAAATCGGGGAATAAAAATTATGCTTCAATGCCTTTAACCCTGGGGCATTATATACGCGAAGATCTTCCCTTTAATTATGCCCTTGCTGATGCATTTACCATCTGTGACCAGCATTTTTGTTCGGCAATGACCAGCACAACGCCTAACCGCTCTTTCTTCTGGACAGGAAAAATCACCCATGAGGAAAATGGAATTCCCAAGGCCAATATCCGTAATGATGATTTTGCCTATGGTAAACAGCCATGGAAAACTTTTCCAGAACTACTGGAGGAGAATAAAATCGGGTGGAAATTTTACCAGAACGAAACCAGTTGCGGGGGTGGTTTTAAAGGGGAAGAACGGGCCTGGCTTTCAAATTTTGGCTGTAACCTTTTAGAATTCTTCAAGGCATATAACGTTAAGTTTAAAGATAAATATGTAGAAAACCTACAGAAGCTCATTGATACCCTGCCTGCTGAAATCAATAAGCTGCAGGAAGCAAGTCCATCGAGCGATGCTGCTGCAAAAAAAATCCAAACCGACCTTAAAAATAAAATGAAGGCTCTGGATGATGCGGCGACTGAACTTGAGCAATGGGGCAGGAAAAATTTTGATAAACTCTCCGATCAGCAGAAGAATCTTTTTTATAATGCTTTTGTAGTAAATGAAAAAGATCCCCACTACAGGAATATCTCAACGATCAGCTACGATGATCATGGCGAAAAACGGGAGGCAACAGTGCCAAAGGGTGATGTTTTGCATCAGTTCAGGGATGATGTGAACAATGGCAAACTGCCTACCGTTTCCTGGCTTGCCGGACCTCAGAACTTTTCTGATCACCCGAGCGCTCCATGGTACGGCGCCTGGTATATTTCAGAAGTCATGGATATCCTGACCAAAAATCCTGAAGTTTGGAAAAAGACCATTTTCATTGTTACTTATGATGAAAATGACGGCTATTATGACCATGTGCCGCCATATGCTATTCCTGATGAAAATAAACCAGAAACCGGAAAAGTTTCCAAGGGAATTGATACTGAAATTGAGCACGTGCGTTTGGCCAATGAGCTTAAACAGGGGGTGCCTGAAAAAGGAGCAAGGGAAGCGCCCATCGGTTTGGGATTCCGTGTACCGATGGTAATTGCCTCTCCCTGGAGCCGTGGCGGTAAGGTCTGTTCCCAGCTTTTTGAACATACCTCTACATTGCAGTTTTTAGAAGAATTTGTAAATAAGAAATATAAAAAGAATATCCATCTGGATAACATCAGCCAGTGGCGAAGAACGATTTCTGGTAACCTGACCTCTGCATTTGCCCCTTTCGATCCCAAATCGGAGAAATTGCCTTTCCTTAACCGGGATACTTTTGTAGAAGGAATTTTTAACGCTAAATTTAAAGAAGAACCAAAAGGTTTTAAAGCAATCTCGGATCAGGAAATCAATAGATCAGGAGGTATTGAGCAGTTAATGTCGCAACAGGAAAAAGGAATACGAAAATCCTGCGCGCTACCTTATCAACTCTCAGCGCACGGGGCATTTGATCACAATAAAAAGGAGTTTCAGATCAGGATGTCAGCAAGCAACCAGTTATTCGCTAACCAGGCAATGGGCTCACCGTTTACCGTTTATGCACCCGTAAAATTTAAAGCAGACGGCATTCAGGAAGAAATCTGCAGAAACTGGTCCTTTGCCGTTAAAGTTAATGACGAACTGCAATACCAGTGGCCGTTAAATGCATTTGAAAATGATCGATATCATCTGCGTTTAAATGGGCCAAATGGATTTTACCGTGAATTTACCGGTTCGGCCAATGATCCGTTGATTAACATCACAGCTGAAAACGATTTAAACCGCTTAACAAAAGCAGCTAACGGAAACTTAAGGTTAATTGTTAAAAACACGGGCAAAAGCGCTGTGAAAATTAGCCTGAAGGATTTAGGTTACAAAATGGAAAGTCAGCAAAAAAGTATTCTCCCAGATACTGAAGCGGTTATGGTACTTGATCTGAAAGCAAGTTACGGTTGGTATGATTTCGAAATTAAAAGTGATGCTGATCCACTATTTGCACAGCGTTTTGCAGGCAGGATAGAAACAGGTAAAGAAAGTTATACCGATCCTGTGATGGGGAAGGTATAAGGGATAATGCTTTTTCGCTAATCGCTCATTGTGTCTTATTTAACTTTTTTTGAACGGCTTTTTATTTTAAGCCTCATAAAAAGAATTGTACCTTTGCACCGTCACTAATAAGTTACTTAATGAGTAATACGAATAGAAAGCAAGATGCGTTGGACTACCACTCGCAAGGCCGTCCGGGAAAGATACAAGTAGTACCTACTAAACCTACAACATCGCAAAGGGATTTAACCCTGGCATACTCTCCGGGAGTTGCCGAGCCTTGTTTAAAAATAGCAAACAATAAAGATGATGTTTATAAATATACCGCCAAAGGTAATTTAGTTGCCGTAATCAGTAATGGAACGGCGGTTTTGGGCCTGGGCAATATCGGTCCGGAAGCTGGTAAACCGGTAATGGAAGGTAAAGGCCTTTTATTTAAAATATTCTCTGATATCGATGTGTTCGATCTGGAGCTGGATACCGAAAATGTTGATGATTTTGTAAAAATCGTTAAGGCTTTGGAGCCTACTTTCGGAGGGATCAACCTCGAAGATATCAAGGCTCCGGAATGTTTTGAGATTGAAAGGCGTTTAAAACAGGAAATGAATATCCCTGTAATGCACGATGATCAGCACGGAACGGCCATTATTTCGGGGGCAGCATTATTGAATGCCTGCGAAATCCAGAAAAAGAAAATTGATAAAATCCAGGTTGTGGTGAGCGGCGCCGGCGCTGCAGCTGTTTCCTGCTCTAAAATGTACCTCAGTTTAGGGGTTAAAAAAGAGAATCTGGTGATGTTTGACATCAATGGGTTAATTGATATCCACCGTACCGATCTGGATGATATCCGCATGAGCTTTGCTACCACCAGAAAAGGTATAGCCAACATTGGGGAGGCGATGAAAGGAGCAGATGTTTTTATCGGACTTTCAGCAGCAAACGTAATTTCTCCGGATATGCTGGTGGGGATGGCTAAAAACCCGATCGTTTTTGCCATGGCCAATCCAAATCCTGAAATTGCTTATGAACTGGCAATCAAGACCCGTAAAGACATTATTATGGCTACAGGTCGTTCTGATTATCCAAACCAGGTGAACAACGTCTTGGGTTTCCCTTATATTTTCCGTGGTGCGCTGGATGTTCGGGCAACCAGCATTAACGAGGCCATGAAGATTGCTGCGGTTAAAGCCATTGCAGAACTTGCCAAAAAATCGGTTCCAGAGGCTGTAAATTTAGCTTATAATGCCCGCAACCTTAAATTTGGACGGGATTACATCATTCCAAAACCTGTGGATTTCAGGCTGATTACCGAGGTGTCAACAGCAGTGGCAAAAGCTGCGATTGAAAGCGGCGTGGCCAGAAAAATCATCACCGATTGGGATGCTTATAATGAAGAACTGAGAAAACGTTTAGGCCTGGATGACGCCATCATGCGGGCGGTAACCACCAAAGCGAAGATGGATCCTAAACGTGTGGTATTTGCAGAAGCGGATAACTACAAAATTCTAAAGGCTGCCCAGATTGTAAAAGATGAGAATATCGCTATTCCAATCCTTCTAGGGAATAAAGAAAAGATACAGGCCATTATCGATGAGCATGCACTGGAGCTTGAGGGGGTAGAGATCATCGATCAGATGCAGAACCCGGAAAAAACCAAACAATACGCGGAATCACTTTTCGAAAAACGTCAGCGTAAAGGCGTTTCGTCTATGCGTGATGCAACCAAGTTATTGAGGGACCGTAACTATTATGGCGCTTCGATGGTTGAATTTGGCGAAGCCGATGCCATGATTTCAGGTCTGACCAAAAATTATGGCGCCACCATTAAACCTGCCCTTCAGGTAATTGGAGTGGAGCCAGGCGTAAAACGCGTTGCAGGAATGTACATGATGATGACCAAAAAAGGGCCTGTTTTCTTTGGCGATACCACTGTAAACGTAGATCCGACAGCAGAAGAACTGGTGGATATTACTTTATTGATCGATAAATCTGTGAAGCAGTTTAACATCAAGCCGCGTATTGCTTTATTATCGTACTCAAACTTTGGTTCGAACGATGGGGTAACGCCAAATAAGGTAAGGGAAACGGTAAACCTACTGCATAAAAACCATCCGGAAATTGTGGTAGATGGTGAGATGCAGGGAAACTTTGCTATCAATAACGAACTTTTGCAGGATAATTTTCCCTTCAGCACTTTGGCAGATGCTCCGGCCAATACTTTGGTGTTCCCAAATCTGGAGTCGGGGAACATTGCATACAAATTGTTACAGGAGCTTGGCGGCGCGGAAGCGGTCGGTCCGATCCTTTTGGGACTGAATAAACCTGTTCATATTGTTCAATTAGGTAGTTCTGTACGCGAAATCGTTAATATGGTGACCATTGCTGTTGTAGATGTGCAAGCAAAAGAAGAAATTGCAACATCAAAACGAAAAGTTATATTTGGAAAAACAACTAAAAAGTAGAATTACATGTACGCCTATATTGATGGTAAATTGACATTCAAAAACCCAGCTTATGTTGTGGTTGAAGCCGGAGGTATAGGCTATCATATCAACATTTCTTTAAACACATACAGCGCTCTGGCTGATGCCGAAAGGTGTAAACTTTACACCTGGCTGCATGTGAAAGAAGATGCACATACATTATACGGCTTCGCTGATGAAGGCGAACGCCGTTTATTTTTACACCTGATATCGGTGTCGGGAATTGGGCCGAATACAGGTAGGATGATATTATCTTCCATTACTCCGGTTGAAATTCAGACTGCAATTGTTAAGGCGGATCTGCCTTTAATTCAGCGGATTAAGGGCCTGGGTGCAAAAACGGCACAACGCCTGGTTTTAGAACTTCAGGATAAACTAAAAAAAGAAGGGGTAGATTCGTTAATTTCTATGCCTCAACACAATACTGTGAAAGATGAAGCGTTATCAGCATTGGTAATGCTCGGATTCGCCAAACAAACCGCCGAAAAAACTATAGACCAGATTTTAAAAGTGACAGAGGGGACACTTTCGGTAGAGCAATTAATTAAACATGCTTTAAAAACTTTATAGATCTACTGCCTTTGAAGAGAATATCTACATTTCTGTTTCTCATTCCTCTTTTTTTAATTGCTTCTCAAAACGCTTACACTCAAGTTGTTCCAAGCAAGGTGGATACAATTAAGCCAAAAAATAATTTTGGTTTGAAAGAAAAAGAACGTTTGGGCCTCAGTCCAGCTGTTAATCCTTTTTATCCATCTCCAAGTAATTTAAAGCGCGTTGTAGAATACGATGCCAAAAATAAACGCTATGTAGTTAAAGAACTCATAGGAGATAATTTTGTTTTAAATACTCAATATTTAACGATTGATGAATACCAGCGTCTGGTTAGCAGTGAGATCAAACGCGGCAATTGGCGCAGTATATCGAATGCCGAGGTAAGCGATTACAGAAGCACTGGTATTATTCCGCAGATTCAGGTAAACAGTAAAGCATTCGAAAAATTATTTGGTGGAACTACCATCGATATCCAGCCCCGTGGAGAAGCCGAACTTACTTTTTTAGGCAGGGTGAATAAAAATGAAAATCCGCTTTTTAACGAAAGGCAACGGGTGCAGACAAATTTCGATTTTAACCAAAGGATCCAGATGGACCTGGTTGGAAATATCGGAACAAAACTAAAAATTAAAAGTAATTACAATACTGAGGCTCAGTTCGATTTTGAGAACCAGATTAAACTGGATTATACAGGCGGGCCGGATGATATTATCCAGAAGATTGAGGCAGGTAACGTAAGTTTGCCTTTAAATACTTCACTGATTACCGGAACACAGGCACTTTTCGGGATTAAGACACAGTTGAAATTCGGGCGGTTGAATGTGACCAGTGTATACACTCAGCAGAAATCAGAATCAAGGGAGATTAAGATTACCAACGGTGCGCAGCAAAACACCACCACCGTAAATATTGATAGTTATGAGGCCAATAAGCACTATTTCTTATCGCAGTATTTTAGAAATAATTACAACAAAAACCTGGCTAATGCCCCAATTATCACCTCGCCGATCCAGATTACCAAAATAGAGGTTTGGATTACCAATAAAGCTGGAAATACCAACGATTCACGAGATGTATTGGGTTTAATGGATTTGGGTGAAAATGTTCCTTTCAACACATCTTTGCTTACCGGCGGAACTTCGGGTTTGCCTGCCGGAACTACCGCTACAGGTTTTTCACAACAATCGAACAACCTTATTGCGCAACTAAATGCTTATCAGGGCGGGGCAATCAGACAAACAAATTCCAATGCTGTACTTTCTTTCTTCCAAACCACCCCGGCCAATAGCAGCAATACCGATAACTTTGCCAAACTTATTTATGCCAGGAAGTTAACCGAGCGCGAGTTTACTTTCCAGCCTCAACTGGGTTATTTATCATTAAACAATCCTTTAAATGCCGATGAGGTGTTGGCTGTTGCCTACCGTTATACTTATAATGGTGTGGAGTATCAGGTGGGTGAGTTTTCTACCGATGTTACTTTTGATGCTGCAAATCCAAAGGTGCTTTTTGCGAAACTTTTAAAGAACGAAACCACAAAAATTCAACTTCCTACCTGGGATCTGATGATGAAAAATATTTATTCTATCGGAGGATATCAGATCAGCAGTCAGAATTTTAAACTGGATATTTACCGCATTGATAATGAAACCGGTGTGGATAACCCGGTAATGACCGAAGGACAGAATACGGCCAATAAGCAATGGATTGCCTTAACGGAGTTTGACAGGTTAAACCAGCAAAATGAGCGCAAACCGGATGGTATTTTCGATTTTGTGGCCGCAAATAATGCTTTTGGCTCATACTCTACCGCAAGTAATGCCAACCAGGCCAGTATGTTCGGGGTGGGCAGTAATGGGCAAACATCATTGGTTACCAACACCAATTCGGGATATATTACCATCGATCCGGCAAATGGAAGGATTATTTTTCCGGTGATTGAACCTTTTGGTAAAGATTTGGCAGCAAGGTTTTTACCAAGTGAACAGGCCTTGATCAATAAATATACCTTTACCGCACTTTACGATTCTACGCAAACCATTGCCAAGCAGTTGTTTCAAAATCAGAACAGGTACATTATTAAGGTGAATTATCAATCTGATATTTCCTCTGAATTCAGTTTAAATGCAATCAATGTTCCTGAAGGATCTGTAAAGGTTTTTGCAGGAACAATGCCACTAACGGAAGGTGTGGATTTTACAGTTGATTACCAGGGAGGCCGGGTGAGCATTATCAACCAGGCACTTTTGGTTTCCGGTCAGCCCATCAGGATTACCACAGAAAACAATGAGCTTTTTGGCTTGCAGCAAAGGTCGCTTTTTGGAACCCGTTTGGATTACCGCGTAAACAACAAGCTGAATCTGGGTGGAACGATCATGAACCTCACCGAAAAACCCTTAACCCAAAAAGTAAATATTGGTGAAGAACCTATTTCGAATACCATTTGGGGAGCAGATATCAATTACAGCTCACCATCGCGGTTTTTAACTAAAATGGTAGATAAGTTGCCGTTTATTTCTACCAAAGCCCCATCCAGTGTAACCTTTTACGGTGAATTTGCACAACTGATTCCGGGCCACCCACGAGCACTTAATTTTGCAGGAAGTAAAAATGGGGTAAGTTATCTTGATGATTTTGAAGCATCGCGGTCGGTAATCGATTTAAAAAGTGCCATTGCCTGGCAGTTATCAGGTACGCCACAACTTTTTTCCGAGTACGATAAGTCCAATGATTTATCGTATGGTTACAACCGCGCAAGAATTGCCTTTTATAATATAGACCCTACGTTTTACAACTCGGCGGCCTCAACTACACCGGCCAATATCAGGGGCAACCGCTCAGAACTTTCCAATCACTATGTAAGAGAGGTAATTGAGCAGGAGGTTTTTCCTTTTAAAGAAACGGCAACCGGACAGGCATTAAACATTACCACTTTTGATGTGGCATATTACCCTACGGTTAGGGGGCCGTATAATTTCCGTACCACCGATTTCAGGCCGGACGGAAGCTTGCTGCAACCAAGAAATAACTGGGGCGGTTTTCAGCGGAAGATTGAAACCAACGATTTTGAAGCACTTAATGTTGGCTTTATTGAGTTTTGGGTAATGGATCCATTCATCTATAAACCGAATTCTGCAGGTGGTGATATGTATTTCAATTTAGGAAATATCTCAGAAGATATTCTTAAAGATGGAAGAAAATCGTTAGAGAACGGCTTGCCAGCCACAAACGATCCCACTAAATATGATGAAACTGCATGGGGCCGTGTACCAAAATTACAGCCGGTTGTGCAGGCGTTTGATAACAATGCCAACGCACGCAGGGCGCAGGATGTAGGTTTGGATGGACTATCAGATGCGGATGAAAAAATTAAGTTTTCTGCGGCCATTACACAGATTAAAGGCCAGTTGAATGCTACTGCTTCTACTGCGCTTGATGCGGATCCATCATCAGATAATTATGCTTATTTCAGAGGGCCGGCTTTAGATCAGATCAATGCAGGGATTCTTAAACGGTATGAGAAATACAATGGAACTGAGGGCAACTCGAAAACCTCACAACAATCGCAGGAAGAATTGGGGCTCGAAAATTCGGCTTCTACTTCATTGCCGGATGGTGAGGATATTAACCGCGACAACAACATGACCCAAAGTGATGAATACTTTCAATATAAAGTTTCCATCCGTCCGGGAGATTTAAACGTTGGACAGAATTTTATTACCGATAAAGTAACCTCTCAGGTAAAATTGGCCAACGGAAATACACAGGCTGTTTCATGGTACCAGTTCAGGATTCCAATCGGGCAATATCAAGATAAGGTTGGTGGAATTCAGGATTTCAAATCAATCCGTTTTTTCAGAATGTTTATGACCAATTTTGCTGATACCGCGATTATGCGTTTTGCAAAGCTGCAGCTTATCCGTGGTGAATGGAGAGAGTATAACGCATCAAATGTTGCCGCGCAGGTAATTGTTGATCCATCATTGCCAGCCTTAACACCTGATAATTCTACCATCGAAGTTTCAACTGTTAATATTGAAGAAAATGGTAAACGTTCGCCTATCCCTTATGTAACTCCTCCGGGTATTTTGCGCGAACGTGATTATAGTAATTACCGTGGCGATACCAGGCTGAATGAACAATCGCTCTCGGTGAGTGTGAAAAATTTAAGGGATGGTTATAGCCGGGCGGCATTTAAAACTGCGTACAGCGATTTTAGATCTTACAAACATTTAGAGATGTTCGTTCATGCAGAGGCCATTAATAATCAATTGTTAAATGATAACGATGTTTCGGCCTTTTTAAGGATCGGAACCGATAACCAGGATAATTATTACGAATATGTAATGCCTTTAAAGGTTACCAACCCAGGTACCAGCGATCCTGATGCCATCTGGCCGGAAGCCAATAGAATGGATATTGATCTGACGCTTTTCCAAAACGCAAAGTTGGCCCGTAACGTAGCAAAACTGGCAAACGGACAACCCTGGCCTACCAATGTACCATTTACCTATACTGACGGATTGAGAACCATAGTTGTAAAAGGGCAGCCCGACATGAGCAAGGTTAGGGTGTATATGGTGGGGATTAAAAACCCTTTGCGTACCGTTACTGATGGGGCTAGGGATGATGGCCAGGATAAAAATGCGCTGGTTTGGTTCAATGAGTTAAGGTTGACCGAATTTGATGAAAAAGGTGGATGGGCAGCAACAGGCAGACTGAATTTGAAACTTGCAGATTTTGCAGATGTAAATATTTCCGGTAGTAAATCCACTATCGGTTTTGGTTCTATAGATTCGAAAGTGAGTGAAAGAAACCGTGCGGATAATGTGCTGTTGGATGTTTCTTCGGCCATGGAACTTGGTAAATTCCTTCCACAAAAATCAGGGGTTAAAATTCCGATGTTTGTAAGTTATTCCAAACAGGTTTCAACACCACAGTACAACCCAAGAACACCGGATATTGAACTGAAAAATGCTTTGGATCAATCAACCAAGGCCCAAAAAGATTCTATTTTGAATTTTGCACAGGATTACACCGTTAGGAGAGGGATCAACTTTACCAACGTAAGGAAAGACCGTGTAAACAACAGTAAACCCATACACCTTTGGGATATTGAAAACTTTTCGGCAAGTTATGCTTACACACAGTACAACCACCGCGATTTTATTAATCAAAGCAGCATACAGAATACTTACAGGGCATCATTACAATATAGCTATTCAAAAGAAGCCAAAACCATTGCCCCTTTCGAAAAAATTATTAAGTCTAACATGCTTGCCTTATTAAAGGATTTTAACTTTAGTATTTTTCCGAGCGCAATCAATTTCAGAATTGATGTAGACCGTTTGTACTCAGAAAATACCTTAAGAAATAACGATCCTAACAACACCATCGGGGTTTACCAGAGTGGCTACGGCACTACCTTTAATAAGAACTTTACCATGAGCAGGATTTATGGTATCGCCTGGAACCTCACCCGTTCGTTACAACTGGATTTTAATGCTACAAACTATTCCATTATAGATGAACCCGACGGTAGAATTGAAGGATTGAAACGGGATACGGTTTGGGAAAATTTAAAACGGTTGGGCCGGACTACCGATTATAACCACAACCTTAATGTAACCTATAATCTGCCGATCGATAAAATACCAGGGCTAAACTGGGTTACGGTAAAAACCCGTTACGGCACCAACTTTAACTGGCAAACCGAGCCGCTTTCTACCCTGCGCGATCCAAACATTAACCTTGGAAATACGGTTCAAAACAGCAGAACGGTTCAGGTAAATCCTACCTTAAACTTAACAACGCTGTACAATAAATTTGGCTTTATCCGCAACGCAGGTAATGACCAGGATGGCGGTGGAGCCAAGAACTTTTTCATTAATTTGTTAACGAGTTTGAAAAATGTAAATGCCAGTTTTGTACAAACAAAAGGTATTTTCTTGCCTGGCTATCTGCCAACAACCAAGTATTTCGGTATTGACAATGCCACCGGAGCTCCAGGTTTAGGTTTCGCATTCGGCAGTCAGCGCGATATCCGTGAAATGGCATTGAACAACGGCTGGTTAACTACAGATACTTTGCAGACTCAGCTTTATGTGAACACACTCCGCGAAGATTTACAGCTTACCGGTCAGGTTGAGCCTTTTAAAGATTTACGAATTACATTAAAAGCGAATAAAGCGCAAACCAGAAATTTTTCTACCAATTTCAGGTATGTGGCAAGTGCATCATCATTCGAGAATTTAAGTGCCATTACAACAGGCGATTATAGCGTTTCGTACATTGCCCTGGGTACTGCCTTTAAAGAAAGCAATTCGAGCACGGTTTCTTCTTTGTTTAACCAGTTTATGGCCAACAGGATTATTATTTCGAGAAGGTTGGGCGCACAAAATCCAAATTCTTCGGGAGTTAACAGCGGTTTTGCCGATGGTTATGGCAAAGAGAGTCAGGATGTAATTATTTCTGCATTTATGGCGGCATATTCTGGTAAGGATGCTGGTAAAACAAAAATGAATGCTTTCCCGAAAATACCGCTTCCGAACTGGAGTTTAACCTATAGCGGTTTAACGCGGATTCCTTTTATTGCCGATAAATTTTCATCAGTAGATATCAGGCATGGTTACCGTTCTGCTTATAATATCAATGGATTTAATTCATTGCTGCGTTATCAGGAAACCAACGGTGGGGTAAGCAGCAGGGATGTGAACAACAACTTTTTGCCCGAATACCAGTTTGCACAGGTAACCATTTCCGAATATTTTTCACCACTGATCGGTGTTGATACCAGGTTTAAAAATAACCTTACAGCATCTTTTGAATTAAACCGTTCAAGGTTGCTCGGCCTAAGTTTATCAAACAGTCAGCTGGCACAATTATCAGAAAACAATATGGTATTGGGTTTAGGTTATCGTACCAATAAATTCCGTTTTCCGTTTGGATGGTTTAAAAGCCTGAAAATGGATAATAACATGGATTTTAAATTGGATGTAGCTATTCGTGATAATAAAACCGTGATTTACCGTGCCGATGTTACCGAAGCGGAAGTATCATCAGGAGCGAAGAACATTACTTTGAGGCCAAGTGTAGATTATGTGTTAAACCAGAAATTTAATATCAAATTGTTTTACGATTCGAACATTACAAAACCATATACTTCACAAACTTTTAATACCTCGTTCAGTAATTTTGGCTTTAGCTTAAGGTTTACATTGAATTAACCGGATACAGCTGATATTGGGAAGAAGTTGCGTTATAAAGCTTAAATGTTATTTAAATAAATCCTTCTTAAAGCTCAGGAAAGCAAATATTCCATTAGCATGCAGCTCTTCAGTTTCGATTTTTATTGATCACTTAAAGGTGTTAGCTCATTACCCGGGCTTTTATTCGGTAACTTCCTGAATGGCTTGCCTTCACGGACAGCGAAAAATATGCTGGATATAAATGCAATTAAAAACATTGGCGAATAACTGAATAATAGATAATCTAAAGCCATAAAAAAGATGTTCCCACTGGCAACCAGATAAAGGATAAAGGTTACGATAGCGTGAGCCACAGGCCTATCATTGATGAACCTTAAATAACCTACTTTTTTGACCGTATACATATTGACCATAATGAAGGCAGCAAGAATCGCTACAAATAAAAATATATGATTTGAAGGGAAGGTTAAAACTAAACATCCAATTCGCTGGGTTGATGAGCCTGATCAATGCGATGTAGGCAAATCCAATAACCATAGTTAGTGGTGCTGAAGCCAGCAAGGTAGT
>Ga0308165_1003906_pt1 | contig 15390 bp, 13 predicted proteins | sample PhyWR2_FD_201032 | JGI IMG/M metagenome (GOLD analysis project Ga0308165, IMG submission 201032) | Phyllosphere microbial communities from UC Gill Tract Community Farm, Albany, California, United States - DLSLW.R2 | ecosystem: Host-associated > Plants > Phyllosphere > Unclassified | place: USA...
AGCGTAGTCGGTACGGTCGGCGTCCGGAACGAGGCGGCTGGTTTGCAGCACGCACCGCTGTGACTTGCTGTCCCAGACCTGGCCTTTGGGGCAATTGGGCTTTGCCGGTTCATTGTCATCGCCGTTGGCCAGGGCGAGGGTGCTGCACAAGGCGACGGCGAGCAGCAACTGGGTGGTGAAAACGGCTAGACGGACGTTCATGCAGGGAGTCTCCGCAGCGGATCAGGGTTCTGAACCATGAACACCGCACAGGGAGATTTTATTCGATGGCCCGCCTGCGCGGTGTTCTTGCCTCCATCGCGAGCAAGCTCGCTCCTACAGGGTTTTGTGTCGACTGCACATCCTGCGGCTTGCCCGGCCCATTGTGGGAGCGGGCTTGCCCGCGATGGTCGTCAACGATGATGAGGGCTGCCTGATGCCCCGCGGTGTCTGGGCCTCCATCGCGAGCATGCTCGCTCCTACAGAGGGGGGCGGAGTAGCTGTGTGCGAGCCTGCTCGGGATGAAGCCGACGCGGTGTCAGGCCAGGAGGCGGATAGGCGCCCCCGCCGACCACGCCTGGATGTCCTCGATCATCTGCGAAAAGAACTGCTGATAGTTCTGCTGGCTGACATAACCGACATGGGGGGTGGCCAACACATTGTCCAGCGTGCGAAACGGGTGATGCTCGGGCAAGGGCTCCTGCTCGAACACATCCAGCGCCGCCCCGGCCAGGCGTTTTTTCTGCAAGACCTTGATCAGTGCTGCTTCGTCGACAATCGGTCCGCGTGCGGTGTTGACCAGCAGCGCCGTCGGCTTCATCCAGCCCAGCGCCTGGGCATCGACCAACCCACGGCTGCGGTCGCTGAGCACCAGATGCACGGACAGGATGTCAGCCTGTTCGAACAATTCCTGCTGGCTGACGTAGGTCACGCCCACCTGCGCCGCGCGTTCGGCGGTGAGGTTTTCGCTCCAGGCGATCACCCGCATGCCGAACACCTGGCCGAACTGTGCGACCCGCTGACCGATGCTGCCAAGGCCGAGAATCGCCAGGGTCTTGCCGTGCAGGTCGCCGCCCAGGCTTTGTTGCCATTTCCCAGCCCGCAGGGCGTTGGCTTCCTGCACCAGATTGCGGATGGCGGCCATGATCAGCGCCCACGTCAGTTCCGGCGCGGCGTGTTTGTAGCTGTCCGTGCCGCTGACTTGGATGCCCAAGCCGGCTGCAGCTTGCAGGTCGAGGGCGGCATTGCGCATGCCGCCAGTTACCAGCAGCTTGAGTTTCGGCAGACGGCGCAGCAACGCCTCGTCGAATCGGGTGCGCTCGCGCATCACACAGATCACTGCAAAGTCAGCCAGGCGCTGGGCCAATGTGTCGGTGTCGGCGGGGTAATCATGGAGGAAACTGACCTGACCAATCGGCTCCAGCACCGACCAATCCACAACGCCGCTCGCCACGTCCTGCCAGTCATCGAGCACTGCAATCTGCACAGCCATCAGCTTTACCTCATCAACGAACAGGGTGGGTTTTGTCCAGCCAGGCCAGCAGGGCCTCGTGAAATTTAGCGGGCTCTTCCATCTGTGGCGCATGGCCCATGCCGGGGAACTCCACCAGCGTGGACTGCGGGATCAGCTTCGCCACTTGCTTGCCAAGTACGTCGTAGTGGCCCAGTTTACCCTTGACCTCGGGCGAGGCGATGTCGCTGCCGATGGCCGTGGTGTCGGACGTGCCGATCAGCAGCAGCGTCGGCATCTTCAGGTCCTTGAACTCGTAGTACACCGGCTGGGTGAAGATCATGTCGTAGATCAGCGCCGAGTTCCAGGCCACTTGCTGGTGTCCCGGGCCTTTATTCAGGCCGGCGAGCATGTCGACCCAGCGATCGAATTCGGGTTTCCAGCGACCGTCGTAGTAAGTCTTGCGTTCGTAGTTGCGAATGCCTTCGGCGGTGAGCTTCAGCTCGCGCTCATACCATTGATCCACGGTCCGGTAAGGCACACCAAGGGCTTTCCAGTCTTCCAGGCCAATGGGGTTGACCAGCGCCAGTTGTTCCACCTGATCAGGGTATTGCAGGGCATAGCGGGTGGCGAGCATACCGCCGGTGGAATGCCCCAGCAGGCTGGCTTTCTGGATGCCCAGGGCCTTGAGCAGTTGCTGGGTGTTGGCCGCCAGTTGCTGGAAGCTGTACTGGTAGTGGTCCGGTTTGCTGGAGGTGCAAAAACCGATCTGGTCCGGTGCGATCACGCGGTAACCGGCGTCGCTCAGGGCCTTGATCGAGGTCTCCCACGTGGCGCCGCAGAAGTTCTTGCCGTGCATGAGCACGACGCTTTGGCCATTGGCCTTGCCATTGGCGGCGACATCCATGTAGCCCATCTGCAGGGATTTGCCTTGGGACTCAAAGGCAAAATGCTTGACCGTATAAGGGTATTGGAAACCTTGCAGCTCGGGCCCGTAGGCCGGACCTTCGGCGGCGAAGGTGGGCAGGGCGGCAGTCAGCAGCAGGCCGGGCAGCCAGCGGGAGAGGGCGAGGGGCATGGGAACACTCCAGAAGAAATCGGCCGATGCTGGCTCAGCCTGATTAGGGCGACATTAAACACAGGCAATGGCGGCGAGCGATGGTTCAACTCATCCAGCCCATCGTTGCGAGGGCCAGCACGGTGTAGCGCGCGCCTTTGGCGAGGGTCACGATCAACAGAAAACGGCCGATCGGTTCACGCATCACCCCGGCGACAAGCGTCAGCGGATCACCGATGATCGGCACCCAGCTCAGCAGCAGTGACCAGTGACCGTAACGCTGATAGTGGGTGCGGGCTTTTTCCAGATGCGCCGGGCTGACCGGAAACCAGCGGCGGTCGCGAAAGCGTTCGAGGCCGCGTCCCAGCCACCAATTGAGCAGCGAGCCCAGAACGTTTCCCAAGGTCGCCACGGCCAGCAACGCCCAAAGCCAATAACGCTCGCTCAGCAACAACCCCACCAGCACCGCCTCGGACTGCAACGGCAATAGGGTTGCCGCGCCGAAAGCGACGAAGAACAGCCCGAGGTAGGCACCGGACATCAACGGGCAGGGTAATCCGCCACAACCACGTCAGAACCGTCTTTTTTCAGGCCGATCACCTGATAGGCGTCGCTCATCCCGTCCATTTCCATGCCGGGCGAGCCCATGGGCATGCCGGGAGCGGCGACACCCAGCAAGTCGTCTCGCTTGCTCAAGGCCAGCACTTGATCGGCGGGGACATGCCCTTCGACGAATTTGCCGTTGATCAACCCGGTGTGGCAGGACGCCAGGCGAGGGGGGACGCCGTGTTGTCGCTTGAAACTGCTCATGTCGCTTTCGACGTGGTCTTCGACCTTGAAGCCGTTGTCTTGCAGGTGGCTGATCCATTTTTTACAGCAACCACAATTGGCGTCGCGGTGAACCTCGATGGGAATCAGTTCGGCCGCCTGGGCGAATGAAGAGATAAACAGGGCGCTCTGGGCGAGCAGACGCAATGGGGTTCGCATGGAGGATCTCGTCTCGGGTGGCGGGGCCAACATTCTGAGCTTTTTGTCAGATGACACCGGGAGAAATTGTATCGAAGTGATGCTGCGAGGGAAGGTGTCTGGCTTGATACACATCAAACGAATGTGTCAGGAAATGAAAAAACTTTGGTTTAGTCCAATTATCCAAAAGTGTTATAGGCCATTAAATCAGGAGGTCTGGCGCTTTGTATCTGAAATGTACGAGAATTGTAAAAACTTGAAATGTAATTTGTGTAGCGCTTCCTGGGCCCGGATACTCCGTGCACCCAACTTGTTTAAACAAGGACTTTTTATGATCGTCGCTCAAGGATCCTGGTCATGACTATCGGCTATACCGGCGCATGGAGTTCCAAGGCGGGCCTGCTTGTTCAGGACACCGGCACCACCACCAAACCTGTGTCCCAGAGCGTCAAGGTCAAGCAGATGCTGGCGTTGGTGGGCAACAATCCAAACGCGCTGGATACAGCGAAGATGGACAAGTTGAAACTTCACAAACAGATCAAGGGTTTTGATCCCGAAAACGTGACAGCCAAGTCGCTGGGCAACCTGACGACCTTCCTGAAAGATAACGGCCTGATCACCGATGTGACGGCGGTGACCCTCAGCAACGCCGGTGACAAGTTCGATCGCTTCGGCATTCCGAAAGACCCGGAAGCCAGCTTTAACGCCCTTGAATATTTTGCCACCCAACTGGACAGCATCCAGAACAACAATATGAAGGGCAACAAGTACGCCAACTACTTGATCCCCGAATACAAGAAGGCCATCTACGTTCTGCAGAACCTGGCCTCCTACGGCAAAGGCAACGGCTCGACACCTACCGATAAAAACATGTCCGCCAAAGCGTAAACCGACCTGTAGGGGCGAGCACGCTCCTACAGGAAGCATGCAGAAATTTTGCGATGCGGCCCTGTCCTCATAGGCTGTAACATGAACGCCCGCTTGCAGCGGCGTATCCGCTGCATGTCCTGTTTTGAGGAAAGGTAATGACCCAGTCGCAACGTTTGAAGTATTCACTCCTGATCGCCCTGGTGGTCCTGGCGATCATGTTTGGCCTGTCGTACTTGCAGAATGCCGGCATCATCAGCGAAAAGCTGTTCCAGTACATCGCCATTGGCGTGGCGGTGATCGTGGTCGTCATCAACGGCGTGATGCGTCGCAAGGTCAAACTCTGAGCGACGTCCTCGCCGTGATTACTCGCCGTGCAGGATGGCGGCAGCCGTTGGGTGAAGGCTGTAGCTTTTGTCCTCGTTGAGCACAATGACACCTTCGCTGCACAGGCGCTTCAACACTTCACGCACGCTGAGGAAAGACAGGGGAATGTCCAGGTCTACCAGCGTGCTGTGCACACCTCGGACGCCCAGGGTGTGGTCGTGATCGGCTGCGTTGAGCAAGGCGTCAATCACCTTCAGGCGTATCAGACTGGTGCGCAGCCCAAAGCTCTTGAGCACCACGCGAATACGCTCATTGCCGTTTTTTTCCGTGCGCGGGTCAAACAGGCGTGGCCCCAGGGTTGTGTGCAGGGGCGCGGTACCACCGTCCGTTGGCAGTTGCGAGTTGTACATGCGAAAACTCCTATTCAGAGCCTGGACCGGAATGAATGTTTGGGTGCTCTTATCAATTAGGACGAACGAGCCACTCGAATCATGAAGAACCCGATGTAGAAATTTTGTTGGCGCTGCGTCGCAAACCCGTGAAGTCCCGCAAAATCGACCTGCGGCGCTGTAAATTTTTCCTGTCGATTTCGTTCCTGTAGTCAGGCCTTTTGCGTGTTGGCACGCCAGGCTCGACCTTCGTTTTTCGATCAGGAGCGCGTGTGATCATTACCAGCCCATTCACCCGATTGAGTCTCGCCGCCGTGATGGTGGTCTTGAGCCTCGAGGCAAACGCGCGCACCCAGCTGGACCCGGCAACGGCCGACATCCGTCGCACCAGTTTCGGTGTGCCGCACATTCGCGCGGACAACGAGCGCGGTCTCGGCTACGGCATCGGTTATGCCTACGCCCAGGACAATCTGTGCCTGCTGGCCAATGAAGTCGTCACCGTGAATGGTGAACGTTCACGCTATTTCGGTGCGCAGCAGTTCACGGTCGAGGAACGCGAAAACCAGGTGAGCGACGTGTTTTTCAACTGGCTGAACACATCGCAGGCTGTCGATGCTTTTTGGCAGTCGCAACCCGGCGAAGTCCGCGACCTGATGCAAGGTTATGTGGCCGGCTACAACCGTTCGCTGAAAGAGCGTCGCGCGCGAGGGCTGCCGCAACAATGCCAAGGCGAATGGGTGCGGGATATCAGCGTCCAGGACCTCGTCAAACTGACCCGTCGCCTGTTGGTCGAAGGCGGTATCGGGCAGTTTGCCGAAGCGCTGGCCGGCGCCATGCCACCCAAGGCCGTCGCCCGCAATGCGGGCGCGTCGGCGTCGTTCCACCTCGCCGATCGACGTATCCAGCGTTTCGCGCTCGACCGTGGCAGCAACGCGGTGGCCGTGGGCAGTGAGCGCTCGTTCAACGGGCGTGGCATGTTGTTGGCCAACCCGCATTTCCCGTGGGTCGGCGGCATGCGTTTCTATCAGATGCACCTGACGATTCCCGGCAAACTGAACGTGATGGGCGCCGCGTTGCCCGGCCTGCCGATGATCAATATCGGCTTCAATCAGCACCTGGCCTGGACCCACACCGTGGATTCGTCCAAGCATTTCACCCTGTATCGCCTGCAACTGGATCCCAAGGATCCGACCCGTTACCTGCTCGATGGCCAGTCCCTACCGATGCAACAGCAGACCGTCACGGTGCAGGCCAGGCAGCCGGACGGGCAGATCCGCGCGGTTTCGCGCGTGGTCTACAGCTCCCGGTTCGGCCCGATCGTGCAATGGCCTGGAAAGCTCGATTGGAACGATCAATTCGCCTACAGCCTGCGTGACGCCAATCTGGACAACGATCGCGTGTTGCAGCAGTGGTATGCGATGAATCGGGCGACCAGCCTCCCGCAATTTCAGGACTCGGTGCGCAAGATACAGGGCATCCCGTGGGTCAACACCCTGGCGGCGGACGACCAGGGGCAGACGTTGTACATGAACCTGTCGGTGGTGCCGAACGTCAATGCGGCCAAATTGGCGCAGTGCAGCGATCCAAGGATCGGCTTGCAGATGATTGTGCTCGATGGTTCCAACAGCGCCTGCGCCTGGGACATCGACCCCGCCGCCGCGCAAAAGGGCATTTACGCCGCTGAGCAGATGCCACAACTGCTGCGCAAGGATTTCGTCCAGCATTCCAACGATTCGGCGTGGATGGCCAACCCGACGCAACCGCTCACCGGTTTCTCGCCGTTGATCAGCCAGGACGGCCAGCCACTGGGCTTGCGTTCACGCTTCGCGCTGGCCCGTCTGGCCGCGCTGCAAAAGGGTGGCCCGATAGGGCCTGTAGACCTGCAACACATGGTGATGGATGACCAGGTGTATCAAGCCGGGCAGGTCATGCCCGATCTGTTGCAGTTCTGTGAGCGGGAGCTGGGCAGCGATGCACCGACGTTGGAGGCGTTGTGCAGCAGCCTCAAGACGTGGGACCGCCACGCCAACCTGGACAGCGGCCTGGGCTTCGTGCATTTCCAGAACCTGATGGCCGCGTTGCAGGAGGTGCCCGACGTCTGGCGGGTGGCGTTCGATGCAACGGATCCACAAAACACTCCGCGTGGATTGGCCTTGGATCGACCTGAAGTGGCGAATGCGCTGCGCGAGGCGATGTTGACGTCGGCGCAGCAGGTCAAGGCCTCGGGCCTTGATGCTGACAGCCGCTGGGGCGATATCCAGGTGGTCAGCAGTGGCGGCCAGCAGACGCCGATTCACGGTGGTCCGGGCGCACTGGGCGTGTACAACGCCATCCAGAGCATGCCACGTAGCGACGGTAAACGTGAGGTGGTCAGTGGCACCAGCTACCTGCAGATCGTCACCTTCGACGACAACGGCCCGCAAGCCAAGGGGCTGCTGGCATTCTCGCTGTCCAGCGACCCGACATCAACATTCGCCAACGATCAGACCCTGGCATTTTCGAAGAAGCAACTGAGCGTACTGCCATTCACCGAACAGCAGATTACCGCCGACCCGCAGTATCAAGCGCAGACGATCCGTGAGCAGGATGACAACGTGGCAAAACAGTAAGGGAAAGCGTGACACAAGGAAGGCCGCAACACTGAAATGTGGCGGCCTTTTCAGCTTCTTGGGGGTTGTTGGGGGATGGAATTGAGGACCGGGTTGCCGTCCTTGTTGCGGGTCAGGTAGACCGGTAATACCTTGGGCAACGTGGCTGCCAAACCGTTGAGTTCCCTGATGTTGTAGATACCGCCGAGGCGGATCGTGCCGGTGCTGCTGTCGGCCAGCATCAACGGCTTGCTCAGATAACGGTTGATCAGGGGCAGGGCTTCGCTCAGCGCCAGGTCATCGAGCACCAGTTTGCCGTGGCGCCAGGCCAGTGAGTTGTCATTGGCGTAGGTCTGGCTGATCTGCGGCGTGAAGTCGCCTTGTTTATAACGCGCCTGCATCGAGGGCTCCAGGCGCAGGCCGTCACCTGGCAGGTCAGCGTTGCTGCTGACCAGTACCGAGCCTTCGATCAGGTTCACTCGTACCTGGTCTTGATACATCCACACGTTGAATTGGGTCCCGGTGACACGGATCCTGCCTTCTGCCGCCTTGACGATGAACGGGTGATTGGCGTCATGGCTGACACTGAAAAACGCTTCGCCTTTCTTGAGCGTGACACGGCGCTGATCCTTGTAATTGCTGTAGGTCAGCTCGGTGCCAAGGTTCAGCTCGACTTGGGTGCCGTCGCCCAGGGTGACCTGGCGGGTGGCATTGCCCGCTTCGAAATGTTCGTAGGAATTGGGCAGCCAACCCAGGTTCCAACCGGTGTACGCGGCCAGGGGCAGTGCCAGGGCACAGACGGCGGCGGCCACGGCCAGCGAGCGCCAGGAGGCGGGCGGTTGACGTTGGGCCCTAGCAATGACGGGGGCGGCAGCGGGCAGGGGCGTGTCCATGCGCGGCAAGTCTTCGGCCACCACCCAGATCTCCAGCATCGCCTCGTACTCAAAAGCATGCAGCGGATGGGCGTCGCGCCATTGCGCGAATGCCTGCCGTTCCTCTTCGGTGCAGTCCGAGGCGTGCAAACGCATGCACCAGTGCGCGGCAGCGTCGGTGATGGCGTCGTATTCGGCTTGGGAGATAGGGCTGTCGGTCATTGACTCATCCTGATTTCCCGCATTCTAACCTTGAGAGGAAGTCGGCGAGAACAGCCATCATGGCATTTACCCATCAAACGGCTGTTTATTTTCACGGCAGGCCCATGGATTCGGTCTTTTCAGACCGTATCCATAAGCTGCGTGTAAGAAAGTCAGGCACCGGCCGACAGCCCCTGCACGGGCTGTTGAACGGGTCGTTTAATCAGGCTGTCAGGTGGGCGAATCAAGTTGGCGGCCCATTTCACAGATCAGGTACGCAAGCGAGTCGGCATTGCGCAAAATGACGTCGATTCGCGAGGTTGCGTCCACTCGATTCAAAAACACGCTGCGAGCATCAGCCATGGTCTTGCTGTTGGTCAGTTTCAGGACTTCCTGACCGACATGCTTGCGCCCCGGTACTGCGTCCAGGTTAATCCAGCCACCCAGGGCGCCGTTCCAGAGCGCAAACAGTTCGTCTCGCGGGGTCGCAAGGGAAAGCGCCGTTCGCTGAAAGTCCTGTTGCGACCGCTTCATCGCAGCGCCATAACCGGTGATGGGAGCAATGAGGTCGCTGAACGGCCGTCGCGCTTCCAGCGTCGCGATGTCCAATGCCTTGGAGTAAATATGGCCAAACTCGTGAATCAGCGTGGCCGCCTGGCTATGCGCATTGACGTCGAACGGCTCGCTTAGGCATGACTTGTACCAGTCGAGGCCCTGATCGAAAAATCGTTCGGTGAAGTGCACGTATTTGCGCGTGTCATTGTCGAGCACGAAGGCGATCAGGTCGTTGCTCACCTGGCGGGTGGAGCCGACCACGAAACGCTCGCTATTGAGCAGGTCCTCGCCGGGGTCCACCAAGGCATTGCAGATGGGAAGGATGGCGTGTTTGATCTTCTCGACCAGCATGAGATCAACTTCGGGAACATCGAAAAAGCCTTTGAGGAAGGTCTCCAGTCGTGTGCCCGGGGCCAGTTTGCGCAGCTGCACCAGGTTATGCATGCTGTTGAAGGCGTAAAAGCGTGCCATGTCGATGGCCTGAACGATCATCCGGGCCTTTTCCGGGTGCAGGGTGCGGATCTCGTCCATTCCCCTCGCTTCGACGTTCAACACCCGACGCGTCAGATAGTCGTTGGCGTAGCGATTGTGCAGCGTCGACAAGGCCTTGCCGGGGTGCACGCTGTGCCCGTCCAGGTCGATCACCAGTTGCTGGCTCGGCGTGCGCGCCAGAAACGGTCCGTTCCCCTGCTCATGGTGGATTTGCCAGACCGCCCCGGGTTTGACGACGCGATAGACTTTGCCGGCGATGGCGGCGTAGTGGTTCTTCGTCGTGGACTGAAGATAGGTGCCATCGGCGTCGTTCTTTTTTAGGTCCGTCAAAGCCACATCCGTGACCTCGAAAGGCTGCAGCGAGGTGCGCGCTGGCGCGGTGGGTCGGACCTGTGGCCATTGCGGATCGACGATGGGGGTGGCGTCGGGCGCGTTGCTGGGGGACGGCTGCTCAGGAAGCGGTGGCGCGTCCAGCGACAGTTTTCCCAGGGTGACCATCTGCGCGCCACCGGCGATAAATGACCTGAGGGCGCGCCGCCAATGTCGATTTTGCAGGGCTTCGGCGGAGTCCCTGAAGTCTTTGTAGGCGCTCCACAAAAATCGCATGTAGGCCAGCTTGCCCGGCAGGAAGCCGGCGATCAGGTGGATGCCGGAGCTGAACAGGTCCTTGGCGGCGTCCCAGTCCGACTGGCCTGCGGGCTGGGACTGGCTGGCCAGCAGGTGCGCGAGCAGCCGGGTGTTGTCATGGAACCAATGCTTCAGCACATTGCCCACGATCGGAGTGCTGCCCAGGGTGATTTCGCTCGTTTCATTCACGCTGGTTGCCAGCAGGTTGCGCAACGATGCCTGTTGCGCATCGGGCAGCCGACGAAGCACCAGGTCCTGCAGCGCGCCGGGCGTGTTGATCGCGGCGACTACCGCCGCTTCATTGGCAAACTCGCTGAACAACGGGCCGGAAAAATACGGCGCATACAGCACCTGTGGCCCGCTTTTGCCCGCGCCCGGACCGATGAGGTACAGGCCCAGGCTCTGAACCGCTGCGGCGCCGGCAGTTTTAATCAGCTCCAGGGGGCGCACGATTGCATGGGCGCCCGCCACTGCCGCCCGTGCGATGGCGTCAGGCATGTCCAGTACCTGGCTGATCAGGTCGAAGGCGCTGGAACTGAGGTGTTGCTGCAGCATCTGGGTGTGGGCGTGGTGCAGCAGTTGCCACGGCAATTGTTTAGCGAAGCGCAACTGACGGATTGACGATTGAGCGCCCGAAAGCGTTTCAGTGATGTTTTTCGCATAATCGCCGGGAATCTTCAGCGATAGCAGCAATTGTGTGACTGCCGCCGTCGTCAGACCCTCGGGCAGTGTACGCCCGGCCTGGGAGGTAACCCTGAACCCTGTGCCCTGGGCGATGTTGACATGGTTGAGGGCGTATTCAGTCAGGGTTTGCGCCGGCCCGGCCAGTGCCAGGTTGGGTGCGATATCGATCTCGTCCGGGTTCAGCGTTTGTCCGGGGAAACGCGCTGCCAGCAATGCCGTGAGGGTCTGGCGAACGTAGTCCTCAAGCGTTTGCACCTGATGCAGGTAATCCTTGTCGTCGGCCACGCTGTGGCGGTATTGCTCCAGCAGCTCTATGTGCAACCGTTGCTCTTCGACTGGGGCCAGGCCCAACCACGCCGGCTGGGACTGCTGGTGGCCGATGGCGTTGGCGATCCACTTCGCTCGATGCAGGTTGGTCTCGATGAGCGTTTGGGTCAGCGCGTAAAAGGCCTTGTTCTGTTTGGCCGTGTCCAGTTTCAATGAACGCAGGTGCTCGCAGCGCGCCAGAAAAAGGTCGATGGCCGATTGCATCAGGTGCTGCAGAATATTGCCCTTGATCAGTTGCAGCGAATGCAGGGAATAGCGTCGATGCAGCAGGCGTTGGTCGGGCGTCAGGTTTTCTAGCAGGATAAGGCGCTGATCAGGATCCAGCAGTCGCCGATTCAGTTGTTGGCGGGCGAAGCCCACCGACTCGAACACTTCCAGGCCTGCGGCGGGCGTCCACAGGATGGCGCGACCCGAGTGCTCGACATCCAGGCCGCCACGCTCGGTCAACAATGCACACTGAGCCAGGGGTAACAGCGTGTATTCGCCGGAACATTGAAGCACCAGCGAAAACACATCCGGATAAAAACCGAGGATGGCGGGTCGGCTTTTACGGTCTGGCCGGTCAGGGTTGAACACCGTCTCCACCAGATACCAGTCAAGATTACGCAGGCTGGCACTGAGCTCGCGAAGTGCAGCCTCGCCTCGCAAACCGACGGACAGGGTGTGCGCCAGCCGCTCCTTCATGCCTTGCAGATACGCCCGTTGTTGGGCCTGCGTTGACACCGGCTGCTCGGCGAACTCCGAACGCACTGGCAATTCGACGTCCCGATAGGTTTTGGCGTGGCCTGCCGCTGTGTCCGCCAGTACCATGGACGGTTGCTGACCCGACAGGACCGGGCGCGTGCTCCAGCGTCCCTTGGCGTCGAGCGTCAGCAGGTGTTCGCCGAGCATGGCGCGGATGTCCAGTGCCTTGTCGAAAAAGGCCAGGATGTTCACCGCGCCATCGCTGTGACGGAACACCTGGAAGGCGTATTCCAGGTTTTCCAGTTGCTTGTCGATGATCGCTTCGAAGAGGCAGGCGAATACCGAACCGGTCACAAGGGCGCCCGAGACCTGCGCCTGGTCGAAACCGATGAAGCGCGCACGTTCCTCCAGACTCATCAAGTCATACAGCTCGTCATCGTGGCCGGCCGTGATGGATTTTTCCTTCAGCGTCTGTTTCAGATGCTTGTAGTCCTTGAGCACCAGCAACCCTTGGGACGGGGTGTAGAGGAACGCGTTGGCGCTGTCCTGACTGATCATCAGGGAGCCGGCGAGTTCGACATAGTTGGCCTGGTATTCCCACAGGCGAACGGTTTCAACGGTGAGCGCAGAAGCCGTACCGAGGTTTTCCTCGATGAGGGGCTGCAAGTCGCGGCTCTGTTGCGCAGTGATGACCTGCGCCTCGCGTTGGAGCAGCAGTTGAGCACGGGCCTTTTCGCGGATGGCCCGGCTGAAAAAGGCACGACGGGTAGAGCCGTCGACGCTTACACCGTTCCAGAACCGTTGCAGTTGGTCGCACAGTTGACGGGTCAGGGTCTCGGCTGTCTGGGTGACCAGGGTTTCCCACTTTTGCTGATCAGCATCCAGGGGCTTTCTCGATGGGTGATGGAACTCCGGACGCTGCCCGATCGGCCAGCCCCGGTGGCGGCAGTAGGAAAGCAACGCCTCGCTCAAGGACTGGGCGCTGATCCAGCGACGGTTGGGCGCATGTTTGGGGGTGGCCTCGGCGTAGAAGTTGACCACGGTGCGGCGCTGGTCCAGGCCTGGGAACACCTGTTTCACGCGCTCGTCGAGCAGCGTAGCGAGCATCGTGGTCAGGCTTGGCAGTTGTTGCAGCTCATCGAACATCGCCTGCTCGTTGCTGCGCTGGCTGCTTTCGATGAGGGCGCGTTGATCGGCGAACACCTCGCCGTCGATGGTCTCGAAGCCCAGCGAAATGTCGCTGGCTGCCGCCAGGACCTTGCGCGCGGCCAGGGACATGACCGCCAGCAGTTCATCGTCCTCGCCGGCACTGTCGAGTTGTTTCTTTAGGTGGGCAGACAGTTGCGCGCGACCGGCGAACTTTCGCATGCCACCGTAGGGGGTATAGAGAATGTCGCCCTTGTCATCCGGCGTCGGGCTCAGGACGAAGCAGCCGGCCAAGGGAACCGACAGCGTACCGGTGCTGATCAGGATGCGCTCGGCGAGCATGGACGGAGTTTGTTGGCTGCGCAGTGTTTGGCTGGCCATTTTCACATGGGCAAGCCACTGGAGATCCTTGCGCGTCAAACCGTGGGCCTTGCCCAGGTCAGCCCATTGGCCGGGAGATTGCAGGGCCTGGGGGAAGAACAATGGCGTGGAAGGTGGGGACATTGTCGAGTCTCGTACAGGGCGCACCCGTGTGCGCCGTTGGGGTGAGGTTCGAGACTAGAAGCCGTCGGCATTGCGCTGGCGGTAGATAGTTAACGCATCGTCCGTGGTCTGTCATGCGCACAGGTTACGAGCAGAGGTTGACAGGCTGGCGGTCTGCCGTGATTAATCTGCAACTCGATCAACGCTGTTGTTCCCTCCAATAATTAGTCTGGAGCTTCAGATGTCTGCGCCCCACGAACAAGTGTCTACTGCGGTCTCTCAAAACCTGACCCTCGACGAGCTGACGGGACTGCTTGAGAAGATTTTCCTGCGCCATGGCACCTCGTCCGACGTCGCCCGGGTGCTGGCTGAAAACTGTGCCGGCGCCGAGCGCGACGGCGCGCACAGTCATGGTGTGTTCCGGATCCCCGGGTATGTGTCGACGCTCAAGAGCGGCTGGGTCAATGGCCAGGCCGAGCCTGTGGTCGAGGACGTGGCGTCCGGGTTCGTGCGGGTCGATGCTGGCGGCGGCTTTGCCCAGCCCGCCCTGGCGGCCGCGCGGCCCTTGCTGGTGGAGAAGGCCCGCAGTGCGGGTATAGCGGTGCTGGCGATTCGTAACTCGCACCATTTCGCGGCGTTGTGGCCGGATGTCGAACCGTTCGCGTATGAAGGGCTGGTAGCGTTGAGCGTGGTCAACAGCATGACCTGCGTCGTGCCCCATGGCGCCGACCGGCCGCTGTTTGGCACTAACCCGATTGCCTTCGCTGCGCCACGGACCGGTGGCGACCCGATTGTGTTTGACCTGGCGACCAGTGCCATTGCCCACGGCGATGTGCAAATTGCCGCACGCCAGGGTGAACGCCTGCCACCGGGCATGGGGGTGGACGGCCTGGGCCAGCCGACCCAAGACCCCAAGGCGATCCTCGAAGGCGGCGCGCTGTTGCCGTTTGGCGGGCATAAGGGGTCGGCGTTATCGATGATGGTGGAGCTGTTGGCGGCGGCCTTGACCGGAGGCAATTTTTCCTTCGAGTTCGATTGGTCGAACCATCCGGGAGCGAAGACGCCCTGGACCGGGCAACTGTTGATCGTCATCGACCCCAGCAAGGCGGCTGGGCAGGGCTTTGCCGAACGCAGCCAGGAACTGGTCCGGCAGATGCACGGCGTGGGTCTCAAGCGTTTGCCGGGGGATCGCCGGCATAACCAGCGGGCGAAATCGATGGCCAACGGCATCGCGCTGGACGCGCAGACGCTGGCCGGGTTGCGGGAGTTGGCAGGACTGTAACCTGCAACGGTCCCCTGTAGGAGCGAGCATGCTCGCGATGGTCGTTAACGATAACGTGGGCTGTCTGAATGCCCGCGGTGACTGGGCCACCATCGCGAGCATGCTCGCTCCTACGGAGATAGGGGGCGAGGGAATTCAGCCCCCGGTTTCCGTCCTGCGACTACTCACCTCAGCCGGCACATCATCCCCTGCCATGCGCTTGCGAAACAGTGCCACCCGCGCCAGCAGCAGGGTGGTGACCGGTACGGTGATCGCCAGCAAGATCGGAATCAGCCAGGCATGTAGCACGGGCCCGGACTTGAGTGCCGAGAAGTAGATGATTGACGCCAGCGCGACGAACCATGCGCCCAGGGTCGAGGCCAGGGCCGGTGGGTGCATGCGCTGGAAGTAATCTTTCATTCGCACCAATCCCAC
>Ga0308165_1003915_pt1 | contig 15377 bp, 11 predicted proteins | sample PhyWR2_FD_201032 | JGI IMG/M metagenome (GOLD analysis project Ga0308165, IMG submission 201032) | Phyllosphere microbial communities from UC Gill Tract Community Farm, Albany, California, United States - DLSLW.R2 | ecosystem: Host-associated > Plants > Phyllosphere > Unclassified | place: USA...
TCGCTGCGCGGCAAAGTGGTGGTGATGGAGTCTTTCCAGATGCTGTGCCCCGGCTGTGTCTCCCACGGCCTGCCGCAGGCCACGCGGATCTTCGCCACCTTCCCGCAGGATAAAGTTGCCGTCATTGGGCTGCACACGGTCTTTGAACATCACGACGTAATGACCCCGCGGGCGCTGGAGGTGTTCTTGGCCGAGTTCCGCATCCCCTTCCCCGTCGGCGTGGACTGGCCGTCTGCGGACAACGATATTCCGCAAACCATGCTGGCCTATGGCATGCGCGGCACGCCGACGCTGACGATTATCGACCAGCAGGGGAATGTGCGGCAGCAGCATTTCGGCGAGGTGAATGATTTGGCGCTGGGGGCGGAGATTGGGGCGTTGTTGAGTGAGGTTGTTTGAAGATTAGGGATTACCTGCGGAGCGGATAAAAGTTATTTGTCAGAAAACGGTAGCAGAACACGGTGATCATCAGATTAAAGGCCGTGGCTGCTACCATAGTGAAATCTGCGTACGTTTCATCGGCGGGGAATAATGTCTGGTAAGGCAGAAAACGGAGTAACGCCCAAAACAGGAATGTGAAAAGGAATAGTTTTGCGAAGCGTCGCAGCGTAGACGATATCCACTCTTCTGGTATCTCAAAAAAACGGTTTTTGCGGGTTACGGTGTTGTACACGGTAATTATTGCACTCAGCAAAGGTACGCTTATTAATGTATTGAGTAACAGGCTGATGTAATCTCTTATTGATTCATGGGGTTCGGGGGCGGGCTCGCCCAGGACAAATTTGGCGATCTTTTCTGATTCAGCATGGGTGATATGCTTGCTGACAAAATCGAAAACAAGATCGCTGTAAGGCACCGTCCAGGCGACAAACAGCATTATTAATATGAATAATACAATTTTTATTAACAACTTCACGTAACAACCTAATTCGACTGGATGATGTGAAATCTATGGTAAGGGCGGTATAGTAGATGCGCCATATTACCTAGCCGATTTATGAGTAAATAAATTCTTATTTCGCTTTGATGGATTAAAGGGAGAAGCAGTTATGGAACCGACGCTCGCGCAGGTTATTGAGGTCATTCAGAAGACCTTCGGCCCTTACCGCCAACCTATCGATCGGAATTCACGCATTGAAGAGGATCTGCATATCTGCGGCGACGATGATAAAGATCTTTTCGAAGCCTGTGAACAGGCATTTAATATCTCATTCGATACCGATGAAATGAGTTTTCGCGAAAGGTTCTCGCTCGCAGAAAATGAGTATCTGTTCACTGGCGAAGGGATAGACCTCTTCGGTATCTGTCGATTTGTAGATTGGGTGCGCGGCATACCGAAATCCATCATTCGTGATTTGACGGTAGGTGAGTTTCATCGGGTAGTGGTTGAGGCCGTGCGGGAGCAGCACTTGAGGGATGAAGTGTGAGTGCTGGCGTGTACCTGTTACTTTCACGGTCATTGGATCAGTAGGGAGATCTCAGTTGAGGTGCAATCCCCTTAGATCATTGCTTATGATTAGTTGTACAACCATTTCCCGACCTTTGCTGATTCGATCAGCATGCCGATGGTGAAATCTGGCACAGGAACAGGTGAGGATTTTTTGAATGGGTTCCAGGAGAAAGGCTCATCGGGGTAATAGGTCTTTATATTAAAGCTACCTCTATTAACCTCGAACAGTTTAAAAAAGTCTTCCATCAGTTCTTCTGCTTCTTCGGCATTGAGTCGCATATCAGTATCAAGATCTGTACTGGCATTGAGTAATTTTTGTTTTTTCTCATTATTGATGAGATACACACCATTGTGACGTCTGGCAAGGGCATAGATACGATCTTTAAGATGTTCTTCCATAATTTTCATTTTCCTTGGCGATGCGGTTGCAATATGGTGCAGTACAGTAAGTTGAGAGAGTACATATAACAGCAACAATCATCGCCAACCATTTATATCGTTAATATTCCAAAGCTGTCTAATGACGCTTATTACGTTTTATATTAATCTGGACTTATCTTTATTTACTGGTTAGATTTACAGGGTAATTTAACGCAATACGGGCATGCGCCAACATGCCCGTATCGCTCATCACAATCACTATTGAAAGAGAATAGCGACCATGACTGATATCGATTGTATTGCAGAATCACTGCAACCAGAAGTATTTGCCGCTGACAACCGCGTATTTACCGTGAGTTATGCGACGCGCTATGAGGATCACACCCGCATCCCGGCGTTTATCATGAAAGGGCTGTGGCTGAATGAAGCCGGGTTCAGCACTGGAACGAAGATAGACGTAAAGGTGATGAAGGGCTGCATGATCCTCACATCACGGCAGGAAGAACCGGAGATAGAGAAGCTGATGCGTGAGATGAGCAAGCTCTCGGCGCATGAACAAAATCAGGTGATGGATTTTGTTGGGGTCATCACCGGGAAGCTTCGAAAGGCTTAAGATAGCGATTGAATGACGAAGGCGCCGATGGGCGCCTTTTTTGTTATGTCAGTAATCCGGCACCCCGCACTTCAGCTGCAAAAAGTCACAAATTCACCAAATACATAGATTCACCGTTTACATCACCATTCATTTATTGTGTGATCCCGTTACAGGTTTTGGTAGTTAACTACCTCCCCCACCGTAACAGGATTTCATTGATGGAATTTTACCAGGCTGACCCTACGCTGGAGAACTACTGGCGCGGGGTGATTCTTTTTGGAAAGAACGTTGCATCGTACAAGTTCGCGCTGGCGCATGCCCTGTATGAGATTGATAAGACGGGCAGCGACATCATCACCCTCGACGAACTCGCCGTGTCGTTCAGCCGCCATCTTTGCGAACATCTGAAACATGCCCCAAAGCAGATCACCTCGAGCCGCAGCCAATTCCTGGAAACCTGCGTGAAGTTCAATAACGATGAGATTTCTCATAACCAACTGATTGAAACCACGGTACAGCGAGGCTTTGCCAACGTGATTGATGCCTTCCACAATGTGAATGGCGGCGAGATCGAAAAACGTTTTTTCATTGATGAGCGTAAAACCCATAAAGGGATTCGCCTGACGGATAACTTCTTTCATCTGGGCGAGCGTCTGCAGTATCAGAACCTGGCTTTTGAAACCACTGCGCGCTGGAACCTGGTCGAACAGGCCTGGGCGATAGGCGTTTCCCGTAACGTTGTTGGTGTTGAGTTCGACGAAAATGATCAGTTGCTGTTCAGCTATGTGAATGCGCGCCGGGTGAATATCACCAGCTGTCGCGATAGCCTGAATGGCTACCAGAAAGGACGCTGTTTCTATTGCTTCAAACCTATCAGCCTGGTGCCGGGAGATCCGGAGCTTGCCGACGTTGACCACTTTATCCCATGGGCGGCACGCGATGAGGTTGCTAATATCAATGGGGTGTGGAATCTGGTACTGGCCTGTAAATGCTGTAATCGCGGTGCTGAGAGCAAGTCCGCACGTCTGCCGACAATTAAATTCCTGAAAAGATTGCATTCCCGTAATGAGTATTTTATTCAGAGCAAGCTTCCGCTGCATGAAACCATCGTAAAGCAGACTGGAAAACAACCTTCGGTGCGGAAAGACTTTCTCAGCAAAAACTGGAACGCTGCCTTCCATAGGCAACTTCGCACCTGGGAACCTAAAGCCGAAGGCGAGGCAACATTCTAATGACTCTTCAATACTATCAGGCCAATGCGCAGACCTTCTTCGACGGAACGGTAAATGTAGATATGTCGGCGCTCTACGAGACCTTTACCCGACATCTTGCGCCCGGCGCGCGGGTGTTGGACGCAGGCTGTGGCTCCGGGCGCGATGTAAAAGCGTTCCAGGAGATGGGGTATCAGGTGGATGCGTTTGATGCGTCGCCTGCGATGGTTGAGCTGGCGCGCGAACATATAGGGTTGCCAGTTCAGTTGATGACCTTTGCGGATGTGGACTGGAAGGAAGAATTTGATGGAATCTGGTGCTGCGCTTCTCTGCTGCATGTTCCGGCTGCAGAGCTGCCGGGGGTGATGCAGAGGCTTGCGGATGCGCTGAAGCCTGGCGGGGTGTGGTATGTGTCGTTTAAGTATGGGGATGGCGAGCGGGAGGTTGATGGACGTAGGTTTACGGATATGGATGAGGATGATTTGAGCACGTTAGTAAGCTCTTTAACGGCGATCGAGGTTGGTGAAGTTTGGCTGACACAAGATAAGCGCCCGGACAGGAAGGAAATTTGGGTTAATGGGATATTGAGGAAAAAGGGACTGTAATTAGAATTGTGTAATTACACAATTTTGATTTCAGCTTCACAATATAAGAAAAATATTTGCCAGATATAATCTGACAGTCACCTTTAGCAAAAACCGATAACTGTCAGATCAGGTCTGAACTAAAACGCTAAAGTGCGGCCTCGCCTTTTATAGTCGTCGCTGTTCCAGACTTGTATATATCGTTTGGATTTCGCCTTTTAAGCTTTCGCCACGGTATACCATCGACGTATCGTACCGTTGATACTTATCTTCTCTCGCAGCGCTGAACCAGTTAAACGATCCCACACACAACAACCCTTCATCACCAATTACAATTTTACTGTGAACGCGATTGACCAGTTTCGCAGTGATACCCATTTCGTTTAGCTTAGCCACTGCCTCATTAAGGCTCTGCTGCTTTTCTGTGCGTTTTTGATAATCGGTATGTTCGGTATTAAAATGTCTATCCGTTACTACAGTGATATCAATGCCGCGCGAGCGGGCCTGGATCATCGAATCCAGAAAACCGGTTTGTTCCAGTTTTTTCCAGGCTAACCACGGCGAAACAATAGTTATGTTCTTTCCGATAGTCCCAAAAGTATGGTTCAGAAACGCATCATGCTGTTCCACACCGTGCAAAGTTGAGATCTGCGTTTGTGCTGCGCTTAAGTCTTTGCGCTCCTGATACTCAAATTGCAATGCATTATTCGTGGACGCAAACAGGTATTTTGCCAGCAATCCACGTGGCGAAGAGCCAGGCTGGATCTCAAACAGGTCCATATCACCAAAGACCAGGAAGCTATCTTTAGCGCGGGATACGGCAACGTTCAACATGCTACTGTCGCTGTCGATAAACCCGCCATCCTCATGTTTCGAATAGACTGGGGAGAAGAGCACTATCGCTCTTTCTGCCCCCTGCAACGAGTGCACTGTACCAACCGTGAGCGAATCTTCATCACCACTACAGTTAATGTCGAGCTTGCGTAATGCAGCTTTGATAGCGTTGACCTGCGCTGAAAATGGCGTCACGACTCCAACCACTTTATGTAACGGTTTGTCGTAATGACGTTCGATTTCTTCTTTATGAGCCGTGAGCCAGGCCGCTATTGTCTCTGCTTCAAAAGAGTTATAGCGGCTCCCACTGTTTGCCAGCATGCCTTTGCCATCAATATGTAAATAACCCATTGCAGGGAAAAGCGTCTCATTTTCTATTCCCCGCTTTGGTTGTAACTTGCCGTGATAACACAGCGTATTGCAGTAGCCGATAATATTATCGAAGCAGCGACGGTGTTCGTACAGGTACATCCCGCGGGCTAAATCCGGATCGTAGTGATAGCGAGAATTAAACTGGGCAATCTTCATTACGCTGCCCGATGCTGCACTTTTCCCTGAATCAGTTATTAAGACATAGGAATCAGTGAGCTCTTCCTGGGTCCCGCCGGGGAGAATGTTCTCCTCCACCATATTACCGATATCAATGCTGGGTAAACTGTTCCAGATGGGCGCGATCTGTTCTGTGTCGCCAATCACTAACGCTTTCTTCGCTAATGCGAAGGAGGCTGCGGCCACTTCGGGGAGAACCTGCCCGGCTTCATCGACGATTAGCAGGTCGGCAAAATTGTATAAATAGTTATTATCAAATTTCTTAGCGCCACCGACAAACTCACTGGTCTTCATATGGCTAGGCAGCATGTAGCAGGTCATCACGACACAAGGTGTAATCTTCATTCTACGCTGCCAGCGGGCTTTGACGCTTTTCGCGCCGCTACGGCCTTTTTCTTTTTGAAGATTATCAATTGCCGCCATATCCATCAGCCAGCGACCCTCCCAGTAGTGGGTCGCCAACAGAAATGCCGGAAAGCGAATCTTCATATCAGCAAGCTCATCAGCCTCAGCCAGGCTTAGCTCCTCTTCGCTCGTATACCCTAATGACTGGGTCAGTTCGTGCCAATATCGTGTAGCCTCACTTTCGCGCCGGGAAACTTCTTGAGCAAGATCGATTTGCTGCTGATATCCATCCCGTTCTGTTTGCGCCTGGGCAACAAGGCCGTCGATATACGCGTCGATACCTTCAGGTGCGGAACCCCGGAACGCGGCCATTCTTGTGCCAAACGTCTCGTCCAGGAAGAGGTTAATCTGGTAATGGCGTTTTGTACGGACTGCGGGGAGCCAGGAGAAAAATGCATACACCATCGACTCGCCCGCACGATATTGCTGCCACTGTTTTTTGCCTTGGTTCAACAATGCGATTTCATTCGCGCTACCGAGCAGTGACGCACTTTTGTCCTGAATATACTGGTCGAGATCTTCGCTGATGGCGCTCCTTTCCTCGCGAATACGGTTCAGGCTATCCCATGCTGGCTTGATTTTCTTAAGCTGCTCGGAGTGTCCGATTAAACATTTGTGTAGAAGATCCACTACGAGTTCGGGAGAGCTGCAATCCGACGATGGGAACGCTGCCCTTGCTTTCTCCAGATAGAAGACCTGTGCCTCTTCAACGTATTCCAGAGATTCAACGCGGTTGAAAAAATCATCAGTCTGGTATTTTTTCGCGGCTTCGGCCTTACGACCCGAAGACGGGAAGTAAGCGCCATAGCTTTTCAGTCCAGGCAACCAGCGCCCAGCCATTGCTCCAGTGCCTGAGGAAAAATCTTTACCAAACGCTTCAATGATGTTGGTCACAGCCTGATTGTTGGTTGATGCGGCGATCACCACTGGCGGCTCGGATTTATTGAGGGCCGCTCTTGCCCATTCAGTGGCAATGATTGAGAGAACCAGAGTGGTTTTTCCGGTTCCCGGTGGGCCATTAACCGCGAGGATATCGCCCGATTGCTGGGTAAGATAATGGCTTAGGGCATCTCGCTGCGCCATTGCCAGAGGGAACTCATCCCCGGAATGCCCGAGACGCTCGCAGAACATGGCATTGGCGGCAAGGAGGGGTTCTACAGATGGCATTTCAGTCGAAGCAAAGCGCGTAAGTAATGGAACCTCTTTTTTGCACGACAGCAGATGATCGTACATGGGCAGGATATGGATACTGGCCCCTCCGGGTTGGTTCGCTTTGATGACATAACCATACCCAGCCGGTTCGTATTGCTCGTGGGTAGAGAGCCATGCCTCGGCAACGCTCTTCAGGAGATTCTTTGAGTCAGTCAGATACTTTTGCCACTGCAGCTGATGCCTTTCATAACGTTCAGCTCGCTGCTCGTCATTTTCCTCACGGCGTTGCTGGTCGTCATCTTCACCAAAGGTAGTCGAGTTATGCGTGGTTTTATATTTGTCATATTGCGCCATCTCGCCAATTGAGAAGGTGCCTTTGGGGAGAGGCTCGAGCAGATCACGAGGAATGGTGGTCTCCCCCGTAGGGAATAAAAATCCTTCACGATTCAGTAGCGCAGAAGTCACTAACGGAGTGACTATACCCGGCGCACCAGCCATTCGCTCTTTGCCATGCTGTATCAGACGGATCCATGCTTCGGGGCGTAAGATCACTTCAACGGTTTTCACCGTATCGGCTTCTCCCTCAAAAAACGCGCTGACAATTTCCTCATCCAATCGTCCCGCTGAGATATTCATCCACTGGGTGAATGTATCCGTATCTCTGCGCTCAAATGCCCCTTTGCCAGACTCGGCATCTGCTAAGGAATTGCGCCAATATGACGCAAAACCCTGAGTGTTTCTGTCCATTGCTCACCCCATAACTTAACAAAAACTATTGATTTTGTTGATATAAAAAACACATGGTTAAGCATTGTCCACGATACGAGCACGATCGCAATAATTTGTTTAGCCTGTGAAAGGAACTGAGGCGCCACGGAGAATCCAGGTACTTCATTACTTACTGGCGGTTGCGTCGAATACTGTGGGCAGGTCAGATACAGTCAATATCACTATATGCTCTTCACAGGATCCGATCATGCTGTCCAAGAAATGAACTCGGAGACCGGGACGTTTTTCTTGTCGAATAATGATTTTCCAATTGCTGTCTAAAACATCGTTTCAGGTCATTACGTATTGCACTAATCTATGTAAAATCAGAGCTAACCCAATATCGTGGAGTGCTCTGCTATGGCTGGCGTAAACAAAACTCATCTGACTGAAACGGACATCATCACCAAATACATCCTGCCAGCGGTTAAAGACGCGGGCTGGGATGTGATGTCGCAGATTCGCCAGGAAGTGAAACTCCGCGATGGTAAAGTGGTGGTGCGCGGAAAGCTGGCTGCACGACTTACAGTGAAATCAGCGGACATTGTGCTTTACCACAAACCGGGATTGCCACTTGCAGTCATAGAGGCGAAAGCCAATAAGCATGAGATCGGCAAAGGTATGCAGCAGGGTCTGGATTACGCTCGCCTGCTCGACGTGCCATTTGTCTTTGCTTCTAATGGTGATGGTTTTATCTTCCACGACAAAACGAATCCCGCACAGCTTGAATCTGAAATCACACTCAACGATTTCCCGACGCCGGAACAGCTGTGGGCTAAATACTGCGTCTGGAAAGGTTTCACCGCCGAGCAATTGCCTGTCATTAGTCAGGATTATCACGACGACAGCACCGGGAAATCCCCTCGTTACTACCAGCTTCAGGCGATTAATAAAACGGTCGAAGCTGTTTCTGCGGGGCAAAAGCGTCTGTTACTCGTCATGGCGACAGGCACCGGGAAAACCTACACCGCGTTCCAGATAATCTGGCGCTTATGGAAAGCAAAAAGTAAGAAACGCATTCTGTTTTTGGCCGACCGCAATATTCTGGTAGATCAAACAATACTCAACGACTTCCAGCCTTTTGGAAGCGCGATGTCAAAAGTAACAGGCAGGACGATAGATCCTGCTTATGAGATTCAACTTGCACTCTACCAGGCCATCACCGGTCCGGAAGAACATCAAAAAGCGTTTAAACAGGTTGCCCCTGATTTCTTCGACCTGATTGTTATCGACGAATGCCACCGTGGCAGTGCGTCGGAAGATAGCGCCTGGCGTGAAATCCTCGAATACTTCAGCAGATTGGCCTCACCGCCACGCCGAAAGAAACCGAAGAAGTCTCCAGTACTGACTACTTCGGAGAACCGGTCTACACCTATTCCCTGAAAGAAGGCATCGAAGATGGTTTCTTGGCACCCTACAAAGTGGTGCGGGTGGATATCGATGTTGACTTACAGGGTTGGCGGCCCACCAAAGGACAGGTTGATAAACACGGTGAACTGATTGAGGACCGTATTTATAACCAGAAAGATTTTGACCGCACGATGGTCATTGATGAGCGTACCTGGCTGGTGGCGCAAACCATCACTGATTATCTCAAACGTACCAATCCGATGGATAAAACCATCGTCTTCTGTAACGACATCGATCACGCCGATCGCATGCGCCGGGCGCTGGTCAACCTCAATCCAGAGCAGGTAAAAAAGAACGAAAAGTACGTGATGAAAATCACCGGTGACGACGACATCGGCAAAGGACAGCTGGATAACTTTATCAACCCGAAGAAAGCTTATCCGGTGATAGCGACCACCTCAGAATTGATGAGTACCGGTGTGGATGCGCAGACCTGCAAGCTGGTGGTGCTGGACCAGAACATTCAGTCGATGACCAAATTTAAGCAAATCATCGGACGCGGGACGCGTATCAACGAAAAATACGGCAAGCTTTGGTTCACCATTCTCGACTTCAAAAAAGCGACTGAACTGTTTGCCGACCCGCGCTTTGACGGCTTGCCAGAAAAAGTGATTCGCACCACGCCGCAAGAGATTACCGATCCGGATTCTGATTTCGACGACCAACTTGAAGACGAAGCCCCAGAGCTGGAGCCATCTGATTTGGTTAATGGGGTCGCAGAGACACCTGCAACCTATTATCCAACATCAGGTAAAGGGAATGGGACTTTTGAAGAAGACGACGAAAACAAAATCCGTAAGTTCCACGTCAACGGCGTCACCGTAAAAGTGCTGGCGAAACGCGTACAATATTACGACGCGGATGGCAAACTTGTGACCGAATCCTTCCAGGACTACACCCGCAAAACGCTGCTCAAAGATAAAGACTACGCATCGCTTGATGACTTCATCCGTAAGTGGCACTCTGCGGACCGCAAACTGCACATCATTAATGAGCTTGAGCAGCTCGGTGTGCTTTGGGATGTGCTGGCAGAAGAAGTGGGCAAAGATCTCGACCCGTTCGATCTGCTGTGCCACGTGGTTTACGGCCAGCCGCCGTTGACGCGTAAAGAGCGCGCGGACAACGTGCGCAAGCGGAACTACTTCACCAAATACTCCGGGCCTGCGCAGAACGTATTGAATACGCTGTTGGATAAGTACGCCGACGAAGGCGTGCAGGAGATCGAGGACATCCAGGTGTTGAAGCTGAAACCGTTCGATTCGCTCGGTCGCCCGCTGGAAATTATCAAAAGCAGCTTTGGTAGCAAACAGGCTTACGAAGATGCCGTGAACGAACTGGAAAGTGAAATCTACCAGTTGCCACCACGCACAGCCTGATAACCCAACCCTTATTCTGCCACCTGGCGCTGACGGCTCCCGGTGGCATCCTTTTTTAAGAATGGAAAGAAAACATGTCGATTAGTTCAGTCATTAAATCCCTGCAGGACATCATGCGTAAAGACGCCGGTGTAGACGGCGATGCTCAGCGTCTGGGGCAGCTTTCATGGCTGCTGTTCCTGAAAATTTTTGATACCCAGGAAGAAGAACTGGAACTGGAGCAGGACGACTACCAGCTGCCGATCCCGCAGCGATATTTATGGCGCACTTGGGCGGCGAACAGCGAGGGCATCACCGGGGATGCGCTGCTGGAATTCGTCAACGATGATTTGTTCCCTACGCTGAAAAACCTCACCGCGCCGATCGATAAAAATCCGCGTGGCTTTGTGGTCAAACAGGCGTTCAGCGATGCCTACAACTACATGAAAAACGGCACCTTGCTGCGTCAGGTGATCAACAAACTGAACGAAATCGATTTCAGTAGCAGCTCTGAACGTCACCTGTTTGGCGATATCTACGAGCAGATTCTTCGCGATCTGCAAAGTGCCGGAAATGCGGGCGAATTCTACACCCCGCGTGCGGTGACGCGTTTTATGGTCAATCGCATCGACCCGAAACTGGGTGAATCGATCATGGACCCGGCGTGCGGTACCGGTGGCTTCCTTGCTTGCGCGTTCGACCATGTGAAAGAGCAATACGTCAAAACCACCGAAGACCATAAAACGCTGCAACAGCAGATCCACGGCGTTGAAAAAAAACAGCTTCCGCACCTGCTGTGTACCACCAACATGCTGCTGCACGGCATTGAAGTACCGGTGCAAATCCGTCACGACAACACGCTCAACAAACCGCTTTCCTCTTGGGATGAACAGTTGGACGTGATCATCACCAACCCACCGTTTGGCGGTACGGAAGAAGACGGCATTGAGAAAAACTTCCCGGCAGAAATGCAAACCCGTGAAACCGCCGATCTGTTCCTGCAACTGATTATCGAAGTGTTGGCAGACAAAGGCCGCGCAGCGGTGGTGTTACCGGACGGTACGCTGTTTGGCGAAGGCGTGAAAACCAAAATCAAAAAGCTGCTCACCGAAGAGTGCAACCTGCACACTATCGTGCGTTTGCCGAATGGGGTGTTTAACCCGTACACCGGCATCAAAACCAATATTCTGTTCTTCACCAAAGGTCAGCCAACCAAAGAGGTATGGTTCTACGAGCACCCGTACCCGGACGGCGTGAAGAACTACAGCAAAACCAAACCGATGAAGTTTGAAGAGTTCCAGACGGAAATCGACTGGTGGGGCAATGAAACCGACGGTTTTGCCAGCCGTGAAGAGAACAATCAGGCGTGGAAAGTCAGCATCGACGACATCATCGCTCGCAACTTCAACCTCGACATCAAAAACCCGTATCAGGGCGAAACCATCAGCCACGATCCGGATGAGCTGCTGGCGCAGTTTCAGACGCAGCAGGCGGAAATCAGCGAGCTGCGTAACCAGCTACGAGATATTCTCGGTGCCGCGCTGGCGGGTAACAAGGGGGCAAACTGATGACCGTTGAAAAGCTGATCACCGACCATATCGATATCTGGTCCTCTGCGCTGCAAACTCGCTCCACGGCCGGGCGTGGCAGAAACGGCAAAATCGACCTCTATGGTATTAAGAAACTGCGCGAGTTGATTTTAGAACTGGCGGTGCGCGGCAAACTGGTGCCGCAGGACCCGAATGATGAACCGGCGTCTGAGTTACTGAAGCGTATTGCTGCTGAAAAAGCAGCGCTGGTGAAGCAGGGGAAGATTAAAAAGCCGAAGCCGCTGCCGGAAATTAGTGAGGATGAAAAGCCGTTTGAGTTGCCGGAGGGGTGGGAGTGGTCTTCTATACAAAATCTTTGTCTGCTGGAGAATGGAGATAGAAGCAAAAATTATCCGAATAAATCCACACTTACTGAGACTGGTATTCCCTTCGTTAATGCGGGACATTTATCTAATGGGAAAATAGATGAAACAGAAATGACTTTTATTAAAGAAAGTCATTTTGAGATACTGCGATCAGGAAAGTTTCTGCCCGGTGATATTTTATTTTGCTTACGTGGATCTCTGGGTAAGTCTGCATTGGTTGAAAATATATCTGGTGCTATTGCATCTTCGTTAGTTATAGCGCGAACCTATCCTCTGGTTAATAATAGATATGTTCACTTTTACTTCGATAGTCCTGTTTCGTATCAATTCATAAAAAGGTATGACAACGGAACTGCACAACCTAATCTTGCAGCTAATGATTTAGCTCGATTTCTTATTCCGGTCCCACCTGTGGACGAACAAATTAGAATTCTTGGCAAAATTGATGATTTAATGTCTCTCTGTGACCAACTGGAACAGCAATCCCTGACCAGTCTGGACGCCCAGCAGCAACTGGTGGAAACCCTGCTGGTAACGCTAACCGATAGCCAAAACGCAGAAGAACTCGCCGAAAACTGGGCGCGAATCAGCCAGCATTTCGACACGTTGTTTACCACCGAAGCGAGTATCGACGTGCTTAAGCAAACCATTCTGCAACTTGCAGTTATGGGTAAACTGGTGCCGCAAGATCCTAACGACGAACCGGCTTCTGAGCTGCTTAAACGCATTGAACAGGAAAAAGCGCAGCTGGTGAAAGAAGGAAAAATTAAAAAACAAAAACCGTTGCCGCCAGTGAGTAATGAGGAAAAATCATTTGAATTGCCTGATGGTTGGGAATGGACCACGATGCAAGGACTATATCCAGAGTTCCAAAATGGATTATCTAGCCGAGGCAGTTCGTCAGGTAAAGAAAGTATTGTTATCCGTCTTGCAGATATAAAAAACTGGAAGGTATCCTTTGCTGACACTAGAGCAATAGCTATAACTGATTCGGAAAGACAGAAATATTGTCTTGATAAGAATGATATATTAATAGTTCGTGTTAATGGTAGTGCTGATATTGTTGGTGGGTTTGTTCTATACGATGACGACCAAAACGTGTGCTATTGTGATCACTTTATTCGATTACGGCTTCCGTATAAGAGAGTTATTGATGAGAACTACTTAATACTGGTTGCTTCTTCTCCGTTGATACGAAGGAAAATTAATAATTTATTTATTACAACCGCAGGTCAGAAAACCGTCAATCAAACACATATAAGTTCTCTTTTGTTCCCTTTACCACCATATAAGGAACAGAATTGTATTGTTGCTAGGGTTAACGAGTTATTTAGTTTATGCGAACAACTCAAATTACGATTGCAATCCGCCCAACAAACCAAGCTTCACCTAGCGGATACGCTCACTGAAGCAGCATTAAACTAAGGAACAGACGATGCCGGTTCATCATGCTATCTGGCGGATAGGGGAGAATCCCCAGCCGCTAACCATCAGCAAACTCGCCAGCGAGCAACTGTTGGAGAAGATGATTTTAAACGACCCCACTATTCTCTCTGACCAGTGGATGATTATTGGTCATCAGGAAAATACGCTCGATAAGGGGCGTATCGATCTGCTGGCGATTGCGCCGGATGCGTCGCTGATCCTGATTGAGCTGAAACGCGACCGCACGCCGCGTGAAGTTGTTGCTCAGGCATTGGATTACGCCTCCTGGGTGGATGATTTAACCGCCGAGCGCCTGTCGCAGATTTACGAAAAATTCTCTGGTGGCGGAAATCTGGGGGAGGCATTTAAGCAACGCTTTAATGCCGAACTGGAGGAAGAGTCGCTCAACCAGTCGCATCAAATCATTATCGTGGCTGCAGAGTTAGACCCGTCCACCGAGCGTATCGTCGACTATCTGAGCAAGAACGGCATCTCGATTAACGTTCTGTTCTTTAGAGTGTTCCAGCACGGTGAAGAACAATTCTTAAGCCGGGCCTGGCTTCTCGATCCAAGCGAAACGCAAACCAATGCCGCGCAGGCTACTGCCGGAACAAGTGCCAATGCGAAGGAACCCTGGAACGGTGAGTTTTACGTCTCGTTCGGCGACCCGCGCAGTCGTAACTGGGAAGAGGCGCGGCGCTACGGGTTTATCAGCGCAGGGGGCGGTAGCTGGTACAGCCAGACGTTAAAACAGTTACAACCTGGCGACCGCGTGTGGGTAAAAATCCCGGCCACGGGTTATGTCGGTGTCGGCCTGGTACAGAGTGCTGTTGAGCCTGCCAGTAGCTTTACGATTAGCACTGAAAACGGTGAAAGACTGGCAATGGAAGTGCTCAAATTTGGCGATTCGTATCGTGACAATGCTGATGATCCAGACAAATCAGAATATTTCGTTCCTGTGAAATGGTTGGAAACTCGCACTGAAAATGAGGCTGTGAATGAAGTCGGCTTCTTTGGTAATCAGAATACGGTATGTAAGCCAACCACGCCAAAATGGCGTTTTACAGTGGATAAATTAAAGCGTTATTTCAGTAGTTGGAATACTGATAAGTAAACCAGTAACACTAACTATATGAGCCATAATTGAAATGGCGAAAATCCTGTATGGTACGGGTGCCACTAAATACACAACAAAGCCGCCTAAGGCGGCTTTGTTGTGTATTTAGTGGCACAAAAGCTGGGCTTGCCTTCAACAATTATTAATCTAAGTGATAAATAAAATAGGTCAATATTATAGATCCTGATCAGACTTATATCTTCTCAGAACGATATAATTAAGTTCA
>Ga0308165_1003918_pt1 | contig 15356 bp, 14 predicted proteins | sample PhyWR2_FD_201032 | JGI IMG/M metagenome (GOLD analysis project Ga0308165, IMG submission 201032) | Phyllosphere microbial communities from UC Gill Tract Community Farm, Albany, California, United States - DLSLW.R2 | ecosystem: Host-associated > Plants > Phyllosphere > Unclassified | place: USA...
ACGATGACTGCCTCTATTATCGATAAAAAAACGGGAAAAGTTGTCAAAAAACAGAAATTAGAAAATGGCTCTATTGCCCCCAATAGTCGGTTTAAATTTGGGGTTGATTGGGGAATAGATATTATTCCCGCAGGGAAGTATCAAGCTAAAGTAGGGGCGAAAAGTCGCTATGACTCGTGGACACTAGAAAAAGACTTTGAAATATCTGCCTCTACAGCGAAGCAAATGAATGAAGAAGCTTTGAATAAATTGACGTTACCGGAGTGGGCGTATTTCAGTATTGTTGGAGCTGGACTGTTGACCGTACTAGTCGGTGGTTACCTAGTGATACGGCAAAGAAAATGGAAACAACGAATGATCAAACAAAAGAAAAACAGAAAGCGAAAGGAGAAAAAAAATGAGAAGAAAAGAAAAATGGATTAAAGGGTGTTTGATTGGCTTGTTGGGCTGTTTATCTTTGATGACTATTTCTCCTGTCTATGGGGAGGCAGTCGGGACAGAGACAGGAATTGGATTTACTCACAGTAGTGAAACAGAAACAACGACATCCACAGATCTGTCTGGGACAGTGCCCTCTGTTCCAGCGAATCCAACAACCAAACCCACTGGACGGTTGCCAATGACAGGTGAATTGTTACAACCAATTATGTTTTTACTAATCGGTTGGTTTTTCGTTCTATTGATTGGGGTTTTATTTTTCAAGAGAAAACACCCATTAGAAGGTGAGTGCAAATGAGTATCTATGTATGGATTGCGGCAAGTGGGGTGATTGGTCTGATTGCCTTGTTAGTTTTTGTAGGGACATTCTTGAAAGACCGGAAGTCCAAGAAAAAATTGGGGTATTCATTCAACGTATTACTGCTTAATTACTTGTTATTACTGGTATCAATTGGTTCTTTTTCCTTGATGGTTTATCTTTTTGTATCGGTAAAAAATCAATTGATGCAATTGGGTGGATAATACACTAGCTGGATACTTAAGTTCTATAGATTAGCACAATAACTTTCTCTACAAGCAAAAATCGGAGGATATCATGAATAAAAAAGTAGTAGTAGGATTAACAACAGCGGCAGCATTTAGTGCAGTATTGATGGGTGGAAACAACGCTCATGCAGAAGAAGCAACAACCAATAAAATGACAACAGATGGATCTATTTCGTTTTTTAGCGAAAGCACACCTGGCGGTGGACCATTCCAAAGAAGCCTAGTTTTGGCGTATGTTCCAACAACTTTTGATTTCGGAAATCATGATGTAGCAGCCACTGCAACAGCAGCAACTTATAAACAAGAATTTGGTACAAATGAAGACGGAACACCTAAAACAGCAGTGAAACAATATCTAGCAGTTTCTGATGATCGTGCAGATAAAAAGAATGGTTGGTCAGTAAAAGCGACATTGAATGAGTTCCAAAATACTGCAACAGATGATAAAGGCGTTAGTACTGTAACGAAATTAGATAAAGCAGAACTATCATTTAATTTAGGAACCGCACAAAAGTACAATATTGATACAAAATTGTCAGATGCAGCTAAACCAGCAACACCAACACCAGCGATCACAGCAGACAATGCTTTGAGCGCGATGACACCGACACAATTAGCTTATTACGCCGCTTCACCAGCAACAGTAACGTTGGTGGCAGGGGCAACAAAAGAAGTGGAAGTATTAGACTATGCGACACAAACACAATCAGAAGCAACTACCTTAGCAGTAGCGAAAGAAGTATCTAGTGTTCAATTAAAAGTAAAAGATCACAGTAATGTAAAAGATAAGAAATTTACAAGTAAAGTGAACTGGACATTAGCAGAAGACCCAGCAATCTAATTAATAGAAACTAACGAACCACACAATACATCGTAGAGGAAGTTATTGTGATAATCTATAGAACTTAAGTGAAAAATAAATGTTAGTAACTATCTAAGCTTTTAAATGGATGTTAGTTGTTTGGAAACTCAAGAAAAGACTTTAAAAATAATGCTATATTGCTTAGCTATGTGAGTATAATCAGTCTGTTTGGCTGTATGTGATAATTGTCTCACGAAAACAAAAGAATGGATACTGAATGCGAAAGTAACCGATTTATTTCAATCCATCACAAACACTAGCCGAAAGTATAACCTATAAATGAGTGCATCGTTTCAATTGGAGAAAGTTATTGTAACAATCTATGTACCAAAAATAGTAGCAAGAAGAAGAAGTAGAAACTGTCCATACAAGAATAATGTAGATAGACAGGTAGAAATATGAGGTGTGAACCATGAAAAAATTAAACAAAAAAAGAGTAAAACTTTTAATAGGGTTAGGAGTGATTAGCTGTTTAGGACTATTTCTTTTTAGATATTATAGCCAAGAGGAAGTTATCAAAGCCAATCCGGACAAAGAAATTACAATTGATACAGGTTTAACGCCAGATATAGCAATGACTATTCCAAAAGACGCGATAGATATAATCGAACCAAAAATTGATAAAACTCAATACAAAGACTATGTTCAAGGTAGTGATGTATCAAGAGTCAGTGAACCAAATACTTTTTCACTCTATTCTAGTAGAAGTAATTATGCCGGTGGTATTTTATCGAGTAGCAATAATATTATTCCAGTACCTTCAGGAGGATTTATCGTAAGTATTTATGATGCTCAAACTGTACCAGCATATGGTCGTCGAGTATTGTACTACCTAGATAATGAAGGAAAAGTACTGGGTTATTATGATGTTATACAAAATGGGACAAGATTTGAAGACTTAACGAATTTATCTACGTATGAAAAAGACGGGCGATTCTATTTCAGTGTAATAGCTTACTTAGGAGGAGAGTCAAATTTATTGGATATGTCAGTAGATATTAGCGGAGATGCATCTATAGCTCCGGATAAAAAATTCAAGATAGAAACACAAACAGCAACAGGGGTGAGTATTGCAGGAAGTTTGTTTGAGGAGTTTAATATTAATGGGCAAAACTTTCCAAATGTAACTTTTACAAAAATAAACATTGTAGATGATAATGTACTTAAAGAAAGTAATTTAGTTAATGTGCCAACGCCCTTAATTAGTTACAATGCCGACACGAATACTTTTACAAAAATTACGAAGGATATACAAATATACAATCCAGCTCAAACCAAGGAAGGAAATCTTGCTGGGTACCCTGGTTTTGAGACACCACAAGTCTCTGGTAATAGCGTCGCAATCGATATGCTAAAAAAAATAGATGATGATAACTATTTAATTACAACACGAGCGTATAGATATAAGGCCAATACAACTACAAACGAAGCCCTTGTGGTAAAAGCTGTATGTTTATATGATAAAGATTTGCAATTTAAAGAAAAACTATATGTTTCCTCTGTGGGTAACTCTAGCAAAGGGACAGAGGAAACACTTAATTACTTTCCAAATATCAATGATTCAGGTAATTTTTACTTTTATGCTTTTTCCCCTGTAGAAAAGGGCAATTTGCTTGAAATAAATGTTAAAAATGAAACTAAAATAATCAGTAAATTAGAATATCCAGAGGGAACTTCTCTTTTAGTAAAAAAATCAACTGATTCAGAAAATTATTCTTATATTTTGAATACGAAAGGTGATTTGCCAGCATTATCGGAGTATGGAATAAATAGACCTAGTATCGTAAGTGGTGATATGGATAAAGATTTTACTATTAAAAACGTTTCTGTATTTGATGTTCCATCAGGAAGTTATACACTAAATAAAATAATTTCATTAGAGGATGCGGGTTCTGATTCTAAGTTTGCTATTTTTGGAACAGTTAAGCCAGATTCGTTTAGCGAGTTATCAAAGGTATTTACTCAACAACTACCAATTGATTCTTTTGTTAATACACAACAGACATATACTTATTTTGGCACGTTCAATCGAATAGTTGATTATGCCCCAATTGTAAAAAAAATGCCTAATATGATTTATGATATCACTCAAAAAAATTCTGATCAAGATAGTAAAAATGAACGTTTATTAAAGGATGTTGTTGTATACGATACTAATGATACTAACTCATTATTTTATGGGCAAGAATGGCTAAACGACCGTTTTCAAAAAAATCCCAAAAGTTTTGATATGAATACTGATAAATACACTCAAGCTATTGATTGGGAAAAATTAGGTTTTGAAGATAATGATAAAGTTGGTCCTAACAGAGTTACTTATTTCGCTACAGATTCAAATCAATCCAAAACCTCAACTTCACGGTGGGTGAATAAAGTTGATTCCAAAACAGTCTACGATGAAACAACTACAAAAGCAGCCCTTCGAGCAGAAAACTTTACTATCAAGTTAAGTGATCTAACAGAACTACAAAAAACTGGCGGGTTAACACAAGTCTTATTGACTGGACAAGATACAACAAGTAAGTATGGGAATGTGTTGGCATGGGATTCGGACGCAGGAACGAATTACAATACAGATGTAAAAGTTGATCCAATACAATTAGCTGCTATCAATGCAACTAAAAAATTTGGTAAATTTCCCTTAACCTATACATTGACTAAAAATGGGAAACCTATTACAAGAGATACATATGTTTATGTGATGGGCAACAATAGTGAACAAATAGGGAAAAATGGGACGACTATTTTTAATACGGAACCAATTTCTCTGCCGTGGGATATTACGTCCACGCTGAAGAAAGAGGATCTTAGTAAACAAGTCATGGGTGATGGAAAGGTCGTTGCTTATGATTTTGAAACAGGAGAAGACATCACAGAAAAAGCAGTCACTCCAGTAGAAACAGATATTGTAGATCTACAAACTGTAGAGCCGATAGATAAAAGCAATCCACCTGCAGCGGATAAACCGAATCCAATAAAAAAAGTTCATTATGAGATCAAACGAGATACAGCGGATGAATCAAAGACAACAACGGTAGGGACGCCAGTAACGGTATATTATCGATTTGTGACAGTCACGATCAACTCGAATGATGAAGATGGGAATGCGTTATACGATAAGGATGACAACCCGTTAACCTATAAGAAAGAAGACAAAACGTTAGCGATTGCTCCCATTGTTTTGGATGACCAAATTGTTGGGAAAACAATTAATTTCACAACCTTAGAAAGTATTACGGAATCAAAAACTGCCGCTACAAACGGGACAGGGTATGAATTTGTCGATTATTTTAAAGCAGATAATAAAACAAAAGTAACGACACCAAGTGCGGTTCCTATTCAGTGGAAGGACGCTGATGCAGAGATAGATCCTAATGTGTATATTTTACAATATAAAGGGTTATTACGTTTTATAACAATTCCAGCAACGATGAAATTTGATTCAAAAAATATTCGCGCATTTGATCAAGAATCATCGGCTTCCAAAGATAATTCTGCTTTAATCGTTGGAGACAATCGAAAGACAACGGGCGAAGGAGAGGTCAAAGGAAATTGGAAAGTCACTGTGAACGTGGCCAGTGATTTTACCCTTCAAGAAGAGGGCTCAACTGCGACACTTCCTGGTATTTTGTATTATGGAAATACGATGATAAAGAAAACCGAAGGAACAACCATAAAAACCAATTCAACAGCCACAACAAAAATAGATATTCCGTTGAATAATACGAGTAGCTTTAAGTTGAAAATTCCAGCTGGAAAAGCACAAAAAGGAACGTATCAGGCAACCGTTAATTGGGGATTAACCAATGCACCATAACTAACAAATAAGAATTGTAACAAACATATAAAGGTCGTGCTCATTAATGTATCTCATTAATGTTTCACATAAAAAAAGGAAAGTAGGAATATAAAAATGAAAAAAACAGTAGCAACTGTCGCTTTACTAACAATTGGTGGAGCAACAATTCTAGCAGGACAATCAGCTCAAGCAACAGAAGTAGGAAGTACAACGACAAATGGTACCGTGTTATTTACAGAAAACGACGGTGTAGGTGGATTGATCAAACCAGGAACAGAAAATACAACTATCAAATTAGAGGAAGGGGCTTCCACAAAGGGCAGTCTTCGTTTGACAAATGTTCCTCATTTTAGATTTGGCTCTGTAAAAGTATCAGCACAAGCGCAAAATTATCCATCTCTTTTGACCAGTTACCAAACAACGACAACAGATGCAGATGGAGTAGTTACACCAAGTGGTACGGATGTAAAAATCCCACAATTTGTGCAAGTAGCAGATGAACGTGGAAAAAATGGTATTTTTAAAGTGACTGCGACTGCCACGAATTTTACTGAGCAAGGGGTGGCAGAAGAGGATACAGCGGATGTGTTAGAAAATACTCGTATCCAATTTTATAGTCAGAAATTAACAAATAATGTATTAGATAAAACATCAGGATCAGATATTACAACAATCTTATCTGGCATACAAAATAAATCGTTAACAACGACTGCAATGGCTGAATTGAATTCTACGCCATTAACTGTTTTATCAACAACAACCAAGGGTGCGAATGCGTCTATTTCTTCAGTTGTTTTTGATGGATCATATGATAAAGATAAAGATTATAGTACGATTAAAGATGATGTGGAAAATAAAGAGAACGATCAAGTGAAGTTACATGTACCAACAGGTGAATCACCTAAAAGTAATGTGACATACTCCTCAACGATTACTTGGAGTTTAACAGACGCATTATAAAAAGATCAAAGTGGAAATGGATAGCTAGCCATTTCCACTTTTTACTAAGAGAGAAGGAGAAGTACATGCAAAAACAACGACAACGAGTTATTCTAGGATTTCTATACATAATGATAAGTAGTATTTTTTTTCTTTTCCCTATTAGAGGTCAAGCAGAGGTAGGAGATATTTCAGTCAAAGCGATCTTACCTGACAATCAACATAATTCAGAGGTAACGTATTATGATCTACGAATGACTCCTGGACAAACACAAGAAGTCGAATTGGCGATCTATAATGCTGGGGAGAAGGAAGAAATCGTTACAATCGCCCTAACAGATGCCCGAACAAGTATGAATGGAGACCTTGATTATTCCATTGTCGAAGGATATAAAAAAGATTCCAGTCTGAAGGTGGCGTTAACGGATATCGCAACGGTAGCTCCTACTGTCACCGTCCCAGCAAAAGGAACGATTACAGTACCGATTCAGATAAAGATGCCGCAAGACTCCTTCGATGGCATGATTTTAGGTGGAGTTACGGTGACACAGCCAAAAGAAAAAGCAAGTACAGTTAAAAAAAGTAAGGGAATGCAAATTGAAAATATGGTCTCTTTAACCGTAGGCATAAAGCTAACAGAATCAGATAGTCCTGTTAAAGCCGCACTAGATTTTGTTGGATCAAAAGCAAGTCAAGAAGCAGGACGAAATCAAGTCGAAGTGACGTTGCAAAATCAAGCATCTACGAATCTAGAACAGATTGATTATGACGCGAAAATCTATAAAAAAGGAGGTAAAGAAGTTCTACATGAGCGCCAAGTCAGTGGGTATCGTTTTGCGCCAAGTTCTAGTTTTACCTATCCAATCAGTTGGGAAAGCGAGCGATTTGAACGAGGCACCTATCGTGTTAACTTAACAGCCGCATCAAAAGAGACGGGTCAAAAATGGCAGTGGGACGAAGAGTTTGAGATCACTGCAGAGGAAGCAAAGACCTTAAATGATAAAGCGGTTGATTTAAAAGAAGGAATAAATTGGCGATATATAGTCATTGGTGCAGGACTTTTGATACTTTTACTAGTTCTCGTATTTTTCTTGTTGTATAGAAAAAAGAAAAAAGAGGAAGAACGAAAGCGAGCAGAAGCAAAGAAGAAAAAACTACAACAAAAAAGAAAAAAGAAGAAAAAAAGTGATGGTTAGTTCATTTTAAGACTGTAAACAACATTCCAAATGTTTACAGTGGAATGTCAACACTTTCCTGTACAGAAATTATAAGGCGCTTTAGACAGAGTTCTGTTATTAACTGATTGCCGTTGACAACGAGCCGTCATAGGCTGCGATGAACTGGCATTATTGCCCTCAGGTTTAAGACAGGGGCTAGTTCCCTATAGACTCTCACACCTATGCTCATTGTCAACGAATCGCTATGCCAATCGCTGTCCCTGTTGGTTATGGATTCGAAACGCAACAGGGGATTGATAGTTAAGTGTACTATGCAAATGCTTGGTGTTGTACCAATGCACATAATCAAATAATTCTCGAGATAACTGCTCTTGACTGTTAAACGAGTACTGATAAATGAACTCAACTTTCAAGGTTTTAAACAGACTTTCCGCAACGGCATTATCATAAGGATAGCCTTTCTTGCTTAAGGATCGCTAAATTTGGAACCCTTCTAAAACGCGATCAATTAGCTGATTATCAAATTCATTCCCTCGATCCGTATGGAATAACTGAATATCTGTCAAAGGACGTTGAACTTGTTGAAATGCCCGTTTAACTAACTCCGCATCCTTCCGCGGTCCTGAGCTGTACCCCACAATTTCTCGATTGTATAAATCAACCAATGTACAAATATAATGCCACTTACCGGCGACCCTAACGTAGGTTAAGTCACTGACAATTGTGGTCAAAGGTGTTTCTTGCGTGAATTTTTGGTTCAGAACATTTTTAACTGCTGACTCGTTTGACTGACTTTTCTTCGGTTTGAAATGGGCGATAGTGTAAGTTGAAATTAAGCCCAGCTTCGTCATTTTTTGCGCTATTCGTCTTCGTGATACACGTTTATCAAGTTTCTCTAGCTCTTCTTTGATTCGTCGCGTTCCATAGCTATTGCGGCTCTTACGGAAAATAGTTTGAATCTGCTGTTCCAATTGAACGTCCTCTTTTTTTCTTGTTGCTTCATAGTAATAAGTACTTCTTGGCACGTTTAAACATCGACACATCGCTGCTATTGGGTATTTATGGCGATTATCCTTAATTACTTGGATTCGCATCCGAATATCAGCGCCGCTTGTTTTAAAATATCATTTTCCATCATCAATTGTTGGTTTTTCTTTTTCAGATCAAGTAGTTCTTGTTCTTGGGGAGTGCGGTTATCTTTTTCCTTAAAGGATCCTGACTGATGGTGTTGTTTAACCCACTTATCAAAGGTAGATGGGTTTAAGTCGTAGTCGACGATGATGTCTTTGCGGCTCTTGCCATTCTCATAAAGTGCGACAATTTGGGCTTTAAATTCTGTTGTAAAGGTTCTTCTAGGTCTTCTGGACATGTGGTTTCACTCCTGATTGTGTTATCTTCAGTCTACACACCTTATTTTTATTGTCCAGTTAAGTGTAACCTATACAAAACAACATTCCAAATGTTTACAGTCTTGTTATTTTGTATAGGGTCTATAAATTATTTGGTAGGGTATTCTAATCTTAAGGAGGGAACAAGTTGTTTTGCATAGAATTTTTAATAAGGCTGATAGTGTATTTTGTGTAGAAGAATATCATCCCCTTACGATACGCAGAACCGTATCATAAGTAGGGATATTTTTGGAAAGATAATACTGATCTAATACTCTTTTAAGTTGATAGATATAGGTTGGGAAGGGAACAGGTTAAGGTAAATGAATGAATTATTGACCGAAAATGAAGTAGTTGAAATTATGATGAGCTATTTAAATAGTCAAGGGTACACAATAGAAAGATACGCAACTACAACACAAACAGGAATTGACATTGAGGCATTTAAAAATGGAAACAAAATCTGTATTGAAGCTAAAGGTGCAACGTCTTCAATGAAAGGTTCTGCTAGATATGCTAAGCCATTCAATGATAATCAAGTAAAAAATCATATTGGAAAAGCAGTAGTTGCCGCACTAAAAGTTTTAAACCAAGAATGCAAAGATACTATTTCTGCTATTGCTTTGCCGGATAATGCTACGCACAGGAAACAAATTGATCAGATACAAACACCGCTTAAACAATTAGGTATAAAAGTTTTTCTTGTATCTAAAGATAATGAAAAGAAAATTATTGATGTTTAGTATTCTATTATTTTTTATAAGTGGTTGTTCAAGCAACAAAAAAGATACTAAAAATTCATCCGTTGAAAGGGTTAAAACGGATCCAAGTCATAGTGTAGCTAGTGAAATTTTTTCGACGATTAGCGAAGAAATGGATCAATCTGTATCTCAAGAGAAAGTGCATAGTGAAAAAAACTCAGATACACAAGAATCAAGTGTTTCTGTAAATATAAATAGAAGATACACTGAAGTGGAAAAGCGAACGATTTCCAATGAATTTCTTGAATGGGCAGGAGAAAGAGCAACAATGGGCGGAATGGCTGTAAATGACAGTTATTTCACTCATGGAGCAAGTGGAAGGGGAGATTGGTATGCAATGACTACAGATGGTCAACATGTGCTGGTTCAACAACAAGATCCAACTATAAGAAATGGAAAGGATATTTATTCTATTCATTCTTTAGGAGGCGTAGTTTTCTATACATCAAAATATGGAGTAACTGGATTGTCTGATGAAATAAATGACCAACAAAATCATCCAAGTACAGCGACTGGTTTTAGTGAAGTAGCTAATCCAGATAAACCGATTGTAAAATATTTACTTGCAGATAATGGTATAGTGTATGAATTTCAAGGTACAGCTTCTTTTACTAGTGGGTTTTATGTAACAGATGATGAAGGTAATTTTGATTATTGGCCAACAGAACAAGTGCCATTTTTTGTATCAGAAGATACTGCAGCACAAGAGGAACTGCAACGGATTCTTTTGAAATATAATTAATTAAGATAGAGCCAATCTAGAGGGGGGATTTAGGTGAAAGGTCACTGCATTTTATGTGAAAAATATACTGAACTTACCAAGGAGCATGTACCACCTAAAAAATCAGGAAATACTGGAGGTAAAAAAACACGAACTGGCGGTTTAGAAGATTTTCTTAGAGGGGATTTTACAAAAGGAGATTTTCCGAAAGGGATTAAAAGAAAACCTCACGGTAATGTGTATTATACGTTATGTGGTGAATGCAATAGTTTTTTTGGTAGTGAATATGTTAAGGAGTATATCAAATTTACAGAAGACAATAAAAATTTTATTCGTAATAATACAAGTTTAAAAAATGGAAAGCCCGATTTAACACATTCAATAAAAAAAATAAACCCACTTAGAGTGGCGAAAGAAATTGTAGCAATGTTTTTTAGTATAAATGGAGAAGAAGATTCGATGGATAAACCATTTCTAGATGCAGTAAGAGGTTATCTTAGAGATCCAAAAAGTACTCTATTTCTCCATGAAGACTACAAAATTTTAATGAATTATTATCTTCCAATCGGTGCTCCACAGAATGCTAGAGTTAAAATTCCAAATGATATTATAGATGATGGACATACTCACAATGTAATAAAAGGTTTTATGCCACTTAGAATATCTGATGGGAAAAAAGTACGATTTTCAGAGATTCAATATGAAGAAATAGGTTTTACTCTTATCGATGTAAAAAATTCAACGTTTAAAATAGACGAAGGACTCGATTTGAAAAATCTACTTTGTGCAGATGATAAGGTTAAAAAAATACATTTATATAAAGTCCCTGTATTAACTCCAACGGTAATCACAAAGATGGAGTTGAGGAATAATATTAAATATCCTGACCCAGGTTCTGATTTGGTGGTTAGGTGGCAGTTAATGACTAATTTTTTTACGGAAATAAAAAAAAAGTAATACTGTTAAGCCAAAACCTAATTTTTTTCAGAGTATTTAGAGTAAGTAAATCAAGTACCATTATTTATATTATTTTATGAAAAGGCTATCAAAATTGATTAAGGCATAGTAGAATGAACTAAAGAAATAATAAAAGGAGGAAAAACTATGCCTAGTCCAAAAGATACAAAAGGTCCAGTAGTAAAAACAGGTCCAACTGCGGGTGAGAATAGAACAAGAAAGAGTTCAGGTGAGTGGAGAAAGAAACGTTCTGATACAGGACAAAAGAGGAAATAGAAACATCATGAATTACAATTATATATTATTATGAAGCCTAATCATCTAAGTGGTGATTGGGTTATTTTTATTTATTAAGGAGGGAATAGAATGTTTGATAACAAAGAAAATCGTTACGTCACGAGAGGAGTGAACGAACAAGTACCAAGAGAAATCCAACTCTATTGCTGGAATTTGATCGACAAAAAAAGAAGTGAAGCAGAAACAGAATTAGACTACTTACAAATCTTTGAATTCAATCCAGATAATCAACGCCAAGCAATTGAAGTGATTCATCGACAAGAGCTACCATTTTTCATCGATTATCATACCTACACCATAAAGGAAAAGATAGCTGATTTCAAAATAAAAAAAATATGGGTGATAGATGATCGTAGTCATCAAACCATGTTATTACCAGAAGACTATTAACTGGCATTTTTCTAAGAACCAACTACAACAATCAAAAAGGAGAAAGACATGAAAACAAACCAACCGAGAAAGCGTGTAGCTATTGTCAGTCTTGAACTGGTGAAAGAAGCCTCCACTTTTTACGCAGCTAGAACCTGTACTAGCCTTCAAGCTGTCTATGAGTTATTCGCTCTGTTTATTGAAACAAAAGACCGAGAACATTTGGTGGTAGCGGGCTTAAACGTAAAAAATGAACCAACGGCTATTCAAGTTGTTCATATAGGAACCATCAATCAATCACTCGCTTTTCCTAGAGATATCTTAAAGATGGCGCTCTTATCAAATAGTGTGTCTATTTGTGTTGGGCATAATCATCCTTCAGGTAATGTGACCGCTTCATTAGCGGATATCGAATTTACTGCAAAGTTAGAAAAAGCTTGTCGATTATTTCAAATCAATTTACAAGATCATCTGATAATTGGTAGTGGAGGGAAATATCTGTCTATGAAAGCAGAAAGATATATAACCGATAGTAAGTAATTAAGCCTTATGAGGTAAGCTCATAAGGTTATATTTATACCATATAATGTTGGCGATTTGAGCGAAGTAAATAATATCATAATAGAGTAAAATAGCAGTCCTTATTCTATGAAACCTGTATTTGTTGAAAAAAGAGGTGAAATAAACATATAAATAGAAATTAGGGTAATTGTCCATTTTCAATTACCCTAATTTCTTTATGAATTGTTTCTAAAACCATAAAGAGTAAGAACTTTTTGTTTCCGCGTAGAAGAAACACTTGTGTAAATTTCCGTTGTAGAGATATTTGAATGTCCTAAAAGTTCTTGAATATCTCTTAAGTTAGCACCATTGTTCAATAATTGTGTTGCAAAACTGTGACGTAAATAGTGAGGAGTAGACAAAGAATTAATTTGAGATAAATATCTATATTTTTTGTAGATATTTGAAATTCCAAAGATAGATAAGCGATTACCATATTTATTTAAGAAGAAAGAATCTTCAGTGGGGGAAGGGGTATACTCTTTGCGACAAACTAAATAATCATTGATTATTTGTTTTGATATATCAGTGGTTAAAAAAAGTATCCTCTCTTTGTTATTTTTGCCATGAATAATTAAATCGCCATTATTATAGTCGCTCAAATTGATATTACTGATTTCGCTAATTCGAAGACCTAAATTAATCATTATCTCGATGATTGCTTTATCTCTTAAGTGATCACGTTCTTTTTTACCAGATGATGGCTGATAGTCATTAACGCTACTAGTTAATCGACGGAGTTCGAGCACACTTAGTGTTTTTGGCAATCTTTTTTCTTTACGTATAGCTATAGTAGGTAAAGCCATGAGCTGTAAATTCTCTTTTTTAGTTAAAAAATTCCAAAACATTTTTATTGTAATCAATTTTCTTTTTTTAGTGTTGGACTTATAGTTGTTTGTTTGAATTAAAAAATCAGTATAATTAACAAAACAATCATCAATAGTACCATTAGTTGGATCATAGTGATTTGTAAGTTGATTTAAATCAGTTGTATATGCATGAATTGTTTTAGTCGAAAGATTTTGCATTTTTTTATAAATAATAAAACTATTGATATAGCGTTCCATATTTTCTCCTTAATAAAAGTTTATATTTTTTTACAACATATATGATATAATAAAACTACTAATAATACGCAATTATTTGGAGGTTTTTATTTGAGTGAAAACTTTGAGTTTTGGGATGAAAAACTAGAAAAAGAATATAATAGGGCAAGTCTAGTTATTGATGAAGCGTTCAATTCAACTACTTCATTTTCGGATATCGGTTTAATTGTTTTAGGAAATCAGTTTTCAGGAAAAAGTGAATTTATCGCTCATGTTATTGAGACTCAGATTTTTATAGATAAAAAAAGAATGAAAACAATTGGCGAGATAATAAAAATTAGTTACGAAGGATTTCTAAAAGTTGAAGTACTGAAAAACGATGAGAAATCTAGAATACAAAAAGTGTCTGAATTTATTGAACCAAGTATTTCAATACCTTTAGGTCTAACTGGAATAAGTATTGATATAGGTTTGGAAAAAATAGTTTCAAAGATTATTGGTAGCAATAAAAAGATTAACATTATCTGGATTGAAAATATCAATAATCACTCGCCGATTTCATTAGAGCAAATTTCAAAAATCGTTAAGGAAAATGAAAATCAAAATAACATTTATTTAATAAGTTCAAGAGTTTTAGACATTTACAATAGAGTACTCCATTTAATTCCAAACTTAAGAAAAATCACTATACCAAATATAAGTATAGAGTGGTTTGAAAAAACAGTTTCAAATCCAATCAATAATCAAGCTTTTCCAAATAACTTATATCGTAAACTTAAAGAGGTAAATAATGTACGTGAACTAATCCAAATGAGTGAAGGATCTTATGGATTTTTGAAATTATTAACTGAGAATCAATATTCCTTTAGAGCTTCCAAATTAGAAAAACAGAACATAATTCCTCTTCTCTTTTTTAATCAATTAGATGATGATGATATTCAAGATGAGATGAAATTGAAACTTCTTTTGCAAAGTTTTCTCTATTCAGACGATGGTTTATACATTACTTGGTTAGAAACGTTATTCCCTGACTTTTCTTTTGACTATTTCCAATATATCGAAAATTGGGAAGATAGAGGATTAATCAATAAGTTAGAAAATCAAAAAAATTACCAAATTAATCCTATTTTTTTGAAATATAGAGAAGAATACTTTGAAAATTTTGAAAATAAAAGTTTAAGTAGAAATTTATCAAAAAAAATTGATTTTTTTTTAAAGCAAGACTCGCCTGAAAAATACAATTTAAGATGTATAAATGCAAATAATTTTGATAAAGATTTATCTGCTGAATATATTTTTATTTATTCACTAAGAGAACCAATTATACAAGAAATTGACCTAGTTAAAGATAACATTTTAACTAACTCCAACTTAAATTTATTAAACCTATTAAAAACACCTACAAAGAACTTAAATGATGAAAAAAGAGATGAACTTTTGACTCAACTCAGTAATTCTAAAACTGACTATCTCCCATTATTAGTATATGCTGAA